>Ga0210056_1000352_pt1 | contig 36567 bp, 30 predicted proteins | sample CryGeyCG2014_080_2_FD_183965 | JGI IMG/M metagenome (GOLD analysis project Ga0210056, IMG submission 183965) | Groundwater microbial communities from aquifer - Crystal Geyser CG07_land_8/20/14_0.80 (SPAdes) (version 2) | ecosystem: Environmental > Aquatic > Deep subsurface > Groundwater | place...
AATAGGTATAGCCTACATGACTCCTCCGAGGAGAAACGGGCTTCAAGTTCGGCCACCGTTCGAGGATAGTCTTCCATGCCCCAAGACACTACATCTTGGGGGCGCTTGAGTCAAGGAGATACCCCATTTGGTCCAATTTAAGAAATTGCGCCTATGTTGGTGAATTTGACAAAGAGAAAATTGTTTGGGGAAACCTTGCCTTGTCGGCGCAATTCGCCCTGGCGAAAGCGGGTCTTTACATCAACGCCCCAAGCACGATGATTACCCCCGCATCGCGATACTTGCTGGCCGTCTTGAACTCGTCGGTCGGAGACTACTACATCCGCTCTTTCGGCGTCTCCCGGAGCGGCGGCTATTTCGAATACAAGCCGATGTTTGTCGAAAACCTTCCCATCCCCAAACTCGACCCGGCCGCCCGCCTTCCTTTCGAAATTCTCGGGGAGTGCGTTCTTTTCGCACGGGAAAAGGGATTGGACGCAGAAGCCGACCTCCTCGAATCGGTGATCGACAGCATGGTGTATGATCTCTATTTCGGAGATGACATGCGGAAGGCGGGTTGTTACGTCACCGGCCGCATCGCCGAAGCGGCGAGACCCTTCAAGGCCGATGACGCCGACAGCTTTAAAAAGGATTATGTCAGGACGCTTTACCGATTCTGCCAGAAAGACGAGACCATTTACCACGGCCTCATCCACCGCCGCACGGTGGAAGCGGTCCGAATGATCACGGGAGAGAAGAGATGAACGACGAAAGGCTGGACATTCTGAAGCAGGCGGTTTCCGAACCTTCGCCCGGTTACGGCCCGGTGCGGATCAACCGCCTCAAAATCACAAATTACAAGTTCTTCGCCGGAACCTTCGAGTTGACTTGGGACGGCAAGAACCTCCTGATCTATGGTGAAAATGGCAGCGGCAAGAGCACCATCTACCGGGCTCTGGGGCTGCTGACGAAACGCTCCTTCGAACAATTGGACAGGGAACGGAATATCTTCACCGAGGAAGGGGATCCGGAAATCGACTTAGGCTTCACCAACGGCAAGGAGTTGATCATTACAGGGGACATGACCGAACTGCCGCTCGGCATGGATTTTCTGAACGGTCTGTCGGTCTTCACGCCCCTGCTGGACTACAAAAAGCTTCTCAAGGTTCACTATGCTACATCGGCAACAGCAGACAGGATCAACGTCTATGACATGCTGCGCGAGTTGTTTCGGGACTATCCCAATGAGAGCGGCGACGGAACTCTGGCGGACATCAAGGAGCCGCAGAAATACTTCGACGCCCTGACGGCCATCGTCAACACCGTCCTTCTCGAAACGGTGAACGCCTACATCCGCTATTTCGAAGCCGATTTTAAGGTCGCCCGCTTCGCATTCAAAACGGAATTCACGTCTGACAACCGGCTGGAACCGATTATCAACATCGAGATCGACTTCCGGGATCAACCCTTGGAGCGCTATCACACGTTTCTGAATGAAGCCCGTCGTTCAGCGCTGGCGGTGTCCGTCTATTTCGCGGCCATCAAAAGGCTGTACGGCACTCTCAGGAGCGAATGCCTGAAAATCCTGGTGCTGGACGATCTACTCATCAGCCTGGACATGAGCAACCGTCTCCGGCTGCTCGAAATACTCAAGGCCGAATTCGCCGATTTCCAGATATTTTTCTTTACCCATGACAAGGAACTGTTCGAGATCTACAAAAACAAAATGCCGTGGGAAAAGTACGAGCTCTATCTCGATGACGCCGCCGACATTCCGAACGTCATCCTTAAAAAAGGTGAGACGGAAACGGAGAGGGCGAAGGTGTTCTATGCGGCCAAGGAATACGATTGCTGCGCCCTGCTTCTGCGCAAGGGGTTTGAAAGACTATTGAAATCCTACCTGACGCCCCAGGACCAGCGGGACAAGAACTGCAATGAACTTGATCTGGCTGGCATGGTCGGCAAGGCCAAGTCGAAAAGCGCCGGCGAGGCCAAGGCGATCCTGGAAAAGCTGGACAGCGACCGTCGGCACATTCTCAATCCCCTTAGCCATAACGATGACCGGAGCATCTATTCCCAGGAGTTGAAATCGGCCATGGAAGACATGGAAAGGCTCAAAGAAATGCTGAAGTAGACACTCCCCCAGCGTCTTTCTATGGCAGGTGTCCATGATGAGAGAACATGGAAATAATGTGGTCCGAGAGCAGCAGGCTGCATACGCCGCAGAGGGTGAAACGGACCGGATTGCCCTGAACGCCTTATGGGCGTCATGGCAGACTCGACTCGGCCAGAGGGGGTGGGGCATTCAAATTCATCCCCTCGACGACAAGTCTCGATACTTCCGTAAGATTGGTCCTCGGGCCGCCGAAAAAATGGTCAACAATGATCACGATCTGGTTGTCGGCTTGCCCGATCTCTATCCGAACGAGGCGTATTCGCACACGGAGTTCAAACATGATGATCTTTCGGCAACACGACAAACCGGGAAACCCTCGAGCAGATCGCCGAGGGGTATCACCGCCTGGAAATGGTCGCCGATGCCGCCGAGGCGGAGCGGTTTCCGAAACGGGGCGAGATTAAGCAGATGGCCGCCGAGACGGCAGCCGGTGTCCGGGCGGGCATCGAACGGATGGACCAGACCGATGAGGACGAGGCCCTCGTTAGGACCCTCGTCGCCATGATCGAAGAGAAGCGTCTCCATGTCCGCGTCTACACAAAAGAGCGCCTCCACGCCAAGGCGTATATCTTCGACTATGGAGCGGTTTTCAACCAGAACGGCAAGGCCGTGGAGCGCCATGAAGAAGGGATCGCCGTTGTGGGTTCCTCGAATTTGACCCTCGCCGGCGTCACCCACAACACGGAGCTCAACGTCGTCGTCCAGGGAAATGCCAACCACGCCGAACTGGTCCGGTGGTTCGAGGACCTCTGGCAGGAGGCGCAGGAGTTTGACGAAGCACTGATGCAGGAGATGAAGGCCTCCTGGGCGATCGCCCCGGTCCGGCCCTATGACGTTTACATGAAGACCCTCTACGCCCTGGTCCGGGACCGCATCGAGGGCGGCGAGGATCGGGATCTCCTCTGGGACGACGACATCACCCGGCAACTGGCCGACTTCCAGCAGGTCGCCGTCAAGCAGGCGGTGCAGATCATCCGGGATTACGGCGGGGCATTCGTTTCCGACGTCGTCGGCCTCGGAAAATCCTATATCGGCGCCGCCATCGTCAAGCACTTCGAACGGACGGAACACGCCCGGCCCCTGATCATCTGCCCGGCGACGCTGACCGAGATGTGGGAGCGCTACAACGAGGTCTATCAGCTCAACGCCCGGGTCCTGTCGATGGGATACCTTCGCTGGAACCCGGTCCGGCTGATCCAGAGGTTCGGCCGCATTGACCGGATTGGTTCGGAGCACACGGCGGTGTACGGCTTCAATTTCCTTCCCGAGACGGGGATCGAACGTAATCTCGGGCTTCGGGAAAAGCTCCACAACCGCATCCAGGAAATCCACGATACGATTGGGGAAGACGCGGCCATTCTCGACCGTTCCGAGCATCTCAATGAAGAGGCGATGTACGCCATCTACGAGAAGAAAGGCGGTCAACTGTCCCTGTTTGAGGACGAAGAGGAATTCCTGGATCTCAACGAGGCGGAGGAGATCCTCCGCCAGCTCCGCCGCGACGATCCTGCCGAGTACGGGCGCATCGCCGATCTCAGGGACGGCATCCGCACCGGAAAGCCTTCCCCGGCGAAAGGCCTGTATGCCTTCTGCCAGGCCGGACGCTATCAGCAGTTGCTCCTGATCGACGAAAAGGGGGATATCGTTTCCCGGGACATCCCGCGCATCCTTGGTGTCATCAAATGTGGTCCGGATCTTCCAAGTGCGGGTCTGCCGCCGGGATACAACGCCGACGTGATGCGCATCAAACGCCGGTTCGCCGAGACGGTCAAGCAGCGCCAGGCGGAGAGAGATCACACGCTGTCGCTCTCTCAGGGACAGCGCTATCTCCTCCGCGAGTTGCGGGTTCTTTTCGGGCTGACCGCCGATGACGAGAAGAAAACCCGAATCAATATCCTGGAAAAGGCATTCCGCGGGGCCATGACCGCCGCTATGAACCGGGAACTCAACCGGATCCGGCGCAACGGCATGATGGGAGATCATCTTTTGAAAGCCCTGACCGACCTCTACCATCAGCATGGGATGCGGGACTGGTCGCACCGCCAGACCCTCCGGCGCGAAAATCATGAAATACCGACCATTATCTGCAGCGAGGCGCTGATGTAGGGTGCGTTAGGCGGAAGCCGTAACGCGCCAAAGCAGGAGAATGTAAGATCGTCTTGCTCGCTTACCCTGCGATTATTCCCTCTTTCCTTAGACGTTGAAGCGGAAGTTAATCATCTCCCCGTCCCGGACGACGTACTCCTTGCCCTCCAGGCGGAGTTTCCCGGCCGCCTTGGCCGCGGCGTAGGTTCCGCCGCAGGCGATAAACTCCTCATAGCCGATCACCTCGGCCTTGATGAATCCCCGCTCGAAATCGTTGTGGATCACCGCAGCCGCCCTCGGGGCCTTGGTTCCCGCGGGGATGACCCAGGCCTTGACCTCGTCCTCGCCGACGGTAAAGTAGGAGATCCGGCCAAGGAGGGAAAAGGCCGCGCGGATCACTCGTCCAAAGGCGGCCTCTTGAACGCCGAGCGAATCCAGGAACTCCTTTCGTTCCTCCGGCGGGAGGGCCATCAGCTCGGCCTCGATCGCGCAGCAGATCCCGATGGCCGGGACGGCAGGCCCCGCCTCCCGGACAAAGGCATCGGCAACGGACAGATTCTCCTCGCCGGTGTTCACGACGACCAGCTCCGGCCGGATCGTCCAGAACGAGAAGCTCCTAAGACCGTGGCGCTCCTCATCGGTAAGAGTTAGCTCCCGGAGCGGCTTCCCCGCTTCTAACTGCCCCCGGAGCCCTGGCAGGACGTGGGCGTGAAAGGCGTCCTGGGGTGTTATCGGCTTTTTCGCCATCTTCGAAAGCCGCTCCAGGCGGTTCTCGACGATCATCAGATCGGCGAGGATCAGTTCATCTTCCAATGTTCGGTAGCGGCTCATGATTTCGGCGACGGACGCCGCGGTGAATGCATCGACGACGTGGAGGAGCCCCTCGGCCCCGGAGAGGCTCTGCCGGACGGCGTCCCAGGCCTTTTCGCCGATGGCGTTCACGTCGCTGAAGGGGACCTTCGCGGGAGAGACCTTTACCGGTTTAAAGATCTGAACCAAGCGGTCGAAGCGGGCGTCCGGCACGGAAGCCAAGCCCCGGACGCAGGTCTCCCCGTGCATCTCCCGGCTCCGGACGCCGGTCATGATCTCGAAGAGGGTGCTCTTGCCGCTCTGGGGAAGTCCCAGGATACCGATTTCCATCGCGTGTCTTTCTCGGGAAAATGGGGACAGCGTCCCCATTTTCCCATTCTCAAGCAAAGGCCTTTTCAATTCGCGCCAGCGCCTCTTTTAGACGGGCGTCGGGAACGGTGAGCGAGATCCGGATGAACCCCTCGCCGTACTGGCCGTAGGCGGTCCCCGCCGCGACGACGACGGCCGCTTTCTCGAAGAGCCGGTTCGTGAACGCAAGCGATCCCATCCCCTTCGGCGTCGGAACCCACAGGTAGAAAGTACCCTTCGGCGGATTGAAGTCAATCCCGATCTTCTTCAGCGTGGACAGGACCCGCTCGCGCCGCCGGCCATAGATCGTCATCATGCGGTCGATGTTCCCCGACTCCTCGCGAAGCGCCTGGATCCCCGCGTACTGGATCGCGTTGAAGATCCCGGAGTCGGTGTTCTCCTTCACCTTGCTGATCGCGGCGATGAGTTCCGGATTCCCCACGGCCATGCCGATCCGCCAGCCTGTCATGTTGTAGGGCTTCGAGAGGGAGTTGAGCTCGACGCCCACCTCCTTCGCCCCGTCGGCGGAAAGAAAACTGAGCCGTTCCTGGCCGTCGAAAACGACCTCGCTGTAGGGGTTGTCGTAGCAGACGGCGATGTCGTTCGCCTTGGCGAAGGCGACGAGCCGGTCGAAGAACCCCCGCGTCGCGCAGGCGCCGGTCGGGTTGTTGGGGTAGTTCAGGAACATCCCCCTTGCCTTTTCGAGGATCTCCGCCGGGATCTCTTCGAAGACGGGGAGATAATCGTTTTCCGGACGGATCGGGACGTTGTAGGGGATTCCGCCCCCCATCAGGATGCTCGCGCGATAGGCGGGATAGCCGGGGTCGGTCATCAGCACGATGTCGCTTGGGTTGATCCGGGCCATGACGAAGTGGTGGCAACCCTCCTTGGAGCCGATCAAGCCCAGGATTTCCGTCGCGGGGTCGAGTTTGACGCCGTAGCGGGTGTCGTACCAGCGGGCGACCTCCTGCCGGAAGGCGAACATCCCTTTCTCCTCATCCGTTGGATAGTGGTGGTTCTCCGGGTCGCGCGCCGTCCGGCAGAGCTCGTCGATGATCGAATCGGGCGTCGGCTCCACCGGGTCGCCGATCGCAAGGCTGATCACATCCACGCCGTCGGCCCTAGCCTTGGCGATTTTCTTTCTCAGTTCCATGAACAGGTAGGGCGGGATCTTCGTCAAACGGTCGGCAATCTGCAACGTTATTCTCCTTTCGAGACCTTGATTGATCTTTCGGGCCGCAGGAAGTGAGGAAGATTCATCCTTCGTTCACTTCCACGCCTCGTCCCAGAGTTTGCCCTGATAAACCACTTTGGCCTTTCCTTCAAGATAAACTTTCTCAAATCCGTTTTCGGTCGGAGTGAAGTGGATGCGAAGGGTTTCGCCGCTCTGCACGCGCACATCCACCGGCGATTCGACGAGCCCCTTCCGGGCGGCGATCAGGGCGGCGGCGACGGAGCCGGTCCCGCAGGCAAGGGTCTCATCCTCGACGCCGCGCTCGTAGGTCCGGACGCGGAGCGTATGATCGTCCACGACGGCCGCAAAATTGGCGTTCGTTCCGGCGGGCTGGTAATGGTCGTGATAGCGGATCGCCCGGCCGGTGTTGAAGACATCGAAATCGTCGGGATCGCGGACGAAATGGACGACATGCGGCACGCCCGTGTTGATGCTATGGACGAAAAGGGTCGTGTTTTCGATCCGGATCTCATCGTCCATCACCAAGTTGCGCGGATCGGTCAGGCGGAGTTTGACCACGTCGCCCCGGACCTCGGCGTCGATGATCCCGGCCACCGTCTCGAAGGACATCTTCTCCCCGGCCATCCCCTTGAGGAAGGCGAAACGGGCGGCGCACCGGCCTCCGTTCCCGCACATCTCCACCTCGGAGCCGTCGGCGTTGAAGAACCGCCACCGGAAATCGACCTTGTCGGACCTCTCGATTATGATCAGACCGTCCGCCCCGACCGACGCCTTCCGTTCGCAGACACTCTTCACGAACGCAACGACATCCCCCACGGCGAGCGACCCGTCGCGGTTGTCGATCAGGATAAAGTCGTTCCCGCTTCCGCTCATCTTATAGAATTCGATCATATCTTTTCCTCTATTTCCTGTTTTCCGTCCTAAGTTATCCGGCGCGATAGCCGCCAAGGTTGGCCAGGGCGACGCTCCCCGGACTGATCACGGTTGGATCCACCATCACGTTGATGCAGGCGGTCTTCCCCGAGGCGAAGGCCGCCTCCAGGGCCGGCCGGATCTCCTCCGGCCGCGTGACGGCCAGGCCGAAACCGCCCAGGGCCTCGACCATGCGGTGGTAGTCCACGGGGCCGAGGCAGGTCCCGTCGGGGATGCAATGACCTATCCGGAGCGTCTGGCTGTGGGCGATCATTCCCCAGCTCTGGTCGTTGGCGACGACGACCACAATGGGAAGCCCCTTGCGGATCGCCGTGTGGAACTCCATGAAATTGAACCCAACCGAGCCGTCGCCGATGACGAGGAGGACGCGGCTTTCGGGATGGCGGAGCTTTGCCGCATTGGCGAAGGGGATCCCGACCGCGAGGCAGCCGTAGAGGCCCGAATCGAAATAACGGCCGCCCATCCGGACCGTCCGCGTCATTCCCATCCAGACCTGGGTGTCGCCGCCGTCGGCGACCACGATGTCCTCCTCCCGGCCCATGAAGGCGTCAATCTCCCGGGCGAGGCGGAGCGGATGGATCGGCACGGCCTCGCTCGTCCAGAGCGGCTCTGTCGCGGCCTTCCCATCGACATCGGCCTTCCGGAGGGTCTCCACCCATCCCTGAAACCGGCCGCGCGACCCCTCGCTGCACCGCTCGGCTTTGACGAGGCGGTTCAGCTCAACCAGAAGCGCCCGGACATCGCCGACGACGCCCAGATCCACGCTGCGGTTCCGGCCGATCTCCTCCGCCTCGATGTCCGCCTGGATGAATTTCGCCTCCTTCCGGAAGATGTCGCCGAAGAGGTAGAAGAGGCTGAGGCGGCTCCCGAGGAAGAGAACCAGGTCGGCGCTCGCGAGCGCGAAGAAGGCTGCGCCGGGACGGATGGCGAGCGACGACCCGAAACATAACGGATGGGTGTCGGAGAGCGTCCCCCGGCCGGAGTTTCCGGTGAACACCGGAATGCCGGTCTGTTCCGCAAACGCTTGGAGCGGTTCTCCCGCATCGGCGTACCAGACGCCGCTGCCGGCAACGATCACCGGGGAGTGCGCCGTCCCGACCATCCTCAGAATCTTTTGAGCGCCTTCGAGGTCCGTCGGCCGGGAATCCACACGGCTCCGGAGGTGCTTCACCTTCGCCGGATCGACGGCCGCGTTGAGGACATCGCAGGGGAGCTCCAGGTAAACCGGCCCCGGCCGCCCGGCCGCGGCAGTCCGGAAGGCGAGGTCGATGAACTCGGGGATCCGCTCCGCAACGGAACAGACCCAAGCCTTCTTCACCATCGGCGCGATGACGGGAAGCTGGTTCATGTCTTGGAGATCGAGTTTATCCGCGCTTTCCAGCCCGACGCAGCCCGCAATAAGGATCACCGGGGCGTTGGAGAGCCGCGCATTGGCGATTCCCGAGAGGGCATTCGTGAAGCCGGGACCGGCGGTGACCAGCGCGACAGCGGGCTTCCGGGTCATCCGCGCCCACGCCTCGGCCATGAAGACGGCGGCCTGTTCATGCCGGGTGTCGAAAATCTTGACCGGCGATCCTTCCAGGAACTGATAGATCGGCGTGATGTGCCCGCCGCTCAGGGTAAAGAGATACTCGACGCCCCTGTCGATGAGCGCCTTCGCCGCCAGCCTGCCGCCGATCACCTGCTCCATGTCTCCTCCTTAAAATATAAATCATCACAACTCCATACACTGGCCGCCGTCAACGTTGATCGCCTGGCCAGTGATGTAGCGGGCCTCCTCCGACGCGAGAAAGGCGACGAGCATCGCCGCGTCCTCCGGGAGGCCAATCCGGCCCTGGGGGATCGTTTTGCACATCTCCTGTTCTCTTTCCTCGACCGTGCCCCCCAAGAAGGAGGCCTCCAAACCGAAGCGCCACTGTTCCAGGTCGGTCCGGATCTGTCCGGGGCAGATCGCATTCACCCGGATGCCGCGGGAGGCAAGCTCCTTCGCCATCGTCTTCGTCAGCATGATCACCCCGGCCTTTGCCGCGGCGTAGGCGCTGTTGAACAGCGGCGGAACCTTCCCCGCCCGGGAGGCCGTGTTGATGATCACGCCGGGTTCGCCCAGCATCAGCGGCAGAACGGCGCGACTGACGCGGAAGACGGAAAAGAGGTTCACGTCCACGGTCCGGATCCAGGCGGCCTCGTCGTACGTGAGGATGTCCGCTGGGACGCCAAAGGAGGCGCCGGCGTTGTTCACGAGGATGTGGAGATGTCCGCACCGCCCCCGAACGGTTCCCTGCATCCGTTGGACGGAGGTCGTATCGGTCACATCGACCTCGACGGCGGACGCCTTCACGGCGTACCGCTCGCTCAGTTCGGAGGCGATCGTCTCCATCTCTTCCCGGCTCCCGGTCCGGACGGGGCTCGCCGCTTCCGGCGGCCGGCCGAGATCGGCGATCACGATGTCGCAGCCGCAGGCGGCCAGGCGTTCCGCGATCGCATAACCGATGCCGCTCTTCTTCCCCGCCCCGGTGACCAGCGCCGTTTTTCCTTTCAGATCCTCATGCATGTTTCACCTATTTTCCCAGGCCAGTACGGCCGCACCGATCGCACCTGCGACCTGGGCCTGGGGCGATACGACGACCGGCATCCCGATCACCTTTTCCAGCGCCCGGACGACGCCGATGTTCCGGGCCACCCCCCCCGTCATCAGGACGGGGGCGATAAGGCCGATCCGGTTTGCCATCGCCGACACCCGGGAGGCGATCGCCTCGTGTATCCCCGCGATGATGTTCTCCCGCGTCTCCCCCTTCGCGATCAGCGAGATCACCTCCGACTCGGCGAAGACCGTGCAGAGGCTGCTGATCTTGGCCGGCCGCTCCGCCGTCAGCGAAAGCGCTCCGAACGCGTCGAGATCCGCCTCCAAAGCGCGCGCCATCACCTCGAGGAAGCGGCCCGTTCCCGCCGCGCACTTGTCGTTCATCGTGAAGTTCACGACCCTGCCGTTTTCGTCCATGACGACGGCCTTGCTGTCCTGCCCGCCGATGTCGATCAGAGACCGGACGGAATGGTCGAGGAAGCGCGCGCCGGCGGCGTGACACATGATCTCGGTCACGGCCTTGTCGGCCATGGAGACGCTCTTCCGGCCGTACCCCGTGGCGATGATCCGGGCGATCTCCGCAGACGAGAGACCGAGCTCCGCGAGGAGCTCATCAAAGACGCGGCGGCCCGCCGCCTCGGCGTTGTAACCGGTAAAGATCACCCTCGTTCCCAGAAGTTTACCGCCCTTCAGGATAGCGGCCTTGGCGGTCATGGAGCCGATATCGATCCCGGCCGTCAGTCTCATATCACGGTGGCCCCGCCATCGACCGCAATCGTCTGCCCCGTGATGTAATCCGACAGACGGGAGGCCAGCAGCAGGACGATGGGCGCCAGATCCGCGGTCTCGGCGATGCGGCCCGCCGGGATCGACTTCACGATCTGATCGTGAATGGCCGGCGTCGCCCAGAAGGGTTTGCTGAAATCGGTCCGGACCACCCCTGGGGCGATGGCGTTCACCTGGATATTGAAGGCGGCAAGCTCGGAGGCCAGAACCTTGGTCATCATCTCGAGTCCGGCCTTGGCAATCCCGTAGATCCCCATGGCAGGCGACGCCTTCGTCCCGGCAAGCGACGAGATGCTGACGATCTTCCCCCGCTTCTTCTCCCGCATGATCCGGGCCGCCTTGCGCGAGCAGAGAAAGGCGCCGGTCAGGTTCCCCTCGATGATCTTGTTCCAGACGGGGAGATCCGTATCGGTGACGGAGGCCGTCAGCAGATTCATCCCGACGTTGTTGACGAGAACATCCACTCCGCCGAATTGACGGACGGTCATGTCGAAGAGGTTCTCCACATCGCCCTCCCTGGCGACATGGGCAGCCACGGCGAGGAGCCGATCACCGCCGCCCAGTTTCTGCACGGCGGCCTTGAGGTTCTCCTCTTTCCGGCCGCAGATGACCACCCGGGCGCCCTGCTCGAGGAAATTCCGGGCCAGCTCCAGCCCGATTCCCCGGCTCCCCCCCGTCACGACGACCACCTTCCCCGCCAAATCAAACGCTATGCCGCACATCGCTTTCCTCCCGTTCGGTTTTTCTTCTTTGGTTTCCGCGGGCGCACTATATGCCAAACCCCTGGGCGTTGTCAATCAAGAGGTCCTTGATCCACCGTCAAAAAATGGGAAACTTTTGAAGACCCTGACCCCATATTCTGTGGAAGCGTAGCTGTCATAAATGCGCTTAAATAAGGACAGGGTTATCTCTTCCAGATTCTTTCTGTCGTCAGCGTTGAACAGGTTTTCCTCTTGAAGATATTCAGCAAAATAATAAAGCGCCTGAAGAAACGAAATTGCATTTATGGATTTGATGCCCATAATATCACGGTAATCATCAAGAATATGCCTTTCAATCAGATCGGCCGTAAATTTGAACGGCGCCTTGGGCCGCTTGTTCTTTGAGATGGGCGTGAAGAGAAATTCACTCACAGACCTTGATAGATGATCCGCCCCTATCCAGCTTTTCTTTTTTGCATTGTGAAGAAATAACCGGAACCGAAGAGTTATATTTCGATAATAACATTTTACACCATCCCTGTCGGACGGGAAATCTGCTGAAGGTATCTTCACATACATCTCTTCCAGAAAGTTTTTCCAGTATTCCTTGCTGGTATAAATCCCCATATCGGGCACTTTATCCGAAAGGTTCTTTACATCAGCAATAAGAACATCCAGATCGATATCCCTGTGATCTTTCTTCAGATGTCGGCCGGATGTCCAGGCAAGAATAGGATCGACGGATTCATATGATCCCATCAGTTTGGGCGAGTAATAGACCTGGAGGTAGATATCTCCCAATAGGTTCATCAGCAGATTTTCTTCATCTGCGGCTTTCAGAAGATCGATAACCCGGAAAAGGCAGTCAGCGCTCTTGTCAGGATAGGTTTTAAAGAAGGTGAATAGTTCAGGAATGTCCTCTTTCTTCCCTTGAACAAGATTATAGGCGATCAGATAATGATCAAAGTAGGGAGCGGCTTGGTTATAGGCCGGTCGGAAATTATCCCTATACCACTTCAGGAAGGCGACAAATTCATCGTAGTTGCCGCTTCTGAGGTAACTGGTTTCAAGGTTGAAGATGATATCATCCGGAGCAAGATAGACCGCCAGGTCAGGATGCTGATCGAGAAAACGGACGATATGGTCTTTGATCAGTGATGGGTTGTTTTCATCTTTTCGGGGGATCTTGTTGTACTGTGATAACCAACCCTCAATAAGCTTCTGTTGATCGCCTCCTATATCGGGAATCTCTCTTTCAAACTGTCTGCAGACGTATTGATCGGCAATACCTATACTGCTTGGACGTTCATCATCAGATACTTCCTGATTGTAAGAAGATGGAGAGGCCATATTCAAGTCGTCGTAATCTTTATTATTGTAAAGGTTCTTCCTGCTTATGGCGGGCTTATCCTCGATCTTCGATTGCTTTTTTTCTTCATCCCGTGGAAGACAGCATTTCTTGTATTTCTTGCCGCTTCCACAGAGGCAGGGATCGTTTCTACCAATTTCGTGGCCCATGTTTTGGTGCTCCTATGACCGAAAAGCAATAAGCTGCTGCATACCGCTGACGAATAAGAGATTCAATGACGAATCGTCGTTATGATTCTGCGCTGGAAATTACTGGCCCTCACACCCATGAATGATGGACATCAAAATGAGGGAGAAAGTAAATCATGGAGGCGATAATACCACCAAGGCACATCTTGTCAATCCAGGGATTGCAAGGTTTCTTATTGACATTTGCCCCGAGGGTGTTAGGCTACGACATATTCAAATCCCAAGGAGCCCGTCATGAAGAATGTAGAGATGAAAGTTGAAGGCCACTTCCTGACCATTAAAGTTGATCTGACGAAAGACTTTGGCCCGTCATCGTCAGGGAAGACCATTATCATCGCTTCAACTGAAGGCAATGTCGCTGTTGACGGGCATGAAGAAGCGAAGGTCGGGCTGAACGTCTATCGGAAAAAATAGCATGGGGTCCGTCTAAGCGCTTCACCATTCTTTCCATCGGTCATCGTTTTTCACGACATGGAGGGACAAGATGAAAGATCTATCCGGGAAAAATCAAGAACTGCTCAAAGAGATATCCGTCTTAAAGCAGAGAATCAAGGAACTGGAACACTCGGAATCAGATCACAAGCAGGCGGAGGAGGCGCTCCTCTCGGAGAGTAAATTTAACGCGCTGGTCATCGAGAATGCAGGTCAAGGGATTTGCGTATGCCATGAAGTCAAGGAGTTTCCGTATGTTCGTTTTACTGTCTGGAATGAATGCATGACCTTGATCACAGGCTATTCCATGGCGGAGATAAACCGCTTGGGCTGGTATCAGAGCATGTATCCCGATCCGGCCGTTCAGGAACGTGCCGTCATCCGGATGCGGAACATGCGTGTTGGTGACAATATAGAGGGTGAAGAAGGGGAAATCACACGTGCCGACGGGCAAAAGAGGCAACTGCTCATTACAACCCGCCTTCATCCTGGCAGGAACGGTGAACCGATTTTTCTGGGTGTGATGAGCGACGTCACTGAGCGTATGCGGATTGAGGAGGCGCTCAGGGAAAGCGAAAATAAATACCGGGAACTTAGTATCGTAGATGGTCTCACCCAACTTTTCAATTCCAGATATTTTTATCATCAACTCAAGATGGAGATGGATCGGGCGGACCGATACGGACATCCTTTGACCATACTGTTTCTCGATCTCGACGATTTCAAACAATTCAACGATACTTACGGCCACATCGAAGGAGATCAGGTCTTATTGCGATTTGGCCACGTAGTGAAAAGATGCCTGCGCCAGACTGATACCGCCTATCGTTATGGCGGTGAAGAGTTCACCGTCATCCTGCCCATGACGACGAGCCGTGACAGCGTTGTTACCGCGGAAAGAATCCGGACGGGGTTCAAGAATGAGCATTTCTCCGCGAAGCCGGGTGATGACGTCCATGTGACGGTGAGCATCGGTCTTGCGCAATACAAGACACAGGAAGAGATAAAAACCTTCGTTCACCGGGCGGATCAGCTCATGTACCAAGGGAAAAAGAGTGGAAAAGACAGGGTTTGTTCTGAGTCATCGCCTCAAGAAGAGTTCGAATGGTAGTCGTCTGACGCCGCGGCCATCCAAAGGACGGGCTGCCCCTCCAGGAGGCGCGGAATTTAACGGACACATCTCATATTAGGCCATTCGTTGCGATAAAATCTCCTTGACACTCATGGCCCGCCCTCGTATCCTCCCTCGCGGAGAAGCAAACCCTTCTCCATCATCAGTCCATGGGCGCGAAGCAAAATGTGCAGGATTTTACGCCGTCCTGGTTGCCGGTAAAGATACGGCTGCGGGGCGGGTTTACTCAATCCGTCGAGGCAAAGTGACGGTTCATCACAAGGAGGAAAGAGATGGCACAGCGCACCAAGGTCACGATCCCCTATCTGAGAGAAAAAAGGGCCCAGGGCAAACCCATCACCATGCTGACCGCATATGACTTTCCGATCGCCGATATCGAGGAGGAGATCGGCATCGATATTATCCTGTGCGGAGATTCCCTGGGGATGACCGTATATGGCTTTTCGGGCACCACCCCGGTCACGATGGAGCTGATGATCCCGCACTCGGCGGCGGTCAAACGCGCGGCGCCGAACAGCTTTGTCATCGGCGACATGCCCTTCATGTCCTACCAGGCCTCGAACGAACTGGCCGTTCTCAATGCCGGCCGCTTCCTGCAGGAAAGCGGCGTCGATGGCGTCAAGCTGGAAGGCGGCGAGGAGATGGCGGAGCGGGTCCGGGCCATCAGCCGCGCGGGGATCTCCGTCATGGGGCATATCGGCTTGACGCCCCAATCCGTATCGGCCCTGGGGGGGTTCAAGGCCCGGGGAAGAGACGCAACCGGCGCCCTCAAGCTGATCAACGACGCCAGAATCCTCGAAGAATCCGGCGCCTTCAGCATCCTTTTGGAGGCGATCCCTTCTGAAATCGGCCAGATCATCACAGAGCGCGCCGGGATCCCCATTATCGGCATCGGGGCGGGACCCCATACGGACGGTCAAGTCCTGGTCGTACATGACGCGCTGGGCTTCTTTAAAGGCCACAAGGCAAAATTTGTCAAACAGTACTGCAACTTGAACGACATCATTCGAAATGCGCTGCAGGAATACAAGAAGGATGTGGAAAACAAGGGCTATCCGGCGGCGGAACACGATTACGGGATCGACCCCGTAGTGCTTCAAGAAATTAAAAGTAAACTGAAGTAAGCATCTCTCTGGGCAAAGGGCAAGAGATTGGAAACGAGAGAAATCCGCATGAAATACGGCCGGGGCGAGGTTGTGTTTTCCCTTCCCGCCGGGCAGATTTATTTTGAAGTGGTCGGGAAGGATTACCCGGCTGTTTCGGACATTCCCGGGGCCATCCGGACCGCGCTCGAAAGACCCATCGATTCCCCGCCGCTGAAAGAGATGCTTCACCCCACGGACAAAGTGGCCATTGCCGTAAGCGATATCACCCGCAGTTGGCAGCGCATGGACCTCGTCCTGCCCACCCTTCTCGACACGATTTCGGAAACCGGCGTTCCGGATCGCAACATCAGCATCCTGGTCGTCGTCGGAGGCCATCGTCAAAACACAAAAGAGGAGATGGCGCTTCTCTGCGGCAGAGAAGTTTTTCATCGGGTGAACGTGGTGAACCACAACGCACGGGAGCTGGAAAACATGGTTTACCTCGGCAAAACGAGCCGGGGAACGAAGGTGGCAATCAACCGTGTCGTCGCCGAGGCCGACCGGATCATCCTGACCGGCGGCATCATCTACCATTACATGGTGGGGTACGGCGGGGGACGGAAAAGCGTCATCCCCGGTTTCAGCTCCATCAAGACCATCCAGCAGAATCACCTCTGGGCCATGGGACGGGAGCTGGGCTCCGGGTCGAACCCCAACGCCCGATCCGGCAAGACCAGGGGCAACGAATGCCACGAAGACATGATGGAGATTGCCGGATTGGTTCAGCCGGACTTTATCGTCAACGTGGTGCCGAACGCCGAAGAGGATTATGCCGGGATTTTTGCCGGAAACTGGGTCTCCGCCTGGCAGGAAGGGATGAAACGGGTGGACGAGATCTACAGCGTTCCGATTCCGGGTCGGGCCGATATCGTGATCGCCTCTGCAGGGGGGTTCCCCAAAGACATCAATCTCTACCAGACCGGCAAAACCATGGACAATGCATGTTATGCGGTCAAGCAGGACGGGGCGGTGATCATCGTCAGCGAGTGCTTAGACATTCGGGAACCGCCGGAATTTCCCCAGTGGTTCCAATATGGTTCCCGGCTGGACATGGAAAGGGCCCTGCGGGCGGATTTCACCATTCCGGGATGGGTGGCCTGGAAGGAGGTCGAGTGCAGCGACAAGGCCTCTTTCATCATGGTCACCCTGCCGCAAAACGCCGATCTCGTGAGAAGGGCCGGCATGATTCCCGCCGCGACGATCGGGGAGGCGCTGGAGATGGCGTACCAGAAATGCGGGACGAAAGAGCCGAGAATCACGCTGATGCCGCAGGGGGCGAACACCCTGCCGGTCTTAAGGTCGAAGCCTTGAGGGTTTCGCGTTAATCACAAGGGAGGAGTGGCAATGAAAAGAGTTATCATGTTGGGTTTCGCGGTTCTGATGGCATTCGCATGGATAGGGACGGCGGCGGCGGAGTACAAGGCCACCCTGAAGTTGGCATCTGCCGTGAACATGGATCACCCCTACATGGTCGGGGCGCAGAGGTTTGCCGACCTGATCAAGGAGCGAACCAAAGGGCGCATCACGGTCAAGCTCTACCCCAGCAACCAGTTGGGCAAGGGTGAACGGGAAATGACCGAGGGGATCCAGCAGGGCGCGATCGACCTGCTGGTCACATCCACCGGCCCTTTAGGCGGGTTCAGCCCGTCCATCAACATCCTTGATTTCCCGTTTCTTTTCAGAGATTTCAAGCATGTGGACCTGGTTCTGGACGGGGCCATCGGTCAAAAACTGCTCGGCGACTTTGAAAAGGCCAACATCAAGGCCCTGGCCTTCTGGGAAAACGGATTCCGCAACCTGACCAACTCCAGAGGACCGGTCAAGAATGTCACGGACGGCAAGGGGCTCAAAATCCGGACCATGGAAAACAAGGTGCATCTGGCGGCCTGGAAGACCGCCGGGTTGAACCCCACCCCCATGGCGTGGGGGGAGGTGTTCACGGCGTTGCAGCAGAGGGTCATCGACGGCCAGGAAAACCCGATTGCCGTCTTTTACAGCGCCAAGCTGTGGGATGCCGGCCAGAAGTATTTCTCGCTCACCAAGCATGTCTATTCTCCGTCTCCATTCCTGATGAGCAAGAAGACCTTCGACGCCATGCCCAAGGCGGACCAGCAGCTCTTCCTGAAGACCGGCCTGGAGGTGGCCAAGTTCCAGCGCAAGCTCAACCGCGACGCCGAAGAGGCGAAGCTGAAGGAGATGGCCAAAAGCGGGGTCATCGTGACGCGCGACGTGGACCGCGAAAGCTTCAAGAAGGCCATGGCGCCGGTCTACAGCGAATTCAGCTCCCAGTTCAGCAAGGCCGAGATCGAAACCATCATGAATGCGAAGTAATCACCGGAAGGGCGCCCTTCTTAAATGTTTTCAAAAAGGGCGCCCTTTCTCATTGTCCTGGGGAGCGGCGTCATGCGCGTACTGCAACGGTTCAACGAATTTCTGGTCGAGGCGGGAAGTTGGGGGACGATCCTGTTCATGGCCGTCATCGCCGTCGTCATCCCGTATGAAGTGGTCGGACGCTACGTGTTCCAGAAAATGACCATCTGGTCCGGCGAGGTTTCGACCTATTCCCTTGTCTGGGCCTCGATGCTGGGCGGCGCCGTGGGGTTGAAAAAGGGGTACATGATCAGCATGACTTCGGTGGTGGAATCGGTCCCCCCTGCCGTGGCCGGGGCGCTGAAGCTGGCGAGTTACCTCTGCGCACTGTTTTTCTTCGGCGTCATGTTCGGCTACGGTCTCTTCCAGACCCTGTATAATGCGAAACAGACCTCGCCGGCAATCGGCCTTGTGATGAGTATCCCCTATGCCGCGCTTCCGACCGGTTTCTTCATCATGTTCTTTCTCACGCTGGAGGAATTCATGATTTTCCTCGGCCTGGGTCCGAAAGGAGAAGGCCGATGACCGTTTTCCTGGCCACCTTTGTCGGACTGTTGTGCCTCTCCGCCCCCATCATTGTGGCCCTGGGCGGCTGCTCCCTCGCCTATGCCATCTTCAGCGGCAACATGCCCGTCACCACCCTGATTCAGACCATCTTCGGCGGCCTGGCGACCTTTCCGCTGCTCGCCATTCCGTTGTTCATGCTGGCCGGAAATCTCATGAACGAGGGGGGCATCACGCAGGACCTGATCCGCTTCGCCCGCCTGCTGCTGGGCCACATCCGGGGCGGGCTGGGGTATGCCACGATTCTTGCCTGCGCGATCTTTGCGGCGATCTCCGGGGCCGCGGTGGCCACCGCCGTTGCCATCAGCATGGTGATGATTCCGGCGATGAAAAAAGCCGGCTATGACGAGGACGTGGCCGGCGCCCTGACCTGCACGGCCGCCTGCATGGGGCCCATCATCCCGCCTAGCATCCCGTTCATCATCTACGGCGTCACCGCCAATGTTTCGATCGGCGCGCTGTTTATGGGCGGCGTCTTCCCCGGTCTCCTGCTGGGCGCCGCCCTGATGATCTATATGTACTTTCTTGCGATCAGGCGCAAATATCCCCGCGACGCGAAAGCCCCCTTGAAGGACATTTTGATTGCCGCCGGAAAAGCGCTCCCCGCCCTGTTCATGCCGGTGCTGATCCTGGGCGGCATCCTGAGCGGCATGTTCACGCCCACCGAGGCGGCCGGCGTCGCCTGCGTTTATTCAACCTTCGTGGGGGTTATCGTCTACCGAAAACTGAATTTCCGGAACCTCCCCGATGTCCTGTTGAAGGCCGGACTGGAATCGGGGATGGTGATGATGCTCATCGCCATGTCGGAACCCTTTGCCTGGATCGTCGCGGTGGACCAGATCCCCCAGATGCTGATTGAGTGGCTAACCGCCCTGACGACATCGCCCTGGATCATTCTGCTGTTTATCAACATTTTTTTGCTCCTCCTCGGGATCCCGATGGAAACCGCCCCCGCCCTGGTCATTGTGACCCCGGTGCTGGCGCCCATTGCCGCCCATTTGGGGATCGACCCGGTGCACATGGGCATTGTTATCTGTCTGAATCTTGTCCTGGGGTTGATCACGCCGCCGGTGGGCGCGGTGCTCTTTGCGGTCTGCGGGATCACGGGTATGTCCCTCGACCGCCTGAGTCGGGCGATCTGGCCGCCGTTTCTGGTCTCCCTCGCGGTGCTGGCCATCGTGACCTATGTGCCCTGGCTGAGCACGTTTTTGCCCAGGCTTTTCATGGGCCGCTGAGGCGATCATTGTGCCGGCGGCAAATACGTCAAAGTCATCATTTCTACGAAAGCGGGCATTCGGAATCGTCCTGGATGCCCGCTCGGAACCTGCATGACATTTTATCTGTTCCACAAATTCTGTTCCGCACTTTCCGGATAGCGCAACGGTTTCTGAAGTCAATGGTTGACACAGTTTGATGAGTATGCAAGATTGCAATCCATTGAGGGAACATGGCTAAAGAAATCAGGGAGAGAAACGATGTCGAATCATGAGTCAAGCATTGCAGCACTTCCGAAAGGGATCGAATTACTTCACGAACCGAGCCTGAATAAGGGGACCGCCTTCACCGCGGCGGAGCGCGATGCGCTTGGATTGCGCGGATTGCTTCCGCCCCGCATCTTCTCGCAAGCGCAACGGGCTCAACACATAATGAACAATCTTCGCCGCAAGCCCAACAACCTCGAAAAATACCTTTACCTGATCGGTCTGCAGGATCGCAACGAGAGGCTGTTCTATCGTGTTCTCATCGACAACATGGCGGAGCTCAGCCCCATTGTCTATACGCCGACCGTCGGGCTGGCCTGCCAGGAGTACAGCCGAACCTTCCGCCGTCCGCGCGGCCTTTTCATCTCGAAGTACGACCGGAATCGCATTAAAGAGGTTTTACGAAACTGGCCGTATCGGGATGTTCGTGTAATCGTTGTCACTGACGGTGAACGCATTCTCGGCTTGGGTGATCTCGGGGCGAATGGCATGGGAATTCCCGTGGGTAAATTGGCGCTCTATACGGCCTGCGCGGGCATCGACCCGCAGGTATGCCTGCCGATCATGATCGATGTCGGAACCAATAACAACGATGTATTGTGTGATCCGAGTTACATCGGCCTTCCGGAACCGCGCCTGCGGGGCGCTCAATACGATGATCTCCTCAATGAATTCATGGCGGCGACCGCCGAGCTTTTCCCCCGCGCAATGATCCAGCTCGAAGATTTTGGAAACCTGAACGCCTTCCGTCTGCTGGAAAGGTACCGCAACCACTATTGCACGTTCGACGATGACATCCAGGGAACCGCCAGCATGACGCTGGCCGGGTTGTATTCCGCGCTGCGCATGATCGGCGGCAAACTGACTGGACAGCGGCTCGTGATTTTAGGCGCAGGCGAGGCCGCCCTCGGCATCGGCGGGCTCGTGGTTTCCACGATGGTCGAAGAAGGCCTCTCCGAAAACGAGGCCCGTCGCCTCTGCTGGTTCGTGGACTCCAAGGGGCTCGTCGTCAGCAGCCGAACCGACCTGTCTGAACACAAGCGCCGCTTCGCCCAGGATTACCCCTTTCATCGGGATCTCCTCTCGGTCGTCGAAGCCGTGAGACCAACGGCGATCATCGGGGCAGCGGGCCAGCCGAGCACCTTCACCCCTGCGGTGTTGGAGGCGATGGCCCGGATCAACCGACGCCCGCTTGTCTTTGCGCTTTCAAACCCGACCTCCCAATCGGAATGCACCGCTGAAGAGGCCTACCGCTTCACGGATAAGCGCGCCGTCTTCGCCAGCGGCAGCCAGTTCCCGCCGGTGGTGATGGACGGTCAAACCTTTGTGCCGGGTCAGGCGAATAACAGTTATATCTTCCCCGGCGTCGGGCTGGGCATTCTTGCCTCGGAGGCATCCCGCGTGACCGATGAAATGTTCGCTGCGGCCGCCAAAGCGCTGGATGGGCAGGTTTCGGAGGATGACTTTAAGCTGGGGCGGATTTATCCCTCCTTGTCGCGCATTCGGGAGGTGTCGATCCATATCGCGCTGGCCGTCGCAAAGGTCGCATTCGCAAAGGGACTCACCGCGATGCCTGAACCGGCCGATCTGCTCGGCCATATCCAAACGAAGATGTACGACCCGACCTATCCGGAGTATGTCTGAAGCGGATCTTGCGAAGGAACTGAGATTGTAGCGAAAAACGGGTGATTCCCGTATCCCATACCCTAAAGGGGACGGGCAGGCAGGGGACGTGCTGTTGCCGCAGGCGCATTGGCTGTGATTCTCGGCAGCATGTCCGGGGCATGGGTCAGAACCGTCAACCGGGCGGCGGCCCCTTTTTGCGCAAGGGCCGCGTCGAGCGCCCCCTGGACCGAGGCGAAATGGCGGAATCCCAGCTTGGCCGCCTCGTCCGGGCGGATGCCGTCCGAGACGATCCAGACCTCCTCCCGCTCCTTCACCTGCGCCCAGGCGATCGCCAGCGCGGCGCCTACCTCGTCCGCAAGCTCCTTTGCCGAAACCATCTCCCGAAGCCGCCGGGAGCCGTAAGGGGTCATATCGAGCATATTGCCGTGCGTCTGGGCGACTCCTTCATGGCACGGGGTTGCTACGATCACGATGCCCCCCGCCTTCACCGCGAGGTCCGATGGATAGAGCGTCTTGTGGGCCTGCCAGAACTCGATATCGCAGGGATGGGAGCTCGAAAGAACGATATCGGCCTCCTCCGGAATCGGGACGTCGTAAACCTCCCGGGATTTCGCGACCCCGGCCCGGAATGCATCCGCCACGTCGCCGAAAAAGGCCTGGACGACCTGGCCGTGCCGGTTGAGAACCGTGTTCAGGATCGTGTTCATCCCGACCTTGCGGGCCATCGCGTCGAGCTCCTCGCGGACGGGGTTCTCCAGAACGCCGAGGTAGGAGCGGGGCGCCCGCACCGACAGCAGGTGGGTGTAGGCCGTGGTCTCCTCGCCGGAGACTCCCGGCTGGATGATCTTCGCGCCGCCGGCGTACCCGGGGATGTGGTGGGGAACGATGCTGCCGATCCCCATCTTGAAATCGGCTTCGACGACCTCGCGGTTGATCCGTATCCGCCCCCCGTTTTTCGTCGTTCCCAGATCGATGAGCGCGGCCGGATCCTTGTAGGGATGGTTGACGAGCGCCACCCGGCGGACGGTTTCGGCGCCGAACTTGGCAAGGATTTCGTCGTCCGTCATGAAGCGGTGGGTTCCGAGCGCGATGATCACGCGGATAGCCGCATCCGTTATTCCCGCCGCGTTGCACTCGTCTAACAGGATCGGGATCAGGATATCCGTCGGCGTCAGGCGCGTGTTGTCGTCCGCGATCAGGACTGCGTTTTTCCGGCCCCGGAGCTGCTCCCGCAGAGGCGGGGCCCCGATGGGCGAGGCCAACGCCCGGCGGATTTCCGCCTTGACGTCCGTCACCGGCGCCGCGTCGCGCGGGGAATAGACCCCCACGAGATTGCCCTCCGGGATGCGGATCTCGACGCTCTTTTGTCCATACGGCAATGTTACTTTACGCATATGCATGCCCCGTCAGCATCTTTTGCCCTGTGCGGTTTTCCCACCGGTCGTCCGGGCCTGCGGCGGACCTTTGAAAAACACCCATACTTTGAGACCTGCAAATCTATCCTATTTGTCCTTCCCGCGAAAGCGGAAATCCAGGAAGCCATTAAAAGGACTGGATTCCTACGCCTGTCCCGGACCCTGATCCGGGATCCGCAGGAATGACGATTTACTAAGGTTCAGGAGAAATTGAAAGCCCTCTACCCTGATCTACTCCAGGATGGAACCCTTCATCGCCGACCCCACCATTCGCCGGTAGCGTTCCAGCAAAGGGCCCTTCTCGAATCGGGCGCTTGCGGGAAGCCGCCGCTTTCCGTTCCACTCTTCCAGGATCGGGCAGCGGGGCTTACCGGCCCTGCGGATGGAGCGGCGTGGGCTGAACCCAGCGGTCCTTGTCCCCTTCGTAGAACCACTTGTCCGGGAACCCGCGGTGGCGGATGAAGATGGGATTCTCCGCCCAGCGGATCAGATCTTCGTAGGCCTGGTGAATCTTCCGGAACATCGACGCGTTGCCCCCGAGATCGGGGTGGTGGAGCTTGACCTGCCGCCGGTAGGCGTCCCGGATGATCTTTCGGAGTTCGGGGGAATCGAGATTCGACTTCTCCAGATTGAGATAGACCAGCGAGGCCGATCTGACGTCCGGCGTGTGAATGATCGGCGGCTTGACGGCCTGCGGCGGCATGCGGTTCCGGACGGCCCGATCGAGGACGTGGAGCGTGGCGAAATACCGTTTCTTCGTCCGCCGCTGCTCCGCCCACCAGGTCTCACCCAGGATGTCCGCCATCCGGCTGAAGTCTTCGCCCGGATTTCGGCCCGACGTCCTCGGGTAGAAGAAACTGTGGATCTCCTTCTGGCCTCGGGGCAGGAGGTCCATGACGATCAGCAGATCGGAAAAGTAGAAGGTGGCGTACCGCGTGTTCAGCGCCTGGAGGAGGCCGCAGCGCATGTCGAGCCGCTGCCGGAGCTTCTGTCGGCAGTCGAGAGAACAGTATCGCTTCCGACCGATATTCTCCGTTGTCCCGCAGGAGAGGCACCGCTTCGGTTCTTTTCCGTCCGCAACGGGGACGGGCAATGCATTCATGGCTTTCTTCATCCTGCCCTCCGCCGCGGTGGCTTTTTCCGCGCTCACCGGTGAACAATTGCGGGGACATCCTACCACAGGATGCAGAAGAAAGGGAAGCGTGATCCGGGACGTCTTTGTCCACCGGTCACCGGACCGCCGCGACAAATAATTGCCTTGACGTGATTTTTCTTTTGTAGTACTCCGCTATCAGTCGCCCTCTTCAGGGTCCGTTTCCACCGCGCCTCGGGCTCACGTTGGTCTGATGTCTTCCACCTGGGCGAGCCATGAGCCCTTTTTCTCGAAACCCCGCGTTTTCTACGTGGAGACTGTTGGGGTTGCCCCACAGATGCAGTCATTTTTTAAACGGGAGATGCACGATCTTGCCGGCCTGCCAAAGAGCCCGAAGGGTTATATCGCCCTGATGGCGGTGGTCTCCATGAACCTGGCCTGGATCAACGGGGGCCTCGGCATCGTCGGTTCGGAGGGCTTGCGGGCGCCAAGAAAGAGCCTTCCTACCATTCGGATGAAGTTCTTCTCCTGCAACCGGCGGGCGGGAGTGCGTTCGTCCGGGAGAAAAAAGCAGAAGTAGAACCAAAAGCGGAGGGGCTGCGGAACGGCCTAATGGACCTCCCGCAGTCGATCAAAAAAGGAGGATACCACATAAGAAAAGGAGGACATCGCTATGTTGAAACGTTTGGCATCTTTTTTCACGTACCTGATGAGGCACTACCTTCCCGACGCCTATCTCTTCGCGATCCTGCTCACGTTCCTTTCCGCCATTTTGGCCCTGATCTTCACAACCGCCGGTTTCACGAAGCTGATCACGACCTGGGGAGACGGCATCTACGGCATCATCGCCTTTGCCTTCCAGATGATCCTGATCCTGGTCACGGGTCACTGCCTGGCGCTGACTCCGGCCGTCAACCGTATTTTGGTTTGGATTGCCAAAATCGGAGACACCCCGGTCAAGGGCGGGATGATCGTTGCCTTCGTTGCCGGGATCTGCTCCTTCCTCAACTGGGGATTCGGCCTGGTCGTGGGCGGGCTGCTGGCCCTGCAAGTCGCCAAAAGGAACCGGAAGGCCGACTTCCCTTACCTGATCGCGGCGGCCTACAGCGGGTTCGTGGTCTGGCACATGGGGCTTTCGGGTTCCATCCCGCTGGTCATCGCCACTTCGAAACATGCCCAGAATTTTATTGAGAAAATGACAGGGGCGGTGGTGCCCGTCTCCCAGAGCATCTTCCAGCCTTTCAACCTCATACCGGCCATCCTGCTCATCGTCACGATCCCGATCCTCATGACCCTGATCCACCCCAAGGAGGACGAGGTGAAGGTGGTCCCCGAAGACAGGCTCGCGGAACTGTGCGGCGACTGTCCGGACGTGGAAATGCCGCAGAACCCAACTCTGGCGGATAAAATCGACCACAGTTACACGATCAATATGATCTTCGGTCTGATGGGCCTTATTTACCTCTACTACCACTTCTCCACAAAAGGATTCGATCTGAACCTCAACATCGTCATCTTCATCTTCTTCATCGCCGGGGTGATTCTCCACGGCAAACCGGTTAATTACATCAAGGCGGTGAGCACGGCCATCAAGGGGGCCGGGGGCATCGCCCTGCAGTTCCCCCTTTATGGCGGGATTCAGGGGATCATGATCGGAACGGGTCTGGCCAAGGTCATCGCCGGCTGGTTTGTCGCCCTCTCCGCACCCGAGACCTTCTACATGTTCCAGTTCTGGGCCGCCGGGATCATCAACATGTTCATCCCGTCCGGCGGCGGGCAGTGGGCGGCCCAGGGACCGATCACCATGGAGGCGGTCAAGATGATGGCCATCGATCCGGTCCGGTCGGCCATGATGGTGGCCTGGGGAGACCAGTGGACCAACATGATCCAGCCCTTCTGGGCGCTGCCCCTCCTCGGGCTCGCCGGTCTGTCGGCCAGAGAGATCATGGGTTACACCACGGTGACGCTTCTCTATAGCGGCTGCGTCTTGAGCATCTTCGCCCTGCTTGTCGGGTTCGGGGTTTTATAAAGCGCGGTAAAGAATTGCGGAAGGGGACTCTCGGCGATGACTGACCGCCACGGATCCCCTTCCGCAAGAAAAATAAGAAAAGGGGACAGATCTAATTTCCTTTGGAAGATAGAGCTGTCCCCTTTTTGGGAGTGCAGATGCGTGTGATCGTCCGCCATGCGACCTATGACCTCAACACCCTCCGGCCCGTGATCTTCGGGATGATGGAGGCGATGGGAGGAGAAAAGATCGGGAGCGGCAGTCGCGTCCTGATCAAACCGAACCTGCTCTCCCCGGCGCTGCCGCGCCAGGCCGTTCTCACCCATCCCGCCGTCGTCCGGGCCGTCGTGGAATACTGCTACGAACGGGGCGCCCGTCCCCTTGTCGCCGACAGCCCCGCAATGGGCAGCTTCGACCTGCTCCTCCGGATGAGCGGGATCCGTGACGCCCTTCGCGGCCTCGACTGCGAGTGTCGGCCGTTCCAGAATTCCGTCCGCGTTGACATCGGCAAACCGTTCGGCGCAATCGAGATCGCCGAGGACGCCGTCCGGGCGGACGTCATCGTGAACCTCCCCAAGCTCAAGACCCACAGCCAGATGCTCCTGACCCTCGCCGTCAAGAACCTCTTCGGTTGCGTCGTCGGCTACCGGAAGCCGGAGTGGCATATGCGCGCCGGCGTCGACCGGCAGACGTTCGCCTGGCTCATCGCCCGGATCGGCATGACCCTCCGGCCTGCCTTCAACATCCTCGACGGCGTCTTGACGCTGGAGGGGCAGGGACCGGGGATGAGCGGCGTCCCCCGCGAGTTGGGCGTGCTGCTGGCCGGCTGCGATCCCTTCGCGCTCGATCGGACCGTCTGCCGGATGGTCGGCCTCGACCCGGAGCGCTTGCCGGTCCTGAAGGCCGCCCGGGAGATGGGTTTCCCCGCACCCGAGGCGGAGATCGACGGTGCGCTCCCTGAAATCCGGGATTTCCGCCTCCCCCGCCTCACCTCGCTCATCTTCGGACCGAAGTTCCTGCAAGGATGGATCCGGCGGCAGCTCCTCCAGCGGCCCGTCTGCGATCCCGCCCTCTGCCGGATGTGCGGGGAGTGCTGGAAGATCTGTCCGGCCTGGGCGATCACCCCGGAGGCGAAGCCGCTTTGCTTTGACTACGACCGCTGCATCCGCTGCTTCTGCTGCCTTGAGGTTTGCCCCTTCGGCGCGCTCCGAACCACGGAAACGCTCGCTGGACGGATCGTCCGCGCCGCGGCCGCCGTCATCCTCCCCCCGGGGACGACGAGATAAAAGGATTTTATCTTTCTTTCGTATTATGTTAGCCATAAAAAGGGCTTGAAAGATACCCAAGCGATCGACGCGGCCGGGTGGGGGGACCCATGGTAGAAAATTTTGTCGGCGGATTGTCCGCCTACCTGCAGGAATCGGTTTTCCTGTCCTTTCTGGCCGTTTATCTCGGAGGGGTGCTGATCAGCTTCACCCCGTGAACCTACCCGGTCATCCTGATCACCGTCGCCTTCATCGGCGCCCGCGGCGGTTCGAGAAGCCGGTCGTTCTTTCTCTCACTGATCTACGTGCTGGGCATGGCCGTCACCTACGCGATTCTCGGCGCCGTCGCTGCGCTTTCCGGAAAGCTGTTCGGCCAGATTCAGAGCAACCCCTGGGCCTATTTCGTTATCGGAAATATATGCATTCTCATGGGGTTGTCGATGCTGGACGTCTTCGCTCTCTTAGTCCCGACACCGGCCTTCATCACACGGATGCGGTCTAAAAAAAGGACGGGGGGCATCACCGGCGGTTTTTGGGTGGGGGCGGCCTCGGGCCTGGTCATGGGTCCCTGCATGGCGCCGGTTCTCGCCGTAATCCTCAGCTATGCGGCGACCCGGCAGAATGTGGCCTTTGCCTCCGGCCTGATGTTTGTCTTCGCATGCGGAATGGGGACCCTGCTTATCATGGTCGGTACGTTTGCCGGTCTCCTGGCCGGCATCCCCAAGTCCGGTGCATCGATGGTCCGGATCAGCCGGCTGTTCGGCTGGATCATGCTGGGAGCGGGAGAATATTTTCTGATCAATGCCGGAATGCTCTGGGTTTAAAAGAGCTTGGAAACGGATTACGAAAGTACCAAGGAAAACAAATGGTTTATACCGATGGTTGGAAAAAGGTCATGATCATCGCGGCCATCGCGGTTCTATGCCCTGTTCTTATCCCGGCGGACGCCAGGTCCGCACCGAAGCCGCGTGAGGCCGCAAAAACGGCCATCGCGGAGAAGGCCCCGGACTTCGTCCTCACGGATCTGAACGGCCGGAAATTCCGTTTAAGCGACTTCCGGGGGAAGCAGCCGGTCCTGATCATCTTCAGCGCGACCTGGTGCAGCTTCTGCAAGGAGGAGATCCCCCATTTCAAATCGCTCCATACGACCTATGCGAAACGGGGGCTCTTGATCGTCAATATCGACATCCAGGAATCGAAGGAGAGGGTGGCCAAATTCACAACCAAGTACGGGCTTCCCTACCGTGTGCTTTTGGATGAAGAGGGCATCGTAAGCGGCATTTACGACATCCCGGGCGTCCCCTCGATGGTCCTCGTCGACCAAAACGGGAACACCCTCTGTCGTCAATGCCAGAAAATAGAGACTCTTTTGGTGACGATTCTGAAAAAGAAGTGAGGTGGTCATATGAGCGTATTGATCCATTTTTCGATTTTCCCCACCGACAAGGGGACGAGCGTCAGCCCCTATGTCGCAAAATCCGTGCGAATCATCCGGGAGAGCGGCCTTCCTTACAAGCTGGGCCCGATGAGCACGGCCGTCGAGGGGGAGTGGGAGGAGGTCATGGGGGTGGTGGATCGCTGCTTCAAGGAGCTCCGGAAGGAGTGCGGCCGGATCTACATGACGGTCCAGGCCGACTACCGCGAGGGGGCTGTGAACCGGATTGAGGGGAAGATAAAATCGGTGGAAGAAAAGCTTTAAGAGTTTATCCGGTTCTCGCGGATTTGAAAAAGTATTATAAACTTCGGGCGACCGCTCTTTCACTTGCGTACCAATAAACTCTATCATGTTGATAATTTATTGTAGTCGTGAATTTGGGGAACTGGGTTTCTGTAGCAGCTTTCAACCCGTACTGCTCAGGCGCGAGGACAGAAAAAAGAAATGTGCCGGTTATTGCTGTCACTTTCAAAGCGATTGCTGGTGGGTAGTTGTCAGAATTGAGTAATGCGGATTGTTCTCATCGCCTGCAACCGATAGTCCGATAACTCTCTATTTCCTTCCAGACAGTGTCTTAAGTTAGTGGTCATCTGCTAATGTATGTAGACTCAATGATCTCAGCCCACGAGCTATAAAAAAATGCAACTTGTGAGTCCACAGCCGCACTCCTACCTGCCTCATCTCGAAAGTATCCAACCACTTTTAAGGCAGACTCAGAATTAAGGCCACCGAATCTTGTTCCTGTGGACTCTTCCATGAGAGTAATAGCGACATCGAATCCACTCGCTAACCCTAAAAACATGGGAGAATGCAGATTAAGGTCAGCACGTGCACTCATGGCGCGTGTAAGCTGTCCTGCTTGATTTGCAAGCTCAACTATTGTGGGCATATAAAAATCCTCCGTGAAACATCTAATAGTTACCATATACCATTGATATCATTTCTCATAACCTTGAGAAAATTTGTTTTTGATAAGATTTCTTAAAAGATTATGGCCTAAATCCCATCAAATTCAACATCCCCAACTTCTTCCTACATTCAGGGCAGAGATCATCACTGGTAGCCCCGGCACTTTTCAAAAAAATGTCCCCCAATTCCCTTGCCGGATCATAATCCTGTTCTTGATCATCATCAAAGGGCCGTAAACAATCCCTGCAAATCTTCACTTTAATCTCCATAAAGCTCGACGCAAAACAGAACGTTACCCCCCATATTTCGTCTTCAGATTCGACAGTATAATCATCCCTTCTTTGTATACGTGATCGTCGTCGCCTTGCAGCGGCGCTTGGTTTGATCTACGAAACCGAGCGCGAATTTACCTTCCGGCTTCTGGAATATGTCCAATCCGCGGCCAAGTATGATGCGCCACCCTGTATCGGTTTCGATCCAACGGTCATGTATCGTTGTGTCAAAGCGATAGGTCAGGCTGATGCGATCCTGGGCAAGGTTTTCCTTAATCTCATCAAACTTTGTAGCGATTTCATTTTCCTGAAATTTTGTATCCGCACCTGTTACAAGCTCGATTGACAATCCCGCATCCGATGCGGTCAACCCCTCGCAGAAATTCAGGAAGTTGTGAATTTGATAGTCATAACGAACATAAGGATCAACCAGCTTGATATTTTTTGCCCCTATGAGATAGGGGTTGAATAATCTGGAGTAGGAAACCCCCCGCTGGCCATCGGTAATGTTTAATGTTGATTCTATCGGTTTTCTATCCGGCGACAGGTTGTCAACCGGCGCTTCGGCTTTGTCAGACTCCGGTTTTTCTTCCGGATGGGACATCTGAAAATCGTCTGGCCGTTCACTCTTGATGGTCACCCATTGATACTCCTGATCGAGTCTGGCCAATTCATCCCGGATCTGCTGCCTCATCCGGACGGCAGGGTTCACACAGTATTCGACAAATTCCTCATCGGTAACCTGCAGATCAGGAAATAACAGTTTCAGATACCCCTCCGCAATCCGGGCGACGGCCTTGTGGTCACGCATATCTTCGCAGGCAGGCAGGCGCATGCTGTGAGAAACATAGTCGGCATACTGGAGATCGCTGCGCAATTCATGAAGCACCTCGCTGAAAAAATCCCCCTTAAACCCCAGACTCTTGGAGGGGGTGTGCTTAGTGATCCGAGGCATGAACCATCCTTCGAGGAGCCCATGAAGACGGTCCACAAATGCCGACTCCTGAAGGGAAGAGGGTAGCTCTTTGAAAATGCCGTTTGTCTCGTACAGAGGCCGCCTGTCAGGACCAATGGTGATATTGCCCAGGATAACGAAGCCGCATTCGGCGGTCCCCATGTCCCCGGTGGCCCTCCGGTAACGGCCGCTTTCAAGATACATCTTTAGCGCCGCCATGGCTTCACCGGCTGCATCCGTATGGATTTTCTGCACTTCGTCAACGACGACCACATCGTATCGGGGCATCAACCCCATTTGCTTGCTTTGGCTGTTAAAGAACAGGGCGGGTGCAGACAGTTTACCACCGGGGATAACGGCGGCATACCGGCTGATATTGTCGAAAACGAATGATTTCCCCGTACCCTTGGGCGCCAACTCAGCGAGATTAATCCTCGGCTGGACAAGCGGAATTATCCGGCTCAAGAGGAGCATCTTCTGCGGAATAGTGTGTGTATCGGGATTGAACTGGCAGCTCGATATTAAAAGATCAATCCATTCCGGAAGAGTAAAGTGTTTACGACATTCCCGGAAATATTTCAGATCCACCCCCGGACTCTGAAAGGGCTTGAAGTCTACCATCCAGACCTGCCCCTTTTTTACCTCCTCACCATCGGGCGGCACATACCGCAGGGTCCCGAGGCCCCACATGCCCGTTTTCAGAAGCATCTGGTTATCATCTATGATGCCCTTCTGAATCATGGCACTGTTGTCATCCAGTATAGGGATATGGAGCTCATGGGTGTTTTTAGACAAGTTGACGTTGACACGGAAGTCATCGATTATCTTTACTTCTTCCTGTTCTTTCAATCTATTGAGAAGGATATTTTTATCCGCCTTCTGAGGTAAGTAAGAGGACACAATCTTGATGATTTCCTCTCTGCCTTCATCGGTCAGGACGTCACCAGCCAGGAATTGGCTGATGATCCATTCCCCCACATAAACGGGAATGGCCCGTGCCCCAAAACCGGCCTTTGACATCAGTCCCTTGTTTATGACCACCTCTCCATAGTAGTCGCGCGCTTTCGTCTCGAATGATTTCATTGTCTTACCTTTTTCCTATTTTAAGTCTTTCAAGCTGGAGCCACCGGTGACAGCCGATTTGAATTCCGCCGTAAGCTTCATTTCCATGACCCTTTCCTCCCCGGCAATTTCATAAACAAATTGCAGAACCAACTCTTCCTGGCCAAGGGCGGACTTGTCGAAATAGCAATCCAGGCGGACATTCGTGGCCTGCCCCTTTGTCAGCACAGGAAGATCCTGGCCTTTGAGCTCCGTCTTGGGTTTCACGATCGCCACGCGTACAATACGGATGTCCTCCACATTGGGATTCAGCATCTCCATCCGCAAGGAAATTAACCTCTGAACATAGAAAACTTCCTTACCCGTCCGGGTATCGATTCGCAGATCGAGAAACCTCGCTGCCGGTGCCTTCCAGGCCGCTTTTGTCGCCCTAAAAAAAGCCACCGGCACTATCACCTCTTCCGGCGTAGCGCCGCCGTGGGTATATCGTTTTCCTGAGCCGCCGGCACGAACCGTACTATGTCCGCGGGGAATAAAGAAGACACTGTCACTTTTTATGAAGGGAGGAACGAAGCGGTATCCCAAGGCCCAGAGGTTCTCCGGCACCGTGTCGGCCACCTCTTTCCCGATCATGGCAAAGCGGCGCTTTTCGTCGGCAAAGAGTTTGCTGACGATCTTTGATTCGAATGATTGCTTCTCACTATCCAGAATATAGCAGGCGCCGTGGTCCGTAAGAACATAGAGCCCGAAAGACTCCCGTTGCTCCGGCCGACGGTCCAGCATCGCTGAAATCATCTCACCGACCCGCATAAACAGGCGATACAGTTCCCGCTCATGAGTCTCACCCTTTGTTTCCGAGTCTCCATGAAGGATCTCGTCGCTGGCCAATAAATTGAGGAGAACAACGGCAGGCTCTATGGGCGCCATGAAGTCGGATAGCATTTTCAGGCTCGATAAATAGACAACCTTTTTACCAGGCCAGTCATTAGTCGCACGTTCCTGCAGGATCGCCTCATAGGACTTCTGTGTCGTACCCCAATCACCGCTGACAAGCACCGGCTTGACAAATTCCGTATCAGTGGGCAGAGGGGCAAAGCGATACTCCAGGAGGTGACGATGGAAACCGGCTTTCCGCAAGGCCTCCTCAAACATCGGCCAGAACGTCACGGGAAGTCCGTCGGCCAGGAGAACAAGGGAGAGCGTTTCTGCTTGGATAGAGTCATGAAAAGCACCGAGGGCATGTACTAAACTGGTTTCGGCATTCTGGTGAATGGTCTCATAATTCCCGACATACCAGTCACTGAAGGACCGAACCATATCTTCCAGCTTTGCATCATCATGGCCTTTTTTTGTCTGCCAGTTTCGGTAGGGCAGATAGGCATTGACCGCCCAGGAGGCCCATGCAGATGGGCTATTGAGCGAATCTTTTTCCGGCAAGAGCGGTCTCTCCGGCATCACCATATAATCAAGAGTTGTCAATTCGACAGCATCCAACCCCAAGCATTGTCGAAACTTATTTTTAACAAGAGCAATGTCTTCCCCGGTAGGTGCGAAGCGGCCGGCAGACAGATGACTTTTAAGCAGTTTGAATTCAATTATCAGGCAACCGGATGTGCATTGAACCGCTTTCTGGAATTCAGTACTTGAATCAACATCATGGCTAATATCCTTAAAGAACATTTCAATTTGTGTCGTTGCTTCTTCAATACCCTTAGGTTCCAACGGAATAGCCTTTAACACATCCGCAGGTATGCCCCGCAAAAAGATCGCCTGTTGCAAAGGCACGACATATTCAAGCAGTTTAGCCGGATAACCGGCAAGAAGAGCCCACAGGCTCAGATCATGCCATAGGTCTTCCGGATTGTTGATGAGAAGAGGTGTCAACGCTTTTTCCCAATTCTGATCGGCATGCAGCGTCCAGACTTGACCTTGTTCCCGGAGACAATTTGCAAGCAGGGGGTAATTTTCAAACAGTTCTTTTGTTTCCTGACGGCAGAGAGCAAGCAACACCTCCGCAATACGATTCCGATCCAGCCGCTCTCCGCGAAACACCGCACCCAGGAAATGCCCCAGGAGCGCTTCTGCGAATCGGCAGGGCTGTTCGTTCTTCACCGCCAGATCAAGAAGCTTCAGCGAGACAACATCTTCATCCGTCACCCAGTCGGGAACCGTAACGCCCCAGGTATCGGATAGGACAAGACGCGCTGTTTTTTCTGAAAAATGGCAGGGTAATTGGGTCTGTTCACAGAAATTTTGCAGCCAGGTGTAAATATAATGTTTACGAACCCAGATCTTCAGGGGCGTTTTTTTAGCAGCGCTTGCTGTCAGGGCGCGACATGCCTTCACATAATCGGCATCTTTCTCGGTTAATAAAACGTCTTCCGGAAGACGATATGCATAATCCCCAATATAGCTGACTTCAAGGCTCATTATTTACCCTTATCATCGAAGAGTTCTTGAATGGCCGCTTCAAGCTTTTCCCCCGCTTCTTTCGTCAATATCCCCCGCGCAGCGCTCTGTTTCAGCAGAGACTTCACGACAACGGCAAGCCCTTGAATGTTATCGGGAAATTTGAACGTTGCCTTCATGTTTCCGAACAGGTCCTGCTCGATCCCAATTTCGTACTTCTTCTCCTTATTGACAACTTCTATGGTCAAGACATCGCTGGCATTCCCTTCCTTATCCAAAGCCCGCATCTTCACAACTACGCTGGACTTGCCTTTGACAAGACCGGCAAGATCCATTCTTTCGTTCACTTCTACGGCGGCATCAGATTTTTTGGGATCTTCCCCGGATATGGTGTAGATAATTTTTGTGGCGCCGGCAGGCACAGTAATTACCGGGGTCTCCCCTGCACCAATCTCATAGATTTTCGTTTTGCTTTCAGGAATGGGAACAGCAGGTTTGGCCTCGTCGATGGCTGCTTTGGCTTGTTTGATCTTGGCCACGTAATCCGAGGTCTGGATGGTTGTCCAATTTGGCACCGGTTGAAATCCATAAGCTTCGGGCAGTTTCTTGAAGAGGAAAGTCGTCTTGTCGTCCGATTTAGTCAATTGCGACAAAAGTTCATAAGCCTCACTATCGTCGTATCTTAACGGATCACGCTGATGCGGATTCAGTCCCTTATACCATTTGTCTATGGCGACCTCACATTCCACGATGTCACCCTTTGCACCAAAGATTTCACAAACCACTTTAGCCACAGACTTCTGAAGAGTCTGAAGACCAGCATCCAGGCGTTTTACATCAGCAGCAAAGCCTTTGCCGATGTCTTGAGCACCCTTCGCTGAAAGATGATCTCCGATGGGCTCACTACTGTAAAAGGATGGTAACCGATGCAGTATCAGGTCAAACCGCTCCATATGGTCAGCGCCGTCGAGCAAATCTTTCAGCCCCTTCAATCGCTGCTGTTCCTTTTTCTCATAGAGGTCCATGATTTTGGCTGCCGTGGGCAGCGTCTTCCACCACTCTTTCAAAAGGGCAACCGTTTTATCAACGGATCTGGTTTCACCGTGCTTTAGAGGCGGGGCATGAACAGCCTTAGCGACGGAATCGACCAGGCCGCGCTGGGCGTCCGATATCTGAAAAACCTCCAGGGCAACCTTCGTTGCCGGATCAGCCACAATCTGCAGAACATCATCATAGGCGCTGATATGCCTTTCCGATGTTTTCGTAGTATCACTGAATATTCTCAGACGCTCGCCAAAGGCGCGGACGACATGGGCCAGGGCGAGAATCTGGGCTGTCCCCCCGGCGCCGTAGGGTGCATTTCTGGCATCCCGCAGGAAATTCCCAAGGGCCAACATCTTTCCCGGCGGCAAATTTACCAGGTCGTGGCATAATAACTTCAATATTGGGTAATTATCTGAAATCTTTCCCGGATCGTCTTCGCATTCGAAATACGTTACCGTACCTTCCGTCCCCGTTTTTCGTAGAGCGCCGGCCCCTTTCAGGAGCACCTTTTCCAGGTAACGCTTTTCCCCGTGATTATCGGGATTGCCGTTGTCGATCATTACCCGTTCGGACTCGATCAATACCTTGACCGCCTGCCTAAGCGCATTGTTTTTGCCGGTCCGCCATTTGTCGTCGTGGCAGAAATTCAGGTCAGGGTGATTAATCAGGCAATGTTTCTTATACAGATTTTCGCAAAGCTGGTCCGCCGGTTTATGAGACTGGTGGGGTTGATCTACCAGTGCCTTCCCATCTTTGCCGTACCAACATGCCTTTTCACCGTTGCTAATATCCCGCAGTA
>Ga0210056_1000359_pt1 | contig 36190 bp, 31 predicted proteins | sample CryGeyCG2014_080_2_FD_183965 | JGI IMG/M metagenome (GOLD analysis project Ga0210056, IMG submission 183965) | Groundwater microbial communities from aquifer - Crystal Geyser CG07_land_8/20/14_0.80 (SPAdes) (version 2) | ecosystem: Environmental > Aquatic > Deep subsurface > Groundwater | place...
ATGTCGTTTCCCGGAGGATCTTTCTTTCAAGACCAAGCCCCAGCTTGCAGCGGAAATGTTCCGGAAGATACGAGAGGATCAGATTCTTCCTTTCAAGTATGTAGCGGCAGATACGGTTTATACCAACAGCGAGAACTTCCTCAAGGCTGTCGAGAACATTCCCGGCGTTGTTTATTTCCTGGCGATTCCCTCTGATACCCTTTTCTGGTTTCATGGTCCCGTTGTGACGGAGAAACAGTTCAAGTACAGAGGTGTCATCAGAAGCAGAAAGGTGGTTGAAGAAACGGAAAGGGACCCCGTCCGTGTTGATGAATTTGCCAGGGGTCTGAACGATTATTTCTGGTATCGGCGTACTGTTTCTGAAGGGACAAAAGGACCCATCGTATACGAATTTACCAAAAGGCGAGTGACCTTGTGCAAAAACGGTCTGCCTGACCGGAATGTCTGGCTTGTCATCAGGCGCACATCAGGAAAGAATCCCGAATACTCCTTTTTCATCAGCAATGCGCCCCGGTCTACACAACTGAACATCTTTGTCTGGTTAAGCGGCATTCGCTGGGCTATAGAACAGTGCTTTGAGGAAACAAAAACCGAACTCGGGATGGACCACTATGAGGTCAGGAAATATGGCGGCTGGCATCATCACATCCTTACCTGTATGTTAGCCCATTTCTTTCTCTGGCACCTGAAGATCAGGTTGGGGGAAAAAAACACCGTCCATTACGCTGTCGCAGCTTAGGATGATTATCAAAATCGTTCTGCCCATGCGGAATTTTGATGCACAGCAAATCCTTGATCTGGTCATGTGGATACAACTGAAGAATCACCGTGCTTACCTCTCGCACCGGAAGAAGCTGAAATCAGGATAATCAATGTGTCGTTGTAGGGCTATGGTAAAAAATGTGTGAAAACCGCAAACTAAAAAGGAAGGAGAAAAAGATGAGAAAATTACTTACAGTTTTTGTGGCCGTGTTATTGGTGTTTACCTTTGTATCTTTTGCTGCCGCTCAGGAGAGTGATCCTGTGTTTGATAATCCTCCAGGTGATATGAAGTGGGTGCCCGGTGGTTTGCCTTGGGCTCTGTTTATACCTCACTATACCGTCACGGGTGGCTGGTGGAGCGGACTATGCCTTCAAAATATGAGTGGAATTGCAAACATGTACAAAATATATTTCTGTGGCAATAGTGGGTATGTAACGGGTACTGTAGAGGGTGCGCTTACCGGTTATGAAAAGGTAGCCTGGATGTTGACCTATGCAATGTGTGGTTCATCTGAGGGATGGATCGTTGTCGAATCCCAGATGTCTTTATTGGGGTTCATCAATTATGGGCAGTCCGATAGCGTGACCACCTTGGGCCCGTTCTTTTCTTTTTAATAATTTCACCAGTAAAATACTGGCATCCGGACCGAACTGGAGCACAAAGACACCCTCCTTGATGACGAGGAGGGTGTCTTTGTGCCCGCAAAACATATTCCTGAAATCCCCCACCAGAAAAATTTCTTTAGCATTCATGGCTGCGAGAGCTTAAATTCTTTACTGGACTGTATTGGATTAGGTCATGGTGGAGGCGGCGGGAGTCGAACCCGCGTCCGAAAATATTCCACTATAGCTTCTACGTACGTATCCTTTGTTTTGATTTTGCACCGGAAAACTCCCAAAGGCAGGATTAATCCGGCGCTATCCCGTAATTGCTTCGCCCTTCTACCGCCGGGAAAGGAAGTTGGGCTATCCTGCCTTAATGACGTTCTCATCTGAACCGACAGGCGGATTCAGGAAAACGTTAGCCGTCTAAGCGGCTAAAGCGTAATCGTAGTTGTCTGCGATTATATGTTTCCTACCTGTTTAACGAGGCCTGTAGGAACCTCGGTACGCTTCTACAGCTTCACTATCCCCGTCGAAACCGTGACGCCCCCCAGTTGTTTTGGAAAGAGAAAAAACTATTTTGCAATTACTTTTATATTATAAGCATTTTTATATCCAAGTCAATTTAAAAGTGTAACTGGCTGTCATCATTATCGTTTAATATTTTTCCCCTCTGAATCCCCTTTCCATATCCCGCCGATACTGCCTCGTCTTGATGTCTTCCCTTTTGTCGTATAGTTTTTTACCGCTGCCAACGCCAATTTCTATCTTTACCTTTCCCTTCTTAAAGTAAAGCTTTAAAGGAACCAGCGTTAGCCCCTTTTCTCTGGACTTGCCGTAAAGTTTCTTTATCTCTCTTTTGTGAAGCAACAGTTTCCGTACTCTCAAGGGATCGTGATTTGAGTGGTTACCATGGGAATAGGGGCCGATGTGCATATCGTGAAGGTACACTTCACCGTCCTTCACCAGGCCATAGCTGTCCTTCAGATTTCCCTTTCCTTCGCGTAGAGACTTCACTTCCGTACCAAGAAGGATGATACCCGCTTCATAGGTATCAGCTATTGAGTAGTTATGTCTTGCCGTCTTATTCTGACAGATGATCTTTTCTGACATCTTATTCTTTAAAATCTGCTTTTTACTCCATCAGGGGCAAGCGGCCCGTAGATTGCTTGGGGGAAATAGTTCGGGGAATCGCTCACGCATGTAGTTTACGACATATCCACGAATCTCGACCGACGAGGAAAAGGTCATTATCCTTTTTAGCAGTTCTTTGGATTCCTCCAGGGTTGTTTCCCTGATGATCTTTTTAATCCGCGGTATGGCTGAGGGATTCATACTTAATTCATCCAGTTCCAGACCGAGGAGGATCATCGTGCAGGCCGGTTCACCTGCCATCTCACCGCACATAGCCACCCGTATGCCCGCCTCATGACCCACATCAACCGTCTGCTTGATGAGCCTCAAGACTGCAGGGTGAAGCGGTTCGTATAAATAGGTGACCCTTTCGTTGATCCTGTCAATTGCCAATGCATACTGGATGAGATCGTTGGTCCCGATGCTGAAAAAATCCACTTCCCTTGCCAGCTTATCGGCAATCATGACCGCCGAAGGGACTTCGATCATAACACCGATTTCTACGTCATTGCCCAAAGGGATACCTCTGGTAAGGAGTTCATCTTTCACTTCGCAAAATATCTTCTTGGCCTCTCTAATCTCCTCTATCCCTGAGATCATGGGAAATAATATCCGTGTCTTGCCGTAGGCGCTGGCACGGATAATAGCCCACAACTGCACTTTGAACAGGTCAACCTCTTTCAGGCAAAATCGGATTGCCCTCAGGCCCATCTGGGGATTCATCTCGTGGGCCAGTTTGGGATCAGAGAAAAACTTGTCCCCACCGAGATCAAAAGTTCTAATGGTTGACCATGCGAGACCATTTATTCCAATAATACGTCTGTAGTTGGCAAAGTGCTCCTCCTCCGTCGGAAGTTGCTCCCTGTTGATATAAATGAATTCAGTCCTGTAAAGACCGATACCGTTTGCACCATGGGCTATAGCAGAAGGGATCTCTTCGCTGAATTCTATATTCCCCCCTATCTCTACCCTGTAATTGTCCTTTGTAATGGCAGGAAGATTGGCATCTTTAAGAAAGTCCTCCTGGATGTGCTGATAATCTTTCTTTTTATCTTTGTACCTTATTAACATTTCCGGATCGGGATTCACGATGACCAAACCGGAGGAGCCGTCAACAATAATATCGTCATTGGTATGAACTATACTGGTAATGCTTTCCAGGCCGACAACGGCGGGAATTTCAATCGCCTGGGCCACAATGGCCGTATGGGATGTCTTCCCCCCGATATCCGTGGCAAACCCGAGAACCCTTTCGATCTTCATCTGTGCTGTATCCGCCGGCGACAGGTCTTGGGCAACGATGATGAACCCTTCACCGACATTGACAACCTCTTTCTTTTCTCCGGCAAGATTTCTGATAATCCTTTGCCCCACGTACTGCACATCGCTGAAGCGCCCTCTTAGGTAATCATCTTCTACCAGGGCAAAGATTTCTTTGTATTTGTCAATAGTCATTCCCACGGCCCATTCTGCATTGACAGACATTTCTTTGATTTGCTTGATCGTATGATTGATGAATTTCTTGTCTCTCAAAATCATAATATGGACATCCATAATATATAATGGCTCCATCACCTCAAGATTGGCGAGTTTATTTTTTACTTCGAGGAGTTCTTTCTCGGATTCCTTCAGGGCTTTCTTGAACCGTTTTATCTCTTTGGAGACAAGGTTTGCATCACTGAGTTTGTAAAATGATATTTGGGGGTCGGAGCGATTGAAGATATAAGCCTTACCTGTCGCGATACCGGGAGAAACGCCGATTCCTTTTAAAAGATACGTCTTTTTCAACACATCAGAACTCATTGATTTTCTCCGAATTTGCCTTCGATTAGCCTGCCAAGGGCTTCAACGGCATCGCTGGCATCCGTTCCCTCTGCCCTGATTGTAATATGACCTCCAAGCGGGCAGGCAAGTGTTAATATGCCGAGAAGGCTCTTTCCGTTGACTTCTTTACCGTCTCTTTCAAAAAATATTTTCGACTTATATTTATTTGACACGTTTACCATCTTGGCTGAAGCCCTCGCATGAAGGCCAAGTTTGTTTTTTATTTCGAAAGTTTTTATTGCCACCACGTCAAAAAAGCTTAACCTTCCTTTACTCCGAAATTAAAGGAAACAAATAAGTACCAATTAATGGGTTTGATTAACATAAATGTCAGGTGAAGTCAATAAACTCTGCATGACAATTTTTTTCTTGACATGGGTTGTTTTTTTTGTTAGCTAAGCCCCCCTTATATTTGATGCCTTTCCACAAACTGTAAGGAAAATTAATACTAAGAAGGGGGAGTTTTTGTTTTATGACGTGTCAAACCATCAAAGCCGGGGCGGAGTGCTCTTTTATGACGAAGAAAGGTTGCATATTTAATGGAGGTAGGTGTCATGTTATTATTGATAAGTGCGAATCTTGTAATAGTATTATAAATTATCCTGCCGGTCAATATTGTAAGGTCTATCCCGATCCGGTCAGCAAATGGCTGTCCGGAAATTGTCCAAAAGCATCGCATATCAAGAAGGAGGTCATAGAATCCTTACAAAAACTCAATCCGCTTAAGGCTTCAAAGAGATCGAACAAGCATTAAAGCGAGAGGAAGATTATCCCGCATAAACAGTTAACCGTGGAGGGAGGACCATAAGCCTCCCTTGCCTATTTTCAAGATTTATCCCCAAACAACTCTTTAAAAATGAAACAGATCGACCTCATGATATTTGACTTAGACGGGACGCTTGTCAATTCGGGAGGAGACATCGTTGCCTCGGTCAACTACACCCTAAAAAGTCTTGGAATACCGGTGATGGGGACGGAGGTCATTATTGGTTTTGTGGGAGACGGGGTTCAAAAACTGATTGAGAGATCCCTCTGTCGTGATTCCCGGGATCAATTTGATAAAGCGATGGAGATATTTACGGCCTATTACGCGGAACATATGCTGGATACAACAACTTTTTACCCCGGTGTCCCTGAGATTCTCCAACATTTTCATGATAAAAATAAGGTGATTATCACAAACAAACGTTACCGCTTTACGAGAGCGATTGCCGAAGCCCTGGACATAAAGAAATATTTTGACGATATCATCGGAGTGGACACCACACCTTATAAGAAGCCCGATTCCCGTTTATTGTCCCCCCTGCTGGAGCGATTTGGCGCGCAGCGTGAGCGAACGGTTGTCATCGGTGATGGCATCAATGATATTCTCCTCGCCAAAAACACGGGGGCATTAAGCTGTGCCTTCTTAAACGGATTGGGACGGAGGGATCTCCTGCTTGACCAGAAACCTGATTTTGTCTGTGAAAACATTTCGGAATTAAAGTCATTGTTCTGCTGATACCCGGTATTTATCATGATAAAAAGGGTAAGGGAAACCATAAAAAAATACCATATGCTCGAGAGGGGCAATATGGTAATTGTGGCAGTATCTGGTGGTCCTGATTCTGTAGCTCTTTTAAAGGCCTTGAATATTTTTTCGGATGAATACAGGCTTACCTTAATTATCGCACATCTCAACCATGGACTGCGGGGTGAGGAGTCCAATAATGATGAAGAGTTTGTTCGGAAGCTCAGCGAATCCATGGGTATTGAATTTGAATATAAATATATAGATATTTCCTCTCTCCGGCAGAGGAAGGGGAAGTCCGTAGAGGTGATCGCGAGAGAGGAGAGGTATCAATTTCTCGCTGAGGTAGCCCGAAAACACAAGGCTCATAAAATCGCCCTGGGACACCATCTCCACGATCAGGCCGAAACGGTGTTGATGAACTTTATTCGGGGTAGTGGAATAGAGGGCTTAAAAGGTATTCTCCCCGTGCGTGATGGTATTTATATCAGACCCCTTCTCGCCGTTACCAGGCAAGAGATTCTGGACTTTCTCGAAAAGGAAGGGATCAGATTCATGATAGACAGCTCCAATGCCCAGGACTTCTATCTCAGGAACAGGATCAGGCATCATTTGATACCGAAAATAAAAAAGGATTACAATCCTAAAATAGAAGAGGGCCTTGTCCATCTGGCAGAGATTGTCCGTCTGGAAGACGACTATATGAAAACAGTTCTCAAGGAAATCATGTCAGGATGGGAAGGTAATGGGGAAAGTGGAGAAATCAGGATCAGCATTACTGAATTTCTCCTGCTCCACGAGGCTATACAAAACCGGGCGATAAAGACCATCCTCCAGCGATTTTCCCCTTCGGGAAGCGGGATCGGTTACGTTCATGTCGAGTCAGTGATGGATTTGGTCCGCAGTCGTCGCCCTAATGGTTGCCTGCATCTTCCCTTCAATATCGAGGTAAGGCGTGAGTATAATTCCCTTGTTATTGTCAGACGAAAAAGGCAGGATGGTAAGCCCTTGTGGGCATTACCGTATGGTCGCAACCGTTATTTCAGCTTTCTTGATGCTGGCAAAAGCCAATTTTCTTATGATATTGCGATACCCGGCAGGGTTGAGATTCTTGAGCTGGGGATGACGCTGGTATTTGATCTTCTGGATAAACACCCTAACAGCATCCATTTTAATGGAGAAAAGATTGTCTACATGGACTTTGAAGCGATGAGATTTCCGCTGGTTATCAGGAATTTAAGGCCGGGCGATAGGATTCAACCTCTCGGTATGGAGGGGGTAAAAAAGTTAAAGTGTTACTTTATTGATAGAAAGATACCGCAGCGTGAGAGAAGAAAAATTCCCCTCCTCGTGGATGGTCAGTCTGTGTTGTGGATCGTGGGGATGAGGTTGAGTGAGCGGGTAAAGATTACAGATAAGACGAGGAAAGTGGTGAAGGGAGAAATTGTTTGAAATAATGAAATGGTTATTATAAGAGTACGTAACTACATGGATAGAAGGAGAGAAGATTGAATCCCTTGCAAAAAAATATTGTACTCTGGCTGGTCATCAGCCTTTTGTTTGTATTTTTGTACCATCTTTTTAACCAACCGGAAAGCGCACGGAAAGATATTATCTTCAGTGAGTTTGTAAACTATGCGGAAAGGGGGGAGGTTGTCGAGGTTACGATACAGGGAGATAACATTACCGGCAAGTTAAGAGATGAAAAGGCCTTCAAAACCTATGTTCCGAAAGATGCGGGGATAATCCCCCTTTTGAAGGAAAAAGGTGTCCGCATTGCAGCCAAGCCTCTTGATGATTCCCCGTGGTACATGACTATCCTGATATCCTGGTTCCCTATGCTCCTTCTGATCGGAGTATGGATATTCTTTATGCGCCAGATGCAAGCGGGCGGCGGCAAGGCTATGGCCTTTGGAAAAAGCAGGGCAAGGCTCGTAACGGATAAGTCGAAAAAGGTAACTTTTGCAGATGTTGCGGGCATTGACGAGGCAAAGGCGGAACTGGAGGAAATAATTGATTTTTTGAAGGATCCCAAGAAATTTACGAGGTTGGGGGGACGAATACCCAAAGGAGTGCTTCTCGTAGGGGCGCCCGGCACGGGGAAGACCCTCTTAGCCAGGGCAATTGCCGGTGAGGCGGATGTTCCTTTTCTGAGCATCAGCGGCTCCGATTTTGTGGAGATGTTTGTCGGGGTAGGGGCGTCAAGGGTGAGGGATCTCTTCACCCAGGGGAAGAAGAGCGCACCGTGTATTATTTTTATTGACGAGATAGACGCGGTGGGGAGACACCGGGGCGCCGGACTGGGCGGTGGACATGACGAAAGGGAACAGACCCTGAATCAACTCCTCGTTGAGATGGACGGATTCGAGTCGAGTGAGGGAGTAATCCTTGTATCAGCAACCAACAGACCTGATGTCCTTGACCCTGCCCTGTTGAGACCGGGGCGGTTTGACAGGCAGGTGGTTGTTCCTCTCCCCGATGTTAAGGGAAGAGAGAAGATATTGGAGGTACATGCGAAAATCACGCCCCTCGCCGATGATGTGGATTTTAGTGTCATTAGCCGGGGGATACCCGGCTTTTCAGGGGCCGATATAGAAAACCTGGTCAATGAAGCTGCCCTGAATGCGGCAAGGCTGGATAAAGATAAGGTTACCATGGTTGACTTCGAGTACGCCAAGGACAGGGTCCTCATGGGTACAGAGAGGAGAAGTATGGTGATCAGCGATGAGGAAAAGAGGAACACGGCCTACCATGAATCGGGACATGCCCTCGTAGCAAGGTTGTTGCCGGGGACCGATCCGATCCACAAGGTAACGATCATTCCCCGGGGGAGGGCGTTGGGTTTGACCCAGCAGTTGCCGATAGACGAGAAACACACCTATCCGAAGAAATATCTGGTTAATAATATTGCTATTCTTTTAGGTGGCAGGGCGGCGGAAGAACTGGTTTTAGATGATTTTACCACCGGTGCGGGAAACGATATCGAACGGGCGACAGACCTGGCCAGGAAGATGGTTTGTGAATGGGGGATGAGCGAGGAAATGGGCCCCCTGAGCTATGGAAAAAAAGAGGAACAGATCTTTTTAGGGCGTGAATTTGCAACGCATAAAGATTATAGCGAAGAAACAGCGGGAAAAATAGACAGAGAAGTAACCCTGATTGTTTCAGATTGTTACGAAAGGGCGAAAAAACTTCTCTCGGATAATATAGACATCCTGAATAGACTGGCTTCAGAGTTACTCGAAAAGGAGGTCTTAAACGCCCAGGAGATAGACGACATCATAGGGGTTAAAACATCCAATGATTCAAAAGAGGTGGGGGAACGGGAGGTTGCATTAGGAAGGACTTGAAAATTTGGGGACAAATACAAATATGGAAGACATGAAGGATTCCTTTATCCTCAAGACCTGGAAACGGGAGATGACCATCGGGGACCGCGCACAGATCATGGGAATCCTGAATGTGACACCTGACTCCTTTTCCGATGGAGGGTGTTTCCAATCGTCGGAGGAGGCTGTTGAATTTGGTGTCCGGATGGTCGAGGAAGGGGCAGATATCATTGATGTAGGGGGGGAATCTTCAAGGCCCGGAGCAGAGCCGGTTTCACCAAAAGAAGAGTTGAGAAGAGTGATCCCTGTAATAGAGGGCCTTGTCAGCAGGGTCACCGTTCCCATTTCTATTGATACCACCAAGGCTGAAGTAGCCAGAGAGGCTGTTGCCTCCGGGGCAGAGATAATCAATGATATCAGTGCGATGAGATCTGATGATCAGATGCCTGTAGTTGTGGCGGCCACCGGAGCGGCTGTTATCCTCATGCACATGAGGGGAACACCGAAGGATATGCAGGAGGGTGAACTGACTTACCGGTCCCTGTTGTCTGATATTATTGATTTTCTAAGGGAGAGAATGGAAAGGGCAAAATCCGCGGGCGTAGAACTTGAGCGGATAATGATAGATCCGGGTCTCGGTTTCGGAAAGACGGCAGAGGATAACCTGAAACTACTGAAACATCTTTCCGCGTTCAGTGTACTGGGAAGACCCATTGTAACAGGGGCATCACGAAAATCTTTTATCGGCAAGGTAATAGGTGGTGCCCCCCAGAATCGTCTGGAAGGAACAGCCGCCGTAGTGACTGCTGCCATCATGAACGGGAGTCATGTCGTCAGGGTGCATGATGTGAGGGCCATGAAAAAGGTCGCGGCAATGGCTGATGCGATACTCAGGGCGTAGGAGGATCGGGGGTCGGGGATCGGGGATTGGGGTTAAGGATTAAGAAATGGTGTTGGCAGATCTCCTCATGAGGAACGTAAGGAATAATCCCCATAAGAGAGCAATAGTCTGTAGGGAGACTCAAACTTTCCTTACCTATGGGGAGTTTAACTCCAGGGTAAACAGCCTTTTAAACGCTCTTCATGATCTGGGGGTGAAAAAGGGAGACCGGGTGGCCGTTCTCTACCACAACTGCCACCGTTATGCGGAACTGTTTTTCGCCCTCATGAAAGGTGGAATGGTCCTGGTTCCCATAGACTTCAGACTGAAAAGGAAGGAAATCTCTTTTCTTATCAATAATTCCCAGACCACTGTGGTAGTGGCGGGAAATGATTATCTGGGGGTGCTTCCTTCCCAAGTGGATATCCCGACTGTCAGGAACTTTATCTGTATCGGGAAGGCCCCGGAAGGGATGGAGGATTACGAATATCTGATTTCCTCCCATCTTTCCCAGGAACCACAGGTGACCGTGGAAGAAGAGGATCTGGCAACCCTCTATCACACCAGCGGGACCACGGGACTTCCTAAGGGGGTGATGATGACCCATAAAAATCTCATCTCCATTGCCACCAACACGTTGATTGCCTTTCAGGTAACTCCCGACGATATAACACTCCATACCTCTCCCTTTTCCCATGTGGCGCCTCTTTGGCCGTTATTGATCCACTTTTATATGGGAGGGAGTAATGTTTTATTAAAAAAGTTCGATCCCCAGGGTGTCCTTGAGGCCATTGAGGAGGAGAAGATAACTACCTGGAACTCGGTACCGGTGATGATTGTTCAACTCTTGAACTATCCCGATATTCACCGGTACGATCTCAGCAGTCTTCGCTGGATCTCCTACGGGGCTGCTCCCATGCCTGTGGAGATATTGAAGAGGGCCCTTGCCCTCTTTGGTCCTATTCTTATCCAGGTATATGGATTAACCGAGGCTTATCCCGTTACCCTCCTTCCCCGGGAGGACCATATCCTCGAAGCCCCGGAGGAGAAGCTGAAGAAATTGAGGTCCTGCGGGAGAGAGTTGATCAACTGTGAGGTAAGGGTGGTCAACGAGAAGGGAGAAAATATTGCTCCTGTTGAAATAGGGGAGATAATAACCAGGGGAGACCATGTGATGGATGGTTACTGGAGGCTGCCCGAAGAAACTTCCGCGACCATAAGGAACGGATGGTTGCATACCGGGGATCTGGCCACCGTAGATGCGGAAGGCTACATTTATATTGTTGACAGGAAGAAGGAAATTATCATCAGTGGAGGAGAAAACGTCTCTCCCCGCGAGGTGGAGGAAGTGATCTACATGCATCCTTCGGTGGCGGAAGTAGCGGTGATCGGTGTCCCGGATGAAAAGTGGGGAGAGATGGTCAAGGCAATGGTAGTGTTAAAGGAGGGTAAAAAGGCTGCCGCCGAAGAAATAATGGATATTTGCAGGAACAACCTGGCAGGCTTTAAAAAACCCAAGGCAGTAGAATTCCTGGATTCCCTGCCGCATACATCCAGCGGAAAAATATTGAAAAGAGAATTGAGAGAAAGATACTGGAAATAGATATCTCTGACCGAGGTGTATCCGGGAGATTTCTCTCGCAGGGAGAGATTTACATGAGAAATCAGAAAGGAGAGGTGCGATGGATTTAGGATTAAGCGGTAAAAATGTAGTCGTCATGGGAGGCGGTTCAAACATCGGGCGGGCCATTTCCCTTACGTTTGCCGGGGAGAAGGCAAATGTCCTTATTGGTGATTGGGATGAACAACAGGCGGGAAAAACGGCGGCGGACATAAAAAAACTCGGCGCTAAGGGGATAGCCGTAAAGACCGATGTGACTGACTGGGACAGCGTTCAGAGTACGGTGAAGAAAGCCATCAGTGAATTAGGTTCGATAGATATCCTGGTCAATAATGCCGGTTGGGCCTTGGATAGGCTCTTTATTGAGAAACCCAGAGATGAATGGGAAAAAGAAGTAGGGATAAACTTTTGGGGGGTCATCAACGGTATCAGGGCGGTCCTTGATCACATGATAGAGAGGAAAAGAGGGGCCATCGTCAGTATCGGCTCCGATGCGGGAAGAATGGGCGAGTACAGAGAGGCTGTCTATGCCGGGTGCAAGGGTGGTGTTATTGCCCTCACGAAAGCTGTATCAAGGGAAGTCGGACGTTATGGGATAAGGCTCAATGTGGTGTGTCCAGGGCTTACCCCTGGAAAACCTGAAGATTCCGGAGAAATGAGTCTCTGGAGAGGTGAAGAAGCGGCGATATTCACACCTGAAGCCCAGGAAAGGGCGGCAAAAGCTTATCCTTTGAGAAAACTCGGCACCCCCCAGGATATAGCAAACGCCGTTGTTTTTATCGCCTCTGATCGGGCAGGCCACATCACAGGTCAGACGTTGAGTGTAAGTGGCGGATATACGATGATGTAGTGACCGTAGAAATGGCCACTGCAGCCAGACAATCTCAGGGTACAAGCTATTCATTTACCGGATGCATCCTCGGTCAACTATAGGTTCAAGCACAAAGGCACAAAGTGGCAAAGGCACAAAGAGTAGGCTCCTGAAGGGTATGAGAATGATATATGGTATAGATATTGATTCTGTTGAAATTGGCCGGGTGGAGAAGATACTTGAGAGATGGGGGGAGTTATTATTAGGGTGTATTCTCCCTTTGAGATCGCTTACTGCAAAAAACGGGTTTTCCCGACCATGCATTATGCGGCGAGGTTTGCCGCCAAGGAGTCTTTCCTCAAAGCGGGGGGCATCGGTTTGTGGATGGGAATAAGATTAAAAGATATCGAGGCGCTTAACAACAGGGAGGGTAGACCAGAAATAAAACTCCATGCAAAGGCAAAAGAGAGCCTGGACGATAATGGTATAAGTGCTGTCCATTTAAGTCTCTCCCATACGGCAACGCTATCTGTGGCTATGGTTATCCTGGAGCAGTGAAGGGCAAAAAGCTGAAGTTATACAGCAGGACATTCTGATAGGTAATGGATAAAACACATGTTAAACTGATTTCCAAAGAGCCGCGGGAAACGTTCTATATCGGCAAGGTATTAGGAGAGAACTTGCATGTGGGGGATGTCGTCGCCCTTGTGGGCGAGCTGGGTGCAGGTAAAACATGCCTTACACAGGGTATTGCAAGGGGACTTGGGATACCGGAAAGTTATCAGATAACAAGTCCAACATTTACGCTGATGAATGAATATCCGGGGAAAATCGTTCTCTATCATCTGGATTTGTACCGTCTGTCAGGGGTTGGGGCTCTGGAGGAGTTAGGGTATGAGGAATATTTCAGGGGAGGTGGTGTCCTCGTCATTGAATGGGCGGAAAAGATAAGGGATGTCCTTCCCGACGAGACCTTGTTTGTTTCTCTTGCTTATCTGGATGACAATAGAAGAGAAATTGATATTTACAGTGGGGTGAACAGGATAATCATGATTTCGGCTGCCTTAAAAAGGGGAGGTTTTTAGCTCATGGCTCTGGTTGTGCAAAAGTATGGAGGTGCCTCCGTTGCTAATATTGAAAAGATAGAGAATGTTGCCAGAAGAGTGATCAAAGCAAAGGAGGCGGGAAATGAGGTGGTGGTGGTTTTATCGGCTATGGCCGGTGAAACGGACAGACTTATACAACTGGCCTGTAGCGCGGCTGCTGAGCCCAACGGGAGGGAATATGATGCCCTTGTTTCCACGGGTGAACAGGTCACCGTTACTCTCCTCGCCATTATTTTGAACAGGATGGGTTACAAGGCCATGTCCTATCTTGCTTTTCAGGCAAAGGTCATAACCGATCAGGCGCACAAGAAGGCCAGGATTCTCATGGTGGAGACGAAAGCCATAAAAAATGAGCTTAACAAAGGAACCATTGTTATTGTGGCGGGATTTCAGGGTGTTGACCGGGAAGGCAATATTACAACCCTCGGCCGGGGGGGATCCGACACGAGCGCCGTTGCCCTGGCAGCAGCGCTGAATGCCGATGTATGCGAGATATTTACGGATGTTGATGGCGTTTATACAACGGATCCCAATATTTGCAATAAGGCAAGGCGTTTGAACAATATCTCCTATGACGAGATGCTGGAAATGGCAAGGGCAGGAGCAAAGGTGCTTCAGCCTCGCTGTGTGGAGCTGGCCAAAAAATATGAGGTTCCCATATATGTAAAGTCTTCATTTGCCGACGAGGGGGGAACACTGGTGACTAAGGAGGATGAGGATATGGAGAGAGAGGTGGTGTCTGGGGTAACGTACGATCGGGACCAGGCCAAGATTACGGTGGTTCACGTTCCGGATAGACCTGGTGTGGCTGCGCGTTTATTTACGCCACTTTCAGAACACAACATCGTCATTGACATGATCATTCAAAATGTAAGTCTTGAGGGGTATACCGATTTAACCTTTACAGTTTCAAAAAAAGATGCCAATGAAGCATCCAGGTTGATTAGAGAGGTGGCAAAGGATATAGGGGCAGCCAGGGTGGAAGTGGATGAGAATGTAGCGAAGGTTTCCGTTATCGGCGTGGGAATGATCAGTCATTCCGGTGTTGCGGCAAAGATGTTTGGCGCTCTTGCCAATGAAGGAATCAATATCATGATGATCAGCACCTCTGAAATAAAGATTTCATGTGTTGTGCAGGCAAAATATACCGAACTTGCCGTTATGGTCCTTCACGATGCCTTCGGATTAGAGCAAAAACCATAAAATTCCATGTCCCTGCCCCTCACCAATAGACAGCTTGAAGGATCAATCGTCCTTGTTGTAATTACATCTGTCATCTATGTTACCGTTTTTTTCCTTTACCGGTACCCTTCGCAGGGTGCTTCTATCCCTTACGGCAATGGAACTTCATACCCGGTAATCGTGGAGCTCACCGGTGACACGGAACACAAGGGAATCTATTTTATACCTGAAAATACAACAATTTCCGATTTTCTAAAGATTGCCAAAGTAGAAGATATAAACGATCTTGAGAAAAGAAGCATCAAACTGTCAACCGGTGTGACAGTGAACATCGGTAATCAGTTAAGCATGGGGGAAATAAGCGCTGCCAAGAGGCTGCTCCTCAATATCCCTATTGACATCAATCGGGCCTCTCTCAATGATCTTATGTTTGTTCCCGGCATTGGTGAGAAGACGGCATGGCGGATCATTCATCTCAGAGAAAGCTCCGGAAAATTACAAAAGATTGAGGATTTGATGAAGATACCGGGGATTAAAGAGAAAAGACTGACTCGGATAAAAGAGTACCTTTATGTTGATGTGGAGAACTGATCCTTCAGTTATCTCTGCTGCTGTATTTATTGAGGTAGTTCAAAACCCGCTGGATATATGTATGTGTTTCCTCATACGGAGGAATGGAGTTGTTATATCGGGCCACAGCCCCTTCACCGGCATTGTAAGCGGCCAATGTTAGGGGTAGGTCTCCGTTAAAGAGATTTAAAAGATAACGTAAATACCGGACACCACCTTCAATATTTTTTTCGGGGTGGAAGGAATCTTGTACTTCCAGGAATGAAGCTGTCGCGGGCATGAGCTGCATTAACCCGCAGGCCCCCACGGAGGATACGGCCCGAGGGTTAAAGTTTGACTCTGCCTTAATAACAGCCTTGATTAGAGCGGAATCAACATTATACTTCTTAGCCGCTTTTGTGATCACGGTATCATACATCTCTACATCCTGCCCCAAACCTGTATTAAATTGCACTCGCTTTTCTCTTAAGACGAGGACATATTGGGCATTAACATCTGTGGGAACGTTGGTCAGGTGGACAACGCCTTGTTTATCTACGTATTTATAGATGTCAGTAAGGGAAAGAGAAGGAAAAGCAAGATTTATTATTAACAAAAACAGCGCAAAAAGTGCAGTAAAAATAGCGTTTTTTTTATGAATCATTCTTAAAAAATCTCCTCTTCTTTAATTTTTCATTGTTCTTGACAGAGATGTTTTATAGTGTTAGCATTTCCCAATTTTAAAGTATCATCGTCGGGGCGTGGCGCAGCCTGGTAGCGTATCTGAATGGGGTTCAGAGGGTCGGAGGTTCAAATCCTCTCGCCCCGACCAAACTTTAAAAAGTTATCTTCTTACGGGTTAGTACCTCCTCTCTCGCCTCAAATTCTTTTTTCTCTTAAACAATCTCGTTTCTCAGGCTTTGCTTTGGGAACCAACAAAGCATAAGTGTATCTATTTTGTCAAGGTTTTTGTATGGGGGCCTCTTTTCAAACAGTCCAAATGTGTTATGAAGAGGTCTTTCCGTTGACTTTTTCTCTTCCGGGGTCTATTTTTTATAAAAGCTGACGTATTAGAAAAAATTGACTACTCAGGAGTCATGAGTTAGATGACCATTTCTAAAAAAATCCAGGGGTTTCTTAGCGGCTCCTCATGGATCAGAAAGATGTTTGAAGAGGGTCTCAGTCTCAAGCTCCAATATGGAGCAGGGAATGTGTTTGATTTCAGTCTGGGGAATCCCAGTCTTGAGCCTCCCGCCCGATTTAAGGAATTGCTACGGGATGTAGCCGGGGAGAATATCTCCGGCATGCATGGGTATATGCCCAATGCCGGATACGCGGAAACAAGGGAGGCTGTTGCTTTTTATCTCAGCGGGGAACATAGTGTACCCCTGTCTGCCGAACACATTATCATGACCTGCGGGGCAGGGGGGGCGCTAAATGTGATCTTAAAGACCCTTCTCGATCCGGGCGACGAGGTGATCATTCCCACTCCGTTCTTTGTAGAGTACAGGTTTTATGTGGATAATAACGGTGGTATCACAAAGCTCGTAAAAACGAAGGAAGATTTTTCCCTTGATCTTGGGGCGATGGGTGATGCCTTCACGGAAAAGACAAAGATTGTCCTGATCAATTCTCCCAATAATCCCACGGGAAAAGTGTATAACGAAGCAACGATAAGGAAACTGACCGCCATCATTGAGGAGAAATGCAGGGTGTACGGAAAAGACATTTACCTTGTTTCCGACGAACCTTACAGTGACATAGTTTATGATGGTGTAAAGGTGCCGAGTATACTTTCGGCCTGTAAAAATAGCATTATTGCCTCTTCCTATTCCAAGAGTCTATCTCTTGCCGGGGAAAGGATCGGTTTCATCGCGGTTAATCCAGAAAACGCAAATCTTGAAGATGTCATCAACGGGATGGTCCTGAGCAACAGGATACTCGGCTTTGTTAATGCACCTGCCCTTATGCAGAGAATTGTGGCCAGGATACAGGGTGAGCGGGTCAATGTGGAGGAATACAGGAAAAAGAGAGATATGCTCTGTGATGGCCTTTCCTCGTTCGGTTACCAGTTCACCAGACCTGAGGGAACATTCTATCTCTTTGTCCGCACCCCTATTGAAGATGATGTTGAATTTGTCAGGGCCTTGCAAAAGAGAAAAATCCTCACTGTCCCTGGCAGTGGCTTCGGAGGACCGGGACATTTTCGCATCGCCTATTGTGTGGATGATGCCACTATCATTAATGCCATGGAGGGATTCGGGCAGACGTTGAAGGAATATCTTCCATAGTAATTTGGCAGGGGCACGTTCCCCTGCCATCCTTAGATGATTCCCTCTTCTATCATTTCTTTGAGCGGTAGCGCCCTTGTTACCTCCTTTGCGAGACTGCCGGGGGGCATGATATACTGTTGGACCGTTCTCCGTGGAGGGAAGTATTACCTGGTTCCATAGCCTATCTTCAGTTCCCTTTGTCGCTGATTGAGAAACTCATCCAATTCCCGAATGTTCCACCGCTGGTTGACTCTCCTGAGCTCGATGATGATATCCTTGGCCTCTCTCAGCAAGGTTTCATCTGCGTCCTTTTGGATAAAGGTCAGTTTACGGGAAAGCTCCCTCATTTCATCTTCTTCCTGTTCTAAGGCCTCAGCCCTCGAAAATATAGCATCGGTCCCGCACCTGGGACACTGCCGGAGATCAGCACATCCGCTAGCCGGTCACCCAGCCTTACCCAGGTATTTGAATGCATAAAATGCGTCTGTAAAACCGCATTTTTCACAGGTCATCTTCAGCATTTCACTACCTCCCTTATGGGCTTTTCCCATCGATCTTAATAAATTATATTATAAAAAAAGTCAATAACAATTATAAACGTACATCTTAACATCTCACAGGCACACACCATAATCTCAAGACCGGTTTTTTATTGACACAGACCTACATATTTCTATATTGTTTTTGAAAATTGTAAGACTCTGTATGATTTAGATAATGGAGGTTTTGTATGAAAATAATACTTCTGGGGGCGCCGGGCGCCGGTAAAGGTACTGTAGCCAGACTTCTTACGGAAACCGATGGTTCTGTCCAGATTTCAACCGGTGATATCCTGCGCGCATCCGTAAGAGAGGGGACAGAATTGGGTAAACAGGCCAGGGGTTACATGGACCGGGGGGAGCTTGTGCCCGACTCCCTGATTATGGGGATAATGAAAATCCGTCTGCAGGAAGAGGACTGCAAGAAAGGGTTTATCCTCGACGGTTTTCCCCGCACCATTCCCCAGGCCGTAGAACTTGAGAAGATACTGGAAACCCTGGGGATCAAACTCGACTTTGTTGTTAATCTGGAAGTGCCGAGGGAGGTTATCCTGGATCGTCTGACCACGCGAAGAACTTGTTTAAGTCCTGAATGTCAGGAAATTTACAACGTTAAGAGCAATCCACCGACGACGGATGACAAATGTAAAAAATGCGGCTCTCCTGTTATGCAGCGGGATGACGAAACTGAAGAGGCCATTATCCGGCGACTTTCGACATACACGCAAAAGACATCTCCCCTGATCGGGTTTTATCAACGGGAAGGCATCTTGAAGAACTTTGTATCCTTAGACAGTAAAGAAACCGTGGGTAAGATCAGGGAAGCGCTGAATAAAGATAGATAATCCGCTAATCATAGGGAACGGGATGATAGATTACAAAAGAGAGCTTAACCCTGAACAGTTTCAAATTGTCATGGAAGAGGGGGGTCCTCTCCTTGTCATTGCCGGCGCCGGCAGTGGTAAGACCCGCACCCTGACCTACCGTGTGGCCCGTTTAATAGAATCGGGGGTAAAGCCGGAAAGGATGCTCCTTGCCACCTTTACCAATAAGGCTGCCCGTTCGATGCTTTCGAGGGTGCAGACGCTCCTCTCATGTTCATTCGAGGCAGGCTTCGAGAAGGACATAAACCGGCTATGGGGTGGGACGTTTCACCATATCGCCCATCTTATCCTGAGGGTAAATGCCCCCCTGCTCGGTTACGAGAGAAATTTTTCCATTATTGACAGTGAAGATGCGAGGCAACTGATCAATACCTGTATTACGGAAGCGGGAGGCGATAAGAAAAGCGATAATTTCCCGAGAGCAAATGTCCTGGGAGACATCATCGGTCTCTCCGTAAATACCGAACGTTCCCTGGAAGAGGTTGTGGCGGGGAGATACCCGTTTTTCTCCCATCGTCTTGACGACATCAAAGCGGTGGCCTCCCATTACAGCCATCGCAAGAAAAAATTAAACGTCATGGACTTTGATGACCTCCTCTTCAACTGGAAAAGACTCCTCACAGACTTCCCGGATGTCCTGAAGGCGTATGCGGAAAGGTTTTCCCATGTCCTGGTGGATGAATATCAAGATACTAGCATCATCCAGGCGGACATCCTGGATCTTCTCGCCTCGCGCCACAGAAACCTGATGGTTGTAGGTGACGATTCCCAGAGTATCTATTCCTTCAGGGGGGCGAACTTTGACAATTTCATTAAATTCCCGGAGAGATATTCCGATTGCAAGATCTTCAAGCTGGAGACCAACTACCGCAGCACACCGGAGATACTTCACCTGGCCAACATGAGTATCGTCAATAATGAAAAGCAGTTTCAAAAAAATTTACGGGCGGTAAGAGGGGAGGGGATTCGGCCGGTCCTCGTGCCGGCGAAGGATGTCTTCCAGCAGGCGGACTTTGTAGCCCAGCGGATCATTGAATTAATACGGGAAGGTCTTCCCCTCCATGAGATCGCCGTTCTCTACCGGGCGCATTACCATTCCATGGAACTGCAGATGGAAATGAGCAGGCGGGCTATCCCCTTTGAAATCCGTTCCGGCATCCGTTTTTTCGAACAGGCCCATATCAAGGACGTGACTTCCTACATGCGGATCGTGGTCAATCCCTTTGATGAACTGGCCTGGAAGAGGGTACTGGGACTTCACTGGAAGATAGGCAAGGCTACCGCCGATAAGGTTTGGAGATTCATCTCGGCGCAGGCGAAACCGCTTGCCGCCATCATGACCGATGAATTTCTTAAATGTGTAACAAAAGCGGCGGCCCCCGGTCTCTTAAAATGCAGAAACACCATCAAAACCATCCTGGAAGAATCACCGGAGAGAGTCCCCTCGGAAATTATTGATATACTGATCAGGGGGAGCTACGGGGAGTATATAGAGAAAAGCTATAGCGACGCGGCGTCACGGGAAGATGACCTGGATCAACTGGGGAACTTTTCCACCAAATTTGATTCTCTGGAAGATTTTTTGAGTGAACTGGCCCTCCTGACAAATATGACTGAGGAAGCCGAACATGATCCGGACGCAGGGGCGAAGAGCAAGGTTATCCTCACGACAATTCATCAGGCGAAGGGTCTGGAGTGGACGATTGTTTTTATGATTGGGTGTGCGGAGGGGATGATGCCCTCTCCCCGTTCTTTGAAAGACCAAAATGGGGAAGAAGAGGAACGGCGGATCTTTTATGTTGCCACAACCAGGGCAAAGGACCAACTGTACCTCTGTTATCCCTTATTCAATTACGCAAAGGGGATGGGCAGTATGGTGATGAGCCCTTCCAGGTTTATCAGGGAATTGTCACCGCTGTCGCACAGGGCAAAAGACCGGCCATACGATCAGTGGCTTGTCGAAGAGGAATGAAACACTTTTGCTACAACCACCGGTCAGACTTGGTTTTTGCCTCATATTCCGCCTTCAGGGCGATCTGCGTTGCTTCGGCAATGTCCTCGGCTCTTTTCACCCAGTCTTCAAATTTAATGTCCACGCCAAAGATGCCGACCATTTCATCCCTCTCATTTACAATGGGGGCAGATGCGGTGATACAGAGCGCTCCTGTCATCTTTGAGATATAGAAATTGGTGACATGGATTTTGCCGGTTGAAAGCGGAATGATGAACCACTCCCTGTCCGACTGATCCGTTCCGATGCCATAGTTTTCATACTTTGCCCTGTCGGCAATATTGGTGATATTTCGCGTGGTCTTTTTACCGTTCATGTCTACTACGTAGGCAAACTGGATGGAGGGGTTTTCCTCTATGAACTGTTGCATGATCGGTTCCTGTAATTCCGGTTTCATTGTCTTCATCATGGGGTGTTCTATAACCTGTTTCACCACAGAAACCGCTGCCTCCGCCGCCAGGTATTTTATTTTCTCGAGGTCGGACATGAAGAGTTCAGGAATATATTTACGAACCCTCCTTTCCATTTCTTCATAGGATATGCTTGTTACCCTGCCTGATTCATACTGTTCCATAACCCACTTGTTAATTTTTGAGATACCCGGGTGCCTTTTGTCTATCGTCTTATCTTCCGTGAGACCAAGGTGTGAGTTGATCCAGTAGGCGATGCCCGCCTTCCCTGATTTATCGGTAATCGTTGTCGTCACAGGTCTCCTGAGTATTTTGGCCGTGTTGAAAATATTGTATATCTCTTCGTTCTTGATCAAGCCATCGGCATGGATACCGGCCATTGTCGCATTAAATTCAGAACCGACAAAGGGATAGTTTGGAGAAATTCTTATCCCGATCTCATTTTCAAAGTAGTTGGCAATATCCGTGATGACGGTAGTATCAATGCCATAGTTTGTGCCTTTAAGACTGATAAACTCGATGATGAGGCCCTCAAGGGGGGGATTACCCGTTCTTTCACCCAAACCGAGAAGTGTCCCATTGGCCGCACCACAACCGTAGAGCCAGGCCGTGGAGGCGTTGATCAGGGCCTTATGAAAGTCATTATGACCGTGCCATTCCAGCAGGTGACCGGGAACGCCGGCATCCTCGATGAAGGCCCTGATAAGTTTATCTATACTCCGGGGGAGGGAGGCGCCCGGATAGGTTACCCCGTAACCCAGGGTATCACAAAGCCTGATCTTGATATCCATGCCGCTCTCTTCCCGTAATTTCATCAGTTCAATGGCAAAGGGGATACAGAACCCGTAGATATCAGCCCGCGTAACATCCTCAAAATGACATCTGGGGATGATATCCGCATCAAGAATGGACTTTATAATGCCGAGATAATCTTCGAGCGCTTGTTTCCTCGTCTTATCCATTTTGAGAAAGATATGATAATCCGAGATGGAAGTCAAAACACCGGTCTCTCTCAATCCTGCTTCCTTTACCAGCTTGATATCCTCTCTATTTGCCCTTATCCATCCGGTAACTTCGGGATATCTCAGCCCCAGTTCAAGGCATTTTTCCACCGCTTCCCTGTCCTTATTGCTGTAGAGAAAAAATTCCGATTGCCTGATCACGCCATTTTCACCGCCGAGCTTACCCATCATGGTGTATAGATCAACAATCTGCTGGACGGTATAAGGCGGTCTTGCCTGTTGACCATCTCTGAACGTTGTATCCGTGATGAAAATCTCGTCTGCGGGATTGATCGGGATAATCTTATGGTCAAAATCAATCCTGCATACATCATCATAGGGAAAGACTTCCTTTTGGAGATTCGGCGCCTCCGGATCTCTAAGCTCAAACCTCCAGAACTGGGAATGTTCATGATCCAGGACTTTTTTATTTTTATTCCATTTTGCCATAATTTATTCTCCGCACAGATTTTGTAACGCAAGAAAGATAAGAAGTATAGAGATCAATGTGTTTTGTCAATGAAAAAGATAAATCACTCTGTCAGATCAATTCAGATGCCTGGTGATCACATCTGAAGGTTCCCGTGCTTTTTATATGGCCTATCCTGTTTCTTATTCTTCAACGCCTCCAGGGCGGTAATCAATTTTATCCTGGTCTCCTCAGGCTCGATGACATCGTCAATATATCCTCTTTCCGCGGCTACATAAGGATTTATGTAAAACTTAGTGTATTCTGCCATCTTGCGTTGCCTTACTTCTTCCGTGTTTTCCGCGGAAGCGATTTCTTTGGCAAAGATCACGCTGGCTGCCGTTTCCGGCCCTACCAGGGCTATCTCGGCGGTTGGCCAGGCAAACATGATGTCTGCCCCGATGGGTTTGTTGCACATGGATAACTGGGCGCCGGCATAAGACTTCCGCACTATGAGTGTGATCTTGGGTACGGTGGCTTCGGTATAGGAATAAAGCATTTTAGATCCGTGCCTTATTATGCCCTTCAATTCCTCGGCCTTGCCGATCATCACTGCCGGAGAGTCCTGGAACTGGACGAGGGGGATATTAAAGGAATCGCAAATTCTGACAAATCTTGCCAGCTTGTCGGAGGCATCCACATCAATAACACCGCCTTTCACCAGTGATTGGTTGGCCACTATTCCCACGGCACGCCCGTTTAACCGGGCAAAACCGGTGATCATGTTCCGGGCGAACTGGGCTTTAATCTCAAATAAATTCCCGTCATCCACCACCGCGGCGATGATCTTTTTCATGTTGAAGGGGGTCTTGGAGGCCTCGGGGAGGATATCCATAATATGTTCGTTCCTGCGATGAGGGGTATCGGTGGGAGTGACAAGGGGAGAATTCTCTCTGTTGTTCGAGGGAAGATAATCCAATAGCTGCTTGGCTAATTCCAGGGCATGCTCATCATTTTCCGCAATGATATCCGCCAGTCCTGTTATCGGGCCATGCATGGATGTTCCCCCCAGTTCCTCGGCGAGGGCGTCGTACCCCAGCATCGTCTTCACAAATGCCGGTCCTCCCATGTACATGAAGGCAGTTCCCTTAACCATAATGATGAAATCGGTCAGGGCGGGGCCGTAGGCGGCTCCGCCGCCGCAGTGACCCATCAAGAGGGAAATTTGGGGGATTACGCCGTTATACAGGGTGTGGCGGCGGAATAACTGGGCATACCACTCACTGGAATCCTGCCCTTCCTGGAGTCTCGCTCCACCTGAGTCTACCATTAGAATAAAAGGCGCCCCGGCGGTAAATGCCATATCAATTATTTTACACAGCTTTTGGCCATGGACCTCCCCATAGGTTCCCGCAGAGGTCGTGAAATCCTCGCCTCCAAGGAAAACAGTGCGTCCTTTCACCGTACCGTAGCCGACGACCACGGCGTCGGCCGGGATTTCCCTTCCCGCCATGCCGAACTGGGTGCAGCGATGTTTGGCCAGGGCGTCTGTTTCATTAAAACTGTCGGGGTCGAGAAGTTTATCTATCCTTTCCCGAACGGTTAATTTGCCTGTTTTATGCTGGGCCGCTATCCGTTCGTTACCGCCCATCTGCATTATTTTGCCTTTGCGTGCCTTCAGGTCATCCAATTTCTCCAAATTTACACCCATTTTTAAGCTCCTTTCTCAGAGTTAGTCCGTTTTGGGACTAATTACCTAAATTTTTACTCGCCGTAGCCTTAAGGCATTGCCAACCACGGAAACAGAGGAAAGGCTCATAGCGGCCGCGGCAATGATCGGGCTGAGCAGAATGCCGAAGTGGGGATACAGAATACCCGCCGCAATGGGCACGCCGAGAGCGTTATAGATAAACGCAAAGAAGAGGTTCTGCTTTATATTGGCCATGGTGGCACGGGAGAGCCCTCTGGCACGGACGATCCCGGTGAGGTCGCCCTTGACCAGGGTGACACCGGAGCTTTCCATGGTTACATCAGCGCCCGTTCCCATGGCAATCCCCACTTCAGCCTGGGCCAGGGCGGGGGCGTCATTGATGCCGTCGCCGGCCATGGCGACAACATATCCGCCCTGCTGAAACTTTTTGACCTCCTCTGCCTTTTGATCCGGCAAGACCTCGGCCACTACTTCGTCCAGATTGAGCTTTTTGGCAACTGCTCCCGCTGTTACCTTATTGTCCCCGGTCAGCATCACAATCCGGATACCTTCCGCGTGCAATCGTTTGATCGCCTCGGGGGTGGTCTCTTTGATCGGATCGGCGACGGCCAGTAAACCGCCGATTTTGCCGGAAATCCCCAAAAACATGACGGTTTGTCCTTCGGACCGCATGGCCAGGGCCTGTTCCACCAAAGAGCCGCCGTCAATTTTGAACTCTTCCAGAAGCTTACTGTTGCCAAGGAGCACCGCCTGACCGTCAACCTCGCCGGAAACACCCCTGCCGGTGTGGGAGGCAAAATTTTTCACATCAATCAGGTGGAGTCTTTGATTGCCGGCGCCTTCAACAATGGCTGCCGCCAGAGGATGTTCGCTGCCCTTCTCCAGAGAGGCCGCCAGCAGTAACACTCTGTTTTTATCAATTCCGGGTGCAGCGATAACCTCTACCAGCTTCGGTTTGCCCTCGGTCAGGGTACCGGTCTTGTCAACCACCAGCATGGTGACTTTTCGTAAGGTTTCGATCGCTTCGGCATTTTTAAACAGGACCCCCATGGTTGCCCCCTTGCCCGTTGCCACCATGATGGACATGGGGGTAGCTAGACCCAGGGCGCACGGACAGGCAATGATCAGTACCGAAACGGCGGCAATCAGCGCGTAAGCCAATTGGGGGTCGGGTCCGAAAAAGTTCCAGATGCCAAAAGCGAGAAGAGCGATGGCGATCACCGCCGGTACAAAATATCCGGAGACAATATCGGCAAGTCTCTGGATCGGCGCCCGGCTTCGTTGTGCTTCAGCCACCATCTTTACAATTTGTGACAACAAGGTTTCGGCGCCTACTTTTTGGGCCTCCATAATCAATGTGCCGGCGCCGTTGATCGTGGCGCCTATGAGCTTATCTCCCGCTTGTTTATGAACCGGTATCGGTTCGCCGGAAATCATTGATTCATCAACGCTGCTTCCCCCTTCAAGAACTGCCCCGTCTACGGGAATCTTTTCCCCCGGTCGGACCCTCAGGCGGTCTCCTTTCATTACATGCTCCAAGGGGATATCGCTCTCATTTCCGTTGACGTCTATTTTTCGTGCAGTTTTCGGCGCCAGACCCAGAAGCGCCTTTATGGCTGCACCGGTACGGCTTCTGGCCCGCAGCTCCAACACCTGGCCCAGTAATATCAAAACAACAATAACGCCTGCCGCCTCAAAATAGACCTCAACCATCCCTTCTGCTGTCCGCATTGCCGCGGGGAAAAGATGGGGAAACAACACGCCAACCAGGCTGTACAGGTATGCTACCGATACCCCGATACCGATAAGGGTGAACATGTTCAGGCTTCTATTGATGACAGACCGAACGGCCCGAACGTAAAAGGGCCACCCGGCCCAGAGAACCACCGGTGTCGCGAGAATCAGTTCCAGCCACTGGTAGGTCCCGGCTGCGGCTATGGCAACGAGTAAGTGCCCGCCCGGGATAAGATCGCGCATGGCGATGATTAGCAGTGGTAACGCCAGGACGGCACTCGCAATGAACCGCTTGCGCATGTCTTCATATTCGGGATTTTTTTCTTCTCCCGTCAAAGAGACGGTGCTCGGCTCCAATGCCATGCCGCATTTGGGACAGCTTCCCGGCCCGTTCTGGAGAATTTCCGGGTGCATCGGACAGGTATAAAGCCGGTCGCCGTCCATAGGTTGCTGTAATGTTGACGGCTCCGGCCCTTCCTTGTTCGTGGATTTGTCCGGGTCGGTTTTGAACTTTGCCAGGCAATGCCTACTGCAGAAATAGTAGTCTTTGCCGTCATGTTGATGGTGGATGAATTTACCTTCCTCCCCTGTTGACATGCCGCAGACCGGATCTACATATCGGCTTTTCCCCTCTTCACAATGCCGGCAGTTCATTATACACCTACTTTCGCTGTTACCATATAGTGTTTTTCTTTAGGGTGAACATCCGTTAGAAAGAGATAAGGGGGGAAGAGAAAAGCGGGGACTTTCGAATGCCCCATCTCAGGAGCTATTCTCTCCCTTTCTGCACTCATACATCATGATTGCCCCTGCCTGCGGCAGGCTGAGAGATTCTGCATCCCCCATCCCGGGGATGCACCACTGTTCATCGGCCATATCTGCGATTTGTTCCGACAGGCCATGAGTTTCAGAACCAAGCAGAAGAGCCGTCCCCTCCGGACAGGGATGGGGGGGGGATGCCTCTTCGAACATGGCTGATGATAAGGGTGTAGTGTTTTTTAATCCGGGGCAGAACCTCGGAAAAATCAACTTCTGGAATGATGTTAAGATGAAAAATACTGCCCATGGAAGAGCGCACCACCCGGGAATTGGTAAAATCCACCGACCCGGCGCTGAGAATGACCGTTTTAATGCCGAACCAGTGGGCCGTCCGCATCATCGCGCCAAGATTATTGGGGTTGCGGATCTGATACAGGAGCAGAAGATATCCTGCCCCCGGCGGAGACAATCTAAAGATATTGGTCGGGCGTGGTATGGCGGCCAGGGCCATTATCCCTTCAGGCTCTTTATCCTGACTCAATTTTGACCATTGTCTTGCCGACAAAAGGTAAGTTTCTGTATTTTCTGGAATTGTGGACAAGAAAGCCTCCCAGTGTTCCCGTTTTTCCTCCATTATGAGGAGCGCTTTTGTTTCCCCGGGGCTTTTCAATAGCTCCTGAACAATCTTAAAGCCTTCCGCCAGAAAGAGGCCTTCCCGCCGGCGATACTTCGCCAGCTCAAGTTTCTTCCAGAGTTTAAGCTGCAAATTAGAGGGCTTACAAACCGTCAACCTTTGCCTCGTCCCATGTCCTATTGTCCTATTGACCTGAGTTCCCTCCGGTAAGGAATTAACCGGGATGGCGCATCGTTTTTCTCCTCAAAATTGCTTTGAGGACCTCCATGGAGATAAATACAATGATGCCAGAGCCTAAGATGATTTCGAGATCAACAGTTGAAGGTTTAAATATGCCAAAAGCATCACGTACAGAGGGGATCTGAATCAACACAAAAGTTAGTACAATTTGTGAGGCAATGGCGAGGAGAAGCCATTTGTGAGGAGGCGCCTTAAAGATACTGTATCTCATGGAGCGGAAGTTCAGGGCAATAATAAGCTCTATCACTAAAAAGAGAGAGAATATCTCTGTTCTTGCATGTGTTATATCGGCGAACTCATGGTAAAAGAGCAGGAAGAAGAAGGGAATCTCAATAAAGAGGGCCAGCAGAATGAACGCCACTACATCCCGGGAAAATACACTTTCCTTCGGGTCCCTCGGTGGTCTTTCCATGATATCAGGGTCAGGAGGGGCTATTCCCAGAGCAAGCGCAGGAAGTCCGTCTGTGACCAGATTTATATAGAGTATAGCCGCCGGCAGGAGGGGTAGATATTCTGGACCGGAGATGAGAACCACTCCGCCGATAACCGCCACCTCCGTGATATTACAGCGGAGCAGATAGGTAAGATATTTCTTTATATTATCGTAAATCCACCTCCCCCGTTCAACGGCCTTTACGATGGTGGCAAAGTTGTCATCACTCAAGACCATATCGGCCGCTTCTTTTGTTACGTCTGTACCTGTTATGCCCATTGCCACTCCAATGTCGGCATGCTTCAAGGCAGGGGCATCGTTGACTCCATCACCCGTCATGGCCACCACCTCACCCCTCTTCTTCCACGCCTTTACTATCTTTAACTTATCCATGGGGGATACCCTGGCGTAAACAGTCACCCGATCAACAATCTTTTCCAACTCCTCCTCAGAAATCTTTTCTAACTCTTTGCCCGTCAATACCATATCCCCTTCTTGATAGATACCGATTTCCTTTGCTACCGCTACCGCCGTGAGCCTATGATCTCCGGTAATCATGACGGGTTTGATACCTATCCCTTTGCATACCCTCGTGGCCTCCATGGCCTCTTCTCTCGGTGGGTCCATCATCCCCGTAAGACCGAGAAAAACCATGTTATTCTCAACGGCATCTTCTCCATTTCCCACTCCATCTGGGAGCTCCCTGTAGGCTATGCCCAGGACCCTTAAGGCGCCGAGAGCCATTTCTTCACTCGCCTGCAAAACCTTCCCTCTTTCCCCTTCGGTCAGGGGTTTCATGCTATCGCCACTTGCGATATGGGAACTCCTCTCTAAAACTACCTCGGGAGCTCCTTTCATAAAGGCCACTCTTTTCCCATCCTCCATACGATGAATGGTAGTCATCCTCTTTCTCTCGGAACTGAAGGGCAGCTCCTCTATTCTTGGGTTCGCAAGTTTCACCACGGTCTGACTTAAGCCCCCCTTTGCCGCAACCACCACGAGGGCTCCCTCCGTAGGATCACCCTTGATTGACCACTTTCCTTCCATCTCCTCGAGGAGGGCATCGCTGCAGAGGATCCCTGCCTTAAGAAACAATTGAAATGATTGATGATTCTTTGGATCGGGGAGACCTATAAACTCCCCTTCCGGCGTATAGCCGCCACCTGTGACCTCCACAGTGGTCTCAGAGGTATATATCTTCCTCACCGTCATCTCCCCCCTCGTCAGGGTACCGGTCTTATCCGAACAGATTACCGTGGTACAGCCAAGGGTCTCCACGGCAGTCATTTTTCTTACCAGGGCATTATTTCTCGCCATCTGATGCATCCCTATGGCCAGGGCGCCTGTGACAATAGCCGGCAGCGCCTCAGGAACCGCCGCTACGGCGAGAGCTATGGAAAACATCACCATTGTGGTTATAAATTTCAGATCAAGCCCGGCGCCCATGGCCTCCCTGATGATACTGATTCCCCCAATAAGCAGACAGATACCGAGAGCGATGATGCCAAGCCATTTGCCGATCTCTTCCGTCCTCTTTTCGAGGGGCGTCTTTTCCACCGTAACAGTCGTTACCTCTTCGGCGATCGTGCCAAATTCTGTGGCCATCCCTGTTGAGGTGACCACCGCTTTACCCCTGCCATAGGTCACTGTGGTGCCGGTAAACACCATGTTCCTTCTATCACCTACGGAAACATCCTCGGGCAACGGTTTGATCTCCTTACCCACGGGGACAGACTCTCCTGTGAGAGGCGCCTCATCACATTTCAAGGAATAGTTCTCAATCAACCGGGCATCGGCGGGGATCCGATCACCTGCCTCGAGAAGCAAGATATCCCCCGGAGTAAGTTTCCTTGAGGGAACCTCCTCCTCTTTCCCCCCCCTTAAGACCGTGCTGGTGGGAGAAAGTATCTTCTTCAATGCCTCAAGGGCACGCTCCGCCCGATATTCCTGAACAAACCCTAAAACCGCACAGAAAACAACAATCACGACGATGGATAGCGCATCAATTACCTCCCCTACCATTGCGGAAAGGACAATGGCCACAAGGAGGATGATGATGAGTATGTTCTTGAACTGACTAAGGAAAACGTTAAGGGGCGACTTCCTTTCCTCTCTCTTGAACTCATTATAACCGTATTTTTCCAGGCGACCTCTAACCTCCTCCGCTATTAAACCCTTCGCCGGATCGGTATCCAGTTCCTTTAAAACCGAAGCTACTTCCCTCGCATGCCAGGCACTTTTTGCCATACAGTTTTTCCCAGAGTTTAAGTTGTGATTTCAGGGGGGTAAGTATAGTGGGGGTCATGCTTGGGTTGTGGTAACGCAAGAGGAATAAATCAGTGATTTACCAAGATCAACGAGATTTTTTATTTTTTGACGGTGGATTAAGGGATGCATCCCCTTGAAAACGGGAATATCCCTCATTCAACCCTATTTAGCAAACGGAAGAACCCATATGAACATAGCCGGGATGTAGCAGGCGACAAGGGATATGACGACATAGGGAGCCGATATGCCGAGGAATTCCTTGAGCCCCACCGTTCGCCCATCCTCCTTCTCCCCCATGCTCTTTGCCACGAACAGGGCAGGCGCCCCCGCTATTGTCAAGTTGCTGCCCAAGGTGCCCGCCCACAGGAGCATCCAGTAGAGGGGCCAGGGATTCACCCCCGCGTTGTTACCCAGATCCCTGATCACGTAGAGCATGGCCAGGATATAGGCATCGTGCTCCACAATCCCGACAATGGGCGCCGTGATCCAGTACAGGGCAGTGGCCCCTACGACAAGGCTCTTCTGAATAACCGGAGTGAGGGCATCGGCGACGAGCTTGATCACACCGGAGGCATCCAGCCCCCCGACGAGAGCGAACAGCGAGATGTAAAAAAAGATCGCCCGCCAGTCAAGCTCCCCCAGGACATGCTCCACATCGGGGATCTTCACGGAAAAGCGTTTCTTGAAGATCTCAAAGATGAGCACGATCGAGATCGCCCCCCACATGGCGATGAAGCCCAGGTAGTAACCGAAGAAGGCCCGGAACGCCATGGCAATGATGGTGAGGAGAAAGATCCCGCAGGCGATGATCGCAAAGGGCTTATCCTTAATATGATCGATGGGCCTTTCCTCGGCAAGAGATGAAACATCCATAGTGACGCCACGATAACTTCGGGAAAACTTCCAGAGAAAAAAACCGCAGGTAATCACGTAGGAGATGAGGAGAATGAAGAACGAGGACGGCCGTCCCATGAACCAGATAAACCCATTGAACTCGATCTTCGCCACGCTGTGGAGCATCTGCGGCGGCAGATCCCCGAGGAGCATGGCCGTGCCCATGAAGTTGGCGCAGAGGCCGACGAAGAGGAGCGGAGCAAAGGCGGGAAACTTGAAACGCCGGCATGCATGAAAGACAACCGGTGCAAACATCAGGACGACGACGACATTATCGATGAGTATCGAGACGAATCCAGCCAGCATGCCCAGGGCCGTGATGAATATAGCCACATTCCCCTTGGACGCCTTGAGCATAACTGATGCGAGAAAGTCGGGCACCCCCGACCGCCCGAAGTAACCCGAGATGATCCAGATGGACAGCAGGATGGCGATGACATTCCAGTCGACGCTCTTGAACGCCTGAACATCCGTCATGATCCCGAAGAAGATCATCCCGATGACTCCAAGCAGCGCCGCCAGGACGCTGTCGATCCCCCCTGTGATGACCAGTATGATACTCGCAAGAAATACAACAACAGCGATAACCTGAATGAATTCCATTTGACCTGTAACCTTCTATCGTATTTATACAGTTGTTATGGGGAGGATCAAATAATTCCCATACCCTTTAAAACGGAAAGCATCACGGCCGCTGCCATGACGGAACCTACCTGGCCGCCTGCATTGGCGCCCATGGCATGCATGAGGAGATGATTTTTCTTATTATACTTTAAACCTTCCTTTTGCACAACACGTGCAGACATGGGAAATGCCGAGATGCCTGCCGCCCCGATGAGGGGATTCACTTTCCCGCCGGACATGACGCACATGAGTTTGCCGAAGAGGACGCCACAGACGGTATCGAGACAGATCGCCAGGAATCCCAAAGCCAGAATGATGAGCGTCTGCGGATTGAGGAAGGCCCTGCCGTCCATGGTAGCGCCTATGGAAATCCCCAGGAACAGGGTGACGATGTTTGCTATTTCATTTTCCGAGGCTTTTGTAAGCCGGCTCACCGCGCCGGACTCTTTCATCAAATTTCCCAGCATGATTGTTCCGATAAGGGGCAAGCCCATGGGGGCGATAAGACCGCCGAGTACTGTCATCACCAGGGGAAAGAGCATCTTGGTCGTCTTCGAGACAGGTTTCAGCCCTTTGCTGCTCATGACGATTACTCTCTCCTTCTCTGTGGTTAAGAGCTTCATAATGGGAGGTTGAAAAACGGGAACCAGAGACATGTAAGAATAGGCGGCAACAGAAACCGCCCCTAAGAGATGGGGGGCATATTTAGAGGCAACATAAATGGCAGTCGGGCCATCACAGGCTCCGATGATGCCGATGGAGACGGCATCCAGCTTTGAAAATCCCAAAATCAGGGCCAGGGCCAGGGTTAAAAAGATACCAAATTGCCCCGCTGCCCCGAGGAGAAATGTCATTGGATTCTGGAGAAGAGGGGTAAAATCGGTCATGGCGCCGATTCCGATAAAAATAAGAAGCGGAAATAACTCCGTGATTACACCCGCATCATAAATCGTCCTGAGAAATCCTTCCTCCTCCATCAGACCGGCCAGGGGGATATTAACCAGGATGCAGCCAAATCCTATGGGGACAAGGAGCAAGGGTTCAAAGTCTTTTTTGATACCCAGATAGAGAAGAATGCAACCGATTACTATCATTATCGGGTTGGACCAGTGGAGGCTGACGAAACCTGCGCCAAGCCCCGATAGTCCGTTTATAACGGCATCCAGCATAATTTATTCCTCCCTGTTTAGTTGGGTTCTTCTTCTTTCTTGTAGGGAAAGACCTTCGTAAGAAGACTCATGATCAGGCTCATGATCCAGAGGGTTAAAATAGTTCCCCCCATTCCGACGATAATCATGGTTATACCAAAGGTAAAATTGTCCATTTTGAGGCGCCTCCTGGTTTGTAAAATTTCTCTTTAAGGAAAATCGTCATCTCGTTTGAAAAGTTTTTCTCCATATATTTAGAGACATTCCCTTGTCAAGAAAAAAAGCTTCCTACTTATATAAATTGATTATGGGTTCATTTCCTTAATGAATGCCTCATAAGTGGCGGCATCCATTAGTGTATCCAGTTCACTGACATCATCCATTTTAAGCCTGACTATCCAGCCTTCCCCGAAGGGGTCCTGATTGATGAGATCGGGCTGGTCGTCCAGTCTGTGATTGACCTCGATCACCTCTCCGCTGACCGGTGCATAGACATCGGATACCGATTTGACCGACTCTAACACGGCGACAATTTCCCACTGCTTCACTTTTTTCCCGATTTCCGGCAGTTCCACGTAAACAATATCCGTGAGCTGTTCCTGAGCATAATCGCTGATGCCCGCCGTAGCCGAACCATCCCTGTTATCCAGTGCCCAAGTATGTTCTTTTGAATGTTTCCTGTCTGATATATTTGGTTCAGACATATTTTTCTTCCTCCACTTTCTGAAATACCCCGGCAAAGAATTCCTGCCTCTTCCTGGGAAAGTACACCGTTCCTCCATAGTCAACGATGAGTTTCCCTTCCAGATGGTCAATTTCATGCTGCACGATGCGGGCAAGAAAATCGGTATATCGTTTGCTTATTTTACGGCCCATGGGATCGCAGGCCCGTACCTTGATTTCAGGAAATCTGCTGACCTCGACCCTGATCTCCGGACAGGAGAGACATCCCTCCGACGCTGACACATCTTCCCCCCGAAACTGTGTAATCCGGGGATTTATCAGGACGTCATAATTATTTTCACTATTTATCTGCTCTTTCTCGTTAAATCCTTTATTTCTGAAAACTATAATTTTTTTATTAATTCCAATCTGCGGGGCCGCCAGACCCAGGGCATCATCCCTTTCGAGAAAGGCGCCGACCAGGGTTTCGATGGCTCTTTGCCCATCGCTATCAATGGGAATCGGTATATCCAGGGAGGGCTTCCTCAGGATTCGAGCCTCTTCTTCATTTATTCCCTCATCACTCCACAGAGTTAAGATTTTCGTTCCGGACATCGCGGCACTTCTCCTTATGTAAAGTCACCTCTTTTGGGTCATATAGCACTTAGGAGGTATTATTTCAATAATGAATAGGGGCAAAAAAGTGTGAATTCGTGACCTTTCAAATACCCTTGATAATTTTCAGGATCTCTGTTAGTTTCCTAAAACTACAGAAAACGGTGGGGGTGCAACTTTGATTGATGAGATTAAGACTGAGAATTCATGACATCATCGCCAGGGCCGCCCGGCAGGAGTTTGCCAGGGCGATGAGATTCAGGGATGGGGTGAAGTTAGATATCCCCCCCTGTAGCCTTAAAGAACCACGACTCCTATATATCCACATCCCCTTCTGTGAGAAACTATGCCCTTACTGTTCCTTTCACCGTGTCGTCTTTGAAGATACCCTTTGCCGAGATTATTTTCATGCCCTCCGGAAAGAGATACTGCTCTATAGAGAAAAGGGCTACGACTTCCGCGGCCTCTATGTGGGAGGGGGGACCCCGACCATCCTGATTGACGAGCTGGAAAAAACCATTGCCCTGGCGAGGGAGTGTTTCAGTATCCAGGAAATTTCCGTCGAGACAAACCCGAATCACCTGACAGATAAAAATATGACGGTTTTGAAGCGGGCTGGGGTGAGTCGCCTTTCGATCGGTGTACAGAGCTTCGATGATGGTCTCCTGAAGGAGATGGGACGGTACGATAAATACGGAAGCGGCGAGGTCATTGCGGAACGGCTGAGGCAGACCCTGGGGTTGTTTGCTACCCTCAATGCAGATATGATCTTTAACTTCCCCTCCCAGACCATGGCAGGGCTTGGGAGGGACCTGGATATCCTGATGGAAACAGGGGCAGATCAGATCACCTACTATCCCCTGATGGTTTCCGACTCCACACGAGGGGTGATCAACAAGACACTGGGACAGGTGGATTACGACAGAGAAAAACAGTTTTACCGCCGGATTGTAAAACGGCTGACGCCGGCATACCGCTTTTCCTCGGCCTGGTGTTTCTCCAAGACAAAAACAGTCTCCATTATTGACGAGTATATCGTTGATTATGACGAGTACGCGGGGCTTGGCAGCGGGGCCATCGGATACTTAGACGGCAAGTGTTATGCAAATACCTTTGACATCCAGGAATATATCGCCGCGGTAAACCGGGGGGAGATGCCTCTGCTGGCCTCCAGTAATTTTCCCCTTAAAGACAGGATACGTTATGATTTCCTGATGAAACTCTTCGGCACGAAATTAGATGTCCCTGCCCTGCGCAAAAAGTACAGTGGAAGGTTTTACAGATATCTCTGGCCTGATGTCCTTGTTTTTGTCCTGACAGGTAATCTGCGTTATCACCCACCCTGTTTCTACCTGACCGAGCAAGGGTGTTATACGTGGTTGATTATGATGCGGGAGTTTTTTATTGCGGTAAACAACTTCCGTGATTTTTGCCGGGCCAAAATCATGCCTTGATACTACTACCGTAAAAGGTAAATGAAAGGGGGAATCATCTATAAAATATGTAACTATTCAGCCACCAAGGCACAAAGACCCAAAGAGAAGATGGATATAAATTGAATAACGGAGTTTTCTCATTAATTTCAATGTGCCATGCATTAAAAAGGCTATTATAAAGAATTAATTCTAT
>Ga0210056_1000362_pt1 | contig 36000 bp, 41 predicted proteins | sample CryGeyCG2014_080_2_FD_183965 | JGI IMG/M metagenome (GOLD analysis project Ga0210056, IMG submission 183965) | Groundwater microbial communities from aquifer - Crystal Geyser CG07_land_8/20/14_0.80 (SPAdes) (version 2) | ecosystem: Environmental > Aquatic > Deep subsurface > Groundwater | place...
TGGGCCATTAAAAAGTTTTGTGGAAAGATTCCATATTCCCACGTTCAAAACGGCTAAAGCCAAGGGTTCGCTGCCGGACAACCATCCATGGTCGTTGGGGGTTTTTATGGGAGGAAACCTGGAGCATGCGATTATCGAAAAGAGTGATCTTATCATCGCCATCGGATTGGACCCGGTGGAATTGCTGCCGAAAAAATGGGGCTATCCACAGCCTATTGTCTATGTTGACGTCGTCCCGAATATGGAAGAGAACTACCATGCCGATATCGAATTGGTCGGCGAAATCGGTTCGACCCTGAAAAGGCTTCATGATGAATGTGCGGATGCAGAATCACGTTGGCGGATTGAAGAAGTGGGTGCATACCGGGAAAACACCAAACAGGTTCTCGATTTCAAGGTGGACGGTCTGTCGGTTGTCCAGGTCATCCATGCCACCCGTGAATGGGCCCCGGCGGATGCATTTCTGACGGTCGATGTCGGCGCAAACAAACTGCTGGTAATCGAGCTTTGGGATGCCTTCATGCCGGGTTGTTTCTTTATGTCGAATGGATTGGCGACGATGGGGTATGCCATCCCCTCCGCATTGGCCCTGCAGTTGCTTCATCCGGATAGAAAAGTGGTATCGCTTTGCGGAGATGGCGGGTTCATGATGCGCCTTCCTGAATTGGCGACGGCCGTACAATACCGGTTGCCCGTCGTGATGGTCATTTTCTCGGACGGTCGCTTGAGCCTCATCGACGTGAAGCAGATTAAGAAAGGCTACCGTGCGCCGCGGGGGACGGGTTTTGCAAGGCCGAACTTTTTGGATTTGGGCAAGAGCTTTGGCATTCCAACCTGGAGTGTGGATACCGAAGAAGCGTTGAGGGATGTTCTTGCCGTTGCCATGAATTCCAACGATGGCTTGCCCAAACTGATCGAGGCGAAAATTGATTGTTCGCCGTATCCGCGACAATTTGACGCCGTGAGAGAGTTATAAACGGACAAAAGGAGAAGCCCATGCGAAAGGAGAAACCCATGAGAAAAGAGAAAGCGATGTCAAACATGAAACTTCAGAGGCGCAGGACGATCGGCATAGCCCTCGCCCTGTCGGTCGTGCTCGTCGTCTTTACGGCGGCGGCGGTTTTGGCGGCCGACCCTTACCCGAGCAAACCGATTCGTCTCATCATTCCATTCCCGCCGGGCGGGAGCAACGACATCGTCGGGCGCCTGATCGCCGCCAAATTGTCCGAAAGCCTCGGCAAGCAGGTGGTCGTGGATAACCGGGGCGGCGCAGGAGGCGTACTCGGCACGGAAATGGCGTCAAAGGCGGAGCCGGACGGTTACACGCTGTTGATCATTTCTGCTGCATACGCCTTCAATCCCGCGCTCTACACGCTGCCATTCGATCCGGTGAAGGCCTTCACCCCGATCGCGAAGCTGGGAAGCGGACCGAACTCGCTCACCGTCCATCCAAGCGTCCCGGCCAACTCGGTGAAAGAGCTCATTGCGCTCGCGAAGCAGAAACCCGGCCAACTGATCAATGCATGTGCGGGCGTCGGCAGCTTCCAGCACATGGGGACGGAACTCTTCAAGATGATGGCCGGCATCGATTTCAAGATCGTCCAGTTCAAGGGCGGCGGCCCGGCGATGATCGACCAGCTCGGGGGCCACAGCCAATTCTCGCTCGGCTCGCTCATTCAGACGCTGCCCCATATCCAGTCCGGCAAGTTCCGAATCCTGGGCACCGGTGGATTGAAGCGCAGCGGCATCCTGCCCAATGTGCCGACGATCGCGGAGACCGTGCCCGGGTACGAAGCAACCAACTGGTGGGGAATCCTTGCGCCGGCAGGCACACCAGCGCCGATCGTGGAGAGGCTGAACAGAGAGCTAAAGACGCTCCTGACCGCGGATGAAATCAAGAAGTTGTTCCAGAAAGAAGGGGCGGACGTGGACTATCTGGGACCGGCCCAATTCGGCCCGTTTATTGCTGGGGAGATCACCAAATGGGGTAAGGTCGTCAAGGAGGCCAACATCAAGGTGAAGTAGCAGTAACCGATAGGAGAAGTTTTTAATGAAAATGGCGTCTCGAAACAATAAAGATTTCTGGGCCGGCATGATGCTGACCGAAGAGTCGCCGTGTGTCGAACAGGGCGTACCGGCGATCGAGACGCGAAACGGCCCTGAATTGCGGTTCCGGTACTTACCTGCGTAGGACAACAAAAGGGAGAATTGATCCAATGAGAGATTCGGTTTTCGTCCCGAAGGAAGCGGCTGAAGCGCTGAAAAGGGCCAGTACCGGCATGGTCAATGACGCCCTCGCCCTGGTTGGGGTGAATGGAGGAATCCGGGGTGTCCGGCCCGCCCGGGGAAGTGAAGAGGCCAGGGTCCTGGGGAGGGCCGCCACGGTCGTCTTCGGCCCGCCGCGTCCCGACAGTCCCCGTCTGACCATGTACGAGGCCATTCGCAAATCCCCCGCAGGCAGTGTTCTGGTGGTTGACGGCAAGGGGATCGACGCCCATTTCACCGGCGACAACCAGGGAGAGTGCGCCAAAAGGCAGGGGCTGGCGGGCATGGTGGTCTATGGCGGGGCGAGGGACATCGCCGGTTATCGGTCGATGGGCATGCCTCTGTACTGCACCGGCTCGGCGACTGTCGATAAGCCTCCGGACATCCGGATCGTCGGCTACAACGTGCCGGTGGATGTTGGCGGGGTGACGGTCAAGCCCGGGGACATCATCATTGCGGATGAGGATGGCGTCGTCTGTATTCCCGCCGATGCCCTTCCGGCGACCCTGGAGAAGTTGCAGGTCATCTTCGAAGTCGAGGAAGCGATGGAGAAGGCGATCCAGGGAGGGGCGCCTGTGGATGAAATCAAGGCCATCATCGCCAAAAAGAAACCCAGGAAGTGATGTTCAGAACGGGAGGAGCAAGAGATGAGAATATTTGAACATCAGGGGAAAGATCTTTATAAGAAATACGGCATTCCCGTTCCCGCGGGACGGCTGATCGATCAGAAACGGGAAATCAGAAAGATTTTTCCGGATATCGATCAGGGGAACGGCGTCGTATTGAAGGCGCAAGTCTTGACGGGAGGAAGGGGAAAGGTGCAAGGCATCCGGTTTGCGAAGACCGTCGCTGAGTGCGAGAGCCAATACGATGAGCTCATCGGTATGAACATTTCCGGCCATCCGGTGCGGAAAATCCTTGTAGAGGAAAAGGTCAAAATCCAGCGGGAATTATATCTGGGAATCATCATCGATACGGAAATCGGTCAACCGGTCATGATGATCTGTTCCCGAGGGGGGGCGGACGTTGAGGAGATTTCGAAGAGCCATCCGGAATGCCTCGAAAAGATCGCCATCGATGTCGCTTACGGTCTGCTCGATTATCCGCTCCGGGGGACGTTGATTCGACTCGGCCTGTCGAAGGAGCTGTTTCCGTCATTCATGGATATATCCAGGAAATTGTACAGGTTCTTTATCGAAAATGACGCCCTGTTTGCCGAGATCAATCCACTCATCCTGAATGACAAGGGTTCTCTGATCGCGGCCGACGCCCGCATCGATATCGACGGCGCCGCCCTCTATCGGCATCCCGAAATCCAGGAAATGAAAGCAAGCCAGGAGATGGGCATCGAGGATTCTTTACGGGATAAGTACCAACTGGAATATGTGGAACTGGATGGAAATATCGGCTTGATCAGCGGGGGGGCGGGTTTGACCATGACCGCCATCGATTTTATGGTCATGGAAGGCGGCCGGCCGGCCTGTTTCATGGATTGCAGCGCCAATGTCAGTCCGACGGGGTATGAGATGGCCTTGCGGACATTGAATTCAAGAAAAGAGGTCGATTGCATCCTGATGAACATTTTCGGGGGGATCACCCGGATGGATCGCGTGGGCGAATATATCCTGGAGGCGTTAAAGAGAATCGGCGGCGTGAAGAAACCGCTGGTGATTCGTTTGGAGGGGACGGATGCCGTCAAGGGCAGGGCCTTCATCCGGGACGCGGGTCTCCCCATGTGTGAAACGTTTGCGGAGGCGGTTCAACAGGCGGTGGCGTTGGGAGGCAAAAACGGATGAGCATTCTGATCAATCGATCCAGCAAGGTGGTTGTGCAGGGCATTACAGGCAAGGCGGGGGCTTTCTTTACCCGGGACATGATCCGGTATGGGACAAAAATCGTGGCCGGTGTGACCCCCGGGAAAGGAGGCCAGATCTGCGAGGGGGCGCCCGTTTTTGACTCCGTGTTAGAGGCCGTTGAAGAAGCGGCCGCCGAGGTGTCGATCATTTTTATCCCGGCCGCCCTGGCGCGGGACAGCATATTCGAGGCGATCGACGCCGGCATCAAGCTGGTCATCTATCTGGGCGAAAACATGCCCGTGCACGACATGATGGTCATCAAGCGGCGGCTGAAAGAAAAGTCATGCCGGATGATCGGACCGAACACCCCGGGGATCATCAGCCCCGGTGAAGCGAAAATCGGGTTCATGCCCTATTTCTGCTATCAAAAAGGGCCCGTCGGCGTGGTTTCAAGAAGCGGTTCGCTCTCCTATGAAGTTTCCTATGGTCTCACGAGGGCCGGCATCGGTCAGTCAACATCCGTCGGAATCGGCGGCGATCCCGTCAAAGGGATGGATTTTGTGGAAACCCTGGATCTGTTCGAGAAAGATCCCGAGACGCAGGCCATTGTGCTGATCGGCGAAATTGGGGGAACCGATGAGGAACAGGCGGCGGGGTTCATCAAAAAGCATGTCCGGAAACCGGTGATCTCCTTTATCGCCGGAAAGTATGCCCCGCGAAACAAGAAAATGGGACATGCGGGCGCGATCATCAGCGGCGGGAAGGGGACGTTCGACTCCAAAATCGACGCCCTCAGGGATGCCGGCGTTCTGCTCGCCGAACTTCCGCATCAGATGCCCGCGCTGGTCAAAAATGCGCTGACCTGCCGGCGCAGTCGGGAATAATGGGAAAATGGATTCGGGGAAGATGTTGCGAAGGGGTTTTGAAGATCAAACAACCAATCAAAGATAAAGGAGAGTCGCCATGGATTTTGGATTGTCGGAAGAATTGGTCATGTTGCGGGAGATGGTGCGTGGTTTTGCGGCCGGGAAGATCGCGCCATTTGCCGACGAGTGGGATGCGAACCATTATTTTCCGTATGAGGAAGTCGTCAAGCCGATGGGAGAGCTGGGGCTGTTCGGAACGGTGATCCCGGAGGAGTACGGCGGGAACAACATGGGCTGGTTGGCGGCGGCGATCATCACCGAGGAGATCGCCCGCGCCTCGAGTTCGCTGCGGGTGCAGGTGAACATGCAGGAGATCGGGTGCGCCTACACGATCTACCGGTACGGGACGGAGGAGCAGAAGAAGAAGTATATCGCGAAGCTGGTGAACGCCGAGATCCTGGGGGCGTTTGCGATCACGGAGCCGCAGGCCGGCTCGGACGTGATGGCAATCAAGTCCACAGCGGTGGACAAGGGGGACCACTGGCTGCTCAACGGGACGAAGACCTGGATCTCGAACGCAACGGTGGGGGGGATCAACATCTACTATGCCTACACGGAGAAGGAGGGAGGAGGAAAGAGCCTCTCGGCCTTCATCCTGGAGTTAGACAAGTTCAACGGGATCACCGTGACCGATCTGGACAAGATGGGGTCGCGCTCGTCGCCTACGGGGGAGATCATCCTGGAGGATACCCGGGTGCCGAAGGAGAACATCCTGGGGAAACCGGGAGACGGGACGAAGATCGTTTTCGGATCGCTGGCCCAGTCCCGATTGTCGGCGGCGGCGGGCGGCGTCGGTCTGGCGCAGGCCTGCCTGGACGTGGTGACGAAGTATGCGATGGAGCGGGAGCAGTTCGGTCAGCCCATCGGCCATTTTCAGATGAATCAGGATCTGATCGCGCAGATGGTGTGCGAGATCGAGGCGGTGCGGCTGATGGTTTACAAGGCGGCCTGGCAGAAGGACCAGGGAAATCTGGGGAACAACCTGGAGGTAGCCCAGGCCAAGTATCTGGCCGGCGAACTGGCTTACAAGTGTTCGCAGTATGCCATGAGGATCCTCGGGGCCTATGGTTATTCGACCGAATATCCCGTGGCGCGTTATTATCGCGATGCGCCAACCTATGCGATGGTGGAGGGGTCGGCGAACATCTGCAAGTTCATTATCGCCCAGGATCAACTGGGGATCCGCAAGGCGAACCGGTAGGTTGCGCCAATTCATCGATGAGGAAGGGATAGAAGAGATGAGACCTTATTTTGCCAGAATGGACGATATTGGGAAACCGTTGCGCCCCGCGCAACGGGAGCGGATGGCCGAAAATGCGCTTCAGGCCGAGGCGATCATGAAAAAGATCGATGCGGAGGTGGAGCGGATCAAAAACGTCGGCATCCCGGCAGAGAAGATCCACGAGCGGGGAGAGATGACCGTCTGGGACCGGATCGAATACCTGACGGATCCGGGGACCTTCTGCCCGCTCCATACCATCTTTGATCCGGAAAACGAGGAGTCGGGCAGCACCGGCGTGGTGGACGGTCTTGCGCGGATTGCCGGAAGGTGGTGCGTGCTGATCGGGTTCAACAACAAGTGGATGGCGGGGGCGTGGATCGCTGGTCAGGCGGAGAACAACCTGCGGGTGACCGATCTGGCGAAGCTGATGAACCTGCCCTTGGTCTGGCTTGTGAACTGTTCGGGCGTGAAGCTGCCGGAGCAGGAGAAGGTGTATGCGAACCGGCGGGGGCAGGGAACCTGCTTTTTCCGCCACGCGGAGTTAGAGCAGATGGGGATCCCGGTGCTGGCGGGGATCTATGGGACAAACCCGGCCGGCGGCGGTTACCAGGGGATCAGCCCGACGATCCTGCTCGCGCACAAGAACTGCAACATCGCGGTGGGCGGCGGCGGCATCGTCAGCGGCATGAGCCCCAAGGGCGCCTTTGATGAGGAGGGCGCCGAGGAGCTGATCAAGGCGACCCGTCATTTCAAATCAGTCCCTCCGGGAAGTGTGAAGGTCCATTACGACTCAACAGGGTTCTTCCGGGCGGTCTTTGAGACGGAGACGCAGGTTCTGGATGCCCTGAAGGAGTACATGACGGATATCCCGGCGTACAACCCGCGTTTTTTCCGAGTCGCGGCGCCGGCCGAGCCAAAGTATTCGCCGGCGGAGATTGCCGCGATCGTCCCGCTGAACCAGAAGGCGGGATACGATTTCGACAACGTCCTGGCCCGGCTTGTGGACAACTCCGAGCAACTGGAATTCCGCCCGCAATTCGGCCCGGAGGTTTATACAGGGCTGGTGAAGGTGGACGGCTTCCTGTTAGGGGTGATCGGCAACCGCCAGGGTCTGCTTCCGAACTATCCGGAGTACACGAATGAGTACATCGGCGTCGGGGGCAAGCTCTATCGCCAGGGGCTCATCAAGATGAATGAGTTCGTGACGCTCTGCGGCCGGGACCGCGTTCCGATCCTCTGGTTCCAGGATACGTCGGGGATCGATGTCGGGGACACGGCAGAGAAGGCGGAGCTCTTGGGGCTGGGGCAGTCCCTGATCTATTCCATTGAGCAGACGCATCTGCCGATGATGCTGGTGGTCCTTCGGAAGGGGACGGCGGCGGCCCATTATGTGATGGGTGGGCCGACAGCGAACAACAACAACGCCTTCACGCTGGGGACGCCGGCGACGGAGATCTACGTGATGCACGGCGAGACGGCTGCGGCGGCGAGTTACGCCCGCCGGCTGGTCAAGGAGAAGGATGCGGGCCGTCCGCTCGGGCCGGTCATCGACCGGATGAACGAGATGGTCAAACACTACGCGGAGACCTCTGAACCTCTCTACTGCGCAAAGAAGGGGTTCGTCGATGAGGTCGTCCGCTTCGAGGAGATCCGCCGGTACATGGTGGCTTTTGCAAACGGGGTGTACCAGAATCCGCGTTCCATCTGCCCCCACCACCACATGCTGCTGCCGCGGATGATCCGGTCGCAGGTCGTGACGGGGCTGGATCGGCCGGTGTGAGGATCCAAAAAAAGATCGAGGTTGACAAGTAAGGAGAGAAGATGGGAGAGCGGTTGCTGATTGAAAGAACGGAGAGGATTTGCACGATCCGTATTAATCGCCCTGAGAAAAGGAATGCCTTGTCGCCTCTGGTGTTCACCGAACTCATTGATCTGTTGCAGCAGCTCAGGGACAAGGACGAAGTCCGCTGCGTCGTTCTTACGGGGTGCGGCGAAAAGGCATTCTCCTCGGGTTTCGATATTGCCGATCTCCCGGTGGACGCCAGTCCGGAGATCGCGGAAGCCGCAAAGGGCGATACCCCCCTCGATAACGGCATGAGGGCGATCCGCGATTTTCCCTATCCGGTGATCGCCATGATCAACGGGCTTGCTTACGGCGCGGGATGCGAGCTGGCGGTGACCTGCGATATCCGCATTGCGGCCGACGATGTCCGGTTCTCCATGCCGCCGGCGAAGTTGGGGATCGTTTATCGCTGGAGAGGGATCCTGAAGTTCATCGACGTGGTCGGCCCCGCCTATGCCAAGGAGATTTTTTTAACCGGCAGGGCCTATGGGGCCGATAAGGCTAAGGAAATGGGGCTTGTCCATTACGTCCTGCCCCGTGAGGAACTCACCCCGTTTGTCAACCGCATGGCCCAGGATATTTCGGAGAACGCCCCGCTGGCCTTGAAGGCGACCAAGACGATTTTCAACCGATTCTTTCATGATCAACGGTTCTGTCCGCAGGATGTTCAGGAAATGGAGAGACTTCGCTATGAGGCTTATCGGAGTGAAGATTTGAAAGAAGGACAGCGCGCTTTTCGCGAGAAACGGAAACCGGTCTTCCGGGGGCGGTAGAGGGCTGCCGCTTTTCCCGTGGGTGGGGTGGGCATTCGTGCAGAACCATTTCAGATTTGTAACAGGAGGGTGATGATGCTGAAGAAGATCGAACATATCGGTGTGGCTGTCCAGAACATTGAAAAGTCCATTCCGCTGTTCAGGGATCTCTTGGGGATTCCTATAGAGAAGGTTTACGCGTCGGATGCGATCAAAACAAAAATCGCCTTTTTCCCGCTGGGCGACGCTACCATTGAGCTGATCGAAGCGATGGATCCGTCGAGTCCGGTGGCGAAATTTATCCAGAAGCGGGGGGAGGGGATCCACCACATCTGCTTCGGCGTTGAGAATGTGGAAGCGGCGCTTCGTCATTTTGAAGCCAAGGGGATCGACCTCCTCGACCGGAAGCCGAGAAGGATGGAGAATGGAGATCTCATTGCGTTTCTGAACCCGAAGAGCACCAACGGCGTCTTGATCGAACTGGTCGAGATGGGCGCCGAATAGCGATCGCTGGAGGGGTAGAGCAATGGCAAAAAAAGCGGGAGAGGCCGAGGTGCGCCCCGTGGTTTCCATCTTGGGGACGCCGGTGAAATGTTTTTATGGGCCGGAGGATCTGCCGGACTTCGATTATAAGGAAAAGCTCAATGATCCCGGGGAATACCCCTTTACGCGGGGCGTCTATTCGACGATGTACCGTAGCTCCCTGTGGACGATGCGGCAGTATTCGGGCCAATCCACCTCGGAGAGCACCAACGAGCGCTTCAAATATCTGCTGAAAAATGGTCAGACGGGGTTGAGCCTGGCTTTTGATCTGCCGACGCAGATCGGTCTGGATTCCGATATGCCCCTGGCGGAGGACGATGTCGGCAAGTTGGGCGTTGCGGTGGACTCCCTGGAGGATTTCGAGCGGATTTTCGACGGGATTGCGCTGGATCAGATCTCGACGTCGTTTACGATCAATGCGACGGCGCCGATCATTCTGGCGATGTATATCCTGGTGGCCCGGAAGCAGGGGGTGGACCCGAAGCGCCTGCGGGGGACGATCCAGAACGATATCCTGAAGGAGTACATCGCCCGGGGGACATGGATCTTCCCCCCGGAACCGTCGATCAAGCTGGTGGGCGATCTGGTGGAGTATTGCAACAAGGAAATTCCGCGATTCAACGCGATCAGCGTCTCCGGAACGCATATCCTTGAATATGGGGCCAATACGGTACAGGCCGTGGCCCTGGCGATATCGATCGCGGAGGTCTATATCCGGGAAGTCCTGAAGCGGGGATCCCACATTGACGAGATTGCCCCGCTGTTCTCGTTCCATCTGCCGATCGGGGGGCGTGACTTCAACTTTTTTGAAGACATTGCCCGGCTGCGGGGGGCGCGCAGGTACTGGGCGAAATTGATGAAGGAAAAGTATGGCGCTAAAGACAAGCGGTCGCTTCAGTTCCGGTTTTCCACCGGCGGAATGGGAGGCGGGCTGACGGCCGAGCAGCCCCTGAACAATATTGCCCGGGCGTCGATCTATGCGATGGCTGCCGTCTTTTCCGGGACCCGCTCGCTCAATCTTGCATGCTTCGATGAGGTTTATGCGATTCCGTCGGACCTTGCGATCCGGACCTCCCTGCGGGTGCAGCAGATTCTGGCCAATGAGACGGGGGTGGCGGACGTGGTGGATCCGCTGGGCGGGTCGTACTATGTGGAAAAGCTGACCGATGAGATGGAGGCGAAAATCGGGGAAATCATCGGAAAGATTGAGAGCGACGGCGGGATCGTGAAGCTGATCGAGAGCGGCGCCATTCAGCGGGAGCTGGCTATGCAGAGCTATGCGATTCAGAAGAGGATCAGCTCCGGGGAAAAGGTTCTGGTCGGGGTGAATAAGTTCAAGGTGAAGGAAGAGGAGCGGGATCTTGAGGTTTACAAGACGGATCCGGAGACGATCCACCGTCAGCTTCAGCGGCTGAAGGCCGTGAAAGAGAGCCGCGACCAGGGGAAGGTGGAGAGCGCCTTGAAGGAGCTGGAGTCGGCTGCCGTCCGCGGCGACAATCTCATTTCATATCTGTTCGAGCCGTTAAAGGCCAAGGCGACCATCGGCGAAATCATCGATACGCTGAAGAAAGTGTACGGGACCTTTAAAGAACCGACGACGGTTTAGAGACCACTTTGGGAGGGTTTCATGGAAACGAACAAGACCATTCGCGTTCTGATCGCCAAGATTGGCCTGGACGGGCATGATGTCGGCGCCAAGGTGCTGATCTTCTGGCTTCGGGACCAGGGCATGGAGGTGATTTATACGGGATTGCGCCAGAGCGTGGAGCAGGTGGTGGAGGTGGCCCTTCAAGAAGCGGTGGATGTGATCGGAGTGAGCATCCTGTCGGGGTCGCATGTCTCCATTGCCAAGAAGTTGCTCAAGAGAATCCGTGAGCGTGAACTCGACGATGTTCTGGTCCTTTTCGGCGGGACCATACCGAAGGATGACATCGCGGTTTTGAAAAGCACTGGTGTACATGGTGTCTTTCCCTCGCATGCAAAGCTCGAGGAAATCTCGGCATTCATCAAGGAAAATGTCAAGCAGGCAGGGGGGTAAAATGGGCGACATCGGTGAGCGGATCCGACATCGGGAATCCCTGGGCAAGATCATGACAGCCGAAGAGGCGGCCCTGCTTTTCCAGGACGGGATGCTGGTTGCAACCTCGGGGAATCCCCTCATGGGTTATCCGAAGGCGACGTTTCTGGCCCTGTCGGAGCGGATCAAAAAGCAGGGAGGGATCCGAATCGATCTGTTGTGCGCCGGGCCGCTGGGTTCCGAGGTGGAAGATCTCCTCGCCGATGCCGGTGGGATCAGAACGCGGATCGGCGCAATCGGCGGCGAGAAACTGAGGGCCGCCGTCAATCGCGGAGAGGTGAAATTCATCGAAGGCAAGGGGGCGCAACTGCCGCTCCAGGTGAAAAGGGGGTGGTACGGACCCGTCGATATGGCCATCATTGAGGCGATCGGGCTGACCCGGGAGGGTCATATCATCCCTTCGACGGCGGTTTATGATTCTCCCGAGTGGATCGATGCCGCCTCTCAAGTGATCGTTGAAATCAACCTCAACCGCCCGATGGCCCTGGAGGGATTGCATGACGTGTATCAGAAGGGCGGCGATCCCATTCCGATCGTCGGCAACCCTCTGAAGCGGACCGGCGTGCCCTATTTTCCGATCAATCCGGAGAAGATCAAGGGGATTGTTTTGTCCGATCGGGGCGACAAGCCGTCCGGTGAACCCAAGCCGGATCGCATAGGCGCTCTGCTCGGCCAGCATCTCCTCGATTTTTTCAAGAAGGAGATTGCCGCCGGACGGTTGAGCGATCCCCTGCCGCCCATCGAGCTCGGCGTGGGGGATCTTGCAGGCCATGTTATGAGGAAAATCGGCGCCAGCGACTTCACCAATTTTCGGTTTCACGTGCCCGCCATCACGGATCCCGTGCTGGAGATCGTCGAGGCGGGAAAGGTGGACTGGGTTTCCGGAATGGCCCTGAGGCTCTCCCCGGAGGCATGGGGGAGATTCCAGACGAATCTTGACCGCTACAAGCAGTGCATGGTGCTGCGTCCCGTAACGATCTGCAATTCCGCTGAAGTCATTCAACGATTGGGTGTTGTTGCGATTAACGGCTGTCTGGAGATGGATCTTCAGGGGCAGGTGAATTCGAGCCATGTGCTGGGCGCCAAGATCCTGACCGGCATTGCCGGGTCGTATGATTTTTCCCGGAACGGCCTCTACTCGATTTTTGTCGGGCCGTCGACGGCCAAGGGTGGGAAGATCTCCGCGATCGTCCCGATGGTCTCGCATGTCGATCATACGGAGCATGATGTGGATATCTTAGTGACGGAACAGGGGCTGGCCGATCTGCGGGGATTGGATCCCCGGGAGCGGGCTCGGGAGATCATCCGGCAATGCGCGCATCCCGATTACAGGGAGATGCTGTCGGACTATCTGGCCCGGGCTGAAAAGGAACCGGGACACATCCCCGTCTTGTCGGAGGAGTCCGGTTCTTTTCATTTGCGCCTCAAGCGATCTGGCAGCATGAGAGAAAGCGGTTCGTAAGGTTTCTTTGCAGCTCGCCAATAACCTGTTGAATATGGCGCGGAAGATAGTGCATCATGCGGTCATGGTTGCCATTGCCATTTTTCGCTTGACACCGGGGGCGGGTTGCGGTTAAGGAGGCGCGCTGCAAAGGTTTGTTGTTTCAGGAAGTAATCGTCTTTCTAAACGGTTCGTTGGCGGGAAAGCGCGCGGGCCAGAATGGGGGTATTGTGCATGGATAATTTTACATTCGGAATTACGATGCTCATCTGCGGAATGGGGGGAACGATCCTGACCCTCTGGATCATGAGCCTCGTAATGGGCCTTTTGGGGAAACTGTTTCCCGAAAAGCCGGCGAAGAAGGAGGCGTAGGAGATGGCGGACGCAATCGTAAACGGACTCGGCGGCCTGACCGTCGGTTTTCAGATGATCGCCGTGGATTGGCGCAATACCATCATGATTCTGGTGGGATTTGTGCTTCTCTACCTTGGGATCAAGAAGGACTGCGAACCCCTGCTGCTGGTTCCGATCGGCTTCGGGTGTATCCTGGTCAATATCCCCCTTTCGGATGTGATGAGCCAGGAAGGATTCATCCGGGCTATCTATGATGCGGGCATCACGACGGAACTCTATCCGCTGCTGATCTTTGTCGGCATCGGCGCGATGACGGATTTCGGACCGGTCCTCGCCCAGCCGTCCACGTTTCTTCTCGGCGCTGCGGGCCAGTTCGGGATCTTCTTGACGTTGCTCCTCGCATTGGCGCTGGGTTTCCCGCAGTTGGACGCGGTTGCCATCGGGATCATCGGGGCGTGCGACGGGCCGACGGCCATCTACGTCACAGCCAAGTATGCCCCGCACCTGCTCGGCGCCGTATCGGTCGCCGCCTATTCCTATATGTCGCTGGTGCCGATCCTCCAGCCGCCGATCATGAGGCTCTTGACGACAAAGAAGGAACGCATGACCGTTATGAAGGCCGTGGCCAAACCGGTCTCCAAAACGACAAAGATGATGTTTCCGCTGGTCATCACAATCCTCGGCGGCATCATTGCCCCGAAGGGACTGCCGCTGTTAGGGACGATCATGCTGGGAAACCTGATGCGGGAATCCGGCGTCGTGAGCCGCCTGACCAAGGCGTCGGAGAATGAAATCGCCAATGTCGTGACCCTCTTCCTCGGTCTCTGCATCGGCGCGACCATGGTGGGAAGCGCCTTTATCAAAACGCAGACCCTGATCATCCTGGCGCTCGGTTTTGTGGCCATCTGTCTCGACACGGTCTGCGGCGTCCTGATGGGCAAGGTGATGCGGGTCGTCACCGGCGGAAAGGTGAACCCGTTGATCGGCGCGGCCGGGATCTCCGCCTTTCCGATGGCGGCGCGCGTCGTCCAGCGCGAAGGTGCGAAGTGGAACAAAAAGAGCTACCTGCTCATGCACGCGATGGGCGCCAACGCCGGCGGCCAGGTCGGTTCGGTCATCGCCGCGGCGGTGATGCTGTCGGTTCTGGCGGGGATGGGGATCATCCGGTAGAGCCATGATTCCCATCGTTTCCATCGTCGGCAAGTCGAATTCGGGAAAGACGACGCTGATCGACAATCTCATCGCCTTGGCCGGCGACCGGCCGCTTCCTGCGGAGGTTCCCTGTTTCGACCGGGACGACGCCGTGGGACTCACGGATCTGATTGTGGAACGCTTTCTCAAGGAGGAAGCCGATGATCACGATCCATGAACAGGACCGATTACAAGGCATTACGGAAGGAGAAACCGAATGGATCGAGAACTGCCGGGGTGTGCACGCTGTCCGTTTGAACCGTCGGTTCGCATCTGTCAGGACGAGGAGGGCAAGGCGCCGCCCTTCTGCCCCACGGTGAACAGAGCGGAGGTGATTCAAAAGGCCCTCGAAGAGCTGAAGAAGCCGGATATTCTTGAATTTGCCCGGCAGGCGTCGATCCAGGAGGGGGAGGGGTATGCGGACCGGGAACTCGGTTATGCCAAGGCAAGACCCCTCAAACCGAGGATCGTGGAGACGATCGAGTTTGCCGGGAAGATGCGGTACAAAAAGATCGGACTCGTCTTCTGCATCGGCCTTCGCAAGGAGGCCAAGGTCGTGGAGAATCTCCTCTCCGTGAATGGGTTTACGGTCGTCTCGGGACTCTGCAAGATGGGCCGGGCGCCGAAGGAGACGATCGGGGTCCGGGATGATCAGAAGATCAGGATCGGCTGCTTCGAGTCGATGTGCAACCCCATCGCCCAGGCGTTTCTGTTCAACGAGGAAAAGACCGAGTTCAATGTCATGATGGGCCTGTGTGTGGGCCACGACTCGCTGTTTCTGAAATACGCCAAAGCCCCCTGCACGGTCTTTGCCGTCAAGGACCGCCTCCTCGGGCACAATCCGCTGGCGGCCATCTACACGATCGACAGCTATTACCGGTCGCTCAAGGTTCCGGCAACCGGGAAAGGGTAGCCTTTCAGCCCGTCACTCCACAACGGTTCCTACATTGCAGAAGAAGAACCTCTCCCCGAACTCGGCGGCCAGGCGGATTGCCGTTTTTTGCCCCGTGCAGTGGGAGACCCCGAGACGTTCGATATCAAACGCCTTGAGCGCATCGATGCTTTTCCCTCGCTGCTCATCGCTGACCGGGCCGAGATGCGTACCGCCGATCACGGCATGGATAGGATGCGGCCCCATTTTCTCCATGATGTAGCTCAGCGTGTTGATGATTCCGGAATGGCAGCATCCCAGGATGATAAACAGCCCCTTTTCGGTCTCAACGACGACTGACTGGTCGTCAAGGAGGTCATCCTTCACATACCCTTCGCCGGACTTTATCATCTGCTTTCCATCGCCAAGTTCATAGTCGGTACGGCGGGGCACCTCCCCCGTCAACCACAATCCCGGTTCGATCTGATGGAATTCGGCGCTGAATTTGAACGTCGCCCCCTTGGCTTCCAGAAGCGGCCGGGGATAGGGCACGCCGATGTAATGCACCGTATTTCCGCTAACGCTGTAGCTCTCTTTGAAAAAATCGGGATGGGCATGGATTATTCACCGCTCCCGTCAGATCGAGAACGGGGCCAAGCCCTCCGGTATGGTCCCAGTGGTGAACAGATAAGGCATTGCTTTTGGCGGAAGGAGTATAAGCAGCAACGGACTTGTATGTCAAGGAAATATTGGCCACAATATGTGGGGTGCGGCGCCGATGATCGTGGAAGGGATATATCCTGGCGCCCGAACTATGGGGAGAACGAACGGCTTGTCGACCATTTCACGAATCACGAATGCCTTTTTGAGCACAATCCGGATGTGCCTCTCCTGCGCACCTTTTTTTAGCGAGGCGTTATGCATGAATATAGGCATCCCAAGAGTATTCAGGATCGCTCCCCGATCAGGTCGAGGACAGGCCGTAGATTGTGTCAGCATGTGTTTGCAGTTGGAGGTCGGAAGCGGCGTATTCATGGGGACACGATGCGGCATTATGTCCCCATGGGGCGTGATCTTTTGGCGGCGGTCTTACCTTTGCCAACCATAGTCCCAGATGAACGAGGATGTCCCGGATTACCGACGGATCCTCAATACTGCTGATAATCCGCATGGTCCCGTTACATCTCGGGCAGACCAGGGGATCTACTTCGTATATCTTCTGAATCAGTCTGGCCCAACTTTTCCTGAACGCCTTTTCGTTTCCCTGCGGTTCGAGGATGCAGGGGATGGCGTCATCCAGACCTTCCTGCCGGCGTTTTCCCCGCGAGAGTTGCTGTAATACCGTAATATCTCACCATTTGCTCGCCCCGGTTCGGGATGTGGGAGCACATCGCGGCCAGCCATTCCAGGGCCGGGAAGTTCCTGGTTGTCGCGCCGTCTCTGGATGTATAAACGACCGTCCCCTCTTGATCCAGGTACTGCATCCGCTCTTGGGAGAAGGACGCCCGGATGATGTAGCGGGCCAGGTTCTCCATAGCCGTATCATCGTCGGGGGAGATGCGGTTGCCGCAGAAGATCCCCGATCAGGTCGAGGACAGGCCGTTGAAGCCGGAATGCCGCCACGACGAGAGCATGGCGATCAACTCCTGCGTGATCTTTCTCCTTGGAGAATATCATGCCGCCATAATGTAGAACGGTCGTTCTATTTGTCAAGAGGGATTTTCTGATATTCATGTGTCACTTGCCACTTGCATAGATTTGAAAATGCTATATAATCAATACAAAATGATGGGATGAAAAATGAATATTATTACCGGTTGCACTCTGTGAGCTGGCGACGGGGGAGATTTTCGGGTGGCTGATATCATGAGTTGTCCAGCAAAAGGGATGTCTGAGTTTTTGGATATTGTTCGACAAAACGCAGAGCAGAGGATTGTCTTCTCGTCGCATGCGCTTGACGAAATGAACGCTCCCGACGAGATGATTTCAACCGAAGAGATCAAAGAGGTTGTTTTCAACGGATTCATGATTGAGGATTACCCTCATGACAGGCGTGGACATAGCGTACTTCTTGGAGGCAAAACATCTTCTTGCAGGGTTGTCCACGTTGTTTGTGCTCCGAAAGAAGAGTATCTTGCTATCATTACGGCTTATGTTCCATCACTTGAAAAATGGGAAGCAGGTTTGATGAAAAGGAGGGAAAGATGAACTGCATGCTCTGCTCCGGTGAAATGGAAAAATCCCGAGTTACCTATACCGTAGACAGAAAAGGGTATCATCTGTTTCTTGAGGATGTTCCTGCCTATGTTTGCAGCCAGTGTGGCGAAAGGTTTTTCAGTGAGGATGAGGTTGCATCAATTCAGAAAATGCTGAAGCAAATGGAAAACGGGCTGGCAGAGTTGCGGAAAGTTGCGTGACGACATTTAAAACTTTCCTGCGCGCCTTTTTTGATTACACGGGCATCACTACTTGATTCTCTCCGCCAGGATGTCCGCCACGTGCTTCATCCGGACGCCAGGGAGCTGCTTGTCGAGGCCGCCCTGGAGCTGGACCATGCAGCCGGAGCAGGCGCAGACGGCAATCTCCGCGCCGGTATCGCGGATGTTGTCGATCTTCTGCTTCAGGATCGGCATGGAGAGCTCCGCGTACTTGACGCCGAAGAGCCCGGACATCCCGCAGCACTTGTCGGCGTCCTTCATCTCCACGAGCTCGCAACCGGCCGCCTCGATGAGTAGCCGCGGCTCCTTCTCGATTCCGAGGACCCGCTTCAGGTGGCAGGAGTCGTGGTAGGTCGCCTTCGGTCCGCCCCGGGTCTTCCCAAGTCGGCCCCGTTTTTTGTATTCCTCCGCGACGAAGCTGCAGAACTCCCTTACCTTTTTTGCCATCGCCGCCGCCTTCGGACCCCACTCCGGGTCATCCTTCAGGAGTTCCGCGTAGTTCCGGAGGGACTCCGTACATGTGGGGCAGGCGGCGATGATCACGTCGGGATTCATCTCCTCCAGCGCCTTGATGTTATCGATGGCGATCTTCTTTGTCGTCTCCACGTCCCCCATCGCGATCACGGGCTTTCCGCAGCAGCCCTGCCCCTCGGGGAAAGAGACCTCCATGTTCAAATCCTGGAGGACCTTGAAGACGGATTCCCCTGTCTCGGGGAAGACGAAGTCGATCGTGCAGCCGCTGAAGAACGCGACCCGCCTGTCCGGCTTGTCGATCTTCTTTACGATCTTCCCGATCCGGTCGCGGAGCGGCAGGGCGGCGATCGCCGGGAGGCTCCGGTCCTTCGCCATCCCCGCGAGAAAAAGCGGCAGGTGGCGGATCAGCTTTCCCGACTGAAAGGGTTTCTGGCCGATGGAGGCGAGGCGGAGCAGCGAATGGAAGAGCTTCCGGTTGGAGACGATGTTCTCGAAGGTTTGCCGGAGGAAAAAGGGAAGGCCCTTCTCCTTTACGTTCCGGATGCGGAGCTCCTCGATGAGGCCGGGGATGTCGATCTTCCCCGGACAGACCGTCGTGCACCGGCGGCAGCCGATGCAGAGTTCTTGGAACTTCTCGAACTCCTTCATCCCGTGGAAAAAAGCGGTGAGGATCGCCCCGATGCCCCCCGCGTAGATGTGGCCATACACGTGGCCGCCGATCAGCGTGTAAACCGGGCAGACGTTCAGGCAGGCGCCGCAGCGGACGCACTGGAAGATCTCCTTGAATTTATCGTCGTGGGCCGCCTTGAGCCGTCCGTTGTCGAGGAGGATGATGTGCATCTCCTTTTCCTCCTCGACCCATTTCCCGTCCCTTTTGACCATCGCGGGCGTCGGGCCGGCGATCATCGTCATGTAGCTCGTCATGAGCTGGGCGGTGGCGCTCCGGGGGAGGACCTTGAGGATCGTCGCCGCGTCCTTGATCGTGGGGATCAGCTTCTCGTAGCCGATAATGACGACGTGGATCCGCGGCAGGGTCGTCACCATCCGGGCGTTTCCCTCGTTCGTGACGAGGCCGATCGCGCCGTTTTCGGCGATCCCGAAGTTGGCGCCGGAGATCCCCATGTCCGCCCGCAGGAATTTCTCCCGCAGTTCCTTGCGCGCCGCCTGGACCATGAAGGCGATGTCCGGCGGGATATCCTCCTTGAGCTCCTTCGAGAAGTATTCGGCGACCTGGAAGCGGCTGAGATGAATGGCGGGCATCACCATGTGGGAGGGCCGCTGGCCGGCCAAGGCGACGATCCACTCGCCCAGGTCCGTCTCCGTTGCGGTGATCCCGGCGGCCTCGAGGTAGGGGTTCAGGTGGATCTCCTCGGCGGCCATTGATTTCGACTTGACGATCTTTTTTACGCCGTTCTTCCGGCAGAGGTCGACGAGGTATTCCTTGAGGTCGTCGCCGTTCTTCGCCCGGAAGACCTTCGCGCCCCGCTTTGTCGCCTCCGCCTCGAAGCGGTCGGCGACCTCTTCGATCCGCGCCACCGTGTCGATCTTCATCTGGCGGAGGGCGTCGCGGAGGGTCTCGATGTCGCCGGCGTTTTCATAGGCCTTGGCCCGGGCGATGGGGTACGCCTCCGAGAAGCGCCCGAGGGCGTCGCGGAGGGTTTCATCCTTCAACTTTTCGGAGATTACCTCCCGGAGGGTTTTCCCGGCTTCCATTACGCCGCGCCTCCTATCGGCGTCTCATCGACGGCGATGATCGCGAAACGGCCGGGGCCGTGGACGCCAATGGTCAGCACCCGCTCGATGTCGGCGGTGCGGCTGGGGCCGGTGATGAAACCGATATAGCCGCGATCGAAGGATGGAGAGATGATATCAAACGCCTCGGTGATGCCGGGGACGATGTTCGCGCTGGGCAGGAAAACGACGTGGAGCGGGGGCAGGATCGTAACCAGACGGGTTGCGATGGAGGTTCCGTCCTGAAAGACGCTGCCCGTTTCGGCAACGCCGAACTCCACCCCCGAGATCCCGATGTCGGCGGTCTCCGCGTGGGCGGCGATGTCGGTGGGTTCGGTGTAAACGGTCACCCCCCGCAAGCGGAGCGCCTCCGTGATGCCGGCCGCCTCCTGGATGGGGCTTTCGACAACGACCGCCTTTTTGGCCCCCACCTCATCCACGAGCCGGAGGAGGGTTTCCCTGGCCGCTGCCGCATCGGGAACGCGAAATACCTCGCCGGAAACCGCCTTGGCCCGCGTCTCGAATTCGGGGAAAAGGTGCACTCCCGATGTCGCGGTAGGAAAGAACCGCTTCCAGGAAACACCTGTGGTATTCATGATCTATTGCCTCCGCAACCATACGCGAGAAGATGCCTAACCATCGAGTAAATCTGTTTCTCCCGAAGGTCAAACAAGAGCCAAGAAACACGAGTGACGTATAGCGGAAACACCGCCGCGAGTCAAATGGAATGCCGCCTAACGCAACCCCTACGGCAACATTTATTATGAAGCAACTTGCCTGTTGGAGAGGAGTTCATAAAATCATTGACAAACGAAGCTGAGCGTGGTTCAGTAGCCCAGCCTTTCTCAGACGGTATCGCACCGTCACATGTTCACAGATTCCTTCCGGTACGCTTCATCATGATTCAGGGGCCGAGGAATGACGGGAACGAAAGCGGCAATCAAAGTAGTAACCACCCATCGGACAATTTCTACAGCAGGGCAGACAAACGCCCTTTTTCCTTCCGGTGCTCCGAATTGCTTCTGGCGAAGAGGGAAGGCATCACACGAACCAATCACTGGTTCAAAAAGCCGGAAAGCAAGTCGTCGTGAAGGCCGGCCGACCTCACTTGGCCGGTGTTTCGCTGCGCTCCAAATCTACAGGTGACTTCTGTGTTCGGCGATAATGATTTGCACCCTGTTGCTTTCTGTGGTTCAATATCAGCAAGAGGAGGTGAAATATGGCTGTCGTTGCCGATAAGGTATTTAACGAGGCGCTTTCGTTGCCATCGGATGCGCGGATGAGTTTGGTCGAGAAACTCCTCACCAGTCTCAACCTGCCCACTCATGCCGAGATTGACCGTTTGTGGGCCGAGGAAGCCGAGCGACGGGTTTCCCAGATCGACCGAGGCGACGTGGAACTCATTTCGGGGGACGAAGTATTCGCGAAGATTCGCCGGAAGTACCAGCGATGAGATTCCAATTTCATCCTGCCGCGGATGCCGAGCTTGATCGGACGGTTGAGTATTACGAGCGGTGTCAATCCGGTCTTGGTCTCGAATTCGCGGAAGAGGTCTACGCCGCAATCGCACGAATCATCGAGTATCCTGACGTATGGTCTCCGATGTCGAGGAACACGCGGCGGTGCTGACGAATCGTTTTCCGTACGGGATCATTTATCGGATCTACACAGGCGACCCGATTACTGGATAGAAAGAATTGTGCCGAACCATCGGATGGAGAGCGACGAGCAATAGTGCGCCGGTCGCCATTGCTCGCGCCTCATCCTTGGTGATAGTGTAAAACACCATGTAAAAAAATGATGACAATAGGCACACATTATGTTATGCTGAAACCATGAAGCCCTTTCGTTGGAACCATGAAAAAAATGAACAATTGAAGATTGAACGGAGGATTTCCTTTGAAGAAATTGTACTGTCGATAGAAGCCAACGGGTTGATAGACATATTGAAACATCCCAATCAGGGAAAGTACACTAATCAACTTGTGTTTGTTGTGTTTTATAACGGATATATTTATCTGGTGCCTTTTATCGAGGAGGCCGATTACTACTTTCTGAAAACGATTATTCCCAGCCGAAAAGCAACAAGAGATTATTTAGTGGGAGGTGCTACAAATGAAAAAGAAATATGACAAGTTTGAAGACGAAATAATTGAAGCATACGAAAAAGGAGAGCTTATATCCACGACTCCGTCAAAAGCCGAGCTTGAAAAATTCCGTTCTGCTGCACAACTCACTTTCGTAAAAGATAGGCGTGTCAATATCCGGCTTACTTCTCCCGATCTTATGGATATCCAGACTCGTGCACTGGAGGAGGGAATCCCTTACCAGACGTTGATTGCCAGTGTGCTCCATAAGTTTGTCTCAGGGAGCCTTATTGAAAAATCATCACGCATAACCGGTCGCTCAACCCGGACCGCCAAAAAACAGGCGGCCGGTTAGCTTTTCGGAATGCTCTCAAGAAGCAGGCCATGAATAAAGCTCGCCTAATCGGGTAGCCGGCGGTTTTTCTCCCCCGGCCCCCACACCACCCGGCATGGGGGTTCGCACCGGGCGGTCCACAGAGGTTACCGGGCCGTAGCCGGGTAGTGAATGTGAATTCACAGCTCTTTGACAGATAGAAGCCCTTGATCCTTGAGCCAATCGTTGGTCATGCCCGTTTGTGTTGCCGGCGTCCGGGATAGTCGCCACGGCCATTTGCGGCTGATGGCCACTGAGATGGCCGCATGGAGCGATGTGCCCAGTTTGCGGAGCTCCCACACCTTGGTTCATGAACACGATCATCAAGCGGATGCCCTACCCTATCTGAGATATACTCTGAAATCCTCGGCGGGCGCGGCGCATGATTGGCGTTGGCGCCGCCTGCGGCGGCACCATCAAAAACATCTACAATGGAGAGGACTACTTCTGTTATAATAGACCGCAGGGAGGCCAGTATGGAATTTGAGTGGGACCCCCAAAAGGCTACCGCAAATATCCATAAACACGACGTTACTTTTCAGGAAGCAGCCTCGGTCTTTGGAGATCCATTGGCTATCACGTTCGAAGACCCGGATCACTCCGCGAACGAAAGCCGACATATCACTTTTGGTTTGTCACTCAAGAAACGATTGCTCATTGTTTCCCATGTGGAACGTGGAGACCGAACGAGAATAATAAGTGCGCGCCTGTTGGACCGCAAAGAAAGGAAAATTTATGAAGAAAGTTAAAGAATCCGACGAACTCCGTCCGGAGTACAGGAAGGAAGACCTTGGCAAGGGTGTCCGTGGGAAGTATTTTGAGTCTTACCAAAAAGGCTCCAATTTGATCCTCCTAAATCCTGAGGTGGCGAAGGTATTTCCCACAGAGGCAGCGGTCAATGAGGCGCTAATATCCCTCATAAACGTAGCAAAGAAATCGACTGGCCTAACCACACACTCAACCGGACGCGCAAAAAAACTGCACACCGGTTAGCGTTACCGATCGCTCATGCAACGCCGCAGGAGGTCGTTACTATGAAAGCCGCATTTGTTGTATTTGACCGCATGACATCTCTGGACTTTATCGGGTTCTACGACCCGGTAACGCGCCTGAAGTCGATGAACATCCTTGATGATTTCGAATGGCGGATATGCGCAACCACCGAGTACGTCGTCGACGATCGAGGGCTTCGGATTGGAGCAGACGCCATAGCCGAGCCCCTAACTTCCTACGACATTCTTTTTGTGCCCGGGGGGTTCGGAACCAGGAATCTGCAACATGACAGGAATTTTGTCGATTGGTTGAAAACGGCCGGTACCTCGCGGTTTAAGGTATCGGTATGCACTGGCGCTCTCCTTCTCGGAGCCGCGGGTTTTCTTCGGGGCAAGAGCGCGACAACACATCCGGGCGCACTCAAGGAACTGGAACAGTACTGTCGAGAGGTTGTCCACGAGCGGGTGGTCGATGATGGAGACATCATTACCGCGGGTGGCGTCTCATCTGCCATCGACGCGGGTCTGCATCTCGTGGAGAGATTGGCTGGTCCGGATGCGCGCGTCCGAATTGCCGCCCAGATGGATTACCCATATCAATGGAACGCGTAGCTCCCGTGCTATCCAACAACACGTTTGGAAGCAAACGCTCTCAAGCGTCGTTCACCGCTGGCGGTCAGCAGCACGAAAGGAGCGAGCGCCATGAAGCCCAGATATGTTCAGACTTTGATATCTATCTTGGTGGTGAGTTTCTTTGTGTGTTTTTATGCGCTGGGCTGCATGGCTCAGGGAGAGCTCTCACGGCCGACGAATCCGGGTATGGGAGCTCATTCATTTACGCTTACAGTCGGCGGACTGGAGAGAACCTATATCGTCTATGTCCCGTTCAACTACAACCTTCAGAAACAGTTGTCAGCGGTGGTGATCATGTTCCATGGCGGAGGGGGTACGGCGAGAGCCGCCATGTGGGAGACCGGGTGGGCGGAAAAGGCCGAAAAGGCCGGATTTCTGGCCGTCTTCCCCAATGCGATGTCACGCGACCCGGCGCAGCCGAGCAGCTTCGCCAGAAACCCTCAACTCTGGAACGACGGCTCCGACCGATTCTATCCCGGCCGGAAAGCTCCGGATGATGTCCGCTTCATCCATGCGATGCTCGACGATCTTCTCGCCCGCTTCGCCGCGGACCCACGGCGGGTTTTCGTCACGGGATTTTCCAACGGCGCTTCAATGAGCTTTCGTATCGGCGCGGAATTGTCGAAGCGCATCGCCGCCATTGCGCCCGTCGCTGGCGCGTGCTGGTTGGAGCCGCTCTCATTGGAGCGGCCGGTCCCGATGTACTACATTACCGGTATGGATGATCCGCTGAATCTGATCGAAGGCGGCGTGCCGAAACTGTTGTCCGGTGGCAGTGACAAGGTTCGCGGGAAACCAAAACCGCCGGTGCGCGATTCGATCCGGAAGTGGGCCAAAGCGCTTGGTTGCCCCGCGACGCCGGCAAGCACATCCGAAATGAACGGCGTTTGCACCGAAACCTACGGCCCCGGCTCCAACGGCGCGGAAGTGATTTACGTCACGGTCCCGGGGCTCGGCCACACTTGGGCCGGCGGCAAGAGCTTGCTGCCGGAGATCATGGTGGGAAAGAGTTCGGACAAGATCAAGGCAACGGATGTAATCTGGGATTTCTTTGAGAAGCACCCCATGAAGTGAAGAGGTATGGAAGGCGCCCAACCAGGAAATGAACACCGCAGGGGCGGCCGGAAAAACGGACACGCTGGCGGGTCAGGAACTCTGCGGTTTTATTTTCAAGGGCTGGCGCTGATCAACCGCAGATTATTTCGTTGACTAACAGGGCCGTTCTTCCTATACTCCGCCCATAGAAAAAAGTTATGGGTTCGCCGGGCAAAGTCCAGAGAAACCGGTCTGTTCAACTCAAGTTTAGAGCATTTCAAGTCCAGAGCAACGATCATTTTATTTCAGGAGGTTTTTATGAGCGCAAACTATGAAGTGAAGGAAGGCGTCGCCGTCATTACCATGAACAACCCGCCGGTCAACGGCCTCGGCCATGCGACCCGCAGCGGCATCTTCGACGGGCTGAAAAGGGCCCTCGCCGACAGCGCCGTCAATGCGGTTGTGATCACCGGCGCGGGAAGGGCCTTCTCCGGCGGCGCCGACATCAAGGAGTTCAACACCCCCAAAACCTTTGCCGAACCGAACCTGCCTTCGGTCATCGAGGCGATCGAGGCCGCGGACAAGCCGGTGGTCGCCGCAGTCCACTCGGTGGCCATGGGCGGAGGCCTGGAACTCGCGCTGGGCTGTCATTATCGCGTGGCGGCGCCGGGCGCGCAGATCGCATTTCCGGAAGTGAAGCTCGGTCTCCTGCCCGGCGCGGGCGGCACCCAGCGCATGCCGCGCGTGGTCGGCGTCGAAACCGCGCTCACCATGATCGTTACCGGCAATCCGACCCCTTCGGAGAAGTTTGCCGGCACGAAGCTCTTTGACCGGATGATCGAGGGCGACCTGATGGCGGGCGCCATCGCCTTCGCCGGGGAGATTGCCGCAAAAAGGCCGCTCCCGAAGGTGCGCGATATCCAAATCAACCTCCCCAACCGCGAGGCCTTCTTCAAGGCCGCGCGCGATACCGTCGGCGCCGCGGCGAAGCATTTCCCCGCGCCGCTCAAATGTGTTGACTGCGTTGAGGCCGCCGTAACCAAGACCTTCGATGAGGGCATGAAGGTGGAGCAGGATAGTTTCCTCGCGCTGGTGCAGACCACGGAGAGCAAGGCCCTGCGCCACTATTTCTTCGGCGAGCGGGCGGCGGCCAAGATTCCTGACGTGCTGGGCGACACGCCCAAGCGCCCGATCCAATCGGCCGCGGTTGTCGGCGCCGGCACCATGGGCGGCGGCATCGCGATGAATTTCGCCAACGCCGGCATTCCGGTCACGGTGCTGGAGGTGAACCAGGAGGCGCTGGACAAGGGCCTGGCCACGATGCGCAGGAACTACGAGAATTCGCTGAAGAAGGGACGCCTCACGCAGGAGAAATTTGATCAACGCGTGAGCCTGATCAAAGGAACCCTGTCCTACGACGACATCAGGAACGCCGACATCGTCATCGAAGCGGTGTTCGAGGAGATGGGGGTGAAGGAAGGCGTGTTCCGAAAGCTGGACGCGGTGATGAAACCCGGCGCGATCCTCGCCTCCAACACCTCTACTCTCGACGTCAACCGGATCGCGGGCTTCACCGGGCGTCCGCAGGACGTGATCGGCACGCACTTCTTCAGCCCGGCCAATGTGATGAGGCTCTTGGAGATCGTGCGCGGCGCAAAGACCGGCAAGGATGTCCTCGCCACCACGCTGTCGCTCGCCAAGAAGATCAAAAAAATCGGCGTGGTTTCCGGCGTCTGCGACGGCTTCATCGGCAACCGGATGATCGAGCAGTACGGCCGTCAGGCCGGCTTCCTGCTCGATGAAGGCTGCCTGCCGGAGCAGGTGGACCGGGCGATGGAAAATTTCGGATTTGCGATGGGCCCGTTTAGGATGAGCGATCTTGCCGGCAACGACGTGGGCTGGTACATCCGCAAGCGCCGCTACATCGAACGGCCGGAGATGGTCTATTCCAAAACCGCGGACCTGCTATGCGAGAAGGGCCGCTTCGGACAAAAGACCGGCGCCGGCTGGTACGACTACAAGCCGGGCGACCGCAAGCCCTATCCGTCGCCGTGGGTGAACGAGATGATTGTCAACCACTCCCGCGAGATCGGCGTGGAGCGGCGCGAGATCGGCGACCGGGAGATCGTCGAGCGGCTGGTCTATGCGCTGGTCAACGAAGCCGCCCACATCCTCGAAGAGGGGATCGCGCAGCGGGCTTCGGACGTGGACATCATCTATCTCACCGGTTACGGCTTCCCGATGCACCGCGGCGGCCCGATGTTCTATGCCGACACGGTCGGGCTGCCGGCTGTGGTCGCGGCGATGGAGAAATACGCCCGGGGCCGTCACGGGCAGTACTGGAAACCCGCGCCGCTATTGGTCAAACTGGCCGCCGCAGGCAAGACATTCAATTAAGGAGAGATGAGAATGCTGAAAACCAGACTTACCGAATTGCTCGGAATCAAACACCCGATCATCCAGGCCGGCATGGGTCCGTTCAGCAACAATAACCTTTGCGTTGCCGCGGCCAATGCCGGAGCGCTTGGACTGCTTTCAACCAGCGGACTTTTTGACAAGGAGGGGCAACCCTGGATATACAACGCATTCGTCGAGAGCGGAGAGGCCTCGATGGATGATGATATGGCCCAGGCGCTCGAAAAGGTGCTGAAACGGACCTATCGCCTGACCAGGGAAAAAGGCGGCATTTTCGGGATTAACGTGATGGTGTCGGCGGAAGTGGTCGACAAATCGCAGATCTTGATCGACACGGCGATCCGAGTCCGGGAGGAGAACCCCGGAATGAAGGATCATTTCAAGGTGATCTTCACCTCCGCCGGCGACCCTGTCCCCTGGCGCGACAAGATCAAGTCCGCCGGATTTACATGGCTGCACGTCGTCCCCTCGGTCAAGGGGGCGCTGCGATGCCGAAAAGCGGGGGTGGACTGCATCGTTGCTTCCGGGCATGAAGGCGGTTTTCACATTGCCTGGGAGCCGCTCCACTCGATGGTTTTACTGCCTGCCGTGATCGATGCGGTTGCCGATCCGGGTTTCCCCGTGGTGGGGGCAGGCGGATTCTGTGATGGCAAGACCCTAAGCGCGGCGATTGCGATGGGTGCGGCCGGCGTTCAAATGGGGACAAGATTTTTGGCCACCGAAGAGAGTGACTTTCATCCGTTATGGAAGGAGCAGGTGGTCACAACCGGGGACAGGGGAACCCTGGTGGCCCGCGGCGTTGTGGGGCCCGCCCGCTGGCTGAAAACCCCCTCCAGTGTGATCCATCTGCAGAATACGGTCGTGAAGTCTCCCGGCGTGTTCACAGGCATTCCCGATGACTGGTCCACCGTTCCACCGGAATTGATCGCGTATGAAAGAGAAGGCATCAAGGCCGTCTGCATGGGTGATCGGAAAAAGGCGATGATGGCGGGAGGGGAGTGCGCGCAGCGGGTGAAGGACCTGCCGAAGGTTCAGGATCTGATCGACAGGATCATAAAGGATGCCGCCGAGATCATAAGAAACATGCATCAGCATCTGGCCGATGAACAATGATTTTGATGGTCACCCGTTCAGCCGCTCGCGGAATTCATCGGGGGTGAAACGGTATTCCTGGGTGCCGTAGCACTCGACGGCAAAGGAGGCGCATACGCTGCCCATTTGGGCGCATTGCTCAATATCCTTGCCCTGAACCAGGCCGCTGATCAGGCCGCCCCTGTAGGAATCGCCGGCGCCTGTCGGGTCCTCCACTTTTTTTGCCTTGACGGGGAGAATGCCAATTTCAGAGTCCGGCATGGAAACCTGTGAACCCAACTCTCCGCGGGTGGTGATGATCGTCCCGGCCATCCCCAGCAGGGCCTTCTTGTCCACTCCCGTTTTGCTGATGATCAGGTTCAACTCGTAGTCATTGACGATCAGGATCTTGCACCCCTCTATGGACCGGACCAGCTCTTTGGCCTCCCACATGGGCAGGGATTGCCCGGGGTCAAATATGTAATCGATTCCTTTGGCTTTGCAGGTGTGCGGGTAATTCATCATGTCTTCAAGATTCCCGGGAGAGACGATCACAATGGTTTCTTTGGGCGGGAGTTTGTCGAAGTCCAATGCCGAGGAATATCTCATGGCCCCGGGGTTGAATCCGGTGATCTGGTTGTCGGCCCGGTCGGTGGTGATATAGGCCCCAGCCGTGAATTCTTCAGCGATGATTTTGATGTTTTCCGTAGAGATCCCGTTTTTCTTGAGCCATTCGAAGTACCTTTGATAATCATGGCCGATCGTGGCGGAGATGACGGGTTTTTCACCCATCAGCGTGAGCGCGTAGGCAATATTGCCCGCCGTGCCGCCGTATTTTTCCTTCATGCCGTTGACCTGGAAACAGACGTTTAGAGCATGAATTTTTTCAGGCAGGATGTGATCGGCGAAGTATCCCGGGAAATCCATAATTCGGTCATAGGCCAGTGATCCGGAAACAATGATGTTCATGTGTACAAGCCTTTCAAATTAATTCGCGGCAACCATAGGCAATATCGGGTGGGGTGTCAATCTATTTTGCCATGTTTCCGGAATTGCTGTTTCCGGAATTGCTTGACATACCGCTTCGCATTTCGTACATTCCTCCCGTCCCAAAATACAACTATCAAAGGAGCACCCATGGAGCCAATCTATCACTTTGAACATGTTCACATCCTGAGCAGAAATCCGAAGGCTGTCGCGCAGTATTTCCATAAAATGTTCGATGCAAAAATCATCGAAGGCATTGAGCCGGACGGGAAACCGAGGGTCGACGTGGAGATGAACGGCGTTCTCATCTTCATTTTCCAGGTTGGCCCCGAGGAAAACCTCCCGGCCTCTCCCGCCGGGCGCTACATCGGCCTCGATCACTTTGGACTGCGGGTAGATAATCTGGACGAGGCGGCCGCCGAGTTGAAGCGGCGGGGAGTCGAATTTGTTGTTGAACCCTTCATGAAAAAACCCGGCCTCAAGATCTCCTTTATCCGCGGCCCGGAAAATGTTCGGATTGAATTGCTGGAACGGAGCTGATCTACGACAGGACGGAAACCATGAAAACCTATGAACAGATCAACGATCGCATCGCGTCCGGGAAAGCCGTTGTGTTGACGGCCGATGAGATCATGGATTACGTGGACAAAAAGGGTCTCCAGGCCGCGGCCCAGGAGGTGGACGTCGTCACAACGGCCACATTCGGCCCGATGTGTTCGTCAGGCTGCTTTTTGAACTTCGGCCATTCCAAACCGAAGATCCGGATGTCCGAGGCATGGGTCGCCGATGTTCTGGTTTACACGGGCCTCGCCGCCGTGGATGTCTACCTCGGGTGCACGCAACTGCGCCACGGAGACCCGGCCAACATGTATCCGCCCGGTGAGTTCCGGTATGGCGGCGGTCACGTGATGGAGGATCTCGTGTCGGGGAAAACGCTCCAGCTCTTCGCCCTTTCCTACGGCACGGACTGTTATCCGCTCCGGGAGATCCGCACCTACTTCTCCATCGACGACCTGAATCAGGCGATCATGGTCAATCCGCGAAACTGCTATCAGAATTACAATGTGGCGATCAACCGTTCCGACCGGACGATCCACACCTACATGGGCAAACTCGAGCCCCATCAGAAAAACGGAAACTACTGTTCTGCGGGCCAGTTGTCGCCGCTGCTCAACGACCCCTACTACGAAACCATCGGCGTCGGTACGCGCGTCTGGCTGGCCGGAGCCCACGGGCACGTCTACGCGGAGGGAACGCAACATGCCGGCGGCGGCGCCAGAACGCCGGACGGTGTGCCGATGGGCGGAGCGGGAACGCTGGCGCTGACCGGCGACATGAAGCAGATGAAGAAGGAGTTCGTCCGGGGCGTCAGCTTCATCGGCTATGGGGTTTCGCTTGCGCTGGGGATCGGAATCCCCATTCCCATCCTCAATGAAGAGGTCCTGAGGCGAGCCTGCGTGCGCGACCGGGACATTCTGGCCCCGGTGGTGGATTACGGCGTCGATTATCCGCAAAATACGGGCAACGTCATCGGTCACGTCAGCTACGAGCAATTGCGCACCGGCCAGATCCAGGTCGAAGGCAAGGCGATCGAGGTCGGCTCGTTGTCTTCCTACCCTAAGGCATTGGAGGTTGCGAATCTGCTGGCGGATGAAATCCGGCGGGGAGATTTCCAGCTTGCCGCTCCGATGGCCCCCTTACGTAAAGACGCAAAAATGAAGCCGCTGGTAATGAGGGAGAAGCCCCGATGAACGACGATTCCGTGACCAAAAAACTGATGTTCTACTTTCCCAAATGCGTATGTGACAAGCCAATCATTTACCACCTGGTTAAAGATTATCATCTCATCGTCAATATCTATCGAGCCAAGGTCACGCCGGAAGAGGAAGGGTACCTTGTGCTGGACGTCACGGGCACGGAAGAGGCGATCCAGGACGCAATCGATTTTGTAAAGACCTTCGACGTCACGGTCAATTATTCCGGGAAGGGGGTCGTGCGGGACGAGGAACGCTGCTCTCATTGCGGCTACTGCGTCCCATACTGTCCCCCGGGGGCGCTGAAAATCGAAGACCGCGCGACCCGCAAGGTTGCTTACAATGAATCCGAATGCATCGAGTGCCTGGCATGCATCCGCATCTGTCCCTTTGGCGCGTGCACATCGGCGTTCTAATCGCAACGTCCGCTCAGGCAGCCCATGAACCGCAAACGGGTTTACAGAACGTTCATCCACAAGGAAGCGGTTTTGCGGATCTGCTGCGAACCGTTTGAAGCCGTCACGCGGGAGATCGTCCGGCAACGGGCGATTCTGGAGGGGTATATCCGGCGGCATCCCCATTTTCAACACGCGCTCGAACCCGTTGCGATCCAGGCCGATGCGCCCGAAGTTGCGCGGCGAATGGCCCACGCCGCAAACAAGGTGGGCGTCGGACCGATGGCTGCTGTCGCCGGGGCCATGGCCCAGCTTGCGGTCGAGGCCGCTCTTCGGGCCGGCGCCGAAGAGGTGATTGTGGATAACGGGGGCGACATCTATCTGCAAACCGTCGAACCTGTGATCATCGGTCTCTATCCGGGCGAATCGGGGCAAATCGGTCGACTGGCGTTTTCATTGCAGGCGTGCGATACCCCCCTCTCCATCTGTTCATCTTCGGGAAAAATGGGCCACTCTCTGAGCCTGGGCCAATGCGATCTGGCCACCGTGGTTGCCAAGGATGCCGCCCTGGCGGATGCCGCGGCGACCTTGGCCGCCAATCTCGTCAAGGCCGTCTGCGATGTGGAGCCGGCTCTGAATCAAATGGTTTCCATCGAAGGCGTCAGCGGCGTGATGATTGTCAAGAACGGCCATGTGGGTCTTGCCGGAAAACTTCCCCCCCTTGTCAAGATGCGCTGATCCATCGGAATCTCTTTGGGTCCATTCCCCGAGGTTTGCCTCGCTCACGTCATTCCCGCGAAAGCGGGAATCCAGGAAAGGAAACTGGATTCCCCCGTATCACGGTACGGGGCAGGCTGCATGTCAAGCACGAAATGACATCCAATACCCTGCTGCTTGCGGTGGGGTAGTTTATTGCCTGATCCATCCGATCTATCGCTGTGGGGGGGTGGAGATCCGCCGGCCGCTTGCCTGCCACCATATGGCCAGGGCCAACGGCGCCAGCGATGCCGCTGCCGCCGCCAGCGCCATGACCCCGTAGCCGCCGACGGCATATACCACCCCACTGACGACCTGGCTGGCAGCCGAGGTCAGGTTTAGCATCAGGTCGTTGAAACCCTGGGTCTTGGCCCTCTCTCCAGGCGAAAGCTGGTCGGCCAGCAGGGTGGACCCGGCCACGTAGGCGAAGTTCCAGCCAAGCCCTAACAGAAAGAGTGCGACCATCAGCGCGACAAGGCCGGTCGAAGGGGCGGCCATCAGGCAGGAGACCATCATCACAACCGCTCCCAGGATGATCACCTGCCCGCGCCCCCACCGATCGGTCATCCGCCCGGAGAGGATGGAGAAGGCGAACATTCCCAGGGTATGGGCGGAGATCACCAGCGACACCGCGCTCAAGGGGTGGTGAAAGGCCTTCATGTGGACGGAGGTGATGGACATCGGCACCATCATCACCATCTGGGCAAAGACCACGCTGACCATGGCCACGATAACCCCCGGTTGCCGGACGATTTCCGCAAGGGAGCGGGTTCCCTGCCAGGGGACCGATTCGGGATATAGGCGGGCGAGTTCGCGCCCGACGTCTCGCGGGTCCGGCCTCAGCCCCGCAAAGATCAGTATGGCCGCAAGGATCAAGCCGACAAAGCCGACGCCATAGGGCCCGGCCAATTCCGAAAAACCGGCCCACTGCGCCAGCGTTCCGGTGGGGCCCACCAACAGAGGTCCGAAAATCGCCCCCACCGTGCTTCCCAGCACCACATGGGAGATGGCCCGCCCCCGCTCCGAAGGCAGGTGGACCTCCGCCGCGGCAAAGCGACCCAGATCGACGGCCGATCGGGCCATTCCCACCAGGACAAGACCCATCAGGAAGAGCGGCAGGGAGCGGCCGACCACCGCGCCCATGGCGATCACCGATCCGATCACCCCAAGGACCTGCCCCAGGGCGAGACCCCCTCGCCGACCGATCCGCTCCATGCTGAGGCCCCAGACCAGGGCGCCGAAAGCCTGCCCCAGCACATAGACCGCGCCAGGAACGCCCGCCATGGCCTTCTGTCCGCTCAAATCCACGCCGACGAGGGCGTTGACGGTGAATGCGGCGATGAATCCTGCCGAGCTCAGGCTCTGGGAGAGAAACAGCACGATCGTGATCTTTCGGGCGATACGGTTGAAGTCCTTCACGTTTTTCTCCCTTTTCCCACTGAAATTTCCGGCCAAGAAGTACGGGAAACGATAAGGAATGTCAATCAGAATCGTATTCTGCCTTCTGGCCGGGGGGTGGCCCTGGCCTGTCAGAAGCTCGGCCTGGATGCGATTCCCGTCTTACATGGGGACTCTTCGTTAAAAATCTGGACAATCCTGGCCTGACGGATGTATTCAAGGACAATCTCAAGACCCCGGTGACGCACCATGGACCAGATCTTCAAACTCGCCTTTTTCATTAAGCCGTATTGGAAACGCGCCACTCTCGCCCTGGTCCTGCTGACCGCGCTGGTCTTCATGGATCTGGCGATTCCCCGTCTGGTCCAGCGGATCATCGATCAGGGGATCGGGCGGCATGACCAGGGGGTCGTCATCCGGACCTCGCTTTTGATGCTCGGCATCTCGCTTTTGAGCACGCTGTTCGCCGTCGGCAACAACATCCTCTCCGTCCATGTCGGGGAGTGCGTGGCCCGCGATCTGCGCGATGCGCTTTTCACCCGGATCCAGACCTTCTCGTTCGCCAACCTGGATGAACAGAAGACCGGCCAACTGATGGTGCGCCTGACCAGCGACGCAAGCGCCGTTCAGCGGGTGGTGCTGGTTTCGCTCCGGATCGGGACGCGCGCCCCGCTCTTGATGGTCGGGAGCCTGATCCTGATGGTCAGCACTAGCCCCGGCCTGGCCCTGCTCCTGCTGCCGCTACTGCTTATCACCTCCGCGCTCATCGTCTTTTTCGTGATCCGGATGGAGCCGCTCTTCCGCTCCGTGCAGCAGAAATTGGACGGGCTCAACACTGTCCTGCAGGAGAACATCGCCGGGGTGCGGCTGGTCAAGTCCTTCGTGCGGGCCGATTTCGAAGGCGAACGTTTCGAGAGGGCCAATGAGGCCTACACCGGCCAATCGGTGCGCGTGCTGCAGATCGTCTCGACCATGTCGCCCGTCCTGACGATGTGCGTGAATATCGGCATGGTCATCGTCATCTGGGTCGGCGGCATCCACTCCATTCAGGGAAATCTGTCCGTCGGGCAGATCGTGGCCTTTACGAACTACCTGCTCACGACCATGACGCCGCTCATCATGATGACCGTGCTCTCCAACGTCTGGGCCGGCGGGATCGTTTCGGCCAAGCGTGTAAGTGAAGTCCTGGATACCGTGCCCGACGTCCGGGACGCCCCGGACGCAATCTCCCTGCCCGAACCGGTCCAGGGAAGGCTGATCTTCGAAAACGTCTCCTTCCACTACAACGGCGCCCACGCCGAATCCGTTCTTTCGGAGATCAGCCTGACCGCCGAGTCCGGGCAGACCGTCGCGATCCTGGGGGCGACCGGCTCGGGAAAATCGACCCTGGTGAACCTCGTACCCCGTTTTTACGACATCTCCGCCGGAAGGATCCTGCTCGACGGGATCGACATCCGCCGGCTTCGGCAGGACTCCCTGCTGGCGCAGATCGGGATCGTGCCGCAGGAGACGGTTCTTTTCTCGGGGAGCGTGCGGGACAACATCCGCTACGGCGTCCCTGGCGCCGGCGACGAGGAGATTTTTGCGGCCGCCAAAGCGGCCCAGGCCCATGACTTCATCATGGCGCTCTCCAAAGGGTACGACACCCATGTTGAAGAGCGCGGCGCGAACCTCTCCGGCGGCCAGAAGCAGCGGATCGCAATCGCGCGGGCGCTCTTGACCCGGCCGCGGATCCTGATCCTCGACGACAGCACCAGCTCCGTGGATGTGGAGACCGAAACCCGGATCCAGGAGGCGCTGGAGGCGCAGATGCACCGGCACACCACCTTGGTGGTGGCGCAGAGGATCAGCACCGTCCTGAAGGCGGACAAGATCGTCGTCCTCGAAAAGGGGCGTATCGCGGCGGAAGGGACGCACGGGGAGCTGATGGCCGCAAGTCCGATCTACCGGGAGATCTTCGAATCCCAGCTCGGCGGCGAGATGGACGAGGTACCCACATGAGAATCCCGTCCCAACGCCGCGCCACTGGCAATATCCGCGCCGCGATGCGGCCGCGCTTGCAGGGGATGCGGGAGACGATCGAGGCGGCCCGCGACCCGCGCCACGCGCTTACGCGCCTGCTGCCCTACCTTCACCCTTTCGGGGGTATGCTGCTCGCGGTCTGCGGGATGATAGTGATC
>Ga0210056_1000372_pt1 | contig 35753 bp, 24 predicted proteins | sample CryGeyCG2014_080_2_FD_183965 | JGI IMG/M metagenome (GOLD analysis project Ga0210056, IMG submission 183965) | Groundwater microbial communities from aquifer - Crystal Geyser CG07_land_8/20/14_0.80 (SPAdes) (version 2) | ecosystem: Environmental > Aquatic > Deep subsurface > Groundwater | place...
GGGGGGGGGGGGATATATACTACCCGCCAGTCAATGGTGCTCCATGGTGGGGCTACCTGAGCAGTTACCTATTTTCTTATAGTACACGTGATTAGTACGGTCTCCCTCATTAACTTCACACGGTATTCCATCCGGGGTGTTTCTCATAAAATCATCGAATACGGAGGCAACGCGGGATGCGCAAAATGCAAGGGAAATCGGCCATGGCGATCGGCGCACTTTATGTCGGTTTTGTCGGCTGGTCTCTTTACGGCGCCATATGGCCCGTCGAAACCTACATCTTCCGGATGGTCCACATGGCCTTCATTTTTGGCCTGGCCTTTCTGGTTTACCCGGTCCGGCCGAACGCCGGCCGCTGGACTTTGTGGCTGGACCTGCTCCTGGCCCTCCTGGGCGTGGCCACCATCGCCTACACCTTTACCGACATGGACCAGTTCATCCGCCGCTCCACGGTTCCGGAACCGCTGGATCTCTTCTTCGGTCTCATGGCGATCCTCCTCCTGCTGGAAATCTCCCGGCGCATCGTCGGCAACACCTTCACCGCGGTCGTTCTGGGCTTCCTGCTCTACATGTATTTCGGGAATTATTTCCCGGATGTCATTTCCCATAAAAGTTACGACCTCGGTCGGATCGTCGGCCACATGTACATGACGCTGGAGGGGATCTTCGGAGTACCGCTTTCGGTCAGCGTCTCTTTCGTGATGCTCTTCGTCGTCTATGGCACCTTCATGGATGTGGCGGGGGCAGGTGGCTTCTGGCTCGATCTGTCGCTCGCGACGATGGGCCGACAATCGGCCAGCGCCGGGCGGGGTGCGGTGATCACCTCGGCTCTCCTGGGCGGGCCGCAGGGAAGCGGCGTGGCGACAACCATGTCCGTCACGCCGATCATGTGGCCGATCCTGAAGAAGGCCGGCTATTCGCCGAACATGGCCGCCGGACTGATCGCCACCGGGGGGATCGGGGCGGTCCTCTCGCCGCCGCTGATGGGCGCGGCCGCCTTTCTCATCATGCAGTTCATGGGCGTCTCTTTCTGGGACGTCATCGTCATGGTGACCGTCCCCACGATCCTCTATTATGTGGGGACGCTGTTCATGGTGGAGTTGGAGGCCCGCAAGTACCGCTTCGCCCCCCCGGAGACCGAAGCGAAGACCGTCCGGCAGGTGATGCTCTCCCAGGGGTACCACCTGTTGTCGATCGCCGTTCTGGTGGCGATCCTCGTCGTCTGGAACAAGTCGCCCGAATACGCGGCGCTCGGCGCCATCGGGACGACGGTGCTGACCAGTTTCCTGAGCAAAGACCGAAACGAATGGCTGACCCCCCGCAAGATCATCACGGCGATGATCGAGGGGGCGAAGAACATGCTTCCGGTCGCTGTGCTCCTCGCCGCGGCCGGCCTGATAGTCGGAACCTTCACGTTGACCGGTCTCGGGCTGAAGATTTCCTCCATCATCATGTACGCGAGCGGCGGCTCGGTGCTGGCCGCCATCCTGCTGGCCATGATCGCCTCCATGCTGATCGGCCTCTCCCTGCCGATCACCGCGACCTACATCATGACCGTCGTCATGGTCGCTCCAGCCCTGGTCAAGCTCGGCATCCCGATGCATGTGGCACACCTGCTCGCCTTCTACTTCGCCGTTCTTTCCGAGGTCTCCCCTCCGGTCGGCCTCTCCCCCTGCGCGGCGGCAGCCGTTACGGGCGGAAACCCGTTCGGCTCGATGATGCAGGCCTGGAAGTATTCGCTGCCTGCGTTCCTGGTGCCTTTCTTCTTCTCGACGACCACCGTCGGTTACAGCCTCCTGATCTTGGGGGGAAACTGGCTCGATTTCATTTTGGCCACAATGACCAGCCTCTGTTCCCTGTTGTTCGTCGCTCTGGGCATCATCGGCTACCTGCGGAAGAAATTACCCATGGTCGAGCGGGTGCTGCTGATCATCGCATCCTTTGTAATGGTCATTTCTCCAATCGGCTGGTCCATCCCGGGGCTGGCGCCGCTTTTTGCCGGCATCCTGATGATCCTGCACCATCTGCGGGTGACGCGAGGCCCCGCCCGGAAAAGCGAGGCTTCGGTCTGAGCGTAAATGCGAAGTTATCCAACCCTCGGCGGGTTATCCTTCTCCACGGCCTTCGCCCGCGAGGGAAATGATAAGCAGAAGTTCAAGGCGGAATGGTATGGTTCCGGTTATTGTATCTTTTCACATCTGAGGAGGTGGATCATGAATGTTCGTAAAATGAAAACAGTTGCATGGATGGTGCTTTTCATTGCCGTATCGCTGTTCATCACGGCAGGCGTGTACGCCCAGCAGCCCAAACAAGAGAAGTTTTCCTTCAGCATCGTCACCGGCGGCACCGGCGGCGTCTGGTATCCGCTGGGCGGCGCGATCGGCGGCGTCATCGGCAAATACGTCCCCAACACCGAGGCGACCTCCGAGGCCACGACAGCCGCGATCGACAACCTGAAACTGCTGACTGCCGGGAAGGCGGGGCTGGCCTTCGCCTACGACTATCATGTCGGGTGGGCGAACGAGGGCAAGGTGCCCGGCCTCTCGGGCAAGCACAACGTCCGCATGGTGATGGGATTCTATGAGCAGCCGCTCCACATCGTGACGAAGGAGGGCACCGGTATTACGTCTGTTATGCAGCTCAAAGGCAAGCGCGTCTCCACGTGCGCCCCGAACAGCGGCACGGAAGAGCAGGCCGACTACGTGCTCAAGGCGCTCGGCATCGACTGGAACAGGGATTTCAAGCGGGAAAAGCTCGGGGCGGGCCCGTCCGTCGCGGCGCTGAAGGACGGCAAGATCGACGCCTTCTTCTGGAGCGGCGCCGTACCGACTTCCTCCATCATCGACCTCGCCTCCACCCCCGGCCTCAAGATGGTGCTTCTGCCGGTGGGAGGAGAGATTGCACAAAAGATCATGAAGGGGAATCCCGGCGTTTTCCACAAGACGGTTTTTGCCAAAGGTTCCTACTCTGGCGTGGGAAAAGACGTCGATACGATCGCCATCACGGCCGTCCTCCAGGCGATGGACACCTTCCCGGCCGATCGGCTCTATCAGATCGTCAAGGCGATCTTCGACAACAAGGCCGAGCTCGCCGCGGTCTGGAAGGGGGCCACCAAAATGACGCCGGCAACGGCCGTCGGACAGGTCACCCCGGATGCGATCAAGTACGTCCATCCAGGCGCCCGGAAGTTCTTCAAGGAGAAGGGCGCGCTGAAATAAATCCCGCACGAAATTCCTGCGGGTCAGCTCTCTGCGGTGCGGAGGGCTGACCCGCAAGGAAGCGATCCCTTTGCACCTCTGATCCACGCTGGAACAACGGGCGGGACCCGGTGGCGCGGATACTCGCCGGAGGTTACCCCCGCGAAAGCGGCCTTCAAGAAAGCATCAAATGCGCCGCAAGATAACGATCATCACCCTGATATCGCTCTCGCTCCTTGGCCTTGGGCTTCTGTTACAGATCACCCCTTCGGGTTATACGCGGCTCGAGCTGACGGAGGAGGGCCGCGGAGAGAAGATCTTCTCTGTCGTGGCGCCAGACGGCGAGCCGGTTACCCTCACCTGGCGCAATTCCCAGTTCGGTCTCCGGGTCACAGAGGTCTTCTTCGCCCAAGGCGGCCTGATCATCCAGGATCAGGTCACCTTCGCCGACCCCGGGGGACCGCCCCCACCACGCGTTTCCGCTCGCGATGTAGAAGATCTTTACCACACGGGAGGGGAGTTCGACGCCCGGGGGCTCTCCCGGCCTTTTTCCCGGATCGTATATCGAATCGGGGAGATCGGCGATCCGAAGATCTGGGTAAAAAACAAAACCGTTGCCCTGAAGAAGGCGGCGGGCTTCGGCGGCCGGGTGATCCTCACCACGGCCAGGCCCAAACTGTACGAGATCCTGTTCTGCAAATCAGCAGAGATGTTTTATCTCGCTTTGGATAAACTTCGATACTGAGGGGATTTGGTCTTCCTATCGCGCCGATTCGACGTACTGGACGATCTTCTCGCCGATGGTCCGGACGACATGTTCGAACTTCGCCTCGTCCCGTTCGAGCAGCGTCATCCGAAAACCGGGCTGGTCGGTAAAGAAGGAGGTCAGCGGGATCACGCAGATCCCGGTGGCGCCGAGGAGATAATAGACGAAGCGCTTGTCGGGTTCGATCGATTCCGCAACCAGGCTTTCGATGTAGGTCCGGACATCCTCCTGCGGAATCGGCAGCCGCTGGCGGTTGTTGAGGACCGCCTCGTTGAAAACCACCGTCATGTAGAATGCGCCGCAGGTCCGGTTCGCCATCACATAGGGGAGGTCCTTGAGGATCCCGTAGGCGATGTTGGAGAGCTTTTCATAGTGGCGAATCCTCTCCTGCAGGTAGGGCTGATACTGCGGGTGGGCCATAATCCTCGGGATCGACATCTGCGGAAGGGTCGTCGAACAGACCTCCGACATCTTCTGGGTCAGGATCGCATCGATATAACGGGCGAAGATTTCGTCCTTATCGGCGTTGTAGATCTCCATCCAGCCGCAGCGGGAACCGGGCCAGGGGAACTCCTTGGAGATTCCCTTCATGGAGATCCCCGGGACCTCGCCGATGATGTCCGACAGCGGAACCGTCTTCTTCCCGTTGTAGACGATGTTTTGGTAGGTCTCGTCAAAGATCAAAAAGAGGTCGTAGCGGCGGGCAATGTCGACGATCCGGATGAGCGTCTCCTCGGGATAGACGTAGCCGGTGGGGTTGTCCGGGTTGATGACGAGGATGCCGACGATCGCCTTGTGGCTCTTGACCTTCCGCTCCAGTTCGTTGATGTCCGGAGACCAGTCGCAGTATGGGTTCATCCGGTAGGTGTTCGGCGGGAAGGAGGCGTGGTGGACCTCCGCCAAGAGGTGCGTGGAGTAGGTCGGTTCCGGCATGATGATCCGCACGTCGAGGCGGATCGCGCTGTAGGCGCGGGCGATTGCATCGCCCAGACCGTTGAAGAAGATGATCTCCTCCGGTGTGATCTGCGTCTTGCCGCGCTGGTTGACTTTTTCCGCTAAGAACTCGCGGGTCGCGTCCATCCCCTTCGTCGGGGAATAACCGTATGTGCAATCTTCGTGCAGCAGGTCGGCGAGGACCTCCCGCATCCATTCGGGGACTTTTTCCCCCTTCTGGACGGGATCGCCGATGTTCTCCCAGACCACCTCCACGCCCGACCTTTTCAACTGTTTGGCTACATTCACGATATGACGGATCTCGTAAACGAGTCCACTTCCGCTCTTGGCAATGTCGAATCTCATCCTGGCCTCGCATGACTCTCGGTGATGGAATAAATGACATTCGGTCCATAATACAATTGGCTCTGCATGTCTATTCTTTTTTCAAGCGCCCGCTTTGAGACTTTTATCCACATTGGGTCTTAAAGAGGGTAGATTTTCAAAGCGCCCGCTTTACCTCCGCGGCCGGATGGGCGTGCCATTCTTGATGGAATCATCGGGATGGGCGACCACCCTTTCCTTCTCCTTGAGTCCGGAAATGATCTCTGCCGTCAAGCCGTTTCTCTGACCAACCTCAAGCGTCCGCTGCCGCGCCTTTCCGTGATCCTCCACAAACACGGCCCATTTCTCTCCCGAACGGAAAAGACCGCTCGCGGGGATTTGCAGAACGTCCTTGCCTTCCCAGACCACAAAATGCGCCTCGAGGCGATAGCCGTCGCCGAGGAGACGCCACGTTGCCGGGGGGGACGTGATGTCCGCAATGACCAGAACCCGTTGCTCCTCCACGCCCAGACTCGACACCTTGGTAAATCCTGCCGGTTCGACCATCCGCACCCTTCCCGTCAGCGTGCCCTCACCCCCCCAGCGTTTGAACAAAACCGCGCCTCCCTTTTTGATCTTGACCGCATCGGACGAGAGGAGCTCTACGCGGACTTCGAGATTTTTTGAGTCGCCAATCTCGAACAGGGGTTCGCCAACATTCACGGCGCCCTCGCTTTCACGATAGATTTTAATCACGGCGCCGCTGACCGGAGACGAAACATAGACGGTATGGGCTTTTTCGGGTATCGCACCGGGGGAAAAGTTCTTCAGCACGGTTTTGGCCCGCTCGAGCTCAGCGCGCGATACCTCCACGGCGGCTTTGGCGGAAGATTGAACCGCCCGCGCCCTTTTGGCATCGGAGGCCGTCTGATCCCGTTGATCTTGCGCAACATATCGTTTCGAGTAGAGATTCGCAATCCGTTCCAATCGTTTCCCCAGGTAGTCGGCATCGGCCGCCGCCGCACGCTCCTTTTCGATCGCCGCGTTCAGGCCCGCCTGCGCCGCTGCGAGGGTCGTCTCGGCTTCCGCGCGGCTGCGGGGATCGAGGGGCTGCGATCGCAACGGCTCCAGAGTAACCACGCCCTGCCCCTTTCGCACCGGATCTCCTACCTTGGCGTCGATCCGCCGCATATACCCGGCAATCGGCGCCGAGACGACAAACCGTTCCTTCAGACGGGTGCGGCCCTCCTCTTCGATCGTGACCCGGAGCGGGCCCCGTGAGACGGCAACGAGATCGACCTCCACCGCTTTCGGGAGAAATCCGTAAATCGTTGCCGCGACAACAACCAAAATAACCCCGATAACAAACAGTGTTCTGCGCGTTGCGGTCTTCATCCATCTACTCCCTGGTTTTTAATACCTCTACAAGATCCAAATGATCCAGTTTATGGCGCACAATCAGCCCGGATACGGCGGCCGACGCCAGCACGACCGCCGCCGCGAGCGCGTAGGTCTTTGTCTCGATCACCAGCGGCACCCGGAAAAGATCGGATGCCAGCGCCTGCGCAATGTAGGCGCAGAGCCAGTATCCTACCACAAAACCCAGCGGAATGGCGATCAGCGTAATCAGTCCAAGTTCGCCCAAAAGAATGTAGGAGATTTCACCCCGCGTGTAGCCGAGCACCCGGAGGCTGGAGAGCTCCCGGCTTCGTTCCGACAACGCGATTCTTGCGCTGTTATAGACGACGCCGAACGAGATGGAGCAGGCCATCAGTGTAGCGATGAAGGTGAAAAAGAGCATCCCCTTGGCCTGCACATCGTGAAAATTGCGGATTTCGTTTCGCCGCAGCACGGTTCCGGAAACCCTCGGCATGTCGATAAAACGCCGATAGAGCTTCCCGCTGTAGAGTGGATCGGTCACTAAATAAACGCCCGAGATGGCGTCGCCCTCCCGGAGCAATCGGTTGAGCGCCGTGATATCCATGTACCCCATCACCCCCAGATAGAGCTTGACCAACGCCACGACCGGCACCTGACGGACCGGCTTCGCCCCTTCGAGAACCTCGACCGTCAACAGGTCGCCGGCCCGGACGCCAAGAAATTTCCCCAGGTAATCGTTGAGCACGATGCCGGAAGGCGGCAGCGATATCGCGTTGAGCTCGGTATCCAGCAAAAGGTGCAAACGGCTCTCCGGTTCGATCCCGTTGATCGCCGTCTTGTAACTGCGGTTCCCGAATCTGAATCTTGCCGGGACCGAGCGGAAGGTTTCGGCCTGAAGGACGCCCGGAAGTTCCTTCAGCTCATAGAGCGCCCTGCGGGAGGTCGGCTCGGTGAACGCGACCTTCATGTCTTCCTTCTGGGAACGGACAAATTGGACATTCACCATGAAAGCGACGGCATCCTTGAAAAATCCGCTGGAGATCATCGTGGCGCAGGCGACGGCGATTCCGATGATGGAAAGAAACGTCCTCACCGGTTTTCGCTCCACATTCCGGGCGATAATCCGCGATGGTTGCGAAAGCCTGCGGCCGATGCCCGTCTTTTCAATCAGCGTGACCCGGTACTGCGCGGGGGGCTCGGGCCGCATCGCCTCGGCGGGCGGCTGTTTGGCTGCTCTCCACAGCGAGTGCAGGGTGCCGACCAGGGCCGAGGCGATGCTGATGAGGACCGCCGCGACGATCACGCCGGGATGCAACGTATAAAGCAGGTGCGGGAAACGGTAAACCTCCATGTAAATTCCGCCCAACATTTTTCCAAACCAGACGCCCGCCGCGATTCCACCGGCAAGACCGGCGGAGATGATCAGAACCACTAACTTCGCGTAATGGATGCCCACATCGAGATTCGTGTAGCCGAAGGCCTTCAGGGCGGCGATCTGCTCGCGCTGCGTATTGATCGTCCGGCTCATCACCACATTGAGCAGAAAGGCGGCCACGAAGATGAAAATGGTGGGAAATATTTCCGAGCTCCTCTGGAGTTGCCGGAACTCCTCATTCAGAAGACGATGGGATATCTGGTCCTTGCGGGCATAGGCGCCAAAACCCCCGTACCGCTCGACAATATGGTCGATCCCGGCAAGGACTTCGCTCACGTTGGCCTCCGGATAGAGGGTCAGGACGACATCGTTAAACGCCCCATCCATCTCATACGATTTGCCCAGCGCCTTGCGACCCATCCAGAGGATGCCGTAGTGCTTGAAATCCGGGCTCATCGCCTCCGGTCGCATGATCAGCACAAACTCCGGAGAAAGGGCAATGCCGGTAATCGTAAGCTCCTTCCATTTTCCATGGATGATGGCCGCAAATCGATCGCCCGGATCGAAGCCGTGCGCCTGGGCGAAGTTTTCATTGATCACCACCTCGTTATCCTTCGCCGGGTCGGCCAGCCTGCCTTTCTTGATATAGAGTCGGTTCAGAAGGGGCTTGCCGTCATCGGGAATGGAAATGATTCGGGCGGTCACCGGTTCATCAAAGCCTTGGATGTCCAATTTGACATAGGCGGAAACGCGCGTCTCGACCTGATGGACGCCGGGAATATCTTGAATCTTCTCCTTCAGGCTTTCCGGCGCCCGCTTCAGGTTCACAAACACATCGGCAAAACGATAATCCCGGTAAAACCGGTTTCGGGTGAGTGAGAGGGAATCCATCGTGCTGGTGAACATGATGAAGGTCGCCACACCGCTGACCACGACCAGCGTAATGGCAAAGACCTGGCCTTTCATGCGCCACAGATCCCGCCAGAGTTTTCGGTTGAGGGCCTTCATCCGCTCACCATTTCCCTGCCTTGCCGATCATCCCTTCGCCTCCTGTTGGAGAGAAAATCTGAACAGGGGCCATCTTATTTGTCAAGCGATTATTGTCTCCCGCGGGGATGGGAAGAAAGAGAGACCGATACGCTGCTGAGGGATGTTTCGGCATTGATCCTCGTTTGCTTTTGTCATATGATGCCGCTCACGCTTTCATCAAAAGGAAAAGTCCGGACGAGAGTGCGTCCCCGGGCGGCCTTTGACAGACCCATGGAAGGAGGAACAGGTGACGACTTTTTTATGGAGCTTCGAAAAACTCGCGCGATTGTGCGATCATAAAGACCCGGAAGTGAATTGCTGGGCAGCCGACCGGATTCCCCGTCTCTACCCGAAAGAGGCGGGGCCGCTCATGGCCGGCCTCCTGAGCGACCGGAACGAATCGGTGGCGGCAAAAGCCGCCGCCTATTTTTGCGATGATCCCGACAGAAACTTCGCCGATGCGCTGCTTGCCGCCTTCCGAAAAAGCTCGGGCATTGCCGCGAAGCGCCTCGGATATGCGCTGGCTTTGATGAAAGACGGCAGGCTCCTCGACGCCGTGCGGGACAAGCATGCCCGGATACCCGAGGCCGATCCGGCCGACTTCGCCGGGGTGTTGATGAATGTCGCCCTCCTCGGAACAGACGAGTCGCAGCGGTATGTGGAGGACGCCCTGCGGCGTCTCGACTCGTTCGGCAACTTCAAGGAGATGGCCGCCGGCGCGTTTTTCAACGCAAACATCGAGGCGGGCACGGACATCGGAAAACTGCTCCTCTTCGCCTATCACAGCGGCGTGAGCGGCTACGTCCCGGCGCTCCTGGCCGAGATCGTGAACCGCGCCGGGGGATGGTGCCCGGTCGATGCCCTCGCCGGCAAGTCCGGCAAGGGTCAAGCCTCCAAGGTCCTTGCCGGCGAGGTGGAGGCGTCCTTGGCCCTCCTGGCCCGAACCGGGTGCGAACACGCCGGGAATGCCCTCGAAAAGCTCTTGAAAAAGCGGAGATTCGACGAAATCCTGGAAGAGGCGGAAAGGACCGCCCTGGTAATCCGGCAGGCGAAAAGGCTGGAGCGCGGCGAAGAGGCCTATCTCCACTGGCAGGGGGGGCGGGATGTCCCGTTCTTTCATTGCGCCGCCCTGACCGCCCTCAAGGAAACCGCCGCAGAAGCCCCCAAAGCGCAGAGGGAGACCGTGGCCGGGATTGCCGTCATCGTTCTGGCCTTCCTCGCGGAGTCCCGGTCCCTTATCGCACTGAATCCGGAGATCCTCGACGCCGATGCGGCGCTCGAGATCTTTTTCGAGGACAGGCCCGATGCACCCCAGGATGAGGCGATCATGGATCTCCTTGCCAGGGGAGCGGATGTGAAGAACCTGGTGCGCGAGGCCGTGCGCCGGGTGGGTCCCTTCGCCCAAGCGAATGGAAGAATGATCCGGTTCGCGGGCAGGTTCATCGACGAAGGGCTGGCCCGGGAACTGCTCGCGGTGGACTTCGACGGCAATGGATTCGAGGATGATGTCGCCGAGGCTGTCGGCAGTCTGGGGTCCCTGTCCATCCCCCTTCTGCGCCCTTTTTTCGAGAAGAACGATCCGGCCGAAATACCCCTGGCGTTGCGGATACTGGAGAACCTTTCGACCGAGGCGGCGGTCGATCTCATCCTGTCCCACTGGTCCCTGTTATGGGGCGAGTACAAGGAATCGCTTCTGGACGCCGTGGAGCGCATCGGGGACAAAAGGTTCATTCCCGCCCTCAAGACCGAACTGAGAGAGGGAGAGCAAGCCGAGGGCGAGACCTTTCGCCTCCTCTGCCTCATCAACGGCGAGGCGGACCCCGAACTTGAGCGCATCAAGCGGGAAATGGAGCTCCGCGAAGAAAGAGAGAAGCGCTTGCAGGGCGCGATAAAGAAGGAGGATATGGGCGCCCTCCTGAGGGAGCCTCTGGAAATCCCTCTTCAGTGCCGCGCCTGCCGGAACGTCTATCATTACACGGTCAACAAGGTCTTCGTGGCCGTCGGCGCCAAAGACACGGTGATCGAGGACCACATCGTCTGCAAAAAATGCGGCGCCCTCGACCACTATCAGATCGCCAATGACGGAATGGTCGCGGTCACCGCCCGGTTGGCGCTGCTCACGCTTGATCGCAAAACCGCCAAAATGGACCGGGAGGATACGACGGTCGTCCCCATGAGGTCGATATCTGCCTTTGGGAAGGAGATCCCTCTCCAGGATCTGCTCGACAAGTATGAAAAGAAGCTGAGAAAGAGCCCGGAGAGCCCCGAACTCCTCGTCGGGTTTGCCAATGCCCTCCGGCAGATCAAGCGGAGAGAGGATTCCGTGCCCTTTTACGAGCGGGCGATCAAGAACGATCCCCTAACGGTGGAGGGCTACGCCAGCCTCGGTGAATACGCCTTTGACAAGGGCGATCTGGAAACCGCCTTTTCCCATTACAGCAAGGCCGCGGAGATCATGGACCGGGGACACTACTACCGGGTCAGGATCGATCTCGATCAATTCAAGGAAGGCCTCCTCGACAAGCTCATGATGGTGGCGGAACGGCTCGGAAGGGGGCTTCCCCATCCGGGAGACGCACGCCCCGGAGGGGAGGCGCCGCTCCCCGCGCGGCCGCGGCCTGCGGTGGGCCGGAACCAACCGTGCCCCTGCGGCAGCGGAAAGAAATACAAGAAGTGCTGCCTCCTCAAGGAATCCGGGCAGGCGCCCGCACCGGCTGAACCGGCGCCCCGCAAGCCGCCCGCTCCCGACCCGGTTTTCCAGCGCCTCCGGAAAAGCCTCTCCCGCTACGTCGAAAGGGAGATATCCCGCAATGATTTCCTGAGGGCAACGGGCATCTTCTGGAATATCGAACCCCTGGAGCCCATCGCGCTGCCCGAGAGGGCCTCCGAAGACAAAGGCCAGTTCCACGACTGGTTCATCAACGACTACCGCACGGTGGACGGCAAAACGATCCTGGAGGGCTTCTGCGACCGACGGCTGAGCACGCTGTCCGCGGAAGAGAGACGCCTCGCCGACTCCCTGATGAAAAGTTACGAGTCCATCTATGAGGTGCAGGCTGTCCGGGAAGGGGAGGGCCTGACGATCCGAGATCTTTTTACCGGCGAAACGATGAATGTAGCGGAGGTCTCCGGGTCCTACGAGGCTGTCCAGTGGGACCTCGTTCAGGTGAGGATCTACCGAATGGACGGCAAGTGCAGGTTTGGGGGAAACGGGCAGATCATGCCGCGGAGGAGGATCGAAGCCCTGAAGGCGTACCTGGACAACGCGCGCCGGGCGTTCCAGGCCGACACGGGTCATCCGGGTTGGCCCGCCTTTCTGAAGGAGAACGCCTTCCGGATCGGACGTTTTTTCGATGAGTCGGTTGATGAGCCGCCCATGCTGTTCACCGAAGAGAGGCACAGGATCATCTCTTCGAAGGCCCACTTCACGGTGTCCGATTACGGCCGCGCCCGGAAGCTCCTTTCCCGGGAGTACGATTTCACCGATGAGGAGGAGATCCCCTCCGGGGGCGTGAGCTTCTCGTGGCTGAAAAGAGGCCCCTCCAAGGAATGGGAGATGGGCCCCGAGTCAGACGAAAAGGGAGTGGTCGCCACCTCCAGCATCGTCCATCCCTCGGGGCAGATGACATTTACGGTCCTCGGCACGGTCAACCTCTATCCCGACAGGCTGATCCTCGAATGTATGTCCCGGGAACGGCTCGAAAGGGGTAAGAAAAGGCTTCAAGATCTAATGCCGGGGGCTATCCGCCACCGCATCGACGAGTTCGAGGACATCCACGTGGCCATGGAACGGCGTGAAGGAAAGGGCGAACAGGCAAAGCCCTTAAAGAATGAGAAGGCCCGGGCCATGCTGGCCTCTGTGATGCAGAAGTATATGTTCGCCTGGCCCGATCAAGCTCTTCCGGCCCTCGGTGGCAAGACCCCCCGTGAGGCCGCGGCGACAAAAGCGGGGCGGGAGAAAGTCCTCGAGTTCATCAAGGACATGGAAAACGGAGAAGCCAGGAAGAAGAAGGCCGGCGAGCCCTCCATTGACCTCGGTCCGTTGAGGAGAGAGCTGGGAATAGGGAGGGATGAAGGGTAGCTTCAAACACAGGGTGGTCGAAGCTCCTCCGCCGTTACTTTCTCTACGAACAGATCCCGCCAGAGTTTTCGGTTGAGGGCCTTCATGAGCTTACCATTGAAGTTCACCCGGTGATTTCTTCACCGCGTTTGCGTTGATGTCCGTAATTCTTCCGTTGCTCAAGTGAATGACGCGGTCGGCCATTCCGGCGATGTCTGCATTGTGGGTAATGATTGCCGTCGCGGTCCCCAACTCGCGATTGATCGTCTCCAAGGCTTCGAGGACCACGATCCCCGTTTTGGAATCAAGGGCCCCGGTGGGTTCGTCGCAGAGAAGCACTGCCGGATTTTTTGAAATGGCGCGGGCGATCGCCACGCGCTGCTGTTCGCCGCCGGAGAGTTGGGCGGGAAAATGGTCGAGGCGCTCGGTTAATCCGACCAGTTGCAAGGCATCTTCCGGCGTCATCGGATTTTGTGCGATCTCCGTCACCACCGCCACGTTCTCCCGCGCGGTCAGGCTGGGGATCAGGTTGTAAAACTGAAAAACAAACCCGACATGGAAACGGCGATACGCGGTCAGCTCCCGCTCACCGGCATTCGTCAGGGTTTTGCCCCGGTAGGCGACATCGCCGCCGGTGGCAGTGTCCAGACCGCCCAGGATGTTCAGCAACGTCGATTTTCCGCTTCCCGAAGGTCCGAGAAGCACGACCAGTTCGCCGGAGTAGAGTTCCAGATTCACCCCCCGCAGAGCATGAACCTCAACCTCCCCCATCACATAGATTTTCGTGAGGTCCCGGACCCGGAAAACGACATCTTCCGGATTATTCGGTTCTCCTCCCTTTCCGCTCATCTCTTCGATCCCCCATTCGAGAGAAAATCTGAACAGGGACCCTTTTATTTGTCAAGCGATTATTGTCTCCCGCGGGGATGGGGAGAAAAACGGGTTCGCTGCCGCAAGCTGCTCTTTTGGAAACGGTTGTGCAACTTCAGGACTTGCTCCGTTCCAGGGCGATGACGCCGGTTCGCGAAAAGTCTTCCATCCCCAGCGACTCCAGGCGGGTCAGAATCTCTTCGAGATCCTCCCTGTCCCCGGTAAATTCCAGGACGGCGGACCCGGGTTCGATGCTGACCGTTTTCCCGCCGCGGGTGTCGATGAGTTCCTGGATTGCGGCCTGCCGCTCCTTCGTCAGCGGGACCCGCGCAATGATCATCTCCCGGCAGACCGCCTGGGGCCGGCGGAGTCTCCTCGCCTCCAGCACATCGACCAGGCGGTTCAACTGCTTGATGACCTTGGTGATTGTCTCCGGCGTGGTCAGCGTGGTGATGATGATCTTGGTTACGGCCGGGTTCCGGGTGATATTCGCGGAGATGCTTTCGATATTGAATCCCCGGGCGCTGAAGGTCCCGGCGATGCGGGCCAGAACGTCGGGCCGGTTGTTGACGACGACGGATATCGCCCTTTCTTTAAACTGGACTGGCATGGTTGTTCCCTTTCCTTAATCGTTGGTTCATGCAACCGCACGAACATTGCCGAAGGCCATCTCCGTGAGCGGCGTCCCCGGTTTCACCATCGGAAACACATTCTCCTCCGACTCCACATGGAAGTCCATCACCACCGGGCCGGGCGTCTCCAGACCCTCCCGCAGAACCCGTTTCACCTCCTCGGGCTTTGTGGCCCGCAGCCCTTTGATCCCATAGGCCTCGGCCAGCTTCACAAAGTCGGGCGCCTGGGACATGTCGGACTGGGAGTAGCGGCGGCCATAGAAGAGCTCCTGCCACTGGCGGATCATGCCGAGGTAAAGATTGTTCAGGATCACCACCTTGACGGGCAGGCCATAATGGGCGATCGTGCCCAGCTCCTGGATGTTCATCTGGATGCTGCCGTCTCCCGCCACATCGACCACGATCCGGTCCGGGCAGGCCACCTGGGCGCCGATGGCGGCGGGCAGGCCGAACCCCATCGTTCCCAACCCCCCCGAGGTGAGGAAGGCATTCGGGTCGTCGAAACGGTAAAACTGCGCCGCCCACATCTGGTGCTGGCCCACCTCGGTCGCGATGATCGCCCGGCCCTGCGTAAGTTGATGGAGCTTTTCAATGACGTACTGGGGTTTGATGTTCTGGTTGCGGCAGTAGCCGAGCGGCATTTCCGCTTTCCATTGAAGGAGTTGGTTGCGCCAGGCGTGGATTTGCCGCTCGGGCGGCGTCAACCCCTGTTCGTCGCTGAGACGATGGAGGGTCTTGAGCGCCGGGATGCAGTGGCTTACGATGGCCAGATCGGTCCGGACGATTCGGTCGATGGAGACGGGATCGATATCGATGTGGATGATCCGTGCATGGGGGGCAAAGGCCGAGACCTTGGACGTAGCGCGATCATCGAACCGGACGCCGACCGCCATCAGAAGATCGCATTGGCTGACGGCCATGTTGGCCGAGTAGGCGCCATGCATTCCCAACATGCCGGTCCAGAGCGGATCGCTCGCGGGGAAGGCGCCCAGCCCCATCAGGGTCGAGACAACCGGGATTCGGAATTTTCTCGCGAAGGCGCGGAATATCTCGGAGGCTTTTCCGAGAATCACCCCTCCTCCGACGATGATGAGCGGCTTTTTCGCCTGGAGGAGCATTTTCAGGGCCTCATTGCAGAGCCCCTCCAGATCCGGACAGCCCTCCTCCACGGGGGAAACGGCGGTTCGGAGGGGCTCCGCTTCCGTGACCGACTGAATCACATCTTTAGGGAGATCGACGAGGACCGGTCCCGGTCGCCCGGAACGGGCAATCTGAAAGGCCTCCCGGACCGTTCGGTGCAAATCGCCGATGTCTCGGACCAGAAAGTTGTGTTTCGTGCAGGTCCGGGTGATGCCGGTGATGTCCACCTCCTGGAAGCCGTCGCTGCCGATTATCGCCGTGGGAACCTGCCCCGTAAGGACGACGACGGGAATGGAATCCATATAGGCGTTGGCAATCCCGGTCACCGTGTTGGTGGCGCCGGGTCCCGATGTGACTAAGCAGACGCCGACCCGACCTGAGGCCCTGGCGTAACCGTCGGCGGCATGGACGGCCCCCTGTTCATGCCGCACCAGGATGTGCCGGATCTGCTGCCGGGACATCTCGTCATAGATATCCATGACGCATCCTCCCGGATAACCGAAGAGGGTATCGACGTTTTCTTCCTTCAAGGCCGTAAAAAGGACCTGCGATCCGGTTTGTTGCATGGCTTCTCTCCTTCAAGTCTGTTTTTCCCCTAAAAAAAAACCGTTACCAGAGGATGGTAACGGTTTGCAGTTCAATCTTTTTTAAGAACAGACCATCACCCAGTCCCTATGTGACAGGGAATAATGATTCCGATAATTATCGCAATCCGTACGGGGTTGACGATGGTCTTGGCTCTTTCCATAACAATCCTTTTCAAAAAAGTGGATTACCCATAACAGTCCGTTTTCATCTTGTCAAGCAGATTTTGTAAGAAAGAATGCAAACCCCTTTACCTCCTTCATTTTCCGTTTGTCTTTTACGAAAATCGGATGTATGAATATCCCCGCTCCCGCCATTGCTTGTTTGAGGACGGATCGTATTTCCAGGAAATATGGATCACACTTGATCGAGCAGCCACGCCCCTTTTGCAACTGCGGCAGTCTGACCGGTTCATTTTTATGATGTTTCGGCAACGATATCCCTGATTGGAAGGTAAGAAAATCCACATGGCCAACGGAACCAACAGCAAAAACGGCAACGGTAAATCCCTCGAATCCTGGATCTGGGACGCAGCGTGCTCCATCCGCGGCGCCAAGGATGCAGCCAAATACAAGGAGTTCATCCTCCCCCTCATCTTCACCAAGCGCCTCTGCGACGTCTTCGACGACGAACTCGACCGCATCGCGAAGGAGGTCGGCTCCCGCGCCAAGGCCTTCAACCTGGTCCGGCGCGACAAGAAGCTCGTCCGCTTCTACCTGCCGCTCACGCCTAAGAATCCCGACGACGCTGTCTGGTCGGTGATCCGCACCGGAAACGACGCCGAACGCAAACCGGACGACCCCTACCTGGCGAAGCTGGGCGAGGCGCTGACGACCTACCTGCGCGCCATCGCCGACGCAAACCCGCTTCTCAAAGGGATCATCGACCGCGTGGACTTCAACGCCACGACCCACGGCGTCCGCGACCTCGACGACGACCGCCTCTCCAACCTGATCGAGGCGATCAGCGCCAAGCGCCTGGGGCTGGCCGATGTGGAGGCCGACATCATCGGGCGCAGCTACGAATACCTGATCCGCAAGTTTGCCGAGGGCGGCGGCCAGAGCGCGGGCGAGTTTTACACCCCCGCCGAGGTCGGCCTCGTCATGGCCCGGATCATGGATGCCGAACCGGGAATGGAGATCTACGATCCCTGCTGCGGCTCGGCGGGTCTCCTGATCAAGTGCGAGCTGATGCTCCACGAAAAGATGAGCCTCCGCTCCCGCAGGACCTTCGCCCCCTGCCGCCTCTACGGCCAGGAATCCGAGCCTGGCACCTGGGCGATGGCGAACATGAACATGATCATCCACGACATGGAGGGGGAGATCCAGATCGGCGACACCTTCCGCAAGCCAAAATTCCGGGAGGGCAGCCGCCTGCGGACCTTCGACCGCGTGGTCGCCAATCCTATGTGGAACCAGACCGAGTTCAAGGAGAAGGACTACGACGCCGACGAGTTCGACCGCTTCCCCAAGGGGGCGGGCTTCCCCGGAAGCAAGGCCGACTGGGGCTGGATGCAGCACATCCTCGCCAGCCTCAAGCCGGAGGGGCGGGCCGCCGTCGTTCTCGACACGGGCGCCGCCTCGCGCGGCTCCGGCAATGCCAACACCAACAAGGAAAAGGAGGTCCGCCGCTGGTTCGTCGAGCAGGACCTCATCGAAGGGGTCCTCTACCTGCCGGACAACCTCTTCTACAACACGACCGCCCCCGGCATCATCATCGTCCTGAACAAGGCCAAGCCGGCGGAGCGGCGGAACAAGATCTTCCTCCTCAACGCCGGCCGCGACTTCGTCAAGGGTGATCCGAAGAACTACCTCCCGGCCGAGGCCGTCCAGCGCATCGCCGATGCCTTCGCCGCCTGGCGGGAGGAGGAGAAATACAGTCGGATCGTCGACCGGGCTGAGATCGCCAAGAACGACTTCAACATCTCGCCCAGCCGTTACATCCACACCGGCGAGAGTGAGGAATACCGGCCACTTGCCGAGATCGTCGAGGAGCTCAACACCCTGGAGGAGGAGGCGCGGGAAACGGATGCAGCGCTTCGGAAGATCCTTGCGAGGCTCGGAATATGACGAAGAAAAAACCGCAAACTCCTATGCTGACCGCTCCCGAGGGTAAATCGTTCCCGATTGGCGACACGATGCGTTCCGGATTCTATGAATCGATTGTGGAAATTCTCCGAACCGCCCGGAAGAACGTTTACCATGCCGTTAATTTCACGATGGTCGAGACCTATTGGAACGTCGGCCGGAGGATCGTCGAGGAGGAGCAAGCGGGCAAGAAGAAGGCGGAGTACGGAAAATATCTGATCCGCGATCTTTCCAGCCGTCTCCAGAAGGAATTCGGGAAAGGCTTCACAGAAAATAACCTCTGGTATTTTCGGCAATTTTACCTCGCCTACCCTGCCGAACCGGGGCAACCAATTCTCCACGCACTGCGTGGAGAATTGAGCTGGACCCATTACCGGCTTCTTATGGGGGTCGAGAAGCCCGAGGCCCGGAAGTGGTACATGAAGGAGGCCGCCGACCAGAACTGGAGCACCCGCGCGCTGGAGCGGCAGATCCACTCCCTCTATTATGAACGACTGCTGATGAGCCGCGACAAGACGCCGGTCGTCGACGAGATGCGGGAGAAGACAGAACCCCTTGCCCTCCAGCCGGAAGATTTCATCAAGGACCCCTATGTCCTCGAATTCCTCGGCATCCCCGATTCCCACAAGTTCCGCGAGTCCGAACTGGAAGAGGCCATCATCGGCAAACTCCAGGCGTTCCTGCTCGAACTCGGCAAGGGCTTCTCCTTCGTTGACCGGCAGCGGCGCATCTCAACCGAGACCAAAGACTTCTTCGTCGATCTGGTCTTCTACAACTACCTGCTCAAGTGCTTCGTGCTGGTTGACCTCAAGACAGGGGAACTGACCCATCAGGACATCGGCCAGATGGACATGTACATCCGCCTCTTCGAGGATAAGGTCAAGGGGCCGGACGACAACCCAACGATCGGCATTATCCTGTGCACAGAGAAGGACCGCACGATTGTCCAATACTCGGTGCTGAAGGAGAACCGCCGGCTTTTCGCCGCCAAATATAAGCTCTACCTCCCCACGGAGGAGGAGCTGCAAAAGGAGCTGGAACGCGAGAGGGAATGGTTCATCCGGGAGCGGGCTGTGCCGTATTCGACAGAGAGGCAAGAATGATCGGGCGGAAATGTTACCATAAGATCGGCATCGTCCTATTCGGGGCATCTCCCTTCCCGGAAGGTTATGGCAACATGAGATTGTTAACATATTTAAGGAGAATTTGATGGCAACACTGTCTGATGTTGCTGAACTCATCATGGGCCAATCCCCACCGTCGTCGACTTACAATGAGAATGGTGAAGGGCTACCCTTTTTTCAAGGAAAAACAGATTTCGGCTTCCGATCCCCATCACCAAGATTCTTCTGCAACAAGCCTCTTAAATTAGCAAAAGAAAAAGACATTCTGATTTCTGTTCGTGCGCCTGTCGGACCAACAAACGTTGCGGATCAGATGTGTTGTATTGGCAGGGGTCTTGCCGCAATTCGACCCCGGGTTATCGATGGAGAATTCCTTTTCTTCAATCTTCGCTATATCGAGAAGTTTATTACCAGCCTCGGAAGTGGCAGCACATTTCACGCAATCAACAAAACTCAACTTGGCTCAGTTGAGGTGAACGAAAACGACTTCGATCTCGTCGAACAACGAAAGATTGCAGCAGTATTGAGGCTGCTGCAGCGGGCGATCGAGGAGCAGGAGCGGCTTCTGGCGCTGACCACCGAACTGAAAAAGACACTCCTGCACAAGCTCTTCACCGAAGGCCTTCGCGGCGAACCCCAGAAGCAAACCGAGATTGGTCCCGTACCGAGGAGTTGGCTGCAGCGCCCACTGGAGCAGGCCGGGGATGTCGTATATGGTATCCAAGCGGCTGTGGCTAGCAACGTAAAGCCAATCGGAATAAAGATTCTGACGAACAAGAACATCACGCTGGACGGGCGGATAATCCTTGAGGCGATTAACTATTTCGTTCTCAAGACGCCGCGCCATCATGCGACTGTTCTGAAAAAGGGTGATTTACTTTTTAACTGGCGTAGCGGCAGCAAGGAGCACGTCGGGAAGACTGCGTACTTTGACCTCGATGGAGAGTTCACACATTCCTCGTTCATTCTGCGCATCCGGCCACATGATGAGGTGACCGGTCGATATCTCTTTTACTATCTGAACTTTCTTCGCGAATCTGGCTATTTCGTGAAGTCTCAGTCATTCTCAGTCAACGCCAAGTTCAATAAAAGTGCGATCAACCGGCTTCCGACTTACTTGCCCAAGGAGGATGAACAGCAGGAGATTGTCATGGCGCTGAATGCCGTCAGCTCGAAGTTGAAAATACTTCAGGCAAAACACGCCGTGATCACTACCCTGTTTCGTACACTGCTTCACCAGTTGATGACGGCGCAGCTTCGTGTCCATGACCTCGATCTGTCAAAAGGGGAGACTGACGAAACGGCATAGAAAATCTAACGGTTGAATTTTTCGCGCAGATTGCGCGAGAAACGAAGGTCGCACTTTCAACGGATAATGGATTGACCGATGCCAAAACCCGGAGAATACAAGACTGTCCAAGCCCGGATCCTGACCTATGCCCAGGAGATCGGGTGGACCTATGTGCCGAGGGGCGAGGCCGAGAGGCGGCGGGGGTTCGACCCGGAAGGCGCCACGCCCGAGGCGCAGGCGCGGAACGCCTCCCTCTTCTTTGGCGATCTCCTCCATGGCCGGGTGCGCGCGTTCAACCCCGACTACCGGGAGGCAGAGGGGGCGCTGCTCGGCGAGTTTCGGCGGCTTTCCGCTGACATCGCCGGGAATCGGGATTTTCTCATCTATCTTCGCAATCAGGGAAAATTCTTCTGCGCCAAGCAGAACCGCGAACTCGATCTGACGCTCATCGACTACAGCGATCTCGCCCGGCCGCGCGAGGCGTGGCAAAACGTCTACGAGGTGACGGAGGAATTCACCGTCCACAACGGCCGCTACGGAACTCGGGAGGACGTGGTCTTCCTGATCAACGGCATCCCTGTCCTCGTGATCGAGTGCAAGAACGCAAGCAAGGACGAGGCGATCGCCCTCGGCGTGGACCAGATCCGCCGCTACCACGTAGAGACGCCCGAAGAGATGGTCCCCCAGATGCTCTTCACCGCGACGGAGGCGATCGGCTTTGCCTACGGCGTGACGTGGAGCCTGGCGCGGCGAAACCTCTTCAACTGGAAGCACGAGGATGTGGGCAACCTGGAGGCGAAGGTAAAGGGGTTCTGCGCCGTTCCCCAGTTGCTCCGGTTCCTGAAGGACTTCATCCTTTTTGCGGAAAAGGAGGAGGAGCTCCAGAAGATCATCCTCCGCCAGCACCAGACGGCGGCAGTGGAGCGGGCGGTCGCGCGCGCCCTCGACCGGCGGCGTTCGCGGGGCCTCGTCTGGCACACCCAGGGGAGCGGCAAGACCTACACGATGATCAAGGCCGCCGAGCTGCTCTTCAAGGCGCCCGAGGCGGAAAAGCCGACCATCCTTCTTCTCATCGACCGCAACGAGCTGGAAGACCAGATGCTCAAGAACCTCGCCGCGGTGGGCCTCAATAATGTCGCCCACGCGGGCAGCATCGCGGCACTGAACCGCCTCCTGGAACAGGACGGACAGGATTACCGGGGGATCGTGTTGACGATGATCCACAAGTTCCGCGACATGCCCGCGAACCTGAACGCCCGGCGGAACATCTACATCCTCATCGACGAGGCGCACCGCACGACCGGCGGCGACCTCGGCAACTTCCTGATGGCCGGCCTTCCGAACGCGAGCTACATCGGTTTCACCGGCACGCCGGTGGACAAGACGGCCTACGGCAAAGGGACGTTCAAGACCTTCGGCTGCGAGGACGACCGGGGCTACCTGCACAAGTACTCCATTGCCGAGAGCATCGAGGATGGCGCGACGCTCCCGCTTTACTACAACCTCGCCCCGAACGAGATGCTCATCCCGCACGAGATCATGGAGAAAGAGTTCCTCGCCCTGGCCGAGACGGAGGGAATCGCCGACATCGAGGAGTTGAACAAGATTCTCGACCGGGCGGTGAATCTGAAGAACTTCCTCAAGGGGAGAGAGCGTGTGCCGAAGGTCGCCCGGTTCGCGGCGGACCATTTCCGGGAGAATGTGGAGCCGCTCGGCTACAAGGCCTTCCTCGTTGCCGTGGACCGCGAGGCGTGCGCCCTCTATAAGGAGGCGCTGGACGGAATCTTCCGGGAGCAGGGCCTGCCGCCGGGATACACGGAGATCGTCTTCACCGGAAACCACAACGACCCGCCGAATCTCAAGAAATGGCATCTCGACGGGAAGCGGGAGAAGCAGATCCGGAGGGACTTCCGGAAACCCGGCAATCTGCCGAAGATCCTCATCGTTACGGAGAAGCTCCTCACCGGCTTCGACGCGCCGATCCTCTACGCGATGTACCTGGATAAGCCGATGCGCGACCACACCCTCCTGCAGGCGATCGCGCGGGTGAACCGGCCTTACGAGATCGAGGCGGATGAGCTGGTCAAGCCCCACGGCTTCGTTCTGGATTTCGTCGGGATCTTTGACAAGCTGGAAAAGGCGCTGGCCTTCGACAGCGACGAGATCAACGCCATCGTCAAGGACATCGGACTGCTCAAACAGCTCTTCAAGGCGAAGATGGAAACGAAGGCCCCGGCGTACCTGGCGCTCGTGACGCAAAACTTCAACGACAAGGACGTGGACAACCTCATCGAACATTTCCGCGACCCGGAACGGCGCAAGGCGTTTTTCAAGGAGTACAAAGAGATCGAGATGCTCTACGAGATCATCTCGCCCGACGCCTTCCTGCGGCCGCTCCTTGAAGACTACGCCACGCTGTCGGGGATCTACGACGTTGTCCGGAACGCCTATGCACGCCGCGTCTATGTCGACCGGGCGTTCCAGAAAAAGACGAACGAACTGGTGCAGAGGCACATCGGCGCGACGCTCGCGGAGCCGGGGAAGGCATTTATCACGATCGACCGCTCCACGATCGAGACGATCAAGATGCGCCAGGAGGGGAAGGCGACCAAGGTCATCAACCTGATCAAGAGCATCGAAAAGACGGCCGAGGAGAACAGCGACGATCCGTTTCTGATTGCCATGGCGGAGCGAGCCAGGGCAGTGGGGGAGAGCTTCGAGGAGCGGCAAACCGACACGGAAGAGGCGCTGGCCAATCTGCTGGCGGCGATCGAGAAAAACGAGCAGCGCAAAAGGGAACAGGCCGCCAAGGGGTTGGATGCCCTGACCTACTTCGTCCTGCTCAAGCTCACCGACGAGGGAATCCCGAACCCGGAGGCCGTTAGCCGAAAAGTATGCGAGGCGTTTGCGCGATTCCCAAACTGGAAACGCAGCGAGGCGGAACTGCGCGAGCTTCGCAAAGCAGTGACCTTCGCCATCTATGCCGAGGAGGACGACCTGGAAAAAGTGACCGCAACCGTGGAGTCGCTCTTCACGCTCCTACTGGGGGAAAGGCGGGGCTGAGATGAAAACCTTGACCGGAAAGGAGGCGCTGAAGAGCCGCATAATGGAATGGGCCGCCAAACTGGATGTCCCGGTCCATTCTGCAACGGTGCGACCGATGAGGACCAAGTGGGCGTCCTGCTCCACCTCCGGCCGCTTGACGTTCGACGAGGCATTGACCGGGATGTCCCCCCATCTCCAGGACTACGTGATCGTCCATGAACTCCTCCATTTTCGGGTCCCCAACCACGGAAAGCTCTGGAAAAGCCTCATGCGCGCCCACCTGGGGGAATATGAATCGATCGAGGCGGAACTGAAACAAATCGCACAAGACAAACCATCCTTCTGGCCGCAATGAATCAACCATAGCCAAAGCTATTCAATTCCATTGAGCCCAGAGTCTTCGCCTCTCAAGGGGAGATCCGCCGTTTGATGGATTTTTTTAATGCTCAGTATTGACCTTGGGGCGTCTTTGAGGTTGTGACCCAAAAAGCCAGGACGACGCCGACGGTCAAGGCGGCGATGATCAAATAGAGCGTCAGCAGGTTTGAGCCGGCCAGGCGGTCTTTGGACGATAATTGTGAAAACATGAAAAGACCCACCGTGGAGGTGGCGCCGAGAGACCCCTGGATCAGGCGCAGAACCAGCAGTATCGGCAGGCTATCGGTAAACCCCATGAGGAGAAAAATGATCCCGTTGGATAAAAAGGTCAATCCAAATAAGCCCTTGGGGCGGAACTTCGAGGTCAGGCTTCCCCAGACAGGCGCCGTCGCCGCGGCGACAAATGAACAGCATGCCTATCCTTCTCATGCCGCACCTCCAACTCTCCCTCTTAAAAGGTCGATCTGTTGAATGGATCAAAGCCTGCGAAGAATCAACGGGAGTTTCTCTCTGTAGCATCTTGTCGCCGTTGATCAATTTACCTACTCGACGGGATTCCCTTCTTTGATGACTTGTCAGACTCTTTCGTGAGCATGCAATTTTTGCCTCGAAATATAGGGGCTGTCATCTCCATACCGGTAAAGTCGATTGCTACTTTTCGGCAGGTGTCACAGGCCCCCTCGTGCCGCCGAGTGCCGGGAAGCCGCCCGGTTCCGGGTCGGGCTTCTTGCGCAGAATCTCAAGGCGACGTTTCATGGATTCGATCTCGGTCTGCTGGCCCGCGATGATCTCTTCGGCAAACTTACGCGTAAGCGGGTCACGGCCGTAAATGAGCACGAGCCGGGCCATTTCCACAGCCCCTTGGTGGTGCGGGATCATCATGGCCAGAAAATCCACGTCAGGATCGCCGGTATAGCCCGGGGCGTGCATGTCGTCCATCATCTTGTTCATACCCGCGTCCATTTCCTGGCTGAAAACGGTGAATTCCGAGCCATATACCGCCGCCGGCGCGCTGTGCTGATAATGCTCCTGCGCATTAACGGGGAATGACAGAAGGATGAATGCCGTCAAAGAGAAAATAAGTCGCATGACTGCCTCCTATGCGGTCTGGCCCTTGTAACCCGGCCGGACGTAGACAAGGTTGATGCTCTTCTTGTTCCTCAGCTCACCGGAAGGGAGCGCGAGACTGCCAAGCGGAATTTGGGCGATGAACTTCGGGGTGAAGGGATCGGATACATCGAAGGCGCTCGCCACGGTCTGACCTGCCCTCGGCGTGCCGGGCAGTTCGTCTTGCTCGTGTGACACGTACAGAAGGGTTCCCGTCGGGTTTGTCCATAGGCCGTGCGCTTCCCGTCCGTGTGTGAAGAAGCTTCCTACGACCCTGCGCTGACCCGGAGGCGTGCTGCCGTCGATGATTGCGATCCGACTCGACGCAGCGCCGCCGGGGCCGCCGTCGTCCACGCGCGCCTGGCTCACGTACACCGCCTTGCCTTTCGCATTCTCAACGAATTCGAGATGATTGGGCCGGGACATGCTGCCGAGCATAATCGCGTCAACCACGCTGAAAGGCTCTGTCACGGAGCGCGCGGAGACCCCATCAGCCAGCTTATGCGAAAACCAGACCTCATTACCGTCCGGCGTGGTCTTGAGGAACGGCGTGAAACCGGGCTTGTCCTGGCCGCTGATATCGAGCGTCGTGAGCCGCTTAGGACGGGAAAAACCATGGTCGTCCGGATTCACGCTCAACACATCAACCTTCGGGACTTTCTGGCTCGCGACGAATGCGAGGGTTCCCGCTGCGTTGAACCAGACCTGCGACGGTCCGTTCACCGTCCCGATGAACGCGCGGATCGCTGTTGCGTTTACACCGCCCTCCTGCTTGACCGCCGCTTCTACATCGAGAACGGCAATCCGGTCCTCGCCCCGTACGGCAACCCACAATTCTCTGCCGTTACGGGTGAAGGTGGGCTCGTGCGGTTCACGGCCAACCATGATGCCGCTGGAGATCCGCTCAGGATTTGTCGTTGCAGAGGCAAAGGGGTTCGGTACATTTCCGATCACCTTTTTATTCACCGCGTCGATGAGGTAGACGTTGCTCGACCCGCGGCCGCTCGTGGCGAGCATTGTGCCGTCGGGTGAAGGCACCACCCCGTGCGCGTCGATGCAGCCGTGATACAGCGGCTTATGGATCATCGCCGCATGGATCGGCATTGCGCCTCCGGTGACGAACCTAAACGGCGGCCTCGGATCCTCGTCGAAACTCGTCAGGTTGATCGTCGTCTCGACCGCGTTCGTGCGGGGATCGATGACCGTAATGGTGTTCGAATCCTCGTTCGCAATGAACACGCGGTCCCGCGCGTCGATGTCGGGAACGTTCGCGGCCCAAACGTCAGGGATCAGGGCGGGATAAGCGCCGGCAACCAATGTGATGCCAGCAACCTTTATAAAATCCCGCCTCGTCGTATTGAATTCGCTCATGGCAGCCTCCTTATTGATTGAATTGAGTCGAGTAGAACGGTTTCTCCCGATATTTAGGTTGGTGTTTGTTTTCTCCGGTTTCCGCCTGGTTTCCCGGCAGCGCCACAATATTTCAACCATGTATCCGTTGGCCCCGGCCCCTCACAGAACCGGACTTGCAGATTTCCTGCATCAGTCTCTTCAAGCAGGCTCACAGCTTGTCTGCTGATAGTCGATTTGGTTTCGGTGACAATGTTAATACCCGGGCTCTGTGTCCTGCATTGTTTCCCCGCCTCGATACACCTGTATGTCAACCCCTTCCCTCCACCGGCATTACCCGGCTTCAACGGTACTATGAGCTGATCCAACTACCTGTCCCTCATCCTCAACCCTCGTTTCCTCGGTTTTGAGTACCCCTTTATCATTCGCATTACGGCCTGCGGTCACCCTGTTTACGCTTCACTCATACGATTACCCGCATGAATGCAAAACCTTGTCCTCGCGAAAGCGGGGATCGGTTCTGACGGTCGGTTAACTTTATCAGGCTGGCTTCTCAACCAACTGGATTCGCCAAGCTTTGCCTGGCGCACTAAGGCATTGCTTTTTCACGGTGGGAGTATATGAAGAAGGATCTTGTGTGTCAACAGATTTTGGCCACAAAATAAGGAGTGCATTGCCGATTTCCGCCGCGCCGACGAGCTCGCAGTCGCGATGGAGGCGAGAGGCTACCGGCGCGGCCCACGGACGACGCTCCGCGAGCTGACGTTTTCCGGATGGGATCCGGGCGCCTTTGCCGTAATGATTGCGCTGAGCATTGCAAACCTTGTCTTAAGGATAGCGGCATCGTAAACCCCGGCCGGGGAAATATTCCTCTTGTTTTTCCTCTGCAGGAGGGATATGGCCTGTGTCCTGCCCCGCAGAAGGAGATCGCGGTGCAGGGAAATCCCCCCCACCCCGCCCCTTTCCCGCGAGGGGAGAGGATGAAAAAATCATCTTTCGCGGAGGGATGAGGATAAAGATAAAATCGTTTTCGGTCGAGGGATAAGAAGAAAAGGATCATCTGATGAAAAATCGCTGGACGTTCGTCGATACGCCCGCAAAACTTGCAAAGTCCGAAAAGGCGATTCGCTCCGCGCCGATCATCGCGCTCGATACGGAATACGACTCCTTCCGCTACTTCCGGGAGAAGCTCTGCCTCCTCCAGGTCCAGACGGGGGAGATGACCTGGCTGATCGATCCGCTGGCGGCGGGCCTGGACCTCTCCTTTCTCGGCGACGTTCTGATCGATCCGGAGATCCTCAAGATCTTCCACGCAGGCGACAACGACATCCGGATTCTGAAGCGGGACTACGCCTTCGGCTTCCGGAACATCTTCGACACGCACCGCGCCGCGTCGCTTCTCGGATACCGGCTGCTCTCCCTCTCCATGCTGCTCGAGACCCACCTCGGCGTCACGCTGGAGAAGAAGATGCAGCGCTCCCGGTGGGATCTCCGGCCCCTCTCCGGGGAACAGTTAGACTACGCCGCCCTCGACACGGCCCACCTGACCGGCCTCTACCGTAAACTGGACGCGGAACTGCATGAAAAGGGATTGGAAAAGGAGGCAAAGCGCCTCTTCGTCGGCATGGCCGCGGTGGTCTGGCGGCCGAGGATCCTCGACCGGTCGGCGCACCGGAAGATCGTCGGATACGCGCAACTGACCTCCGGGCAGAAGGAGCGGCTCCGCCTGCTCTGCCGCTGGCGGTTCGAGAAGGCGGAGGAGATCAACCGCGCCTGCTTCATGCTCCTCTCCGATTCACAGCTCATCGGTCTGGCTCAGTTGGAGAACGCATCCCTGCAGAAGATCGCCGGCCCCGGCCTCCTCTCCGCCGAGGGTGCAAACCGCTTCGGCCCGGAAATCCTGAATCTCCTGAAATAAATGGGGACAGGTACATTTTTTCGAGAAAAAAATGTACCTGTCCCCATTTACAGTCATTTACAGTCCATTATCGATACCCGAAGAGCATGGAGTAAAGGATCAACAAAATAATCATGATCCCGATGCCCAGGAAAAAGAACCCGAAGGCGTAAACGAATTTGATGAAGCGGGGCGAGAGTTCGGTGAACACAAGACTCTTCTTCAATTGTCCCTCTTTTTTCTGCTCTGCGTAATCCCGGGGCCGGTCGATGCGATATTCATTCAGCGGAACCAGTCCGGTGAAGATCACCCGGTCCATCGGGAACCCCTCGGGACGGAGATGGGTGTTGAAAAAGTGAATCGTAAAAATAAATCCGGTGGCCAGCAGCGCTTCATCGCTGTGAATGATCGTGGCCACGTTGATCAGCCAGCCCGGAAAGATCAGCGATGAAATCTCCGGGAACCAGAGCATCAGACCCGACAATCCGATGACCGGAACGCCCCAGAAGACCGCCAGATAATCAAATTTCTCCCAGTAGGTCCAATGGCCGTACTGGGGGCGGGGTCCCTTTCCGAAAAACCATTTCACGGTGCCGATAAAATCCTTCAAGTCCTGTGCATTCGGCAACATGGAGTCTCTTCCGAACAGGAATTCCTTCAGTGGCGTTTTCCTTTCAATTTTCATCCGGATCAGCGAGTAGATATGATAGAGGAAGAAGACGATCAGCACGAACGCCGAGAGACGATGGATCCGACCGGCCATCTCCACCCCGCCGAGCAGATTGGTGACGACCTTCGCCCAGACCAAACCCGCAAATTTCAAAACCATCCCCGTCAGGGCCAACCCCATGAAGCTGAGGATGACAATCAAATGGGAGATGCGCTGGATATCGGTAAAGCGCCGGATATAATATCTCTCGTGGGCCCCCGTTTCCATCTTCCGTTTTCCCCGCAGATGGGCGAAGGATCGCGGTAGCCACAGCAAGGTATGGAGTCCGAAGAAGCCGAAGGTTCCCAACAGCAGGGAGGTCATCCCCCAGAAAGTGACGTAAAGAATCGGATATTTCGCCCTGTCGTGGTGGGTGGCGTGGGTCAGGTAACCGGTGAAGCGTCGGTTTGCATCCGGATGGCATTTCTGACAGGTCTTGACCACATGATTAAAGCCGACAGAGGAATTCGGATCGTTCACCCCCAAGGTATCATGGGCCCCGTGACAGTCGGAACATTTGGCCGATTTCAGGGACCCCAACCGATACGCCTTGCCGTGCATGGTATCTAAGTACGTCTTGCCCAGATCCTTATGGCATTTTCCGCATTGGTCGGTAATTTCGGTCAGGAACTTGTCCTGTGCGCTCGCCTTGATTTCATGGGAGGAGTGGCAATCCTTGCAGGTCGGAAGCTGTTCCGTGGACTTGCTGACCATGGGGCTGTGGATGCTCTTCGCGAATTTGGTGTAAATCCCCTGGTGGCAGGTGCCGCAGGTGGCCGGAACATTTTTGATATTGATCGAGGAGCGCGGATCTTTGTGGTCCAGGATGAGATGGCTGTTGTGGCAGTCGGTGCAGATCGCGGTGGGGAGCAGACCCTTTTGCTGCAGCCCTACCCCGTGGACGCTGGTTGCATAATCGACGACGACGTTTCCATGTTCAACCTGCGACACCCGGGCAGCCTTCCCCTTTACGCCGTGACATTTGCCGCAAAGGCGGGGGATGTTCGCCCGATAGACGGGGGAATCCATCTTCCGCTGCGACACTACATTATGCTTGCCGTGACAATCGGTGCAGTAAGGGGCATCCGTTTTCTTCTGTAAATGGGCCTGCCCGTGCGCGCTTTCGTTGAAGTCTTTCGCCGTCTGGGCGTGGCAACCGGAGCAGTCAATCTTGCCGGAGGTCTGGCAGGGACGGGGGAGGCGGGGGTTGATATCCGCGTGGCATTTGACGCAGGGGATGTTTTTGTGGGCGGAACTCTGTAATTCCGCCTCATCCACATGCATGGAAATTTTCTGCCCGCCCACCAACTTATGAACCGTTTGCTTCGAGTGACACTTCAGGCAAACGCGGTCCGACAGGCCGGTCGCAACGCTCTCCTTGCGCATTTTGTGGGACAGATGGCAGTCCGAACAGGCGGGAATCGCCCCCGGCTTCTCTTCCCACATTTCGCCCCGAATCACCTTCATATGGACCTGTTCGATCTTGGTATGGCAAACTTGGCAGGTCTTCGCGATGTTATAGGGAGAGGTGGAGGACCGGGCGTCGGAATGGGGAAGAATGAGGTGGTTCCCGTGACAATCGTTGCATGTGGCGGTGACGATGAGCCCCCGCTTGAACAGACCCACCCCGTGAATGCTCTGGGAGTAATTGTCCAGGATATTTTTTTCCGGAATATCGTAGGTCCGGGCAACGGGAGCGCCTTCCCGGTGACATTTCCCGCAGAGAGCGGGGATATTCATTTTGTAGGTGAGGGAGTTGGGATTCTTCTGGGACAGTATGTAGTGGTTCCCGTGACACTCGAAACAGGTGGGGGCGTAGGGCTCCTTTTTGGCCAACGCCTTTCCGTGGATGCCTGAGGTGAACTCTTTATCCGGGTCACCATGACAGGCGCCGCATTTCACGGGTCCCAATTTTTCGGGATGGGGAAATTCTTTTACATCCGCATCCGAATGACACCCGGCGCATCCCGCCTGCTTGTGAACGGAGCGGGAAAATTTCTTCAAATCAACATAAAGGGAAACGGTTTGACCTTTTCGCTTCGTGGTCAGCTTTTCATCCGAATGACACTGCATGCAGTCTTCGTTCGTGGCTGCATACACGACGGAGGAAAAAATCAAGGAACATACAATGGGGAACAGCCAGGCTACGGTTTTTTTCATTCCTTTGAATTGCGCACCCATCATGAAGCGTCACCCTTTCTGGATCGGTTATCATCTTGAAGAATCCTAAGCTGCGCCCTTCTTACATGACGGACATGATCTTTGTCAACTGTGTAAGCAAGACCGGATGGGTGAAAAGCCCCTCTATTTTCAGCCTCCCGGAGACGAGATGACCCAAGACCCGCCGGCCCGCCTCGTCAAAATACCAGGGGAGCCCCCCGACGATCCGGAGGGCGTTCAAGTCCATCACCCGCTCGGAGGCCGTCCGGATGACGATTTCCGGACGCCCGACGATCCCCTCCTCGATTCGGAGCTTTCCCGCCGCAAAGACCAGGGTTGCCGCCGTTTCGATATCGACAAGCTCGATTGCGACGCTCCCGCGCATCTTCTCATAAACCGCCCGCTTCTCCGACCGCTGCGTTAGGTTCGCCGTCAGCAGATCCGCGAGGATCCCGGCAAACGGAACCCTGGTCGCCCGGTTTTCGATGAATCCCTCTTCCATGACATTATCCCCAACAAGCTTTTGGAAATCGGATCCCGGAAGCGCGCATTGGAGATTTTTCGTTTCGAAAAATGTCCAGCGCGCAGAGGGATCCGATTTCCAAATTGCACGACCTGACCGACCCGGCGGCACCGGCCGCCGTTCAGAACGCCGCCCGGTAGACGGCGAGAACCTCCTCCTCGTCAAGGACGGGCCGCGGGTTGTTGACGATCGCCCCGTCCGAAAGGCTGAGCGTCGCCGCCTTGACCAAGTCCCCCTCTTTCACACCCGCTTCCGAAAGACGGAGCGGATGGCCAATCCGCCGGAGGAAGGCGCCTATTTCCACAACGGCCGCCTCCGCAGCCCCGCGCTCATCCATCCCTTTTTCGCAAACCCCCAGCGCCTCGGCGACCATCGCGTAGCCCTCCGCCGCATCGTCCCGATTGAATGCCATCACGTGCGGGAGGAGAATCCCATTGGCAATTCCATGCGGCGTCCGGGCGATCGCCCCGAGGGAGTGGGCCATCGCATGAACCAGACCGACCATCGCGTTCCCGAAGGCCCAGCCGGCCATTGTCGCGGCGAGCTGGGTCTGCCCGCGGGCCGCAAGATCCGCGCCGTTTTCAACGCAGACCGGAAGATCACGGTGGAGCAGGCGGATCGCCTGCATCGCCAGCCCGTCCGCAATCGGCTCCCGCTGTATCGACTGGAGCGTCTCCACGGCGTGGGTCATCGCGTCCATCCCCGTCGATGCCGTAAGCCCCGGCGGGAGTTTCTCCGTCATCTTCGGATCGAGGATCGCGATCCGCGGCGTGTTGAAATACTCGACAATCAGGATCTTCTGCCCCTTCCGCTCGTCGAGGATGACCGCCATGCTGGTCACCTCGCTCCCCGTCCCCGCCGTCGTCGGGATGACGATGTGCGGCGTCTGCGGCCGGGTGAGCAGTTGGATCCCCTCGAAATTCTCGAGGCCGCCCCCCTCCGTGAGCAGGATGCAGATCCCCTTCCCCGTGTCGATCACACTGCCGCCCCCAACACTGACGACGCAGTCCACCCCTTTTTCACGGGCGAAGGCGGCGGCGCGGTTCACGACGCCGATCCCCGTATCCTGGGGCACATCGCTCCAGACGCCCGCGCACCGCTCCCCGAGCGCCGTGACGACCCCCTCGACCAGCCCCGCCTTCATCACCCCCGGATCGGTCACGACCAGCGCCCGGCGGCAGCCGAGACCGGCCATCTCGATATCGACGTCGCGCGCCGTCCCGACGCCAAAGACGATCTTCGTCGGACCGAAATAGACAAACGACAAATCCCGATCATAGGCCATGGATGCCTCCTTTTAATCAACCCTCGTCCGGCCAGATGGTCTCCATTTCGCAGAGCAAATCGATCACCTTGTTCACCGTCTTGATGTTCCGGACCACATAGGTCAGATCGCCCTTGAGCTTCAGTTTCCCCTGCATCAGCGCCTTGGTGGAATCGACCTCCTTCTTCGCCACCTGTTTCCAGCGGGCGTAGTCGCCCGACATAACGAATTTGGCGCTCTCGGCCTTTGCCTTGTCGCAGATGAGGAAATCGAGGACGTCGCCGTGCCAGTAGTCCGTGAAGAGGTAGATCGGCGCCGGGATCCCCTTCTCCGGATCGGGGTTCACGATGATCGAGACGCTCCCCTCCCAGTTCTTTGCGATCTCCCGGTACTCCTTCGACTCCGAGATCTTCTGCTTCCACGCGTCGAGCCACTCCTGTGTCATCGCCCTGTATGCCGCCATATTTGCCTCCTTATGAATTCCCCGGATTTTCCGGTTCAATTGCTATGCGCGACGCGGTTCCGCCCTGATTAAAAGCACCGGGATATGGGAATCATGCAGAACGCTCAACGCCACGCTGCCCAGCATCAGCCTTTTCATCCCGGTATAACCGTGGGTGGCAATGACAATCATATCCGTGCCGTTTTTCTTGGCATAATTCGTGATGGCCTCCGCCGGCCTGTTGGCCTCAAGGAACTCGGTCTTTACCTTGACGCCTTCGGAACCCAGCCGGGATTCGATTTTGGCAAGATAGTTCCTCGCCGTGGCAAAAAGGGCTTCCCTCATCACGCTGATATCGAAGTGCTGGCCGTACAGTTCGGCCCATGCGATATCAACTTTGACGACATTGAGAAGGGTCACTTCGCCGACGGAACCCTCTTTGACCAGGTTTTTGACATGATCCAACGCACACTCCGCCAACTCGGAACCGTCCAGGGGAACCAAAACTTTTTGATACATGATTTTACCCTCCCTTCATTTTGTATGGAGCCTCTCCCGGAGATCGTCGAGACCCAGCTCCCGGAGTTTTTCCTCCCGCGGGAAGCCCCGTTCATCGAGCCCGCGGAGCTCGTAATACTCGCGCTTCAGCCTCTCGACGTCGGGGACCGAACCGGCGCCGGCGCCCTCCGCAAGCGGCGTCATGATCCGCTTCGGCAGCACGTCGTCCTTTTCCGTCACCCCGAGGAGGTTGTTGATCCCCCGCTTCAGCGTCCAGTCCCTGGCGCCGCAGGCCATCAGGTCGCTGAAACTGTAGCCAAAGCCGGTGATTGCGTTGAAGGCGTCCCGGATCGTCTCCGGCTTCAGGCAGTCGGTGAGATAGTGGCAGATCGAAAGCGAATTGCCGAGGATGCCGTAGTTCTCCGCGTGGAAGACGAGCTCCGCCTTCCCCTCGCTCGTCGTCCCTTTGTAGTCGTCCTTCATCGGAAAGAGCTGCGGCCAGGAGGCCATCCCCTGTTCCGTCGCGAGGACGGCGTGCTGGAGGTGGCAGGCCCCGCGGTTCGACATCATGTAGGCAAGCCCCATCCCGTGGAAGCCCCGCGGGTCGTGCATCGGGAGATCGAGCCCCTTGACGTGGACGACCGCATCGACGGCCCCGCCGCCGATCTTCCGGGCGGCCGCAAGGCTCCCCTGCGCGAGGAGATCGCCAAAACCCTCCCGCCTGGCGATCCGCGGCAGAAGCGCAAGCACGCTCTGCATGTTTCCCCAGGAAAGGTCGAAGCCGTCCGTCTCCTTCACGGTCAGGGTCCCCTTTTCAAAGAGCTCCATCGCCCAGGCGATCGCCGAGCCGCAACTGATCGTGTCCATCCCGAGGCGGTTGCAGAGTTCGTTGGCCTTGATCACCCCCGCGAGATCCCGGTTCATGATCATTGTCCCGAAGGTGGCGCAGGTTTCGTACTCCGGACCAGGCCCTTCCTCCGTTTGAAACGGACCGTCGGGGACCTTGACGACCCGCTTGCAGGCAACCGGGCAGTGGGTGCAGGCATGGGCGCGTGTGAGGTAGGTTTCGGAAAGCGTCGGGCCGCTTAGAGCGGAGGAGAGGTCAAAATCCTCGCCGACGGACCAGTTCTTGACCGGCACGTCCCCGTTGATCATGCCGAGGTCCATGTTCGCGTCGGAACCCATCGCATGGAGGGAACCGGCCAGCGCCGAATCCCTGATCTGCTGGAGGGCCTCCCGGTGCAACTCCCGGAAACGGGCCTCGTCGGCCTTTGCAAGCTTCCCCTCGCCGCGGGCCGAGATCGCCTTCAGCCGTTTCGCCCCCATGACCGCCCCAAGCCCCGTCCGGCCGACAAAGTGGCCCTTGTCGTTCCCGATCGCGGCGAACCGGACAAGGTTCTCTCCGGCGGGACCGATTACGAGCGTTTGGGCCCGCTTGTCCGCCTCTTGGAGAAGATCCGCGGTCTCGTAGACGTCCTTCCCCCAGAGGCCGGAGGCATCGGTCAGCTTCGCTTCACCCTCCACGATGGAAAGCACGGCCGGTTTCTCCGCGCGGCCGGTAATCACGATCCCATCGTATCCCGCCTT
>Ga0210056_1000375_pt1 | contig 35652 bp, 39 predicted proteins | sample CryGeyCG2014_080_2_FD_183965 | JGI IMG/M metagenome (GOLD analysis project Ga0210056, IMG submission 183965) | Groundwater microbial communities from aquifer - Crystal Geyser CG07_land_8/20/14_0.80 (SPAdes) (version 2) | ecosystem: Environmental > Aquatic > Deep subsurface > Groundwater | place...
TATACACGGCCCTAATATACCAAAGATGTTGGGACTGGACCTGAAAAAACTCGATGGATCGCCTGACGGGATAGAACCGGTTTCTTTCTCTCCCAATCTCAAGGTAGTCAGTATGGCCTTTCTCCTGACTGATCCTGATACTCCTATTGTCTGGCGGGGACCGCTAAAGCACGGGGCATTCAAACAGTTCTTAAGCGAGGTCTCGTGGGGTGATCTCGATTACCTGATCGTCGACCTCCCGCCCGGAACAGGTGATGAACCTTTGAGCATCGCTCAGTTGATCAATGATGTGGATGGTTCAGTTATCGTGACCACTCCTCAGGACGTAGCCCTCCTTGATTCCAGGAAAGCGGTGACTTTCAGCCGGATGCTGAAAATCCCCGTAGTGGGAATTGTAGAGAATATGAGCGGGTTCTCTTGCCCTCACTGTGGTGGATCCATCGACCTTTTTAAGACAGGAGGGGGAGAGAAGGCCGCTTCGCAACTCAGGGTTCCATTTTTAGGAAGGGTCGTCTTCGATCCGGATATCGTTCAAAAATCTGACAGGGGGATACCCTTTGTGGAGAACGTTCCCGACTCGAAGGCGGCCAAAGCCTTTCGCGAGATTGGGAAGAAATGTGAGGAATTTGGTAATAGTTCCGGATCGAAATCAGCAACAGTAAAGGGGGTAACTACAGGTATGTCTGAGGTGAAGCAGATGTTGAGGGGAAAGAGACATTAAAGGGATACTTTTTTGCAGAGGGACATAGTTTTTTAGAAATTTCATTAACAAGAAGGAGGTGGATAATATGAAAATAGCCGTTGCTAGCGATGGTAACATAGTTTCCCAGCATTTCGGCCATTGCAGAGCTTATACCATTGCTGAAGTGGAAGATGGAAAGGTGATAACCAAAACCTTAATTGACAATCCGGGCCATGAACCTGGCTTTTTGCCGGTATTTTTGGCAGAGAAAGGGGTAAATTGCATCATTGCCGGTGGTATGGGTGGAAGGGCACAGGGGTTGTTTGCCGAAAAAGGGATTATTGTTATCACAGGGGCCTCTGGTTTAATAGATCGGGTGTTGGAAGACTTTATTAATGACCGATTAGAGACCGGGGCAAATGTCTGTGATCACTGAAAGGAGGTGAGAGATATGCCAGGATTTGATGGAACAGGACCAAGAGGGCTGGGCCCGATGACCGGGGGTGGAAGAGGATTCTGCAATCCGTCCTTCAGAGGAATGGGGGCTCCCTATATGGGATATCCCTACGGAACTCCATACGGATGGGGAAGAAGAGGGATGGGCAGAGGCTTTGGAATGGGAAGAGGCAGAAGATTTTGGGGGCAGATGCCTTTCCCTCCTGGGGCAGGGATGTCTCCCTTTAGACATCCTATGACCCCAGAGGAGGAGGTACAGTTTTTCAGAGATCATGCCCAGATGTTAAAGGAGGAATTAAATCAGATCAATACCCGGATAAGCGAATTGGAGAAAGCAAGCTGAGAGTAAAAAGCTCGTTTTCCAGTTTTTCAACAGATTGTTTATGCCTGATCCAATAGGCTTATCCGATTGAAAGGGGGTGAATTAGATGAAAATCTGTATTACTGCTACCGGCCAGGGTTTGGATGCCGAGATTGATCCACGTTTTGGCCGTTGCCAGTACTTTACTATCATTGATCCTGATACCATGCAATTTGAATCAATAGAGAACAGTAGCATCGGTGCTTCTGGCGGGGCTGGTATTCAGGCTGCCCAGTTTGTGGCCAATAAAGGAGTAGAGGTTGTCCTTACGGGAAATGCGGGCCCAAATGCGTACAACACATTACAGGCTGCCGGCATAAGTGTAATTACCGGCGTCTCCGGTAAAGTCAGACAGGCGGTGGATGGCTATAAAAACGGAAAGTTGCAGCCCCCCGCTTCAGGACCTACAGTAGGTTCTCATTTCGGCACGGGTGGAGGGACAGCTTCAGGTCAAGGCTTAAGACCTGGCATGGGGGTGGGAAGAGATACAGGGACGGAACAGGCTCAGACCTCAAACGATGATGAGCTTAATGCCTTGAAGGAAAAGTCTCAGACACTCAGGTCTGAGTTGCACAACATCATGGATAGGATAGATAAACTGGAGGGAATTAAGAATCCTGTTACCGAAAAACAAACCGTAGGGATCTCAGATGTAAAAGAAGCCCTGAAAGATAGAGCAGACAGAACTGATCCCGGATCTACTGAAGACACGTATTTTAATTCAACACCGATTCTATTTTCTAGATCCCAGCGATAAGTCAATAAATTCAACTGAATATTTGGAAGAGGAGGGATAAAAAATGCCAAGAGGAGATGGAACATGGCCTCCTGGAGGAGGCGGCACGGGCACGGGGAGGGGCAACAAGGGTGGAAGAGGTAAGGGCGCAGGGAGGATGGGCGGCACGAGGCCAGGAGCCGGTCCCGGCGGAGATTGCATTTGCTCCAATTGCGGTACTACAGTCCCCCATCAGGTAGGGACTCCATGTAACCAGATAATCTGTCCAAAATGCGGTACAAGCATGGTGAGGAAGTAAGAAAGTTGAATTAGGGCAAGAGAGTGCAAAATTCAGAGGACCGATGCATTCCCAGGGACATTCCCTACCACCTTGGGAACCTCCTTCCTCTCTTGCCCTAAATAAGATACAAATAAGTAATAATCAATTATCTTTGATAGAGGTTATTCTATATGATAATTTCCATTGCCAGCGGAAAAGGGGGAACCGGAAAGACAACCATAGCTATTAATCTTGCCCTTTCATTGAAAGATGTCCAGTACATGGATTGTGACGTGGAAGAACCCAATGGCCACCTCTTCTTGAAGCCCCTGATAGAAGAAAGAATCTCCGTGGGTATTCCGGTCCCTCAGGTGGACGAATCCAGATGCACATATTGCGGCAAGTGTGCCGAGATTTGTGAGTTCAATGCCATTGTGGTAATAAAGAAAAAAGTTCTTCTTTTTCCCGAACTCTGCCATGGATGTGGGGGGTGTTCGTATCTTTGTCCGGAGGATGCCATAGAAGAGGTGGAGAGGGAGATCGGTGTAATCGAAAGGGGAAAGGCCGGGCACATTGAGTTTGTCCACGGTCTTTTGCATGTGGGAGAACCAATGGCGCCCCCTCTGATCCGCAGGGAAAAGAAGTTGATAAATGGCCGGAAGACCGTCATTATTGATTCTTCACCGGGCACCTCATGTCCGGTGGTGGAGACAGTGAAAGGGAGCGACTTCTGCCTGCTGGTCACGGAACCCACCCCCTTTGGGTTGAACGACCTTAAATTAGCAGTGGAAATGGTAAGGAAGTTAGGCGTTCCTTTAGGGGTATTGATCAACTGCTCCGACATAGGTGATCGTAAGGTATGGCAGTACTGTGAAATAGAAAAAATTCCCCTCCTTATGGAGATTCCCTTCGAGAGAAGAATCGCGGTGGCATACTCTAAAGGCGTTCCATTAGTAGAAGAGATTCCTGAATACAGAAAAAGGTTTCAAGACCTTTACTGCCATATGGAAAATAAAGTTCGGGAGAAAAGCGAATGAGACAACTGACCATCGTCAGCGGTAAAGGAGGAACGGGAAAGACTACCATAACGGCAGCCTTTGCTGCGCTGGCCAAAAACCATGTCATGGCCGATGGGGACGTGGACGCCGCAGACCTCCACTTGATCTTAACCCCACATATAAAAAGAGAAGAAGAGTTTTACGGGGGTCGCGCTCCATCTCTGGATAAAGATAAATGTAATGAGTGCGGCATCTGCATGGAAGTCTGCCGTTTTGAAGCCATCCATGATTTTGCGATAGATCCCATCTCCTGTGAGGGATGTGGGCTTTGCATGCATGCCTGTCCCCAGGAAGCCATAAAAATGGAGGAGAAGTTTTCAGGACACTGGTTCATATCCGATACAAGATTTGGCCCCATGGTCCATGCCAGACTGGGAATCGCAGAGGAGAATTCCGGAAAGCTGGTCACCCTGGTAAGACAACAGGCAAGGTTAATAGCCGAAGAGGAAAACAAGGATTTGATTATTATAGATGGTCCTCCGGGGATAGGTTGCCCGGTAATTGCTTCCATCACCGGAGTTAACCTGGTTTTGGCAGTGACTGAGCCGACTCTTTCGGGAATTCATGATCTGGAAAGGGTCCTGGGTGTGGCCCATCACTTCAATGTTCCCGCCATGGTCTGTATCAATAAGTGCGACATTAATCCGGAGAACGCCCGGAAGATAAGAGATTACTGCCAGGATAGGAACATTGAAGTGGTGGGAGAGATTCCTTATGATCCTGTTGTAACCAGGGCAATGGTGGAGGGCCAAACGGTTGTGGAATACGGCTCTAATGTTATCACTGACATAGTTAAGAGGATGTGGGAAAGGATAAAGGCTAAACTTCAAGATGGACTTAAAGAATAAGGTCATCGAGAAATTAAAAACGGTAATAGACCCGGAAACGAGGATGGATGTGGTCAGCATGGGGTTGATTAAAGATTTAACGGTTATGAATGAAGGGAAGGTCAGTTTCAAGTTTCGCCCCTCTTCTTCTGTATGTCCCCTGGTTTTCCCTCTGGCCTTCAAGATTCAAAAGGCTCTTAAAGAGATAGAAGAGGTAAAAGAATTGGAGATGGTCGTTACGGATCATCAGATGTCAGAGGAGTTAAACGGTCTTCTAAAGACGACTTGACTTATGGAGGCGGCGCTTATGCCTATCTACGAATATCGCTGTAACCAGTGCAGTCATGTGTCGGAAATATTAACCGCTCCTGGTTCGGGAGAGAGTCTTCCCCTGTGCAAGAACTGCGGGAGCTCTGACCTTGAAAAGCTTATGTCAGCGCCTTCTATCCTCTTGAGAGACAGTGGGCACGTCCCGGGAACTACCTGTTGCGGAAGAGAGGAACGTTGTGATACGCCGCCGTGCTCCACCGGCGACGGGTGCAGGAGAGGTTGAGGAAACGTGCCATAGATGATGCTGTTTACCAAGCCCATAATACGTTTATATGAAAATCCCCCCATCCCCCCTTTACCAAAGGGGGGTAAGGGGGGATTTTCATGCTTCGTTGTGGCAACAAGCCATGGAGGTTAGTGTATTTATGAAAATGACTGTTTTGTCACGGGAAGGATTAAAGAAGGAGATATAACTTATGACTGGCGAAGGGGAGATACCTTTAACACGGATGCAAACCGGGCAGAGCGGCACGGTGATTCAAATTCAAGGCGGAATTGGCTTAGTCAATCGTCTCGCTGCTCTCAATATTAGACCGGGCAAGAGGATCACCAAGGTCAGTTCTATGCTCATGTGGGGACCGGTAACTATTGAGGTGGATAGGACCCAGGTGGCTATAGATTTCGGCATGGCTAATAGGGTGATCGTGGAACTGGACGAGGCGGCAAAATGAGGATATTGCTGATGGGCAATCCCAATGTGGGCAAGAGTGTCGTCTTTTCCCGCCTGACCGGGGTCAATGTTATTGCTTCCAATTACCCGGGGACAACAGTGGGCTACACCCGAGGGTTCATGAAGCTGGGAGAAGAGAAGGTTGAGGTCATTGATGTGCCCGGCACGTATACCCTGGAACCAACGTCTGAAGCTGAGGAAGTGGCCCGTCGGATGCTTGACACCGGAGATATTGTCATCAATGTTGTAGATGCCACCAACCTTGAGAGGAACCTGTATTTGACCTTACAGCTACTGGAAAGAAACATCCCGGTGATAGTTGCCTTGAACATATGGGACGATACCAAGCACCGCGGAATAAACATTGAGCTGGATAAACTACGAGAGCTGCTGGGGGTGCCGGTGATTCCTACCGTAGCTACCACAGGTGAGGGGATAAAGGAGTTGGTAAGAAGTATCCCTCGAGCCGCTTCACCGCAGACGCCTGTCCGAAGCCGTGATGAGCGCTGGGCTACTATTGGCAGTATTATTGAACAGGTTCAGCATGTTACCCATCGCCACCATACCTGGTTTGAGCGTCTGGCAGATGCCAGCGTAAAACCTTTGAGGGGGGGCATTATTGCTCTAATTGTTATAGCCGGCGCTTTTTTTGTAGTTCGTTTCATTGGTGAAAGCCTCATTGGCTATGTGCTTGAGCCCCTATTTGAGAACCTATGGGCGCCGGTAATATTGAGGTTAAGCAACTTTCTGGGCGGCGAGAGCTTTATCCATCACATCCTGATAGGCAAGATAGCCGGCGATGAAGTCAACTTTGTGGAGTCGTTTGGATTATTGACCAGCGGGATCTATGTTCCCTTTGCCATGGTTCTACCTTACATTATCGCTTTCTACCTGATGCTCGGGCTGCTTGAGGATAGCGGCTATTTGCCGCGGCTGGCAGTTTTAATGGACACCATCATGCACCGCCTGGGTCTGCACGGCTATGCTGTTATCCCTATCCTGCTCGGGCTTGGTTGCAATGTGCCGGCTATTCTGGCTACCCGGATTCTGGAGAGCAATAGGGAGCGGTTCATCGCCGCTACCCTGATCTCCATCGCGTTACCCTGTGCTGCACTTCAGGCAATGATTTTGGGGCTGGTTGGTGAGCGCGGAGGACAATACGTAGCTGTCGTTTACGGGACACTTTTCGTAGTCTGGATCATTTTGGGAATTATACTCCGCTATGCGGCAAGAGGTTTCACCCCTGAGCTGCTGATTGAGATACCGCCCTATCGCCTGCCGCAGTGGCGAGCAGTAGTACAGAAATTGTGGATGAGGGTCTACGGCTTTCTGGCAGAGGCGCTCCCCGTAATCCTGGGCGCTATCCTGGTAATCAACATACTGGATATCCTGGGGATATTCGGCGCCATCGCCAATTTCACCGCCCCGGTCGTGACCGGTCTTCTGGGATTGCCCAAAGAGGCGGTGACCGCCTTAGTCATCGGATTTCTGCGCAAGGATGTCGCTGTTGGCATGCTGGCGCCCCTGGCGCTGACTGCTGAGCAATTGGTGGTTGGCAGCGTGGTTCTGGCGATGTCCTTTCCGTGTATTGCCACCTTTATTGTTCTGCTTAGAGAACTGGGGGTAGTAGGTATGGTGAAAGCAACAGGAATAATGGTATCTGCCGCTCTAATAGTGGGGGGACTGTTGAATGTGGTCTTATAGATGAGTAATTTGAGTGTAACTACTCATGTGTTTAGGCTGAAGACCGAAGGCTGAAGTGTCCTAAAAGTCTTCAGCCTTCAGTCTATCTACCTGAGTAGTTACAGTAAATGTAGATAAAAAGATGAAAGAGGAGTGGACATAAGTATGGCTACGGACGATACTTCTGACCTGGATAAGATGATTGAGGAGACACAAGCATCCATTATCAAAGATGCCAGGGATACCTTTTCAGAAGAGGTTGTGAATCGCTGGCTCAATCCGAAAAACTTTGGCAAGATGGAAGATTCAGATGGGGTTGGACGCGTAACCGGCCCATGTGGGGATACCATGGAGATATTTCTGAAAGTCCGAAACGACAGAATAACCAGTGCTATGTATATGACTCAAGGCTGCGGGACTACAATTGCAGCGGGAAGTATGGTAACGGACCTGGCAACTGGAAAAGATATAAAAGACGCATTAAAGATAAGTCAGGAGGTTATCCTGGATGCATTGGGAGGTCTCCCTGATGATAGCAAGCATTGCGCCCTTTTAGCCTCAAATACCTTAAAGGATGCGATCAAGGATTATTTGGCTTACAAAAGGGATCCGTGGAAGAGAGTGTATAGAAAATAGAATCGGAGTCTGAAATGGTGATCATTGGTGTAACCGGCGGCATTGCCTCGGGGAAAAGCACGGTTACTAAGTTCTTTATAGATTTAGGGGCATACCTGATTGACTGGGACGTCCTTGGTCATGAAGTGATGCTCCCCCAAAAAAGGGCGTGGAAGGGTGTTGTGGACTATTTTGGAACAGAGATCTTGAACGAGGATCTATCTATCAATCGACAGATTCTGGGGCAGTTGGTCTTCAATAAACCCGAAAAGTTACAAAGGCTGAATCAGATAGTTCATCCTGAAATATTTAAGGAGGACAAAAGATTAGTGGAGAAGATAAGGAGTGAAGACCCCAATGCTATAATAATTAAAGATGTGCCGCTACTAACCGCTGAGATTAAGCAGACATTGGTTGACAAGGCAGTTGTAGTTTATGCCACTGAAGAAAACCAGATAAGGAGATTGAAAGATAGAGGATTTACTGTAGAAGAAGCGAGAAGGAGAATAGGAGCACACGTTTCTATAGATGAGAAGATGAAGTTTGCCGATTTCGTTATCTACAACGATGGATCGATAGAAGAGACGAGAAGGCAGGTAGAAAAAATCTATGATCAGATACTCTTAGAAGAACGTCATGTATAAAAAGGACTGTTATGATCTTATAGGTCTCTCTTAAAGATAGGTATGGGGAAATGAGGAACAACCTCTAGTATTTGAGGGTAAAGGTAGCTGAAGATTGAACTCGGTGAAAGACGCTACCGTATTCACAAAGGAGGGGTGAAAATGGATATCAGGAATATTTTTGGGGAAGCGGAACTGGGGAGGCTGCATCTCAAAAACAGAATCTTCATGGCTCCTCTAAAGACAGCCTTCGGTACGCCTGACGGCAGGGTTACCGACGGACATCTAAATTTTTACAAGAGTATCAGTCGAGGAGGAACCGCTGCAATTATACTCGAACCTACAGCCGTCCTCCTCAATGGTAAAGAACATCCAAAACAGCTTTGCATACATGAGGACAGACATATAGCTGAGCTTAAAAAGATTACGGAGGTCATCCACTCAAATAACGCCCTGGTCGGTTGTCACCTGAACCATGCGGGCCGGGCAGCTAACCCCAAGGCAACAGAAACACCTCCCCTCGCTCCCACAAAGATGACCTGTCCATCTAGCGGAGCTGAGGCAAAAGAACTCACAGACGAACAGATACAGGAAATCATAACTGCTTATGGGGACGCAACCAGACGGGCAGTGGAATCTGGTTTTGATTTTATCGAGGTTCAGGCTGGTCATGGTTACCTCATTTCCCAGTTTTATTCTTCACGCACCAATCAGAGGAACGATCACTATGGTGACAGTATAGAAAACCGTCTCCGTTTTGCCAAAGAGGTATTCAAACAGGTCAATGATAACGCTGGTGTGTTACCGCTCATTGCCCGAATTTCAGGCAAGGAGTTTGTAGAGGGTGGGCTGGATGTTGGCGATCTTGGCCCACTGATTGAATTGATTGAAGAAAGTGGTTTTGCAGCCCTTCACATCGGCTATGGCAACGTTTGTGATAGCCCACCCTGGTACTTTAACCACATGGCATTACCCGAACAACCCCAGTTTGACATTCTGCGAGCCATTAGAGGAGTGACGGACTTACCCCTCATTGCCGCAGGTAGGATGGGATATCCCGATAAGGTTCAAAAGGTGATAGGAGAAGGTCTTGCTGACTTTATCGCACTGGGGAGGCCCCTTCTGGCAGATCCTGAGTTACCTTCTAAATGGGAATCGGGGAGAGAGGAAGAGATCACTTATTGTGGCGCATGTCTTCAGGGATGCTTGACCAATGTTAAGAGTGGTAACCCTATCGGTTGTATAGTTAATGCTGAGGTTGGTACTGAACCTTTAGTTAAGGCTGGTGAACCAAAAAAGGTAATGGTAGTAGGGGCTGGTCCCGCAGGCATTTCTGCCGCCGTAACCCTTTCTCGCTGTGGTCACATGGTTACTCTTTATGATCAATCCGACACCCCGGGGGGTGCTTCCCTGCTTGCCCCCAGGGCACGTCATAAGGAGATGATGGAAAGGCCAATCAAGGGTCTTCAGACAAAGTTAAGAAACGCAAATATAAAAACCATCTTCAATCAGCGAGTAGACAAGGAAGTTGTTAATCAGGAAAATCCCGATGCGGTTATTCTGGCCACTGGCGCCAGGCAGCGGGTGCCTGATATACCGAATCTTGATTCACAGCATGTTCTTACCTCTGTCGAGTTTTTTAAAGGGACTAAAGAGGTTGCTGGGGACAGGGTATTGATAATCGGGGCTGGAAAGGTGGGGGTAGAAGTGGCCGAGTCGCTTACAGATGTGGGAAAAGAAGTCGTCGCGACAAAGAGGACAGATACCATAGCAGAGGGGATGGAACCAATAACAAAGAAGATGTGTTTACAGAGGCTGGCAAAGAATCCAAGCCTGAAACTAATGCCCGAGACTACCGTGATCGGTTTTGAATGGAAAGGAGTAAGGGTCAGAGAAAAAGGCATAGAGAAGTTGTTACCTCCTTTTGACACTATTATAGTTGCCGCGGGGATGGTGTCACAAGTGGAACTGCTTGAAGAACTAAAAGACTTCCGTGGGCATATCTTTACCATTGGTGATGCCCGTGAGCCTTCCGATATCCAACAGGCATATAAGGAAGGGTTTGAAATTGCGAAGAGTATTTAGCTAGAAGATTTGTAACTACTCAGGTTATCAGGTTCACGGTTCAAGGTTAGTTGGCTTGCGCTCTTCATATTTCTTGAGATAGTTGATGAATCCACAGTCTAACCTTGAACCTTGAACCCCGTAACTGCCCTAAGTGTGGCGCTGAGCATCCCCAGAGAGCTATTTCCATGTTTACTACTAGCGGCAGCTCGGGGGGCACTTGCACCCCTGCCAGCTCTGGCTGAAGGGTTGGCTTTTGAGGTCGGGTACCTCAACAAATCATGACTTTGAAGAAGAACACGACGCTGGTTAGTGAGACCAGATGCCAGGCATAAGAAACAGCAAAAGTGAAGGGGAGAAAATGGCTTACAAAATTACAGAGGAGTGTATCAGTTGTGGAGCCTGTGAAACAGAGTGCAAGAATGGGGCGATCTCAGAAGGGGAAGAGATATATGTGATCGACCCCGATAGGTGTACAGAATGCGTGGGGAATGCCGAGTCGCCCCGATGTGTGGAGATATGTCCGGTAGATGCCCCTAATCCTGATCCAGACCATAAGGAAACCCGGGAGGAACTCCTTGCTAAGTGGCACAGGTTGCACCCGGGCGAGACACCCAAAGTGGCATAGAGTTGAAATCACAATTATTTCAGCAAATAGACTATAGCTTTATCGCTGAAGCAGAGAGAAAGGTAAGAGCGTAAAATAACAAGGAATAGAAGCCGTGCCTTACAAACTCTTAATTTTTACCTGTTATGGCGGATGTGCAATGGGCGTTGCGGCATCAAAAGCTTGTATCAGACTATGGGAAGAAAACGTGGGTGAGGTGAAAATCGGATGCCTTCCCGCTGTAATAGTACCATGGAAGCTTAATGAAATCAAAAAATCCGAGAAGCGAATTTTGATCGATGCCTGCGGTGTGCAATGTGGTAAAAAGCTAATTGAGAGGGAAGGAATGCCGGTAGATCGTTATATCGAGCTCACCTCAGAACTTGGCGTAAGGAAGGCAAAACAGTTACCCTCAAAGGCATTGGAGGAGCAAGTCTACAGAGTTATCCAGAAAGAAGTGGGTGCCCTCTTAGGGGGAAACTTATTGGAGGAAGAGAAGAAGGAGGCAGTATGAGTAAGGTAGTGGAAGTCACGGATCGAACCTTTGATGAGGAGGTTCTAAGGTCAGGCCTCCCTACGGAGGTTGACTTTTGGGCACCCTGGTGTGGACCGTGTGGAATGGTATTACCTATATATGACAAGCTCTCAGAGGCATACGAGGGCAAATTTAAATTCTGTAAGGTAAATGTGGATGAGAATCCACAGATGGCAACGAAATATCAGATTATGAGCATACCCATGCAGATATTTTTTGCTGATGGCCAGAAGGTTGACGAAATCCTCGGCGCAGTTCCTGAACCTGTAATTCGGTCAAAGGTGGAGGATATTCTTAAAAGGTTCCCGACTGATGAAAGATGAGAGAGGAAGGCTCAAAGCGTTTTTAACCTTCTGGACTGAGCATAATAAAGAGGATAGCGAGAAATTTAGGAAATGGGCGGAGAAAGCCAATATACCGGAAGATGAGTCAATTTATAATAGCATATTGCAGACAACACGAGAGATGGAAGAAGCGGATGAGAGGTTATCTCACTTATTGATCGAGTTATAGGAAAGAGAGTAGAGGAGGAATGTGGCAATCACTGATAAAGAGAAAATAGGGAATATCTATGAAATTCTACCCAAGCTGAATTGTGGATTCTGCGGATTTGGGAGTTGTGGTCAATTCGCCAGAGCAGTAGCTGAAGGGAAAGCATCGCCTTTTGGTTGCCAGCAGAATCCCTGGGTAGGCTACAAAATAAGTGAAATTATTGGTACGAAAGTCCCGGCCTTCGGCTATAGATATGGATTCTCTCGGCTTCTTTCTGCTCAGAGAGCAGGGTCTCCTCCTCCTCCAGCATCATTAAGAAAAGAGGTGGGAGCATTATCCCAAAAAGTTGCTGACATCTTGGCTAAAATCGAAAATTTAGGGAAGAAGCAAGAAATTCCAGATAGAAATTTGGCAATCGCTTCAGCGAAAACCAGGGAATGCAAAGGACTAATTTAGAAGATTGTACCTTCTGTTATTGTCCGTTTTATCCTTGTGGAGAAGAATCTACAGGAGGCAAATGGATTAGAGGTGCAATTTGGTCATGCGAAGACTGTAATTGGATCCATCGGAGTGAAGTTAAGTTGAGGAAAAATATCCATGTCTGAGATAAGATTATACCCTGATCCTATTCTTAGGCAAAAGTCACTCCCCTTAGAAATCATCGATTCAAAAGCGAAGGAAATGATCGATGACATGGCGAGGACGATGTATCTATATAAGGGGATTGGTCTTGCAGCATCACAGATTGGTATCCTGCTCAGGGCAATTGTAGTCAATTCAGAGTATGGTTTAATGCAAATGATTAACCCGGAGATACTTGAGTCTGAAGGGGAAAACGCAGGAGAAGAAGGGTGTTTGAGTCTGCCGGATGTTGAGGTAAATGTTACGAGAGGTTCAAAGATACTGATTCGGGGGATAGATCTCGATGAAAAAGAGATGGAATTTGAGGCATCGGGACTCCTGGCCAGAATATTTCAGCACGAAATTGATCACCTGGAGGGGAAGCTGATCATAGATAATCTGTCTAAGTTAAAGAGAGACCTGATCAAATCCAGGCTTAAAAAGAGGGGAAGGATGTTAAATAGTGACAAGACTTCATGCCTTGTTTGAAATGATAGATTCAAGAAGAAGGTAAGAGAATGGCTATAGTAGCAGGCGTAGATGTGGGTTCGTTATGTACGAAGACAGTGATATTGGATGGAGAAGGAGATATCCTGTCATACGATATTATGCGAAGCGGGCACTACTATCAGGGTGCGGCTGAGGAATCGATAGCTAATGCCCTTAAGTCAGCCGGCCTGAAGAAAGGTGATATAAGTTATACATTGGGGACAGGTTATGGAAGAGGGGCTGTTGCGGAGGCCGATGCCGAGGTTACTGAGATAACATGCCATGCACGGGGAGCTGTAAGGCTTTTCCCCGAAGTTCATACAGTCATTGATATTGGCGGTCAGGACAGCAAGGTAATAGGAATTGGTGACAACAGTAGAGTAACCAACTTTGTCATGAACGACAAATGCGCTGCCGGAACAGGTCGGTTCTTAGAGGTGATGGCCTTGGCTCTGTCGGTTGATATTGGGGAGATGGGGGATTTGTATTTTGCTTCTAAGGAGAAGGTGGAGGTCAGTAGCATGTGTACTGTCTTTGCTGAGTCAGAGGTTATATCCCTCTTTGCCCAGGGTCATAAAAAGGCCGATATTGCAGCGGCCATAGCCGATTCTATTGCAAGGCGTATCGTGGGCATGGTGGGACAGGTAGGCTTGAAGGAAAAAGTGATTATGTCAGGGGGGGGTTGCAAAGAACGCAGGGGTTGTCCGTTCTATCGAAGAGAGGATAGGAGCCAGTCTCCTTGTCTCTCAAGAACCGCAGATTGTTGGCGCCCTTGGAGCTGCAATTATTGCTTCCGAGCGGGTATAGTCCCCATTGGAAACATGGTTTCTAGCGGGGCAAATGCAGTTAATCAAAGGGCGGAACTAATGAAAGTCTCCTTTTCTAAAGGATGCAGCGCAACGCCGCAGATGGACTTTTTACAAAGCCATCAGTCTTGGAATACACTGGTTTCTGACTCAAGAAATAGGCATAGGCATAAACTCTACAAAGGAGAGTAAATCATGAAAGACAATGAAAAACTGGTTATTGTCGGTTGTGGTGGTGTTGGTGGTCCTGCTGCCATGCTGGCAAAGAGACTTATGACGGATGTAGATATAACTATTACTAGGGACGAAGAACGTTTCATCGTTAGATGAGCTCTGCCCCATGTAGTGGCCGGTCTGGCTACAGTTGATTCTATCACAAATCCCCCTACGATGTTTGAAAATGCAGGCATAACCAGCATTATAGCAAGGGTAACCCACGTGGATACAGAGAAAAAGATGGTCGAGTTATCAGATGGCCGCACCATCCCCTACGACAAGATAATCCTGGGAACCGGCGCAAGCCCCATGATACCTTCAATGGAAGGGGTTGACCTTGATGGGGTCTTTACCTTAAGGACCACACCCGATGCGGAAAAAATCAAACGCTTTCTGGAGGAACGAAGGGCCAGGAATCTGGTCTTTATAGGAGCCGGATTTATAAATCTCGAATTGGCCACACTTCTTTCACAGACAAAACCAGATTATTACAATGTAACAGTAATTGAGCTTTTAGGACATCCGCTACCCATCATGCTCGATGCGGAGATGGCGGTCAAGATACAGGAATATCTGGTTGAAAAGGGTTTCCGCATGATGATGGGTCATAAGGTGAAAAGAATATTGAGCGAGAACGAAAGTGTTTCTACTGTGGAGCTTGAGACCGGCGAGAAAGTTGATGCCGATATGGTCATGCTTTCTGTGGGCACAAGGCCTAATCTGGAACTGGCAAAAGATATGAATCTGGAACTTGGCAGATTTGGTATAAAGGTGAATAAATTCCTTGAAACATCAAACCCTGATGTCCTTGCGGGTGGAGACTGTGTAGAAAAAATTCATTTTGTAACAAAAAACCCTGCACCTTCTCAACTCCGCGGCTCTGCAGTTATTCAAGGGCGTCTTGCAGCCAAAAGACTGGCAGGGTATGAAATTGAGTTTCAAGGTATATTAAACAACTCTATGGTCAGGGTTTTTGATAAATATATTGCTGCTACGGGATTGACAGAGGAACTGGCACAGAATGAGGGGTTTGAAACTATCAGTGTTATGGTCAATTCCAGAAGTAAACACGGGATGATACCAGGTGTAAAACCGTGGACGCTAAAGCTTGTCTTTGATAAGGAGACTCAAAGGATAATAGGTGGACAGATCATCAGTGATAGTGACTCACCTGTAAAGGAGATCGACACAATTAATGCCTTGATTTTAGGTGAAAAAACAATCCCTGAGATGACCACCCTGATTTGTGCCGGGAATCCTGACTGTTCCTCTGAACCGAGCCTTGAACCTATTACAATCGCTGCGGAACAGGCACTACAGAAGTTAAGAAAGTAGCAATTAAAATGACCCTAAATATGTGATGTGATTCCCAAGACCCCAATGGTTCAAGTGGCAGCGATAGCTAAAAAACTAATAGTTTTGTCATTGCTAATACCTTTAATCATTGGTATACAAAAGACGAGGGGTATGGACCCCCGGGGAAATGAAGCATCTTCTCCTGAGATTGAGTGGAGTTTTTCCGAAAGGAAAAATTTGGAATGTATCGACTTCACGGACATCTTTGTTGTTTATGACAATAATACCTATGATAAAAGGCTGAAGACCGCCTGGGGTTTTTAAGTGTGTTGAAACTTCCCCAAAAGGCCATCTTATTTGACACTGGCGGGGATGGTTCAATTCTGGTATTTAAGAAGCACTATAATAATAATTATATCAAGTGTGGTGTCGGAAAAGAGATAACCATTAAAGAATAACTCTCAGGACAGGTAATTCTCTGTGAGACTTGTCATAATAGGTGCAGATGCAGCGGGAATGAGTGCTGCCAGCAGGGCCAAGCGTAATGATCCAAACCTCGATGTACTTGTTTTGGAAAAAACTAAGGATGTCTCCTACAGTGCCTGTGGTATGCCCTATAATATTGCCGATCCAAACCGGCCTATCGAGGAGCTGGTAGTGAGGCGGGCCGATGTATTCAGGGAAAAACAGGGGATAGATCTGCGTACAGGACACAGGGTAGATATGATCGAGCCTGCCAACAAGCGGGTAAACGGTATAGATACAAAAGGCAATGCCTTTAGCTTCGATTATGACAAACTACTCATTGCAACAGGCGCAATACCGATCCGGCCCGACCTTCCTGGATTTGACTTGCCTGGGGTAATGGTTCTTAAGAGCCTTGACGACGGCAGGCGGATCAAGGAATACCTGAGGGTTCAAGGGGTAAAGAAGGCGATCATAATAGGGATGGGGTATATCGCCCTTGAGATGGCAGAATCATTGAAATCGAGGGGTATTGAGGTGTCAATGGCAAAACCACGCCCCCGTTTTATGCCCTGGATGAATGGAATAATGGCCGAGCGAGTTCAAAAGGAGCTTGATACCCATAGGGTTGAAGTTTATACTGGTGTTGAGGTGGAAAAGATAGAAAAATCTCAGAATGGGTTAAGGATTGTCGCAAAAGATGCTGCGTTTGATGCCCAGATAATACTTGTTGCCATAGGGGTCCGTCCAGCTTCTTACCTTGCTGAGGAGGCCGGATTGGAGCTGGGTCCTTCTCAATCAATTTCTGTAGATCGCCATATGCGAACATCCAATGCAGACATATATGCAGCAGGAGATTGTGCTGATGCCTATCATGTGGTCACAGGCCAAAAGGTATGGATACCTCTGGCCCTTCGGGCTAATCGGTCAGGATGGGCAGCGGCTGATAACATAACAGGGAGAGAAAGCATCCTGGATGGTGTCGCAGGAACCTCTGTATTCAAGGTCTTTGACCTTCAGGTTGCCCAGTCAGGTTTGAACATGGAAGAGGCTGAGAATGCGGGTTTTGATCCGGTAGAGAGCGTGATAAAAGCATCCACACGAGCACATGCCCACCCGGACAGTGCACCCATATGGACACAAATGGTGGCGGATAGGAAAACAGGAAGACTCCTTGGTGCACAGATCGTTTCCACGGAGGGGGCTGCCCATCGTATTAATGCCGTTGTTGCTGCCCTTCACGCCAAAATGACGGTTGCTCAGTTTTCACAGGTCGACTTCGCCTACGCACCACCTTTTAGCCCCGTATGGGACCCGCTTCTGGTCGCTGCCAATCAGCTTATGAAAAAAATGTAGCAGCAGAGGAATAAGTCCCTTAGCCTTTTGCCATTCGCCAAAAGATGAAAAGACCAATAAGGTTGCTTTGTCGCTATTGCTATCGTAATGATAGAATACTTTTGGGGAATGTGGGAAGCTCTATCGAGACATGAATCGGGCAATGGTGATAAGGATACGTTCTTTGATGTTTAGAGGTATTTTGAGGAGGCAAGGTAATGTTGATCAGAAATAAAATCTTCAGCTCCATGGCAACCACTGCCATGTTCTGGAGGTATGAGAGGAAACTTGTAAAGGCCATAGTAGTTGGCTTATCGGTGCAGTGGGAATCTGTGGCATAAGTGATATAGTAATGCCATACTATTCTGGCAAGCTCCTCGGCATTAAAATGCACTGGCATATCTGTATAGTGGAACACCCACAGATCATCTTAACCTTTACTGCCGTGGGTATATTGATTGGATTATTGGTGCCAGAGGTTAGGAAGAGTACAATCTTTTCCCATTCCGCCCATATCTTAATAAGCAGTATGGCATCTATCCTCTATCTCGTCTCTTTCGGGCTAACTGAGTGGGTCCCTGTGATAGGCATGGTCTTTGTATACATGATATTGGCGGTGATAATCCCCTGTTGTACCAGCGATATTATCTTTCCTTTGCTTTTAACTGGAGAAGAAGCTAGAATTGAAGAGAGTAAGCACAAGCAGTAGTTATGTGAGCCTGGGAGGTCAAGATTTATGAAAACCTATCTGGACTGCCTGCCCTGTTTTCTAAGACAGGCCCTGGAAGCCTCGAGAATGGCCACAGAAGATAAACAGGTTCAAAGAAAGGTTCTGGATTCGGTGATGGAACGGCTTCCTAAACTCTCCTTTAATGCTACTCCTCCAGAGATTGCCCAGGTAGTCCATGGATTGGTCAAAGACATTACAGGGAATCCAGATCCGTATAGGGAGACTAAGAAGATACACAACCAGATTATGCTGAATTCATATCCCGTTATAAAAGATATCATAGCTAACTCTGATGATCGCCTACTGAGTGCTGTAAAGATGGCTATTGCAGGGAACATAATAGATTTAGGGGTTCAAAATGATGTAAAAAACCTCGAAGACTCTATCCACACTGCCTTTTCTTCCAATCTGATTATTAACAATTATGATGAATTCAAAGAGACTTTGATGCATTCCAAATTCCTTCTCTATCTGGGTGACAATGCCGGAGAGATAGTCTTTGATAAAATCCTGATAGAAGAAATAAAGATGCTAAAGGATGTGGAGATAGTCTTTGTTGTGAGAGGAAATCCTGTCATCAATGATGCTACCATAGAAGATGCTGAATTCGTCGGCATGAAAGAATTAGTAAGGGTTATCTCCAATGGTTCCGATGCCCCGGCCACTATCCTATCGCAATGCTCTCCAGAGGTTCGCAAACTTTTTTCTAAGGCAGACATGGTCATTGCCAAGGGACAGGGAAATTATGAATCCCTGAGTGAACACGAAGGGATATTCTTTCTCCTAAAGGCAAAATGTCCTGTGGTAGCAAGAGACCTTGGAGTAAATGTGGGCGATACTATCTTAAAAAGCAATAGCGTAAGGAACTTAATACTACTCCGACACATTGTCATTCCGAGGAGCGCAGCGACGAGGAATCTCACAAATGAGACCCTGGAGGGAAGATTCTTCACTCCCTTTGGTCGTTCAGAATGACATAAAACATGAATTGTCGGAGTAGTATTAACTTGAGGGAAAAGAGATTTTGCCCATATTGTGGGAGGAGGGGTGAGGACATATACCGGCAAGGCAGAAAGCGCCTGTATTGTGGCTATTGCAAAGAAATACTTTACGAAAATCCTCTCCCTGCCGTTGCTGCCTTAGTAGAAGAAGAGGACAACAAATTACTGATGGTCAAGCGATCGGTGGAACCTGCCCAAGGGAAGTGGGCACTGCCCGGTGGTTTCATAGAGACAGATGAAGAGCTAGAGGAAGCGGCTTCGAGAGAACTGAAAGAGGAAACTGGATTGAAGGGAAGAGTGAAAGAATTGGTAGGTGTCTCCTATCAACTCAGCCAATTCTGGGGTAAATCGATCATTGTTATTGGATATTGGATAGAGACTTTTGATGGCGTGTTAAAGCCAGGAGATGATGCCTCAGATGTCAAGTATTTTGATATAAATGACCTTCCTCCTATCCCATTTTCCTCTCATGAAAGATTAATAGAAGAATTCAAGAGAATGAAACGACCGAGCAGACAGAATGAGAAGCTTCAGAAGAAATTGGGATAGATAAAGGGGGGGGATAACGCGAAAAATACAAGGGTTTTCAATTCCGTACGAAAGGAGGAATCGCAACATGAGTGAAGAACGAAATCCCACTGTCCAAATAAAAGAAGCAGACAGGGTTGAAATCACCGCAGTTATAGACAACTATTCAGATCATACCCTTCCAATGAGTGAGCCCCCTTCCGAAATGATAAAGAGGGCACCTCCGGCAGTTGAAGGGAGGATACCGTCTGATGCACTCCTGGCAGAACACGGTCTTTGCTTGTTGGTCAAAATCTTCAAGAATGAAAAGCACTACAGCGTACTACTCGATGCGGGCTGGTCAAAAGTAGGAGTACCCCATAATATAGAGATGTTAGGGGTGGATACTTCCGAAATAGAGGCAGTAGTGATAAGCCATGGTCACATGGATCATTTTGGGGCGTTGCCCGATGTACTGGAGATAATGGCTTCCCATGGTGTTTCACTGATTATCCACCCAGATGCCTTCTTACCACGGGCCCTATCCTTACCTACAGGAGCCAAAATAGAAATGCCTGTTTTAAAGGAGTCAACCATTCAAAAGACAGGTGTAAAAGTGGTGAAAACAAGGAATCCCCATTCCCTTGCCTCAGGGCTGGTCTTTTCTCTGGGAGAGGTGGAACGAGTCACTGACTTCGAAAAAGGAATGCCCGGGGCTATCATTGAACGGGAAGGGAAATTTGAGCCTGACTCGCTCATGGATGATCATGGATTAGTAATGAACATAAAAGGGAAGGGGTTGGTCATTATAACAGGCTGCGCCCATTCTGGAATAATCAATACTGTTAAGTATGCAAAAAAAATTACAGGGGTTGATACAGTCTATGCTATAATGGGGGGGTTCCATTTAACAGGCCCTGAGTTCATACTGCTTACTGAGAAAACAGTCCACGAACTAGAAAAGATAAATCCATCAGTAATCGTTCCTATGCATTGTACCTGTTGGGTAGCTATAAACTGGATTGCAAGTAGGTTTACAACGCAGTTTCGGTTAAACAGCGTGGGGACGACTTTTTGTTTCTAAGCGCTCTGGTTCATAAATTCGGTGACATACTATGGTTCATGGTTCATGGTTCATGGTTCATGGTTCATGGTTTATGGTTGGTTGATCTCTAACTTTGAACCTTTGAACCGGGAACCTCTGAACCTGAGATTGGAGGTGTGATGAATCGCCTGGCACTATACTTCAAAGGGGTCTTACACAAGTTTCCCAAAACTCTGCCTGAACAGATACTACTGAGCTCACTTTCCGTGTGGGGGTAGGAAATGACAGGTTATTCATACATTTACGGTCCCGTTCTCTCGCGGCGATTGAGACGTTCTCTGGGAGTGGATCTTGTGCCTTTCAAGACATGCACATACGATTGCATCTACTGCCAGTTAGGACGCACTACAAACAAAACAATCGAACGGAAAGAATATATCCCGATTGCAGATATCCTCGCTGAACTGGAGAAGAAATTAGCCGTTGAACCCCTTCCGGATTACGTAACCCTTGCAGGATCAGGAGAACCGACCCTAAATGTACAAATTGGAGAGCTTATTCGAGACATAAAGCATTTAACGCCCATTCCCGTAGCCGTTCTCACCAATGGCTCACTCTTAGGGATTCACGAAGTCCAGGATGCCTTGATGGAGGCTGACCTCGTAATCCCCTCCCTAGATGCCGGGAACGAAGATATATTCCAGTATGTAAATCGTCCTCATCGGAGTATCGATTTCGAGATTATGGTCAATGGGATCGCCGAGTTTAGAGAGCGTTTTCCTAGGCCGGTGTGGCTTGAGGTATTTCTACTTGGAGGCGTTACGGCCATAGAAGCAGAAGTTAAGAAGATTGTTGCCCTTGCCAGGCGAATCCGGCCGGAGCGCGTCCAGTTGAATACCGTATCGCGTCCCCCGGCCGAAGAATTTGCCTATTCAGTATCTGCAAATCAGATGGAGGTGTTTGCAAACCTCTTCGACAGGAAAGCAGAGGTGATCAGCGAAGAGGTGACCGACGAAGTGCGGGCGCTTACTCTGTCGGCAGCGACAGATAAAGATATTCTGGCTCTATTGAGCAGACGTCCCTGCACAGCCCAGGGTGTTTCGGCAGGTCTTGGTCTGCACATTGGCGAGACGACAAAGCGATTGCAGGCGCTGATCGAAGAGGGGACCGTTTCCTCTCTGCGAAAGGATGGAGCCTTGTTTTACGGGACAAAAAAGGCGAAATGATTAACGAAGTTATATCTCTTAACACAAAATCGAAAGGAGGATTCGAATGTTTTGTTTTCAATGTCAGGAAACAGCCAAGAATCAAGGATGCACCCTTAAAGGCGTATGCGGCAAGCCGGAGGAGACCGCTGATCTTCAGGATCTGCTCATTTACGTGTGTAAAGGGATCTCGATCTATGGTGAAAAGTTAAAGGAAATGGGCGCTATGGACAAGAACGCAGCCCACTTCGTGTGCAAGGCACTTTTTACCACCATCACCAATGTGGCATGGGACGATGATGTCATCATCGACCGGATTAAGGAAGGTTTCAAGATTCGGGACGCACTCAGGGAAAAGGCAGGAGCCGCCATGTCCGGCGCGCTCCCGGATTGCGCCACCTGGTTATCAGAGGACAAGGGGGCCATCCTGGCCAAGGCCATGTCTGATGAAGTGCGCATCACCGCCGCTGAAAACGAGGACGTGCGCTCCCTCAGAGAGCTGCTCATCATCGGCTGTAAGGGAATCGCAGCTTATGCCGATCATGCCGCGATTCTTGGTCATGAGAAGGATGATATCTACGGCTTCCTCATGGAGGCCCTGGCATCCACCACCAAGGATCTTTCAACGGATGAGATGATCGCCATGGTCATGAAGGCAGGGGAGATGGCTGTAAATACTATGGCCCTTCTGGATGAGGCCAATACAACTGCCTATGGCAATCCCGAGATCACAGAGGTCAACATTGGCGTCAGAAACAATCCCGGAATCCTGATCTCCGGCCACGACTTGAAAGATATGGAAGAACTGCTCAGGCAAACCGAAGGAACGGGTGTGGATGTTTACACCCACGGGGAAATGCTGCCGGCCAACTACTATCCGGCCTTTAAGAAGTATGACCATTTCGTGGGCAACTACGGCGGGTCGTGGTGGCATCAGAACAAGGAATTCGAATCCTTTAACGGTCCCATCATTCTGACAACCAACTGCCTGATTCCCATCAAAAAGGAAAACACCTATCTGAAACGGCTCTTTACTACCGGTGTCGTCAACTATCCCGGGGCCAAACACATCGCGGACAGACCGGAAGGCGGGACAAAGGATTTCTCCCCGGTCGTGGCGCTGGCGAAAACGTGCAAGTCACCGGAAGAGATAGAGTCCGGCAAGATCGTGGGCGGGTTCGCCCATAACCAGGTCATGGCCCTGGCTGACAAAGTGATCGACGCCGTTAAGTCAGGAGCCATCAAACGCTTTGTTGTCATGGCCGGGTGCGACGGCCGCCAAAAAGCCCGAAGTTATTTTACTGAAGTGGCCGAGAAGCTACCCGAAAACACGGTAATTCTCACCGCCGGATGCGCCAAATACCGCTACAACAAGCTGGCCCTGGGTGACATCGGCGGTATTCCCCGCGTGCTGGACGCCGGTCAGTGCAACGACTCCTACTCCCTGGCGGTGATCGCCTTGAAACTCAAGGAAGCATTCGGACTGAACGACATCAATGAGCTACCCGTCTCTTACGACATCGCCTGGTACGAGCAAAAAGCAGTGGCCGTGTTGCTGGCCCTGCTGTTTCTCGGCGTCAAAGGAATTCGCCTGGGTCCCACATTGCCGGCCTTCCTGTCTCCCAATGTGGCCAAGGTCCTGGTGAAAAAATTCGACATCAAACCTATTGGAACTGTGCAGGATGATATTGCAGCAATGATGAAAGGAGAATAATACGGTTTGAATGAAAAATACGATATAACAAGTCGCTCCACCGGACGGCAATTCCGCTGCGCTCCATTGCCTCCGGTGAGCTTGGTCGGGTCGTCAGCTTAAACAGGGGGAAGTGAATAGATGGCTAAAGAACTCTATCCGAGATGTGGCAGATGTGCCAAAATGGTGTGTCATCCTGCGATAAGAGCCGATGAGGCGCCTCCCTTTGACGAGATGCCCCCTTTCTGCCCTATGAGGCTGCACGCCGAGCTTATTGAAAAAACTGTCATGGAATATGATAAACCGGAGGTGAAGGAATTTGCGCGTCTGGCATCTGTCCAGGAATTTGAATGTTATGAGTGGACGGAAGAGGGCTTAAGAACCAAGATCCCGCGAATTGAAGAGACGATTCAGTTTGCTGACAAGTGTGGTTATCACAGGTTAGGCATCGCCTTTTGCGCCGGCTTAAGGAATGAAGCGCAAATGCTCACCGACATTTTAGAAAATAAAGGATTTCAGGTTGTGTCTGTTTGTTGTAAGGCAGGAGCCATGGCTAAAGAAAGGATTGGCATAAAACCGGAACAGAAAATAAGAGGATCCGTAAATTGGGAATCCATGTGCAATCCTGTTTTTCAAGCAGAGATTCTCAATGCTGAGACAGTTGATTTAGCCGTTATGTTAGGACTCTGCGTTGGACATGACACTTTGTTTATCAAATATTGTCATGTCCCCATAACTGTGCTGGCGGTAAAAGACAGAGTTACAGGACATAACCCTTTAGCTGCCCTGTACTTATCTCAGTCTCCCTATTATAGAAGATTACGGGCTAAAAAAGAAGTAACTATTCAGGTTCAAGGTTCCGGGGTTCACGGTTCAAGGTTAGACTAATGAAATATGAAGAACGCAAGCCAACCAACCCTGAACCGTGAACCTTATAACCTGAGTAGTTACAAAAAGTCTTTCCCATAGGAGGTAAAAAATGGTTCAAACTGTTGTAGACAATAGGATACTTGGCTATACAAAAAACATGCACGCCGGCGCAGAAAACCTGGATAATGGGAACACGATGGCAAGGGTGAGGGTGGATGATACGTTTTTGTCCGCTGAACTGGAAATAGAAGTCAAAATACCGGATTTAAAGATTGTATCAATACAGGGCAGGATAATTCGCTCATTTGCCGAGGAGTGCAGGAATAATGCTGAAATCTTGAAACGGGCAGTGGGTATGCGTGTAGGTTCAGGTATTACCAGGTTGGTTAAGGAGACAATAGGAGGATCCAATGGGTGTAACGTCTTTGCCGATATGATACTTGAAGGCTGCAATGCGGTGATAATGGGATTTACCGTGGATGAGCTGGACACACAGCTTGCAGCAGAGACCGACGAAGCCTTTGGACAGGTGCTGAAGGATATGCTCGAAAATAATCCAAGGGTTGGAAGCTGTATAGCCTTTGTTGAAGGCAATGAACTGAGAAGAAGATTGGGGGTGTGATAATGTTTGAATTCACAAGGTCAAAGTCCATAGGTGTGGAGAAAAGGGAAGACGGCATCTTTTTGATACATGGATTCCTCGATGACAATGTCTATACCATAGAGCTGGATCTGGGGGTAAAGACTCCGGAGTTTACTATAGTAAGCGCGAAGGGGAATATGAAGAGGTACACTACTCCAGAATGTCCTAAGGCTCCGAGCATCCTGGATGATGCAATAGGGCTTCAGATTGGGGGCGCTGATTTTGAAACAAAGGTAAAGAAGCTCGTGGGGAGAGGCGGATGCCGCCACCTTGCAGATCTCTTTATAGAGTGCTGCAATGCCGTTTTTCCCGCCGTTATACAGACCCAATGGAAAATCGCTAGATCTAATGGGATGAGTAAAGACGATTTTATTAAGGGACTGGTGAACAAAGAACCTAAAATCAGAGACAGGTGTATGACATATTCCAGGGAGAGCGAATTGGTTAGAAGACTGGGGGTTTCGTGGTGAGCAAAATGTTAATAGACCTTCATGTCCATACTAAAGGGCTTTCTCCCTGCAGTGAGATGTCCCCAGAAGAGGCAGCGCTGGAAGCTAAAAAGATCGGGTTAGACGGGATATGTTTTACAGAGCACAATAAACCGTGGGACCATCACGAGATTCTGGAGGTTGAGGAGAAATCCGGAATTTTGATCTTCCATGGAATCGAGGTAGATACCACGGAAGGACATGTACTGGTTTTTGGGCTTCAGAAGAACTTTGAGGGGATCACCCCTATTGAAGACTTACATCAAATGGTGAACGAGGTTAATGGGTTTATGACAGCAGCCCATCCCTTCAGGGGTTTTTTGTTGTTTGGGTTTTCCAAATTGCAGATGGACGTGGATGATGCCAGTAAAAACCTCCTCTTTAAATTTGTTGATTGTATGGAGGTATTCAGCGGGAGGCAGACAATAAAAGAAAACGCCTTCTCGTCTCAGGTATGCGAGAGATTGAACCTGAAAGGTGTTGGCGGAAGCGACGCCCACTCAATCAAGGATATCGGTAAGTGTGTCACCGTCTTTGAAAACAGGATAGAGAGGCAGGAAGACCTCATAAGGGAGTTAAAGACAGGAAGATACAAGGCCGGCTATTTTCGAAAGGCTTAAGTAAATTGAACCTTTGCAATTCGGACAAGGAGAAGACAAGATGGAAAACTGGGAACCAATAATAAGAAGAATGGAGCTTCTTTTACGGCTTAAGACCTTTCCGGTAGCCTTCAAACTTCTGGAAGATGCCGGAGAGATAGAAGATAATAAATGGATACGCCGTCCCACAAAAAAGTTTACCCTCTGCCAACTCATAACAGTGGTGCGGACTTACGACTGGACAGTAGGGGCCACTGCCGATGATCTCGTAGGGCCTGGCTGTAGCGGTATGATCGGATTCGAAGAGAAGCCGGAATATATTAAAGATGGCAGTTTCCGGTCTATCGTATGGTGTAAGACCAGGGAAGATGCCAGGAGATGTGAAGAACAGATGCCGAGTATCCCGACAGGCAAATATAACGCAGTGCTTATGGGACCTTTAGTCTATAACCCCTTTGACCCTGATATTGTGCTGATATACGGGAACCCTGCCCAGATGATCGTCCTCATCAACGCCCTTCAATTCGAAGACTATGAACAGTTTCAATTCTTTTGTGTCGGAGAGTCGGCATGCGCCGATTCTATTGCCAGGTGCTACTTAAATAACAAACCCTCTCTTGCCATCCCCTGCTACGGGGAGAGGAGATATGGGCATGTGCAGGATGATGAACTGGTCATGGCATTGCCCGCCTCCTGGATGAAAAAGGCCGTGAGTGGTCTTGAGGAACTCTACAAAAGGGGCATCAGGTATCCCATCTCACAGTACGGGGCGCAGGCCGATCCTACCCCTGGTTTTCCACCGAGTTATCATCTTCTATGGGGAGACTCTGAGGAGGATACGGGGTTTAAGAGGTTTGATAAATAAGAGGAGGTTATATATTTAGCCCTTTGAGCATCATAGCTATTAAAGTACTAAAGTATGTTAAGGTCACTCTCCCAACACTTTAAGCGCTTCTTGAAGCTTATCTTTAGTGGCAATTTTTAGCTTGTCCCTAACCCTTGTTTTTAAATCCTCTGTTCCTGAATTTCCAACTGCTTCAAGCCCAAGGGCTTCTCTTACCTTTTCTATATATTCTGAAGGCATTATTGGTTTCTCTATATAAGAGTGAGGACTAAGAAGGACTTTTTCTGCCTTTAATTTCATAAAATCTTCTCTGCCAAGCTCATCATGGGCATGGGCGGTAACAACAATAAATGGAATCTTTGACCATTCCGGGTTTTTTTGGAGATATGAGAGAAGTTTCACCCCTCCCATCTTGGGCATTACAAGATCGAGAGAGATTAAATCAGGTTTGCATTCCTTAATCCTCTCCAAAGCATGTTTACCATTGTTTGCGGCCATTACATTGAATCCGGCATCCTCGAGTACGGTTTTTAAGAATAGCTGGATATCGGGTTCGTCATCTACAACAAGAATTGTCTTCTTTTTCACATCATCCATTTGATCCCTCCGAAATTATAAAGGATTATTTTTCTCCTCGGAAGAAAGAGGCAAACGGTTTCTCAGAAATTCTATTCTGAAAACCGATCCTTTCCCCAATGTGGATTCAAAAGATACTTTCCCTCCATGCTCATGGACTATTTTTCTTGTGGTAAGGAGACCCAGACCTGTCCCCTGTCCAGACCCCTTGGTCGTAAAAAAACTGGTAAAGACTTTTTTCTTCACCTCATAATCCATGCCGAATCCATTGTCCTTTACTTCATAACAGATATTACCATCTTTTTCAAACAAAGAAAATTCTATTGTAGGATTTTTATTATCACTTACAAGGCAGGCATCAATGGCATTAGAGATCAGGTTGGCTATACACGTATGAATAGCTTTAGCATCCATGGCCGCCTTATCGATACCCTCTTCCAGTTTTGTTATGAATCTTATCCCGGATTGTGCTATGGTATCTTTGTAAAGGTCTACAATATCAGTTGCTATAATGTATGGATCTGTTAATTCTGCCTTTAGGGTGGTTCCCCTGGCAAAATTCAGGAATTCTTTTACAAAAGAGGAAATCTTTTCAATATTATTCTGGAGCATATCCCATCCTTGTTTTACCAATTCATTGTTACCCCTATTCATGCCGGAGTTAACAACGTACATCCCGCCTTCTAACCCCATGAGAACATTCTTTATCCCGTGAGCAAGACCGGCTACCGTTTGACCAACGGCAGCCAGGCGTTCGGCTTCAATTATTTCACTTTCCAATTGTTTAATTTTACTGATATCCTGAAAAAACATAACTTTCCCAATATACTCATTGTCCTTTTTTAACCTAACACCTGAGAAAGCTATGGGAACTTTATTTCCCTTATAATCAGTCAGTTCGCCTTCTCTAAAACTTACGGTGTCATCGCCTTCTTCGATTGCACTCAAAAAATTTCTTGGATACAGTTTCTCTCCTGGGATTTTGTTGACAACTTTATTCGTTGGATAATTGAGCATCTTTTTTGCCGAGGGGTTATATATATTTATTATTCCATCTTTGTTATCAGCAATAATCCCGGTCAGTGTACTTTGAATCATAATTTGATGAAATTCCCTGGCTTCTTTTAAATGTCTTTCCAACAGAAAAGTCTGTGTTACATCAATGGCCATCTCGATCACATACTTTACCTGTCCATCCTCTTTTGAATATGGGGTTGCGGTTACCATATAGACAACTTTACCCCCTTTTTTGTCATAACCCTCCTGCAGAGAGTTGTGGGTTTTCCCATCTCGGAAAACCGCCATAGCCGGACATTCTTCACAAATATCCTTCTGTTTCTTGTAAGATTCAAAACAATGTGTTCCCGGATCTTTTCCAAAGGTCTTTTGAAACTGCCTGTTGCTTTTTACTACCTTAAAATTTCTATCAATGACAGTTATATAACATGGGACATTGTCAAAGATTGTCATGTATTCATTTTGGACCCGAACCTTTTCTGTAATGTCTGTTGACATCTCAATTATGTGAGTGATATTCCCTTCCAAATCCCGATAAGGAGATGTATGAACCAGATAATGGTTAAGGTTGCCTTTTATATCCTGCCCTTGCTCCCGGGAAACCCTGGTTACACCGTCCATAAATGTTTCACTTGCAACACAGTGGCGGCATCTTCTTTTCCTGCCCTTATATACCTCAAAACACTTCTTGCCATTACATGCTCCAAATGTATCTTCAAATCTCTTGTTAGCGTCCACTATTCTATACTTTCTGTCAATGATAGCAATACTGGTGGGAACCTGATCGAATAAATCGAAGCTCCTCCATTTTTCGGATTTGCCTTCCTTTATTTCATCCCCCCCATAGAATAATGATTGCCCTTCATTCAGCCCATCCTGATCCCTTCTTATTGCCCTGTCATATAATTGTTTAATGGGCTGGAAGACCTGACACTCCCGGCAGAATTCCATTTTTTCACTCCAATCACTATAGGCTCTCCCCTTGCAAATCGTCCCATTTATAAACCAGCACAGATGCCCTGAATCGAGTTCCCATGCGGGGCAATGCTCTTTCTTGTCTTGAGGGCATCTCTCCAATTCCCAGCATGGTTTTAACGACTGTTCTTTTGTGCTTCTCATAACGAGTACATACAGAACCTGTCGCTCTGTTTCGTTAGGAATTTTTCGCCATCCCTGTTCAAAACTCTGGATCGACCGCAGGGATGTCCCTAAAAGCTCAGCCATCTCTTTTTGCGTCTTCTTCAAATTCAAGCGTATGGATAAAAATTCTTTACTGTCCATAATCTATAAGGTAAATTGCAGATATACCTTCTCCCTTCCTAACTGCCCAGGTGGATAGGCTGTAGGCAGTTAGACTGTAGGAGGAAATAGGAAATTGCATTTGAGTTGGATGTTCCGAATGCGACTCGAAAATGGTGGAGACCGAGAAGGTTCTGAGCGCCTTGATTCGGTCAATGCGTGACTAACAGCCTTCAGCCTAAACAACCTGAGTAGTTACTATACGACAAATATTTAAATATCACATTGTGATATATTTATCAAGATTTATTTTTATAAATACTGAATAATTAATATTGACAACTCTCTGCATAAATGCTATTTAGTGAACAAATATTCATTAACTTTATTCCATAAAAATATTATTATATTTTCCGTAATAATATGCGTAGCGGCAAGCTACAATAGACTGTAACTGCTGGATTTCATTATTTAAAAAGTATCGTTTGGATTGGAACGTAATATATCTGACATATCACACAGTGATACATATATGTGAAAATTAATTTGATAAGATATTACGAAAATTCTTGACAACATCCAATACACATGCTAGGTTTTCGTCAACTTTGAATGAATACTCATTCAAAATCCTTTTTTATATACAGTCAGAGGGAGGTTTAGGGGGCAATCAATGACTGAACTAGAGAGTTGGGACTGGGAAACTAAAGAAAGGTTGGTTACAGACATAAACGGATGGAGAAGCAAATTCCCGGTCGTCTATGAATGTGTTGTCAGTAATGATGGCGAGAAAATTTCGGCACCTGTCAGGACAGAGGATGACAGATTTACAGCCTGTGTGAATGGTAAAACCTGGGAGAACACCTTTGAGAAATTGTGGTCGCTGAGATTCGGTCCTGACGACAGGCTGACAGGCTTGGTGAGAAAAGACGATGAATGGACGGTAGCTGTAGATGATGAAAAATGGGAAGAAAGCTTCGAATATGCCTGGAATATCCAATTTACTCCCGATGGGAAAAGCATTGCAGTAAACGTAAAAGGCGAGAATGGGTATGGAATAGCCTTAAACAACAGAACATGGGAGAATGGATTTGTTGAGGCGAGGGATTTTACCATAAGTCCCGATGGGAAGCTCACTGCCGCCGGTGTACAGACCAAACGTCTCGGAGAGGGGGATATCTTTGGATTTGCCGAAGGCATATGGACAGTGGCAGTGAATGGTAAGCCCTGGGAGAAGAATTTCTTGAATGTATGGGGTATTGCCTTCAACTCTGATAGCAACAAGGTAGCGGCGGAAGTCAGGGTTGGTGAATATGAATATGCTATTGCAGTAAATGGGACCCCATGGAACAAGACATTCAAGTGCGTCTGGGGGCCGATCTTTTACCCACAGGGGGATGATGTTCTGGCGCCTGTTCAGATCGATGAGGGTTGGACCCTGGCAAAGAATGGCGAATTGATATGGGATAGGAAGTTCGTCCAGACCTGGCACCAGAAATTCAGCCCGGATGGGCAGAGAATCGCTGCTGTGGTGGCGCCTAAGTTTGGCAAATGGACGATTGCAATAGACGGTTCTTCCTGGAATAGGACGTTTAGGGATGCGGTCTTACCGCCTGTTTTCAGCCCCGATAGCAAAAGAGTGGCGGCCATCGCTAAGGAGAACAACCGCTGGACAGTTGCGATAGACGGAGCCCCATGGGGAGAGGGTTTTGATATGATATGGGACCCTGTTTTCAGCCCGAGCAGTGATAGAGTTGCTGCCAAGGCTGAAAAAGAGGGCAAGTTCTACATTATCCTGGATGGTAAAATAGGAAAACAGGCATTCGAAAACGTCTGGAACCCTGTCTTCAGCCCTGATGGAACGAAACTTCTGGTAAGAAGTATAGAGGATGGAAAATATTACCGTCGGGTAGTACTAGTGGAAGAGATATAAAAATGGTTCTTTCTCACATTGAGTGGGTAATATAAACTTTCCCCTCCCCCTTGATGGGGGAGGGCGAGGGTGGGGGTAATAAGTGACCGTATTTCCAGATGTTATTTCCCCCTCCCCTTAATCCCCTCCCGCTGGGGGAGGGGAAAATTTACTTTTTACGAAGTCGTCAATCTTCGTAGAATCTTGTAAAGTCCCGTGCTAGTAGAGCATTTCAATAATACCGTTACGGTATTGTCATTTCGAGCGTAGCGAGAAATCTGATTGAAATCAATGAATTATTAAGATCTCTCCCTGCGGTCGAAATGACACATTGATAAAGAAACGCTCTAATAGTCATGGGCTAGTCTATGGTCTAATGTCTTAAGCCTTATGTCTGAAAGAATGAGGAGTAAAGAGAAATGTACGAATTTGTGAGCGGGCCTTTGGTATGGATCTCATTCATAGTCTTCATTGGGGGTAGTCTTTACCGGCTGGTTTCCATGCATAAACTGGCAAAAAAGGAAAAGGTCATCTATCCATATATGAGTCTGAAGTATGGTCTGCGGTCCATTATTCACTGGATCATCCCCTTTGCCAGTACCAATATGAGAAGACGGCCTTTGATGACTATAATAACCTTCGCTTTTCATATCTGTCTGGTTTTAACGCCCATTTTTCTCCTGTCTCATAACCTTCTCTGGCGCCAGTCCTGGAAAATTAGCTGGCGGACACTGTCGGAAGGGACGGCGGATATAATGACTGTAATCGTCATCCTTGCCGCAATCTTTTTCCTTGTCAGAAGATTAGTACTTTCCGAGGTGAGGTACGTTACCTTTCCATCTGATTATGCTTTGCTGGCAATAGCTCTGGCGCCGTTTCTGACAGGCTTTCTGGCATATCACCAATGGCTTCCCTATAAAACGATATTGATTCTTCACATTCTATCTGGTGAGATTATGTTGATCGCTATCCCTTTTACAAGGCTGAGCCATATGCTGTATTTTGTCTTTACCCGGGCATATATGGGCAGTGAATTTGGTGCGGTGCGTAACTCTAAGGATTGGTAGGCATAAATTTTTCAGGAGGATTGCTTATGGCTGAGACTGCAAAGGAAATTGTCGTTGATCCGGGCTTAGACGAAACGATAAAGAAACTCACCCCGAAGAAGATAGAAAACACGATAAATAAAGTTTTAACCAGGGGGGCCGCTGCCCGCTTAAAGGTCTACATGCAGACCTGTGTTCACTGTGGCTTATGTGCAGAGGCGTGCCATTTTTACCTCTCCCATGACAAGGACCCCCGTTTTTCGCCTGTGGGCAAAGTGAAACAAACCCTCTGGGAGATAGTAAGGAGAAAGGGCAGGGTGGATGGAGAGTTTATTAAAAACTGTTCGAGGATAGCCCACACAGAGTGCAATGTCTGCCGGCGTTGCAGCATGTACTGTCCATTCGGCATTGACATGGCATATCTTCTTCTTCTGGTGCGCAGGATATGCGCCTTATTAGGTGTGGTACCCCAGTATCTTCAGGACACGGTCAACAGCCATGCGGTTACTATGAACCAGATGTGGGTCAAGCAGGATGAATGGATCGATACCCTCCAGTGGCAGGAAGAAGATGCTCAGGATGAGGTGAAGAATGCACGCATCCCCCTCGATAAAGAGGGAGCAGAGATCATGTATTCGGTTATAGGCCCGGAACCGAAATTCCTTGCCCAGCTTTTGGGCAATATCTCGATAATTATGACGGTGGCGGGCATGGATTGGACAATGCCTTCCTTTGACGGTTGGGATAATAGCAATATGCCCATGTATTCAGGTGATTTTGAGACCATGGCCCGAGTTGAGAGAAAACATTTTGAGGCAGCATTCAAGCTTAAGGTAAAAAAGATTGTGATGGGTGAATGCGGGCATGCATTTCGAGGCGCTGTCTATGATGGGCCAAAGTGGCTGGCATGGAAGGAGCCTCCAGTGCCGTTGATTCATGCTGTCCAGTTTTACTATGAACTGATCAGGGATGGAAAGATAAAAATAGCCAGAAAATTCGAACAACCCGTTACAATACAGGAGCCGTGTAATATTATAAGAGGTAGGGGGCTGGGGGATATGCTCCGTTATATCATGAGGGCTACCTGTGAGGACTTTAGGGATGTTTCTCCCCGATATGAACACAACTACTGCTGCGCTGCAGGTGGGGGTGTCATAAATTGCGGCCCGCCCTGGAAGAAGAGTCGAGTAGAGGGCAACAGGGTCAAGGCAGAACAACTCAAGGCTACTGGCGCCGAGGTAGTCGTCACACCCTGTCACAACTGCCATAGCGGTATTGAAGATATAGTCAACTACTATAAGCTTGGGATGCATGTTAAGTTTTTTAGTGAAATACTGGTTGACGTTATGGAGATTCCAGAAGAGCTAAAAGTTTGATATGTTAATAAGGAAGAGAAAATGAATAAGAAACTGCTTGGTTTTATTGTGTTAATAGGGATATCCGCATGTTTTTTCTTCTTGCTTTTAGTTATGGGTAATATTTGGGTTGAAAGAGGAGATAAAGAGAAATCCTCTGCCCCTCCTATATTAATTTCTGAGACTGCTGTTTTCAAGGAATTGGAACGGCCTCCGGTGGAATTTTACCACGACAGGCATACAGTTGCCCTGGAAAAAGAAGGCTGTGGGGTCTGTCATTCTCAGGATGAAAAGGGTGGATTTACATTTAAATATCCCAAGTTGAGAGATGATAGCACTAAACAGAGTCTCATGAATTCGTATCATGATAGTTGTATAGGATGCCACGTTGAAACGTCAAAAAAAGGCAAAAAATCCGGTTTTGTGACCTGTGGGGAATGCCATGTTGTGAAGAAAAAATCTCGAGTAATGAAGTATGCTCCAATTGGTCCTGATTACTACTATTCCCTGAACGATACTTATCATAAAGACTGTATTGCATGTCATAAAGAAGGAAAGGAAGTAACTAAGGAAGCTGAGGTCTTAAGCTGGAAGGAATTCTATGTAAAGAAAAAGGAGATTGAAAAAACAACATGGCCAAAAATAGGTTTCGATTATTATTTGCATAACCAGCATGAAAAAGGCCTTGAGAAGGATTGCAAGCTCTGTCATCATATCTATGACGAAAAAGAGAAGAAACTGGTTTATAAGAAGGGAACAGAATCATCTTGCCGGGATTGTCATAGAGAAAAAGACGAGGAGAACAGACGTTCCTATAAAAATGTGGCACATGAAGGCTGTATAAATTGCCATATGAAACTTAGCAAAGAAAGCAAAAAAACAGGTCCTTACGTCTGTGAGGGATGTCATATTGAAAAGAAACAACAGACAACCAAGGAAGCGGTGGTTATACCCAGATTGGAAAGAGGGCAGCCAGATAGAGTCCTTATTAGTATTAAAGGTTCCAGGATGAAGGGGGTCCCTTTTGATCACAAAGGTCACGAGGCACAGAGCCTCACATGCCGAAACTGTCACCACGAGAAATTAATTGCCTGTAAAGAATGTCATACAATAAATGGCAGTCCGGAAGGTGGCATGGTCAATCTGGCAAAAGCATATCATGAGCCGTTATCTGAACGAAGCTGTATTGGTTGCCATACGTCTTATAAATCAAAACCGTCCTGTGCCGGATGTCATCACCTACTGGAAAGTGGGGTAACGGAAGCATCTTGTCTTCCTTGTCATAGTGGACCATTAAAGGAAATTGGGGTTGTTTCAAAGCTTGGTAATCCTAATGAGCTTCTTCCTGTAAGTTTATCTGGAGATATAACCATCAAGACCATGGAAAAGGATTATATGCCGGCCAAATTTCCCCATCTCCGTATAATCAAAAAATTGACCGAAATATCGAATTCAAGTAATTTAGCTAAAAAGTTCCACAATGACCAGAAAACCATCTGTTCTGCGTGTCATCATAAAAGCCCGTTAGAAGCGAAGAAAGAAGTCCCCCTTTGCAGCACCTGTCATAGTGTAAATATGGAACCTAACAAAACAGGTATTCCCGGTCTCCTTGGGGCTTACCATCGTCTATGCCTTGGTTGTCATAAGGAGATGGGA
>Ga0210056_1000376_pt1 | contig 35644 bp, 37 predicted proteins | sample CryGeyCG2014_080_2_FD_183965 | JGI IMG/M metagenome (GOLD analysis project Ga0210056, IMG submission 183965) | Groundwater microbial communities from aquifer - Crystal Geyser CG07_land_8/20/14_0.80 (SPAdes) (version 2) | ecosystem: Environmental > Aquatic > Deep subsurface > Groundwater | place...
CCATTCCAAGCCTCCTTTCTTGTAAACTTTGAGCGGTTCACAGATAGGAGGCTTTCCCTTATATTCCCGAAAATGTCAAACTCTGGGAGTCCCCCGGCAAAGCCGGGGGTTTACCTAAGTGCAATTATCAACAATGACCTATCCGATAAAGCTAAACCTTCTGTGAGGAGGCTGTGGAAAGCGGAGACCGAGTTGCGGATTGAAATCATTGTGTCGCTTTATGTATTTAAAGGCGACATTTTTATTCTCTTCTCCTTAGCCAGTCCTTATTTTCCTACATTGTGAATAAAAAATTTGCGTCACCTTGTCGCTTTTTTGTATAATAAACGACAGAAGGAGGGTATGAATTATGCCAGTTTATCGGAAGAGAAATAATAAGGACACGTGGCATTGGTGTAAGAATTGTTCTCTCTGGCCAACATCAGATTATAAAGAAGTACTATTCCAAGGAAATTTTTTGAAGAGGCGGTTAAGTTAATTCATTACCAAAAGGGGGTTTAAAAATGAATAAAATTTTAGAGAAAATTAAGAATCTCTTCGGTGGCAAATCTGTATGTAAATCTGAAAAGAAAGAAGAATCCAAACCACAACAGGAAGAACCTAAGGCGCAGGAGAAGCCTAAAGAACAAAAATAATTTCCGCACCTTTAACAGGGGTAGTTTAGATTGGGTAAAAAATTAATCCTCGTTTTCTTTTAAAACCACCCCTCTATTTTGCGCTGTGACAAGAAATTTTCCTTTAGCCCATATCAGGGTACTCCCCTCTTGGGGCTTTTGGGGAAGAGGGGTATGGTGGTGCCGTTGCGCTTTCAATCAAAAAAGGAGTGTCCCCGAGAGACTTGGACGTAAGTCTTCTACAAAAAAGAATTGGTAAAAGCTGGAGTTTTTCTGGGATGGCAAAGAAGATTTTGTAGTCGCCTTCGGAACAAAAGTTACGAAAGCTGCACATTTTGATCAATATTCGTTTCCACTAAGTGATATCTTAGAACGAACCCTTGGAGGGGGAGAACTAACCGCCTTTTCCAACTCTTCCTTCCTGTACTAAATGATTGACAGATTATAGCAAGAAACACAGATTTCAATTGATAATTAATAGGGAGGTATATCAAAACTTACTTCGAATATGAAGGAGTATTTTCCTGTCGTCTTCTGCGTAAAAAGGCGGCATTTTTATTCTCTTTAGCTATTGACAACTAACCTTAATCGGATATAGCATTTCTACAAATTGTCGGTATTACCCGTAATAGAGGACGAGGTAAAAGAATCAAAGCTTAAGGAGTAAGCCATGTTACCAGAAGGGTGTATAGGGTGCGATCACATCAAGGGTGATGTCTGTACTAGATATGCTATGCCCCAAGCCCAATGGGATAGGGTTATGGGCTGTGCTATGCGTTCCCACAATCGCATAGAGATGAAGAAGCAAGCTGGCTTTGTGGACCCATTACCAAAAAAGATGTCTAAAAGAAGAGCCACGGTAGCTAAAGCTACCCCAATTTTTCAAAGAAAACAATAGAAGGGTTCAAAGAGCCTGTTTTTCTACCATCTGCCTGCTTAGCTATCTGCCTTAGATTTTCTTTGCGCAAATCGCTTAATGGTTTTTTGATCAATCTTCTGTTGCCTTCTACGTGAAAAGGCGACATTTTTATTCTCTTCTCCTTAGCCAGTCCTTATTTTCCTACCCTGTGGATAAAAAACTTGCGTCATCCTGTCGCTTTATGTATAATAAATAATAGGAAGCTGGTTAAATCCAAATCAAAGAGGAGGGTTATAATTATGCCAATTTATCGTAAGAGAAATAACAAGGACACATGGCATTGGTGCCAGAATTGTTCCCTCTGGCCATCATCGGATTATAAAGAAGTGAAAAGAAAACCTACCTCTGGTAAGCTTTGTTATCAGTGCGCAGCAAAAGCTAAAAGGGGGGACTGCAAAAAATAGTAAGTTAATTTTACTCTAATCTATGCCCTACCAATAACTCCTTATGTGCACAAATGATTTTTACGTAACGGTTTTTTTTATTAAAAAAACTGAATAAAGAAAAAGGGCTGGTCTTCTCATCAGGAGATAGAAGAACCAGCCCAAATTTTTAATGGTGGGGGGCAGTCAAGATTGTAAGTTATGCTTGAGAAGTTGTGGGGCGACCCAAAGGATTTAGGAAAGATCCTCCCCTGGAATTATATCTTCTCAATAGTGATTTTTACCTTATCGCCCTTTTTCAGGTCTTCGGAAGGCTTGAATGTGATTTCCTTACTCTTGTCTGAAAAACCGACTCTTAGTAAAGCCTTCATGTCCTCTGTCTTCTTGACATCAGCGGTCATTTCAGATGTAACTTCACCAATTTTTACTGCCATATTTAGATACCTCCTTCTTGTTAGTCAATAAAGAACAGCCCCCACGTAACTTATTATAATCCTTTAGTAGCACAAGAAAGAATTAACATTTCCCAGGAGCTTTGTCAAGTTCTCTGTGTAACAGTTCTCTGTGTAAAATCTCTGTGTAAAAACGAGGCGGGGTTCAGAAATGGTCCTGCCTTTTTTGTTTCCACATTTCAATCGGGAATCGTCAACCTCCAGATTCATAGTGAGCCGAAGGTTAGGAGCCGTTGGGGTCAGGTCTATTTTCTTGGCATTCATATCTGCCCCTCTCAAGAGTTTACTCCACGGTTGCACATTCAATACCATTATGAAAAATTGCTTGTCAAGAAGTTAAGTTTCACAACGTATTTTATGGGACCTATGATACAGATTTCTAATACAAGTTAGGATAAATAGTTTGTAACCATTTGTTTATAAATTGTTATTTGAGAGCCGTCCCCAACTTTTATAGACAATTACCCTAAAATATTGTAAAAAGTAAGGAAAGATAAAAGTAAACCCCGTTAGAAAGACTTTTACTTTTTAACGGAGTTCGCTGAAAAAGGAATAGTTTTCATCCCCGCTGCTTGCCCCGATAGAAGCGCAGCTTCACACGGGGCAAGCTGCGGGGCTTTCTAACGGGGTAAAGGAGGCAAAATGAAGTTTCCCCAGTATAGACCAAGAAGATTGCGAAAAGATGAACTATTTCGAAGAATGATTAGAGAAACCCACCTCAGGCCGGATGACCTGATTCTTCCCCTTTTCGTCCGTCCTGGAAAAGGATCGAAACAGCCCATTTCCTCTATGCCCGGACATTTTCAGTACTCTATCGATCACCTGATCAAAGAGGTGAAGGAGGCCAAATCCTTGGGGATCCTTGGCATCATCCTCTTTGGCATCCCCGAAAAGAAGGATGAATTGGGATCAGAAGCCTATGCGGAAAATGGCATCATTCAGAGGGCGATGAGGCAACTTAAAGAAAAGGTGGAAGGCATTCTCATCATCACCGATGTCTGCCTCTGCGAATATACCAGCCATGGACACTGCGGGGTAGTAGAGGGGGGAAGAATTTTGAATGACGAAACGCTTGATCTTCTCGCCCGTCAGGCCCTTTCTCATGCCAGGGCAGGAGCGGATATCGTGGCGCCTTCTGATATGATGGATGGAAGGGTGGGAGCCATTCGAAAGATCCTCGATGAAAACCAATTTGAGGACATTCCCATCATGGCCTATTCGGCAAAATATGCTTCCAGTTTTTATGGACCCTTCCGAGTGGCTGCAGAATCGAAACCCCAATTCGGTGATCGAAAATCCTACCAGATGGATCCAGCCAATGGAGATGAGGCCTTGAGAGAGGTTCAGCTCGACATTGAAGAAGGGGCGGATATCGTCATGGTCAAACCCGCCCTTCCCTATTTGGATATCATCTACCGGGTGAAGCAAACCTTTAACATCCCTGTGGCCGCTTACAATGTCAGTGGCGAATTTGCTCTTGTCAAGGCGGCTTCGCAACTCGGATGGGTGGACGGAGAACAGGTGATGATGGAATCGCTCACCTCCATTAAAAGAGCGGGGGCGGATCTCATCCTCACCTACTTTGCCAAAGAGGCAGCCAAAAAATTGGAGAGTAGAAAGTAGTTATGAGTTATGAGTTATGAATTATGAGTTGAGAGTTAAGAATCAAAAACTAAAAACTCCGAACTCCCTGCCTGTCCGGCAGGCAGGCGAACTCCGAACTGATCAGCATCCGTTGAGAATGATCGCATGGGAGTTGACCCGGAGCTGCAATCTCGCCTGTATTCATTGTCGCGCTTCCGCGGAGTACGGTCCATACGAAGGAGAGCTTTCAGCGCAGGAGGTCTTCAGGGTGATGGATGAAATCGCCTCCTTCAGCAAGCCTGTCATCATCCTGACCGGGGGAGAACCTCTGCTTAGAGCGGATATCTTCGACCTGGCATCCTATGGAACAGCAAAAGGGTTCCGGATGGTGATGGCCACAAACGGGACATTATTCACTGAAGAAATCGTCCAAAACATGAAGGCTTCAGGGATTCAGCGGATCAGCATCAGCATCGACGGCCCAACTGCCGAAACACACGATGCCTTCCGGAAGGTTAAGGGTTCCTTTGAAGGCTCCCTTCGGGGAATCGAGATGGCAAAGAGAGGGGGCATCGAATTCCAGATCAATACCACCATTACGCAGGTCAATCTCCATCTGATCCCTGACATCCTTCGTCTGGCTGTGGATCTGGGTGCGGTTGCTCTCCACATCTTTCTTTTAGTTCCGACGGGGAGGGGAAAAGAGCTGAGAGATCAGGAAATATCCGCTCTGGACTACGAAAAAACGCTCCACTGGTTTTATGAACAGATCGATAAAGTCCCTCTTCAACTCAAAGCGACCTGCGCCCCTCACTATTATCGCATTCTGCGACAGCGAGCAAAAAAGGAGGGAAAGAAGATCGCCTCGAAAGAACACGGATTGGATGCGATGACCCGTGGATGTCTGGGAGGCGTCTCCTTCTGTTTCATCTCCCATGTCGGCCAGGTTCAACCCTGCGGCTATTTAGAATTGAATTGTGGAAATGTCAGGGAAAAATCATTCCAGGAGATCTGGGCGAAATCTGAAGTTTTCAAGAATCTTCGCAACACCAATGGCTATCAGGGAAAATGCGGAAGGTGCGAGTTTAGAAAGGTCTGTGGAGGTTGCCGGGCCCGGGCCTACGAGATCTTCGGGGAATACATGGCTGAAGAACCCTATTGCATCTATGAGCCGGTTTAACGATAGGAGATATTCGATTCATTCGCTGTCATTCGTTCTATTCGCTTAGAATATCAATTATTGAGTATGAAGCTATTTTCTAAACAATTCTTTCGTTTCCGAATCAGCCTGACCTTTAAATTCATCATCGCCATGTTCTTTTTGGTCTTGATGAGCGCGGCGGCATTTGGCTATTTCTCTGTCGCAAGGGAGATGACTCTTTTTCGAAGCCATTGGGAGACTTATGGAAGATCCATGGCCAATTCCTATAGCCTTCTCATCGAGCATGGAATGGGCCTCTCAGATCGGCTCTTCCTACAAAACATCGCTGAGAGAATCGTCGAGAATGAAGATGTCGTGGTATGTTCGCTTTATGATAATTCTGGAGAGAGGTGGGCCCATGCGGTGAAGAAAGGAAGGTTTCATAACCCTCAATTGACCCGCCAAATTACTCAAACCATCCACTCCAAAGAGGGTCAGATGATCGGAACTCTCCAAATTGGCCTTTCTCTTTCTGAAACAGACAGCCAGATCAATGGATTAAAAAGAGATATTCTCCTTGTCACTTTAGGGGTGATCGGTATAGGAATTTTGTTCACCCTCATTCTGACCCGGGTCCTCCTCCGGCCGATCGAAAAGTTGGCTGAGGCCACCGAGAGAGTGGCAAGGGGAGAATTGGCGCAGGCCGTGGATATTCGGTCCAAAGATGAAATTGGAGACTTGGCCAGAGACTTTAACCAAATGACCCTCCAGTTGAAAGAGTCCAGAATCGACCTCGAAAGAAAAGTGGAGGAGCGAACCCGCCAGTTAGAGGAGAACATTGCGGAACTGAACCGGGCGAGAACCTCCACCTTGAAGATGCTTGAAGAATTCCAAGCTGCCAAGAGGGAATTGGAAATGGTCAACCGTGAGTTAAAGGAGATGGACGAGACTAAAATGAAATTTATTGGCATCGCCTCCCATGAATTAAAAACTCCGCTCACGGCCATCAAGGCCAATATTGATTTCATCCTTTCCGAAAAAGAAGGAAAGGTTCCCGAACACCTGAAATCCTATCTTCTCACCATCCAGAGGAATACCAATCGGATTCAAATGAGAATGGATCAAATGCTGGATTTGAGCCGGATTAAATCTAACCGCCTCCTCTTCAACCGAGAACCGATCTTGCTCTCTGAGGTGGTGGGAGGATATATCAATGAAGTCACACCCGTGGAGAAGAACCTCTCCGTTCAGGTCAACATTCCACAAGACCTCCACATCTATGCCGATAGAACTGCGCTTCATGATATCTTTATTAACCTCCTCTCCAATGCATTCAAATTTACTGGCGATGGAGGTCAGGTTTCGATCATCGCCACCCAAAAGGATCAATCTATTCTCCTTGAAATGAGAGATACAGGAATAGGTATCCCGGAAGATAAGCTCCAGATGATCTTTGATGAATTTTACCAGGTCGAGGGCGGCAAATACGGTGGAACAGGCTTGGGGCTCGCTATTGCTAAACGGTTAGTTGAAGAACACGGTGGGAGTATCTGGGTGGAGTCCCAATTGGGCAAGGGCTCCGCCTTTTATTTTACCCTCCCTCTCCCTGTGGAGAACGAAGATGGAAGACTCAACCGTTCGTAGAGAAGTAAAGGGAAAAGTCCTGATCGTTGATGATGCGCCGGATACATTAGAAATTATCCAGAAACTCCTCTACTACGAGGGATACGATGTGGCCATTGCCTCGACGGGTGAAGAAGGAGTGAGGAAGGCCGAAGAGGAAAAACCTGAAGTGGTCTTGATGGATATCAACCTCCCGGGGATCGATGGCACCGAAGCCTTGAGAAAAATTAAAATGATCAATCCCCTCCAATGTGTCATCATGCTGACGGCCTTTGCCACAGTCGAGAATGCCATCCACTCCCTCAAAGAAGGGGCTTCTGACTTTGTGAAGAAACCCTTCGAGAATGAGCATCTGATCCACATCGTCAACCAGTGTCTGGAAAAGTACAAAACCCTGAAGGAGAAAGAAAAATTGGAGGAGGAGGTGAGAAGGCTCTCCATCACCGATGATTTGACCGGTCTTTACAACCACCGCCATTTCTTCAAGACTTTAGAAGCCGAATTAGCCCGTCTAAGGCGGCAGAAAATCTCCCTCTCGCTCTTGATGTTCGATCTCGATAATTTCAAAAGATATAATGATCTCTACGGTCATTTGGAAGGGGATAAGGTCTTGAAAAATATCGGCGAGATTGTGAAACATTCCATCCGGTATAATGTCGATTCTGGCTATCGTTACGGAGGGGATGAATTTACTATCCTTCTCATCGGCGCCTCCGTGGATCATGCCCTGACCATTGCGGAACGCATCCGCTCTTCTATCGAACAGGCCGAATTTCAAAACATTACAGTCAGCATTGGCCTATCTGAATACCAGGACCACTTTGACCTGGAGGGTTTTGTCAAATCTGCGGATGACGCGATGTATATTGCCAAGAACTCTGGCGGGAATCGAGTTCATACGAATATCCCGTGAACTTTTTAATGATAACTCGCATGGCGCAAAGCGCAGAGAATAAACCCCGTTAGAAATAGGTTACTAAAGGGAATCCTTGGTAATAATGGAAAATTTCTAATGGGGCAAGCAGCGGGGCTTTCTAACGGGGTAAAGAATTTTAACGCTATGCGCTATGCTCTCTGCCCTATGCTGTAAGACTTATGCCTGATCGACCCAAACTCTTTCTAATCGATGGCTCCTCTTATCTCTTTCGAGCATTTTATGCCATCGGTCATCTCTCCAATTCCAAGGGTCTCCCGACTAATGCGACCTTTGGCTTCATCCAGATGCTTCTTAAAGTGCTTAAGGAACACCGGCCGGATTACCTTGCCGTGATCTTCGATTCAAAGGCTCCCACCTTTCGAAGCGAGGTCTATAAAGAATACAAAGCCAACCGGCCCGCCATGCCAGAGGCGCTTACCCCCCAGATTCCTTATATCAAAAAGATCATCGAGGGATACCGGATTGCCCTCTTGGAGATGGAAGGATACGAGGCGGATGATCTCATCGGAACGGTAGCCAAGAGACTGGAGTCAGAAGTCGATGTCGTGATCATCACGGGTGACAAAGACATCCTTCAACTGGTCAGTGATCGGATTCAGGTCTATGACACCATGAAAGAGAAAAGGTTCGGGGTGGAAGAAGTCATCCAGCGTTTCGGCGTTTCACCTGAACAGGTGGTGGAAGTAATGGGGCTGTCCGGAGATGCCATCGATAACATCCCGGGTGTTCCTGGGATTGGAGAGAAGACGGCCATCCAATTGATCAAGGCTTATGGATCGATCGAAAATCTTTTGATCCATGTGGAAGAAATTCCCCGGAAGAAATTGAAAGAATATTTAAAGACCCATGGAGATCTCGCTCGCCTCAGTCGGCAGTTGGCAACGATCCATACCAATGTGCCCGTTCGCTGCCAGTTAAAAGATTTTTCCTTATCCCCCCCTGATCTAAAGAGCCTTAAGGAGATATTCAAAGAGTTGGAGTTCAACAAACTTCTCAAAGAACTCTTTCAAGAAAAGACCTCCCTGTCAGCGGGAAGGGTCTATCGTTTGATCACGGATCGAAATGAACTCCTCGCCTTATTAGAAGAGTTGAGAAAGGCCGCATGCTTTTCCATCGATCTCGAGACCACATCCCCTTATCCAATGTGGGCCGATCTCGTTGGAATCAGTCTGTCCTGCGCCCCCCATCAAGCTTTCTATATTCCTCTTGGTCACCAACATCGGGAGACGACTCAGCAACTGCCTCTTTCCTGGGTATTGGAACAGTTAAAGCCTATTTTGGAGGACAGGGGAGTGAAGAAGGTAGGTCAGAACATCAAATATGAATGGATCGTTCTGAAAGGATATGGAATTCGCCTCCAAGGAATAGACGGGGATACGATGATCGCCTCCTACCTTCTCAATCCCACCAAACATAACCACAACCTGAGTGAAATTGCCCAGGAATATTTGGATCGCTCTGTTATGAGCTACAAAGAGGTGGTGGGGAGCGGGATGAAGGCAGTGACTTTCGACCAGATCGAACTTGAAAAGGCAAGGGATTACAGCTGTGAAGATGCGGATGTCACCCTCCAACTCTCTCACCTCCTTTTCCCAAAACTGAAGGAAGGGGGATTTAAAGATCTCTTTGACCATGTGGAGACGCCCCTCATCACCGTCTTGGCAATAATGGAGATGAATGGAGTGAAAATCGATCTGGACCTTCTCCAAGAATATTCGAAAGAGATTGAAACCCAGCTCCAACAGAAGATAGAGCGAATCTACGGGTTAGCAGGAGAGGTCTTCAATATCAACTCATCCCAGCAATTGGGAAAAATCCTTTTTGACAAACTGAAACTACCTGTGGCCAAGAAGACCAAAACGGGCTACTCCACGGATGTGGGGGTCCTGACCAAACTCTCTCTCCAGCATGACCTCCCTCTCGAGATTCTCGGTTATCGCAATCTGAGCAAACTCAAATCCACCTATATCGATGCCCTTCCAAAATTGATTCACCCGAAAACCGGACGTGTCCACACCTCTTATAATCAAACCGTGACGGCCACTGGACGGCTTTCCTCGAGTGATCCCAACCTCCAGAACATTCCTATTCGTGCAGAGGAGGAAAGCCGTATTCGCCAGGCCTTCATTCCAGAAAAAGGATGGTCCATCGTCTCTGCAGACTATTCCCAGATCGAATTGAGAATTCTAGCCCACCTCTCCCAAGATGAAACCCTTATGGAAGCCTTTCAAAAAGAGGAAGACATTCATGCCCGAACCGCCTCGGAGATCTTTGAGGTTCCAATAGAAAAGGTGACGCCTCCAATGAGAAGGGAGGCTAAGGTGATCAACTTTGGCATCATTTATGGGATGAGCGCTTATGGTCTTTCGCAACAATTGAGGACCGATCCCAAGATCGCCCAGGCCTATATTGATGAATATTTTAAAAAATACACCGGCGTTCAAACCTACATCGAAAAGAGTTTAGAAGAGGCCAGGCAGAAGGGATATGTGATGACCCTTTTGCATCGCCGCCGCTATCTGCCGGACATTCACTCCCCAACCGTAGCCATCCGACAGGCTACAGAGAGGATGGCCATCAATACTCCTCTCCAGGGGACAGCAGCGGATATCATCAAGGTCGCAATGATCCATATCCAGAATCGAATAGAAGAACTCGGTCTCTCCGCCAAAATGATCATGCAGGTCCACGACGAATTGGTCTTCGAGGTTTCCGAAGAGGAACTTCAAAATGCTTTCCCCATGATTCAGAATGAAATGGAAACCGTGATGGAGCTTTCTGTCCCGCTCAAGATCTCTATCCATTCGGGAAAGAATTGGGCAGAGGCGCACTGAAACATCAGTTCGGAGTTGGGAGTTCGGAGTTATGAGTTAAAGTTCTTCTTGTTTTAAGTTTTTATCTCCGAACTCCCTGCCTGCGGTAGGCAGGCGAACTAATTATTCCGAACTTTTTTTAGAAGACGTCCATTTCCCCTTTAATGAATGGAGGGGAAATTGATCGATGTAGGGAACAAAGGCTAAGCTCACTTCACCATGATTCAAGATTGCCGTTAAGATCTCTTCTATCTCTTTCCGTGGGGCCAATTCATAACTGACCGCTTCATTACTCTTCCAATCGAGAATCCAAACTTTCATCATCACCTTAGAGGGATCTCCCACCGCTTCAATTGCCTTCTGGGCGGCCTCAGCCATCAGGCCTATAGCTTCCTTCACTTCTATATTTCGATTTTTCATGGCCTGTCGGTGATAGGCCATGATGGCGTAATAGTCGAAATTGTTTTCCAATGCTCCTGAAAGAGTCTGTGAAAACCAGGCCACGCCGTTAAAGTCGTTGATGACGGCCTCAAAATAGAGATTGATGGCAAATTGTAAGTTCGGATTTGATTCTCTGGCGGAAGCCATCAGTCGTTTGGCCACATTCACTAACCAACGGTTCTTCCAGTTTGCCCAGGACCTAAAACGATCGGTATAAGCTTTGACATAATATTTTCCGGATTCCGATTTATAGGGTTCAATATAAAAGAGATCCGGATGGGGCAAGTATCCATACTCCTTCAGAAAGGCTTTGTTTGCTTCGGCGCTGAAGTCTTCGTCATGTTTAAGGATCAGATCGTCCTGAAGCAGGATTCCTTCAATGGGGTAGCGGCCCAGGTCGCGGAAAAGGCCCTCCAGGCGTTTCAACACTTCGGGATGAAAGAGATTGAACCCCCTGGCCACCTCCATCTTTTTTGTTTCAAAATTATATCTCTTGCACCGATATTTAGGATGCCCATCTAAGCCGTAGTTGGCATAACGGGTGGTAATCCAGGCAAAGATTTCAAGTCCATTCCGGTGAACGATCTCTGCAATTTTCTCCAAGATATCATCGACCACCGGAGCATATTCTGTTTTAAAATAGACTCCCTCATCATGATGGGCCGTAACAAATTTATATAGTCGATCCCCTTTATTCTGGAAGACTTTGAGGATAATTGTATTTACACCAGCATGTTTCAACTCTTTCACTCTCTTTTCCACTTCCTCAAGATTCTTTCCTTGGAAATAGGTGACCTGTGCGCATACTCGCCTCTTCACCCCCCTTTCCCCGGAGAGAGATTTTGGCGCCACAATTGTTTTAGAAACGGTGGACTGCGGAGGGGTCTTCTCTTTCAACTGGCCCTTTGCGATCTGGATCCCTTTCTCTGCTTCTCTGATGCGATCACCTTCAGGATAAGTTATTAAATAGAGTTGAAGCTGTTGAATGGCTTCTTCATATCTTTCCATCTTGAGAAAGCACAGCCCGATCATATATTGGGAGTAGGAGACTAATTTGCTGGTTGAAGCAGATTGGACGATTTTTGAAAAACCCTGGACGGCTTCTTCACATCTACCTTTATAATAGAGTTCCATGGACGAATCGTAAAGTTCCCCCGGATTCTGGAGTCTCTCCTGTCCCTGACTATAAGGTAAACATAAAAAAATGAAGAGCGCGAATATCGATCCAATGGCCCATTTTTGCATAACACACTCCTATCAAACCTCGCTGTAAATTGCCAGCAATTCTCGGTGAGTTCACAAACTATTGAGATTCTTCGCTTCGCCCTGTACCATACTAGGTTCAGGGCTTCGCTCAGAATGACAACTGGAGACTTTCGTAATGTCATTCTGAAGAGCCTGTCCTGAGCGTAGTCGAAGGAAGCCCTATCGACTGAAGAATCTCGCTGTATTTTCACCGAAAATTGCTGGTAAATTGCCTGCCTGCGGTAGGCAGGCAGAATTAACAATTTTCTTTTTCGATGCTAATTTTTCAATGCTAATTTTGCATTGATTTTCTAGAACAGTGCTTTCATTGCTTCTTGAATTGTTCTGACTCCGATCAATTCGATGCCCTTCGTTCCCTTCACCTTTTCTTGATTCTGCTTCGGCATAAGGCATCGTTTAAATCCAAGCCTCGATGCTTCTTTCACTCTGACCTCTGATTGGCTAACGCCTCTCACCTCTCCTCCCAACCCCACTTCTCCAAAGACCGCCATTTCTGGATCAACCACTTTATCTTTAAAATTCGAGGCAATGGCAGAGATCACTCCTAAATCAGCGGCAGGCTCCTCCACCTTCATTCCGCCAGCGATGTTGAGAAAAATGTCCTGATTATTGAGATGAATCCCCAATCTTTTCTCCATGACGGCGACGAGAAGTGATACACGGTTAACGTCTACTCCCTCGGCTGTTCTCCGTGGCAACCCAAAGTTTGTGGGAACGACCAAAGCTTGAAGTTCAATTAAGATGGGCCTCGAACCCTCCATGCTGGGCATGACGACAGAGCCAGAGGTGGATTCGGTCCGTTCGGAAAGGAAAAATTCAGAGGGGCTAACCACTTCCACCAGTCCGGAGTCCTTCATCTCAAAGACGCCAATCTCATTGGTGGAGCCAAAGCGGTTTTTAACCGCCCTCAAGATGCGGAAGGCGTGGGTGGTTTCCCCTTCAATATAAAGAACAGTATCCACCATGTGCTCCAAAACTTTTGGCCCTGCGATAAAACCCTCCTTGGTCACATGACCGATGAGAAAGATGGGAATGGAGAGATGTTTCGCCAAATAGAGCAACCGGCTTGACGCCTCTCTGACCTGACTGATCGATCCAGGTGTCGAACGAAGTTCGGAGGAATATATCGTCTGAATGGAATCAACTACCACTGTCGATGGTCTGTTCGTCTGGATATCCTGGAGAATTTTTTCTAAGGATGCCTCAGAAACCACAAAGAGGTGTTCTGAGGAAATTCCTAATCGATCTGCCCTCATCTTGGTCTGCTGAAGCGACTCTTCTCCCGAGATGTAAAGGACTCTTTTCCCCTTTGACGCTAAACGGTTCATCACCTGAAGGAGAAGCGTGGACTTGCCAATGCCGGGATCGCCCCCGACCAGAATCACCGATCCAAAAACGATCCCCCCTCCAAGAACTCGATCAAATTCCCCAATCCCGATCTGAAATCTTCCTCTTTCTTCACCAACAATTTCAGTGATAGGCGTTGGAACGGCTTCCGTCTCAAAACCGAGGAGGTCTCGTTCAGGAACTTTTTCCTCAACCACCCGCTCTTCAACGAAAGTATTCCATTCCTGACATCCCGGACACCTCCCCAACCATTTGGGAACCTGGTATCCGCAGGACTGACAAACAAAATGGGTTTTGGCTTTGGTCATAGTTCCTTTCCTCCCTCCCCCTTGACGGGGGAGGGCGAGGGTGAGGGTGATAGATGGAATCTGCAAAGTTCAATTGAAAACATTGTAACAGAAAAACACTTTTGAGGTCAAAAAAAAATGGATGGAACAAAAAGGGCGGGGAAACCCCGCCCTGAATTTTTTCTGCTTTTTAACTTCGAGATTTCGCGGTCTACTTTCCAAAGACCTCTTTCAGTAGATCGGTGGTCCGTGCGGCTGGATTTTGGCTGCCGTATCATTTCCTGAAAGGATTTTTCTGACATCCTCAAAAGTCATCTCTCCGATAGCATCACAAGTCAATAAGAATTCGCAAAATTTAAAGACCTGGCTTGTAGCCAAAGAGGCGATTTTATGATATGTTTTTTTCAATGGAACCGGAGAATAAAGATCTCCTCGTTGAAGGGGCAAAGACATTTGGAATCCATTTAGATGGAAAAGCAGTAGAGGCTTTCGATCTTTATCTGAGGGAACTTCTCAAATGGAACCAGAAGATCAATCTCACTGCTATTCGATCAGAGAAAGGAATTGTCCTAAAACATTTTCTCGATTCCCTCTCGGTCCATCCTTATCTCCCTAAATATTCCTCTATCCTGGACATCGGTTCAGGGCCGGGTTTCCCAGGCATTCCCTTAAAAATCATCCACCCCGCCCTTGAAGTGACCTTGATTGACTCTGTTCATAAAAAAGTCGATTTCCAAAAACATATTATCCGAACCCTCGGTTTAAAAGGAATAGAGGCTATCCATGGCCGTGTTCAAGATAAGGGAATCCTCAAAAGCTTGGGAGGACGGTTTGATATCACCCTCTCAAGGGCTTTTTCCGATCTTCGAACCCTTCTCATCTTGAGTTTCCCTTTTCTGAAAGAAGGAGGAACCGTCATAGCCATGAAAGGTGCGGCGGACAATAAAGAAATGAGACTGCTTACCAAAACAGAGGGAACCCGATACCGATTGCAAAAAACCGTTCCTCTGATCCTTCCTTTCAGTTCTTTCAAAAGAACAATTCTCCTGTTTGAAAAGATATATAAGCACAACTTTGTCTTTCCATCCATCCCTTTTTTGTGCTATAAAGAGCTTTGATAAAGGTTAGAGGAGCGTTCTCCTTCGGAGAACTTGAGGGAGGAGGTCGAAGGCAAAAGTCTCTACCCTCAAACGAAGTGCTCCTCAAGCGATCCAGCCTACGTAGCCTAAGCTACTTCGGCGGAGTAGGCAGCGCTCCTGTCAACATTTCTCGTTATGGCAAGAGTCATCTGTATTGCCAATCAAAAAGGAGGGGTGGGAAAAACAACCACGGCAGTCAATCTTTCTGCCTCCGTCGCTGCCGCAGAGAAAAAAGTTCTTCTCATCGACATTGATCCACAGGGAAATTCAACGAGCGGTGTGGGTTTAAACAAAGAAGGGTCCAATGGGACCATCTACCACGCCCTGCTTCACGGTTCTGGACTGAGGGAAATGATCCAGAAGACCGCTCTGGCCTTCCTGGATGTAGTCACATCCAATACAGATTTGATCGGTGCAGAAGTGGAACTGATTCAGGAAAAAGACCGCGAGAAAAAGTTGGACCACTTGATCAAAGAGGTCGAGGCTGACTACGATTATATTTTTATTGATTGCCCTCCCTCCCTGGGCCTGCTGACCATCAACTCATTGACAGCCGCCCACTCTGTGATCATCCCTCTCCAGTGCGAATACTATGCCTTGGAAGGGCTGGGTCAACTTCTCAAGACGATCCGCCTGATTAAACAGTTCCTCAATCCAAAGTTAGAGATCGAGGGGATTTTGCTCACCATGTTCGATGGCCGGAATAACCTCTCTCACCAGGTAGCGGATGAGGTAAAAAAACACTTCAAGGATAAAGTGTTCACGACGATCATCCCTCGAAACATTCGATTGAGTGAAGCTCCCAGCCATGGAAAACCCATCCTCTTATATGATATTCATTCGAAAGGTGCAGAAAGTTATTTGAACTTGGCCAGAGAAATCATGATGAATGGAAAGACCGATGGCAACTAAAAGAATGGCTTTAGGAAAGGGTCTGGGAGCGCTTCTCCCGGAATTTGGACAAGCAGAACCGAGGACGCTCCTCTATTGCGGGCTTGAAGAGATCATCCCCAATCGATCTCAGCCCCGAAAGCATTTTGACGAATCGAAACTTCAGGAATTGGCAGAGTCCATCAAAGAAAAAGGAATTTTGGAGCCTCTGATTGTCAGAAGGGTCGACCAGGGTTACGAGCTGATCATCGGAGAACGTCGATGGCGGGCAGCACAAAAGGCGGGACTAAAAGAAGTTCCTGTAATAGTCAAAGAGACCGAAGGGAGGGAGGCTTTTGAAATCTCTCTCATCGAAAACCTGCAGAGGGAGGACCTCAACCCGATTGAGGCGGCCGAGGCTTTCAAGCATTTGATAGAAGAGTTCAATATCAGCCAGGAGAATTTGAGTAAGCGGATGGGCAAGGATCGAACGACCATCACCAATACCCTCCGCCTTTTAAAGCTCCCATTAGAAATAAGGAATCAACTCCTACAAAATCTCATTACTTCTGGGCATGCCAGAGCTATCCTCAGCCTCGAGAATAAAGAAAAGCAGCGGGAACTCTGCGCCCTGATTATTAAAAAGGGCCTTTCAGTGAGAGAGGCTGAAGCCCTGGCGAAGCGATGGTCAGAGACACCGAAAAAGAAGGCTGCCTCGGTTAAGAGAAGGGGTGATTTAGAAAGTCAACTCAGCAGCCTGCAGGATTCTTTGAGGAAATACTTAGGAACAAAAGTTCATATCACTCAAAAAGATAAAAAAGGAAAGATTGAGATCGAATATTATTCCTATGAAGATTTGGAAAGGATTGTAGAAGCGATCCTAAAAAACGCATAGAGCATAGTGTGAGCCAAGGCTGAGGTTTAGGTTAAGGTTTAGAAACCTGAGTATTAATGTTAGATTCTTACACATTGAAGTCTGAGAATTTATCTCTAACATTTTCATTGGGCTTGTCCTGGATTCCTGCTTCCGCAGGAATGACAAGGCAACCAACATGGTGTCATTCCCGTGAAAACGGGAATCCAGAGTAGAGATATTTCAAATATCTTTGGTTAGTCTTAACCTCAACCTTATCCTTAACCTGCTGAAAGGAGTTTAAGATGTCAGGAGGAAAATCCATTTTTTCTAAAAGCATCTCCACCCCTCCCCCCACCCCAGAGGAAATTAGCGCTTATCTGGGAAAGGAGACCCTCTTTGAAGGAAAGATGACTTTTGAAGGCGTATTTCGTTTGGATGGGAAATTCGAGGGAGAAATCTTCGAAAGCGGAACATTCATCGTTGGTGAAACAGCAATCGTCAAAGGAAAGATCGGGATCAATACGATCATCATTAATGGTCTGGTGGAGGGGGAGGTATATGCCAAGGGACGTGTAGAAATCCATTCCACAGGTAAAGTCTATGGAAACCTGTTCACCCCAATCCTTACCATTAATGAGGGTGGAATCTTTGAGGGCCATTGCAAAATGGAGGGGGTACTTAATAGAAAAGAGGAGAATCTCGACATCCTCTCCCAAAAAGTAGACCATCCTTTAACTGTTTGAAATCAATGAACAAAAAAAAGATTGACAACTTGTTTGATTCATGTTAACTAATTCACAATTTTTGCTCCCTTATCTAATCAACTTAGTTTGATAAGTGATCAAAAGGAGCAAAACTTTACCTTCTTAACCGCTCTTGGAGGCTTATTTGAAAGAGTGGATAAGACCGCTTCAATTCTTACTAACAATAGGTTGGTATGTGGCTTTGAGCTTGATCATTCCCGTTGGGATTGGTTATTGGCTAGATCGTCCTGAGGTATTTAATAAGCGTCCCTTATTTACCCTTATCGGTCTTGGGGTTGGCACGGTCATTGCCTTTTTTGGCTTATTTCGTATGCTCATCCAATATCAGGCTGAGCAAGAAAAACTAAAAAAAGAAAATAATAAGAAGAAATGAGAATAGGTTCTAGTCGCCTCAAAATTTTAGTATTTTTCTTTATCCCCGTTTTAGTCCTCTTTGGCATTGGCTTGGTTTTTGGTCCTCTCGGTTCCAGTTTTTTGGGTACGACCCCCCCTGGCATCTTCCAAGTCCCTAGACCAACGGTTGAGCTTCCCGCGGAGCCAGTCTTTCATGTCGGTCACTTCTCTATTACGAACACTCTCCTTGCTTCCTGGCTTACGATCATCGTGCTGTTAGTTTTATCCCTTTTCTTAACTCATAAGATGAAACTTATTCCTGGCAAACGTCAAGCTATGGCAGAGGCAATCGTAGAGGGATTGTTGAACTTTGTCGAAAGCGTAGCCGGTAAAAAACATGCCAGGATGCTCTTTTCTGGAGTGGCCACGATCTTCATCTACGTCATCTCCAACGCTTATATAGCTCTCTTGCCCTTTTTTGGCTCCATCGGGGTTATCGAGCATGATGGCAAATTTGCACCTTTATTCCGGGCAGCGAACACCGATGTGAACGTACCCCTCTCCATCGCTATTATGTCTTTCATCTTTGTTGAGTCCTGGGGAATGAGGGCAGTGGGAGTTTTTCATTACCTTAGCGAGTTCATCAATGTCCGCCAGATGGTAGAAGGGCTTAAGGAACTATTGAAAGGTAAGATTGGCCAGGGAGTGATGAACATTGTTTTCGGGTTCATTAATTTATTCGTCGGTGTACTAGAGATATTCAGTCATCTTATCCGCATGCTCAGCTTCACTTTCCGTCTCTTCGGCAATATGACGGCTGGTGAGATATTGATTTTGGTCTCCAGTTTCCTTATCCCTCTCGTATTTACCATCCCCTTTTATGGGTTGGAATTACTGATCGGTCTGATCCAAGCTCTTATTTTTTCGGGTTTAACCCTTGTATTTGCCACGATTGCTGTATCTCCGCATGAAGAGACAGAATAAAAAAAGGAAAGGAGGGCTATAAATGACACCAGAAGTAGTAAAAATGTTAGTGATCGGTTTGGCTGCGGGGTTGGGGTTTTTTGGCCCAGCCTTAGCGTTGGGACTCATCGGCTTTTCAGCCATGCAATCCTTGGGACGCAACCCTGAGGCCAGAGGGGCAATTCTCACCAACATGATTTTGATTGGTGCTCTTGCCGAGGCAATAGGGATTTACGTCCTAATCGTTTGCATTATCCTAGCTATGGTCGTCAAGTAAGGAGGTGTAACCATGGGAGAGGGAGGATTACCTGCGAGTTTAGCAGCAATTATTGTTGCCATAATCATAGCAGTGTTTTCTCTCGCCGGACTAGCTATGTTTTTGGTCCTGCGGGTTTAACATTCAGGGACATATCATCTCTGTGAATGAATCATTAAAGGGGGTAAAATGGGAGGCTTCGCCAGTCTAGGTGTTAATTTACCACTGTTGGTAGTCTTTGTTATCAATTTCATTGTCCTATTTGTACTATTACGCCTCTTCTTATACAAACCGGTGATGAAGATGCTTGACGAGAGAGCGAAAAGGACAAAGGAGTCAATGGAACTGGCTGAGGCAACAAAGAAAGAATTTGAGCAAGCCAAGGTAGAGGTGCAAAAACAGATTGAGAAGGGGCGCCAGGAGGCACAGTCTATTATCTCTCAGGCGATGCAAGTCGGGGAAAGGCTGAAGGAAGAATCGAGACAGGAGGCAACCAAGCAGGCACAGGTTATCGTTGATCGAACTCGAGCTGAGTTAGAGACAGAGCGCGATAAAATCGTTGGAGATTTGCGCCGGGAATTCGTGGATATTGCCATATCGGCGGCTGGAAAAGTAATCAAAGAGACTCTAGACAAGGAAAAACATCATAAGCTGATTGAGGAGACACTTCAGGAAAGTGTCGTCCTCAAGAAAAGTTAATTTGAGAGATGCCTAAAATATCATCTGGTAAACGTTATGCTCAGGCTGCTTTCGAGCTCGCTTTGGAAAAAAATGAGCTGGAAAGCTGGCAAGAAGGTCTGGGGAAAATAGCCGACTTAACGACAGATGAAGAACTCATGGCTTTGCTGCAAAACCCTCGGCTTCCCTTCGATGCTAAGAAAAATCTTTTGCAGAAGCGATTGGGGGAGATAAACCTCCTGGCCTTTAACCTGGCTCTTCTTCTGGCCAGCAAAGGGTTATTAAGGCGCAGCAAGGATATCTTCCACCAGTATAATAACTTGCTGGATGTTCACCGCGGTATTGAACGTGCTAAAGTGACGACTGCCTTGTCTTTGGGTGACAAAGAGAGGGATGCAATTTCTCACCGTCTTGGAGAAATTGTTGAGCGCAAAGTTGTTGTTGACGCTCAGGTAGACCCATCCGTCATCGGAGGATTCATAGCCCGAATCGGTGACATGCTTATTGACGGCAGCATCCATCAAAAATTGGAAACCTTGAAAAGAAGTTTGGTTGAAGCGAGAAGATAGAAATTTTCCGTAGTTTGTGGGTAAAGGTTAATCCCCCCTCGCCCCCCTTTACTAAAGGGGGGTTGGGGGGATTTGAAAGTTATTTTCTAGTAATGACATTAGAAGAGAGAGGTTAAGATGGCAACCCGAGAACAAGATATTGTTGCTGTAATTAAAGAACAAATTGAGCATTTTGGTGCCGCGGTAACTGTCACGAACGTGGGGACAGTGATCGCAGTAGGCGATGGCATCGCTCGCATCCATGGATTAGGGGAGGCCGCTTACAACGAATTACTCCAATTCCCCCATGACATTACGGGTCTGGCTTTAAACCTGGAGGAGGATAATGTTGGAGCGGTTGTCCTCGGCGATTGTAGCAAGATCAAAGAGGGGGATGAGGTAAAAGCGACAGGTCGAGTCATCGAAGTCCCCGTGGGAGATGCCCTCATAGGAAGGGTGGTTGACCCTCTGGGACGCCCCCTGGACGGTAAGGGACCCATTAAGGCAGGGAAGACTCGTCCCGTAGAGAGAGTGGCGCCAGATGTAACAAAGAGAGCACCGGTCAATACACCCGTCATGACGGGGATTAAGGCAATCGATAGTATGATCCCTATTGGCCGAGGCCAGCGTGAGCTGATTATCGGTGACCGATTTACCGGTAAGTCGGCCATTGTCCTTGACAGTATCATTGCCCAGAAGGGTCAAAATCTGATTTGCATCTATGTCGCCATTGGACAAAAAACATCCAAGGTAGCTCAGGCCATCGCTACATTGGAGAAGTTCGGAGCGATGGAATATACGATCATTGTAGGAGCGGATGCTTCGGACCCGGCTCCACTCCAATATATCGCCCCTTACGCAGGTTGTGCAATGGGTGAGGAGTTTATGGAGCAGGGAAAAGATGCTTTGATTCTTTATGACGACCTTTATAAACATGCCTGGGCTTACCGCCAACTTTCCCTGTTGTTACGCCGTCCGCCAGGAAGGGAGGCTTATCCTGGAGACATCTTTTATCTCCATAGCCGGCTTCTGGAGAGGGCTGCCAAATTAGCTCCAGAACATGGGGGCGGTTCGCTGACGGCTCTGCCTATCATTGAGACTCAACTTGGAGATATTTCAGCTTATATCCCCACCAACGTCATTTCTATCACGGACGGGCAAATTTATCTTGAGCCAGATCTATTCAATGCTGGAATTCGTCCGGCGATCAATGTAGGATTATCTGTATCCCGGGTAGGTGGCTCAGCTCAAAGAAAAGCCATGAGACAAGTAGCCGGAAGGCTGAGATTGGAGCTCGCCCAGTTTCGTGAATTAGAAGCTTTTGCGAAGTTTGGTAGTGAAGAATTGGATAAGGCGACCAGGGATCAACTGGAGCGTGGTCGGCGTATTACTGAGGTATTGAAGCAACCGCAACAAACCCCCATGTTACTTGGGAAGCAGGCAACCATTCTTTATGCTGTCACCAATGGTTATCTTGATGATGTTCCCGTAGAAAAGGTGATTGCCTGGGAAGAGAACTTCCACCGTTTTATGGAGACGAATCACCCTGAGATAGAGAAAAAAATCAATGCCGAGTTTGAGATAAAAGCTGAAACAGATAATCTTTTGAAAGCAGCAATCACCCAGTTCAAGCAAGGAACCACTTTGTAGAATGGCAAACATTCAAGCCTTACGCCGCCGCATCCGTAGTATCCAGGGTACCACCAAGATAGTCCGCGCCATGGAGATGGTGGCGACCGCCAAAATGCGAAGAACACAACAACGAGCACTGGCAGGCCGGCCTTATACTGAAAAAATACGCCAGGTGATTGCTGATCTTGCCATCGAACCCCGTATCAAAGGGAAAATCCTTCCCTTACTGCAGAAACGGGAAGTAAAAAAAATCGCCATCATTCACATCGGGACTGACCGGGGATTATGTGGCGGTTTGAATACGAACCTGAATCGGCTTGTGGCTGAGTTTATCCTGGGGCAAAAGGTTCCTGTGACCGTGATTACGGTAGGCCGTAAGGCCAGAGCTTTCGCTCGTATTGCCAAACTGAATGTCCGTGCTGAATTCGCCGGGATCAGCGACCGAGCCACCATGCTGGAAACCATGCCCATTTCAAGGGTTGTGATGGATGACTACAGCAAGGGTGAGGCTGATTTAATCTATCTTGCCTATCCCCGTTTTATCAGTATCATGCTGCAGAGACCTACGATAGAAGCTTTGCTTCCGATTGAGCCAGCAAAGCTTCCTCCGGGACAGGTGGCGGAATATATTTATGAGCCTGATCCTTTTTCGGTTTTGAATGAATTGTTACCCCGATTTGTAGAGATGGAGGTTTATCACGCTGTTCTTGAGCTCATTGCCAGTGAACAATCCGCACGGATGGTAGCGATGCGTAATGCAGGCGACAATGCTGAAGATCTGATCAAAGATTTAACCTTATCATTGAATAAAGCAAGACAGGAGATGATCACAAAGGAGATTTGTGATATCAGCGGAGGGGCTGAGGCTTTAACGACATAAATCCCCCCACACCCCCTTTTTCTAAAGGGGGAAAGGGGGATTAAAAATTCTCAAGGAGTTAAAAAGATGGCAAAAGGTAAAGTCGTACAAGTGATAGGGACCGTGGTGGATATGGAATTTCCTAAAGGTGAGTTGCCGGCCATCTATAATGGCATCATCATTCCCATGAATGGCACGAAAGTGATCGTGGAGACACAAGCGCATATTGGCAACAATTGGGTGCGTGGTGTCTCTTTGACCCCCACCGATGGTTTGCAAAGGGGAGTTGAAGCGATCGATATGGGGACTCCGATCTCCGTACCGGTAGGACGAGCAACGTTAGGTCGATTATTCAATGTCTTTGGCGAAGCGATCGATGGACTGGGTGAGGTGAAAACGGATCAGAAATGGCCTATCCACCGTCCGCCTCCCCCCCTGACGGAGCAAGAGACGGTTCCTCAAATACTCGAGACAGGGCTGAAAGTGATGGATCTCGTCACTCCATTTACAAGAGGTGGCAAGATCGGCGCCTATGGTGGGGCCGGAGTGGGTAAGACCGTCATCATTATGGAACTCATCCGCAATATTGCTGCTGAGCATGGAGGATTTTCTGTCTTTGCGGGTGTGGGTGAAAGATCCCGGGAAGGCAATGACCTCTGGTTAGAGATGCAAAGATCTGGCGTTATGGATAAGACCGTTATGGTCTTCGGTCAGATGAATGAAACCCCCGGTGTCCGTTCCCGTGTGGCCCTTACCGGAGTCACTGTAGCAGAATATTTCCGTGATATTGAAGGTCAAGATGTACTCCTGTTCATTGACAATATCTATCGCTATGTTCTGGCGAATATGGAGCTATCCGCCCTCCTGGGACGCATGCCCTCAGCAGTAGGTTATCAGCCTACTTTGGGTACGGATGTTGGAGAGTTGGAAGAAAGGATCACCACGACAAAGAAAGGCTCCATCACATCTTTTCAGGCGATCTATGTTCCCGCTGATGATTACAGCGATCCAGGCATTGTAGCGACTTACGGTCACCTTGACGCCGTTGTTGCTTTAGAGCGTTCGATCGCTGAGTTGGGAATTTATCCGGCTGTCGATCCCCTGACTTCCACCTCTCGAATACTTGATCCTGCCATTGTCGGTGAAGACCATTATCGAGTTGCTCGAGGGGTGCAGACGACCTTGCAGAGATATAAAGAATTGCAGGATATCATCGCTATCTTGGGTATAGAGGAATTGAGCCAAGAAGATAAGCTCACGGTAGCCAGAGCCAGAAAGATTCAGAGGTTCTGCTCCCAGCCATTTCATGTCGCTGAACAATTTACTGGGACCCCGGGCAGGTATGTCCCCATCAAGGAGACCGTGCGAGGCTTTAAGGAAATCTTGGAAGGGAAACACGACGATCTTCCTGAAGGTGCTTTCTATTTGGTCGGACCCATTGATGAAGCAGTAGAAAAGGCCAAAAAGATGCGAGGATAATCCGAAAGAGATGAAACAATGTCAAATGTCAAAGCTCAAAGTTCAAATGAAATTCAAAGCCCAAAAGGGAAAAATATTTTGACATTGGGTCATTTGAGCTTCATTTGATATTTGGATTTTAAAAAATTTCGGATTTAGGATTTCGTGGGGGATTTGTTTGGTTTCCCGGTGGAGCCGGGAGTTAGGTAAACTGAAAGTATGGCAACATTCAGATTAGAGATTGTCACTGCAGAGAGAATGGTCTTCTCTGAGGATGTCAGCGCGGTCATTGCCTGGGGGGTGGAGGGACAATTGGGCATCCTCCCCCACCATGCCCCTTTAATGACCATGCTTCAGTCTGGGGATTTAATGATCAGAAAGGATAAGGAAGAAGAATACCTTGCCATCAGTGGCGGCTTTCTCGAAGTGCGTCCTGACAAAGTGATTATCTTAGCCGATGCCTGTGAACGGGCTGATGAAATTGATATCGCTCGTGCTGAGGAAGCAAAGAAGCGTGCTCAAGAAACGATGAAGGCAGCTCCTCTTGGCGTGGATGCTGCTGCCGCTGAGGCCGCTCTGCGCCGCTCTTTAGCCAGACTGAAGGCGGCTGAGAAAAGGCGCCGGAGACCACACCCCCTAGTCTGAGCGTATTTCTGACTTGACATCGATCAGACAAAAGCCACCCTGCTACGAGCCCTCAACCGCCTCAAAGTCGCCGAATTTACCAAGATGAGGCAAATATAGGCCCCCTGCCTTATATGGTTTTACATACTAATGCAGCATTCCGTTATATACCGGAACGCTTTTTATATGGGGACTACCCTTTCTCATCTCCTCTCAACCTTAACCTTAACCTAAACCTTGCCCTCTTATAATCATCTTCCAATTCCTGTTGACTCCTTCATATGGGTTTTATAAACTAATTCACATCAAGACGGACACGGTTGACGGTCACGGACACGTTTTTTAAATAACCCATGAGCAAGGTCACTCGCCCCATTCTCACAGGCATTTTCCCCAGAAAACGGTTGTTTCAATTACTAGACCGTCTGCGTAAACAGCCAGTGATCTGGGTATCTGGACCTCCCGGCTCAGGGAAGACCACCCTGGTTGCGAGCTACCTCCAAGCCCGTAAGATTCCCTGTCTTTGGTATCAGGCCGATGAAGGCGATTCAGATCCTGCAACTTTTTTCTATTATATGGGCCAAGCGGCAAAGAAGGCTTCACCACGAAAGAAAAAATCCCTTCCCCTTCTCACTCCTGAATATCTACAAGGTATCCCCACATTTACACATCGATACTTCGAAAACCTCTCCGATCGTCTAAAAATCCCCTCTATACTTGTATTCGATAACTATCAAGAAGTCCCGTCTGAATCGCCTTTTCATGAAATCATCCTCAACGGTTTATCGAGAATTCCCGAAGGGATCAACGTGATCCTAATTAGCCGACACGACCCTCCTCGGGTTTTAATTCGCTTACGAGCCAATCAAATGATGCAGATGATTGGATGGGATGAACTTCGATTGACTTTAGAGGAGTCCGCTGGAGTTGTCCGGCTTCGGTCGAAACAGAAGCTATCGAGGGAGACAGTGAGGCATCTGAATGAATCAACGGATGGATGGGCGGCCGGCCTGATCTTGATGTTGGAGGGTGCGAGAAGAGGTATCGAGCCTCAGATGCTCGGAAACCTAACATCGGAAGAGATCTTTGATTATTTTGGAAAAGAACTCTTTGATAAAACAGATAAAGAAATACAGGAGTTTTTTCTTAAAACAGCAATTCTGCCAAAGATGACAGCGAAAATGGCTGAAGCGTTAACAGATTTTCCTCATGCAGGTCGGATCCTTTCTGCATTAAGTCGGAATAATTATTTCACTGAAAAACGGATCCACGCCGAACCCGTGTACCAGTATCACTCTTTGTTCAGGGAATTCTTATTGATAAGGGCTAAGGAGACATTCTCCCGGGAGAGCCAGTTTATTCTGTCTCGTCGGGCAGCCAACCTCCTTGAAGAATCAAGTCAGACAGAGGCCGCCATTTCGCTTCTCCGTGATGTGAGCGACTGGGATAGACTGGTTCACTTAATCATAAAGCATGCCCCACTCATGATCGCCCTGGGGAGATATCGTCCCCTTGAAGATTGGCTGAAAAGTCTTCCTAAGGAAATCATGGAGAGCGATCCCTGGCTTCTGAAAATATATACTTTGGGACAATTCGAATTGTTAAAAGATGACAAGCCTATCCGTTTCTCCAGAAAGGCTCAACAAAAACCTTTATCAATGCTTAAGGCACTGATCGCCTTTGGAGGTAGAGAGGTAAGAGAAGACCAAATTTCCGATGCCCTGTGGCCCGAAGCAGACGGAGATATTGCCTATGATTCTTTTAAAACTACTTTGCACCGTCTCCGGAAAATGGTTGGTTATGAAAAGGCCATTCAACTTCACGAGGGGCGATTGACATTGGATGATAAATTATGTTGGGTAGATGTATGGGCATTTGAGCACGTTCTTGAAGAAGCAGGTACTCACTGGAAAGATGGGCTGATGGACCGTGCCGTTCAATTTACTGAAAAAGCCATTCAAATGTACAAGGGGCCTTTCCTGGCTAAAGAGACTGAGCAACCCTGGACAATTTCTATGAGCGAACGCCTTCGAAGTAAGTTTTTAGAAAGTGTTGGAAGGTTAGGCCTCTATTGGCAGCAAGCTGAACATTGGGAAAAGGCTATTGAATGTTATCAGAGAGGCTTAGAATTGGAAGATCTCGCTGAGGAATTCTACCAAGGGCTTATGAATTGCTACCAACACCTGGGCCAGAAAACCAAAGTCATATCCCTTTACAATCGCTGCAAAAGAATCCTATCTTCAACCCTTGGAATCGAACCCTCTTCCAAAACTGAAGCAATATACAGATCATTACTTTCTGAGAATCGGAGAGATGGGGACTTGGCAAATGATTGACAATATTGTCCTTGTGACGATATGGCGGATTTTTATACCCAAACTATTTCTATTAACTGTTCTGCTTTTTTAAATTCTGGATCTCCGGTTACTAAAATAGCCTTATACTCTAAAGCGGAAGCGAGGGCAAAGCAGTCAGCATAGGAAATATTGTATTGAGCCTTATGTTCTGCAGCCTGGAATATCAAGTTGTTGGGAATTGGTAATATGGTAAATTTTAGCCTTTCAATATTTGCCAGAACCTCTAACTTCTTTTGGTCCCCAAATTCCCTTTTTGTTGCATAGATGATTTCTCCAAGATTAATGGCATTGATATATTTGGTTACTCCTGATCTTTTGATTTCTTCCAGAAGATGAACGACTTTCTCATAATCCTTTTCTTTCTGAAAGAACTTCAATAAAGCGTGACTATCAAAAATAAAAGGCCCTCTATCCATTATCGGAACTCCTCTTTTCGTTCTTTGAGGAGTCTCTGTGAAAGGGAGGGTTTGGAAGGTAAAAGCCCACAAGCTGCATGAATAGGATCTTTCACAGGAGGAATAAGATAGATAATCCCACCATACTCCATGATCTGGATTTCCGTTCCAGGCTCAATATGATATCTCTTTCTTATCTCAGCAGGGATAACAATCTGTCCTTTAGATAAGGTTTTAACAATTGTCATAAATGTCTAACCTCCACAAAAAAAGTTATACACTACAAAATATATGTATAACTCCCCAATAAATTTGTCAAGTGTTAGTTTTTTACTCCCTGTTTCTCCCTGTCCCCCCTTCTCCCGATCTTTCTGGCACCTATTCTCTTTATTCTTTGTTTCACCCCTCTCTCTCTGTTCCTTATTTCCCCATTTCTTGTTTTTTCTTTTCCGCGAACTAAACGGCCCCCTAACTCCGAACTTTCCCCCTAATTCCATCGAATCTGTAACCTATCTGTAACCTCCTCCATGATAAAAAGCCCAATGGAACGATGGAATGTTGGAATAATGGAATATTGGGGTTAAAAGCCAATGTTTTCAATATTTCAAGACCTTTTTAACCCATCATTCCAACTTTCCATTATTCCAGTATTCCATTGAGAGGTTTTTCTTGCCCGTAAAAGTCGTCTTAGCCAATTACATCGTCCGTATTTACCGTTTTGAAAAGGATACTCCTCACAACCTTGTAGGGATTGTAGAAGAAGTCGGAGTAAAGGGAAAGAAAGCATTTACCAATTATGACGAACTCTGGGACATCCTTATCTCTTCGAAAAGCATCAGCCAGAAGCAGAAACAAAAGAGAAAGGAGGTGAAATAAAAGAAAGGGCATCTATTTTTATTATTTCATATTTAATGGACCTGTAAAAAGTCCAAAAACCGTCACTCCGGCGGAAGCCGGAGTCCAGACAGTGTCCCTGCGAAAGTAGGGAACCATCTTAAAAACTGGATTCCTGTTTTCACAGGAAATTCTGGATTCCTGCTTTTGCAGGAATGACCAAGAATGGCGTTTTCCGAATTTCTACGAGATCATCATACTTAGTTGCGCTATACGCTATGCTTTATTCACGTAGGTCAAAAAAGGAGGTGCGGTATGTATTCTAAGAATGTGTGGAAAATGGGAACTATCCTTCTCCTAAGCTTATTTATTTCCATTTCGATTGCCCAAGCAGAGCCAATCGACATCACCTATTGTTTGTCTTTGACCACCACCATGGTGTCCGAGACCCAGGAATTGAGCATTCACAGCTTCGATTTCAAAGGCATTGCCCGGAGCAATCTCGAAAACAAAGCATTCGATAATCTGACCTTCCATGGAATCGGTGTGGGTCGGGATCTGGGGGACAAAAGAAAGCACAGATACGGTTACATCAAGTTCATGGATCCCGATGGAGATATTTTGGTTACGGAGAATCTTCGCACCCTTGATGCCGAGTTGGACTCTGATTGGAATTTCTTACAGGGCACAGGGAAATGGAAGGGGATCAAGGGGGGAGGGAAACTTCGGACCGCAGCGGGAGGAAAACCAATAACCCCGGGGACAGTGCAAGGTTGCATCAGAATGACGGGAACATTTGAATTACCAAAATAGGAATCGAAAAAAATCATAAGGAGGTGTCCTATGCCTATAAGCAACAAGTGGAAAATCTCCGTTGTCGCTTTTGTCCTTAGTATGAGCCTGATGATTCCGGTTGCTCAAGCGGAACAACAATACGACATCACGGACTGCGGCTCCATGACATTCACAGTCAATTCTGAGAGCGATGAATTGACCATCATCACGTTTGACTTCAAGGGCATTGCCCGGAGCAATTCCGAGAACAAGATTTTCGACAACTGCACCGTCTTTTATGTAGGGGTTGCAAGGAGCACGCCTGGCAAGACCACTGCGTATGGTTACAGCAAGTACATGGATCCGGATGGGGACTTTGTTGTCATGGAGTCGATCCGGGAAGGTGCCGAGACCCATTGTAAGTTTCTGCAAGGCACGGGTAAATGGAAAGGAATTAAGGGGGAAGGAAAAGTCCGACGCATCGCTTCCGGGAAGTCGATAGCGCCAGGCACAAGCCAATACTGCACCAGACACATTGGAACATTTGAATTGCCGAAATAGGCATTAACCGGAGGGACACTTCCCACTATCGTGTCTTGAAAATTCATTGAATAAATCAGAGCTGTGGGCCGGAGCTCTGACAGGGTACTGAAAAAGGATGTCACTCCCACGAAAGCGGGAGTCCAGAACCCATTGAAAAAACTGGATTCCTGCTTCCGCAGGAATGACAAAACTGTCATTCTATGGAATTTCCCATCAACACGCTTCATTTGCTTGTGTGAGGGCAGAATTTTGACAAAACCCTTTTCTACTTAATAAAAGTATTTCTGAGACACGACACTAGAAACATAGAGGTGTCTCTTCCTCCTTGCGCTTTCCACCCTCCTCCTTCAACTTTTCAATTCCTGTTGACTCCTTCATATGGGTTTTGTAAACTTTGACCATCTGAGGTTATGTGTGGGGGATTGAGCATGGTTAATATTTTGATAATCATTTTGGGTATCATTTTACTGTTTGGGTTATTTTATTATTATCTCTTTATTGGGTTGTTTTTTGTCTAATGGGTGATGTGTGTCTGGCTCTGCCACAGGAAAAAGCGTAGGCGTAGATTCTTACACATTGAAGTCTGAGAATTTATCTCTAACATTTACAAAATAATCCCCTAAAAACCTCCCCTCCCCTTGGTGGGAGGGGATTGAAGGGAGGGGAAGGTTCTTATTTGCCCCGTGGCGTTAACGGGTTCATATTTTTTTAAATTCATGAATCCATGTGTTCATATCGTTTGAACCACAGTGAGATATTTGATCCACCGTTGGAGCAACCGTTAAGTAAAGCAGATTGTATCTCCTTTCTTTTCGATTGACCAAGGGCTACATCCAAATCACATTCTGGACCAAGATGCTTTGTTCCAATCGTTGGTGGAATCATCCCATGATAGAGACTTAATGCGACTCCGCAAGCCCTGATTCCTCCCGAACCGTCAAACTCTCCAATCATCGACTTAAGGCTGCTGACAGAAATCTCTTTTGCTTGTTTTCCAAACACCTTTTTAATTGCTGAGGTTTCCGCTCGATCCAGATCAAGAGTGGAATTGGCGGCTCCTGAAACATAATCGACTGTCTGAAGTTCCCTCGCTGCCAAAGACATTGCCCTGGCAATCGAATCTCCTTTGAGGTCGTACCGAAGAAGTCCATCAGTACTCCCTGAGAGCCCGGCGCCAGCCATCTCAGCATAGATTTTCGCTCCCCTCTTCTTTGCATGCTCCAATGTCTCTAAGACAAGGATTCCGCTTCCCTCTCCAAGGACAATCCCATTCCGGTCCCGATCAAAGGGCCTCATTCCTTCACCACCTTTCCCTCTTCCCGGGGATAAAACTCCTAACATCGAATAGACATGATAGAGAGGCTCGCTCAACTCGTCGCCTCCTCCTGCAAGGATGACATCTGCCCTTCCCTCTCTCAATAGATGATAAGCAAAAGTCATGGCCATCTCTGTGGAGGATTCTTTATGGGAGAAAGTAATGTTCACTCCCTTGATGCCATATTCGATGGCACAGTGGCTCGTGATGGCATTGGGCACAGCGGTTTGAAACAGCAGGGGTGCGGCTCCGATTGGACCCTCTTTTAAAAGGGACCGGAAGAACTGGTCTACAGTATCTGAACTCCCCAAACCTGTGCCAATTGAAATTCCTACCCTGCCCGAATCTTCTTCCTTTAGGTTGAGACCTGAATCGTCTATCGCCAATCGAACGGCTGAGACAACGATTTTTCCAATCCGATCCATCCTTCTGAGATTGGCAGGTCTGATGAAGGTTTTAAAATCGATCTCGGTGAGTTGGGCTCCCAGTCGAGAACGGTAGGAACTCACATCAAACCCTCGAATCGGTTTGATCCCGGAGATTCCCTGAAGACAATTCTCCCAGAACACCTCCTTACCGACGCCAATAGAGGAAACGATTCCAAGACCTGTGATGACGATGCGGTGGCTCATAAATATCAGAGTCCGGTAGGGAACGGTTTGAAACCGTTCCGTACAGGAGTCCGGAGTTCAGAGTTCGGAGCATTTAATTTTTTAACTCCGAACTACGAACTAATTACTCCGAACTATTTATTATACTTACCAAACACCAAACATACATTATTGCCTCCGAAGGCAAACGAATTCGAGATGGCAAACCGAACATCCTTTTTGATGGATTGATTCGGTGTATAATTCAAATCACAAAGAGGATCTGGCGCCTCATAGTGAATCGTGGGAGGAATGATCCCTGTCTCCAAGGTCATGACGGTTGCCACAGCCTCAATGCCGCCAGCAGAGCCAAGGCAGTGTCCCACCATGGACTTGATTCCACTGATCGGAATCTCTTTTGCCCTCTCCCCAAAAACTCGTTTAATCCCTCGTGTCTCGGCAATGTCATTAAAAAGCGTGGCTGTACCATGGGCATTGATGGTATCAACCTCATCTGGAGAGACTTCAGCATGGCCTAAAGCAATACGTATCACCCTCGCCACACCCTCTCCATTGGGTTCTGGCGCGGTAAGATGATAGGCATCGGCGCAGATTCCATATCCTAAAAACTCCGCATGGATCGGAGCGTTTCTTTTCGAAGCATGCTCCAGTTCTTCAAGGATGAGGATGCCTGCTCCTTCACCGATGACCAGCCCTTGTCTCCTTTTGTCAAAGGGTTTGCAACTTTCGGGATCAACCAACTTCAGACTGCTGAATCCGCTGAAAGAAACCTCGCAAAGAGAATCACTTCCACCCGTCACCATTACATCCGCCAGACCCATTTGAATCATCTCATAAGCCACACCAATGGAGGCGGAACTTGAGGAGCAAACCGTTGCTGTCGTCGTTCGGGGTCCTTTCAGGCCTGATTCAATGGCGATGTGGTCTGTCGTGGCGGCGAGGGAATAAGAGATAAGAAGTGAAGGAGAGGACCTCTTCGTTCCTTGATAAAAATCTCTAAAATATTTTTCGACTGAAAGAATGCCGCCGGAGCCTGCTCCTATTACCACCCCTCCCCTTTCCTGATCACACGAATCTTGGTCAAGATGAGCAGATTTCCAGCCTTCTCTAAATGCGATTAAGCCGAACTGATCACATCGGGAGAGGCGGCGAATCTCCTTTTTTGAAAAATGGGCTTCAGGGTCCAAATGGGAAACCTCTGCAGCAATCCTTGTCCGGTAGGCAGAGGGATCAAAGACCGTAATCCCCTTTGTCCCATCTTTTCCCTCGATGAGGGAATTCCAGAACTCAGGGAGGTTATTCCCCACGGCGCTGACCACACCCAGACCTGTAATCACAACCCTTTTCCTCATTTGACTTCTGTGATTTTCACATCTTTTGGAAGATAAATCTCAAAATCTGAGTCGGTAAGGCCTGTATTCACTTTCACATTTGAATAACGGATAGAGGTGGTGTCTCCATTCTTTTCGATCATCTCCATTCCTAACACCATCCAATCCTTCTTCGAAATCCGAAGTCTTGTCTTCACAAAGAGGGGATCTTTCACTTTAGGTATGATCTCCATGACCAGGAAAGATTCTCGGTCTTCCAAGATCTTCCATGCCGCCAGTTTTTCTTGAAAGGGATCTTTTGAGAAAAGAAGATACCGCTCTGCAATCGGGTTGGAACGAAGCGCATAACGTTCTGCAAGCTTCTCCTCTTTATAGTAGAGAATGGCGGTCTTCCCATCGAAGACCATCTGGCTCGACTCTGGATGAAAGAATTCGATGGAGACCTTATCCGGTTTCTTAAATCGAATTCTTCCTCTCGAGACAATCTTCTCCTTCAGAAGGGAAAGTTTCTTCTCTTGATAAAGGTCAGCCGAATAATCCTTGGTCTTCTCCTGAATTTCTCTCAGGCGCTTAACCACTTCCTCGGCGCCCACCGGCATTGCACTCTTGACGGGAAGGGGGTTCAGAAGAAGAACAACGAGAATGAACAGCCAAAACTTCATGCTCTCCCCTCCTTAAAAGCAAAGATGGTTTTACTGACTCCGGGAAGAAGGATTTTTTTCAGGCTGAGACAGAAAAGCGCTTCCGAGAATCCTCCAAAAAGAATGGAGGCTGTTCGCTTTCCCAGATCGCTGGGGAGCGTGTATCCACCGATCAGGTGTTGGCATTTTCTAAACCCAATTCTCTCCAAACACCGCTGAATCATTTTCGGCGAGAAATCGGAGAGATGGGCAGGCAGATCGTATAAGCGATTCTTAATGCCGAGAAGTTGGAGAAGATTCTTGATGGGAGTGGTATGAGGATACCTCAACAGGAGGAACCCTCCTGGTTTTAGGACTCGATAGCATTCCCCGAGAAAGGCCATCGGGTATCGAAGGTGTTCGATCACATAAAATCCAGTGACCGCATCGAAATAATTATCGGGAAGACTTACTTTCTCCATAGGTCCAGGATGGATTGTCAGTCCTAAAACCTCTCTTCCATAGGCCACCGCTTTTTGGGAGATCTCGACACCCATGACATCCCATCCCCGATTCTTCATTTCTGAAAGAAAGAATCCAAAACCAGAACCCACATCTAACAACTCACCTTTTTCTTTATATTGTTGTATTAGGTTGGCTGCCTTTTTGAAAACCGGTTCAATCATCCTCTGCCATGATTCAATCGATGATTCTTCTTCCGGGAGATACTGCTGATAGAAACGAAATAGGGAATCGCTTGTTGGTCTTGGATTGAGAAAGACGAATTGACATGAGAGGCATCGAACCATTTGGAAGGAACCTTCCAGGTGGAGAGGTTCTCCTCTTGATCCTTCGCAGATGGGACAGTTAACTTCCTCCATTTCAAAATCCATTTTTATCTCAGGGAATTCCTCTCCGGCGTCCGACAGCGTAGGGAACGGTTTCAAACCGTTCCCTATCATCCTCACCAGAACAGCGTTCCCTTAAATTGGGAAAGAGGGTGATTAGGTTTCAGCGATTCGATCCACATCTCTACTGTCCGGGTGTAAAGTTTCCAACGCTTCAATCTTGATCGTTCTAAGAAGTCCCGACATTCCTCAATGGTATAAGAAGAATAGACCGATTCCAAAAAGCCTCTTCTTGCTTTAGGATGTTTTCCGAAAAAGGCTTTCCAAAGAAGATTAAAAATTCCGATGAACACAAAAGAGGCATCCCGATGAAAATCAACTATAACAAACGCCCCTTCCTCCTTCAAGGATCGGGCCGCCTCGTTCAAGAAGTCAACAGGACGGTTTAAATGGTGGATGGTGTTAATGCAGAGAACAAGATCGAGAGAATGATCTTCGACAGGAAAGGAGTAGGCCGAGCCAACCTCAAACTCAATCCTGTTGTTTATTCCCGCCTCAATGGCATTCCTCTTGGCAAGTTCGATCATCACCGGGGAGAGATCAATTCCCTTAAATCGAATTTCTGGAAGGGCTTTTGATATAAAGATGGGAAAAACTCCAGGGCCTGTTCCGATATCAATGGCTCTTCCTTTCTCAACCCCTTTGGCCGACACCCGTTTGAGAACCCTCTGACAAGGAATCCCCATATATCGTTTGGCCATGAGGTTGTAATATTCCGCCAGCTCTTGATCTTCTATGATACCTGATTCTGGGATGCGCTCCTTCATATGCCTTAAGTGGCCTTCAAAGGATTCCAGGGTTCTTGGGTTCAAGGGTTCGAGTGTTTAATTCAAGAACTTTACTAGACCCTTTGGCCACTTGACTCCTTGAACCCTTGTCTTTTAGCCAAAACAAGCGTCCCCTCGGCCACCGATTCTTCTCCCACTCTGGCCAGAACCTTCACCTTGGCCAAGTTAGAAAATATATGTAAAACTTCCGCTTCGATGATGATTTGATCTCCTGGCATCACTCTTCTTTTCAATCGAAATTCTTCAACCCTCGCCAATACCGGAATCCCTTCTTCTTCCTTTTCAAATGATGACTGAAAAGCTATCCCTCCAGTTTGGGCCATCGCTTCCAAAATCAAAACCCCTGGCATGACGGGTTCATTTGGAAAATGGCCTAAAAAA
>Ga0210056_1000382_pt1 | contig 35533 bp, 30 predicted proteins | sample CryGeyCG2014_080_2_FD_183965 | JGI IMG/M metagenome (GOLD analysis project Ga0210056, IMG submission 183965) | Groundwater microbial communities from aquifer - Crystal Geyser CG07_land_8/20/14_0.80 (SPAdes) (version 2) | ecosystem: Environmental > Aquatic > Deep subsurface > Groundwater | place...
TTCAATCTTACAGATTCTGGCTGCTCCCATTATTCCTCCTATTATTGCGGCTGCGCTACTACCCAACCCTCTGGTAACTGGAATTTGATTAAAAGTCTTTATCTTTAATCCTTTTTTAGATTTATCCCCGCCTGCCTTTTTTAAAACTAATTCAGCTGATTTCCAAATTAAATTATCTTTTCCCTGGTCAAGTTCCTCTGCACCTTCTCCCTGTCCTTCAATAATTAAACCCTCTTCTATTTCTTCCATCTCCAGATATAAATAAAGTTTTAAAGCCAGTCCAAGACAATCAAACCCTGGACCTAAATTGGCTGAAGAAGCTGGAATTCGAATTTTTACCATAAATTTTCTCCTAAATTAAATATCCACTACCCTAATTGCATTACATATCTTTACTACACAATCTAAACAAGCGACTTTTTTAAGCGCCTCCTGAACATTCCCCTCTTTAGCTAAATGAGTTAAAAAAACTATATCTACCACTTCGCCAGCTTCTCCTTTTTGTATTACTGAGAGAAAGCTAACTTCTTTTTGGGCAAAAGAGCCCGCAATCTCGGCTAATACTCCCGGCCGATCTTTTACTCTTATCCTTAGATAATAAGAAGAGTGAGTTTCTTTAAAATCCTTAACTTTTTTTACTTCAAAATAGTTATAATTATTGTTATAACTATCAAAATTCCTTATTATCTCTATGATGTCGCTAACGATCATACCACCTGCCGGCAGAGCACCTGCCCCCGGGCCAGAAAATATCAGGTCTCCAAATCCATCTCCTCGAACCAAAATACCATTGTAGGCCCCGCCAACATTGGCTAAAGTATGCCTCTGGGGTATCAATGCTGGATGAACTCTGATATCCAACTCCTCTCCCTTATTTTTAGCCAGGGCTAACAACTTAATAGTATAACCTAACTCCCGTGCATATTCGATATCTAGCTTAGAGATATTTCTTATCCCTTCATAATAGATATTATCCAGATTAATTTTAGCTCTAAAGGCAATTGCAGAGAGAATAAATATTTTATTAAAGGTATCAAACCCATCAATATCTTTGCTGGGATCGGCTTCAGCGTATCCTTTCTCCTGAGCCTCTTTTAAAGCTTCCTCATAATCACTACCATCTTCACTCATCCGGGTCAGTATATAATTGGTGGTGCCATTTAAAATCCCTATTATTTCTCTTGGTTTATAGGAAGTAAGGGAATGAGAAAGCACACCTATTATTGGTATACCACTCGCTACACTTGATTCGAAAAGGAAGTGAACCTTATTTTTTTGAGCTAAACTTAAAATCTCGTAGCCGGCCTGGGCAATCACTTCTTTGTTGGCAGTAACTACATGCTTTCCTGATTTGAGGGCTTGGGCAATTAAGCTCCTTGCTGGTTCAAAACCGCCTATAGTCTCCACGATAATATCTATTTCTGGATCATTTATTACCTGCTCAGCAGAATCGGTGAATATTTTATAAAGACCTTTATCGGGAAGAACCTTGCTTTTATCTTTATCCGCTATTTTTTTCAGAATTATTTTTTTAGGATATATTTTTTGTTCGATAAATTCTCGATTCTCCTGTAAAACCTTAAGAACGCCTTGCCCTACCGTACCTAATCCTAATATTCCAATATTAATCTCTCTTTTTTTCATAATTATTTTTTTCCACCTCTTTTTCATATATATATAAAAAAATCTTTCGCCTTATCGGTAAAGACGAAAGATTTTCGCGGTTCCACTCTATTTCTCTGAAATTATAATTTTATCAGAGCTCTCTTATAAGCTGTAAGGGTCTTCTCCCAAAAGATTTACTCTTTAAATAATCAGAGATTCATCTATAGCCTCCAGGGTGGTTTTCGGTCAACAATTTCCTCCGCTAAGAAATTCTTTAACCTACTCTTCCTATCACTGGCCTCTTATTAAATTTTTATAATTTTAACACCTGAGTTCAATTTTGTCAAAATTTCGAATTGCCTACCTCATTGGTGTCAACCCTTTAAAAATAGTTTTTATTCTGACAGGACCACTCTTTCGCTGGATATCAGGGCAACACTGGCTACCTTATCTTCTGGAGCAAGTTTCATGGCCCTAACCCCTTGTGAATATCTTCCGGTTTTACGGATTTCTTTAACCGGAACCCGAATTACTTTTCCTTGCTGGCTGATTAAGACTATTTCGTCTTCCTCTTTTACTACTTTAACTGCTACGATCAAACCCCTTTCTTTGGTTAGTTTGATAGACCTTACTCCCTTGCCACCTCTCTTCTTTAATTCCCTAAATTCCTTGATGGGGGTTCTTTTGGCAAATCCACCTTCGGTAACTAATAACAAATCTTCGTTTGTTTCCAGATCAACTAAACTTATATTCAGAAGGCAATCATTTTCGTTAATAGTAATCCCTTTTAACCCGTAAGTGAATCTGCTTAAAGGCCTTATTTGGTTCACTGAAAAACAGGTAGAATTTCCTCTTTCGGTAGTTAAAATAATCTTTTTCCCCTCTCCGGCAAGCCTTACTCCAATCAGTTCATCCTCGGGGAAAAGACGTAAAGCAATAATTCCTACATTTCTTAGGTTAGAAAAATAGGAAAGGGGGACCTTTTTTATCTTCCCCTTTTTAGTGGCCATAAACAGGCACTTTTTGCTTTTTTCTTTTGATTCTTCGGCCAATTCATAGCTCTCTATAGGAATAAGGGTAGTAATATGTTCATCTTTCTCTATGCCCAATAAATTAACTATGGCTACCCCTCGGGAGGTTCTGCCTCCCTCAGGAATCTGATAAGCTCTTCTTCTATAAACTATACCTTTGCTAGTGAAAAATAAAATATCGTGAAGGTTGGTGGTAACAAAGACCTGTTCTACTAAATCTTCGGCCTTGGTGCCCATTCCGATTACTCCTTTGCCGCCCCTCCCCTGCATTCTATAGGTACTCAAAGGAAGGCGCTTTAAATATCCGTCCTGGGTGCAGGTTATTACAATATCTTCCTCAGAAATATAATCTTCGATATCAGGTTCTTCTTCATCTTTAATTATCTTGGTCCTTCTTTCATCACCATATTTTTCTTTTAAGTCTAATAACTCCTCTTTTATTAATATCATAAGTTTATTTTTATTTTGTAATATATCTTCTAAATAGGCAATACGTTTTATTAACTCTAGATATTCCTCTAAAATCTTTTCGGTTTCCAGAGAAGTAAGTCGCTGTAGTCTCATATCTAAAATTGACTGAGCTTGAATATCGCTTAATCCAAATCTATTTTTAAGTGCACTATGAGCTAAGCTAACATTTTTGGATTTTTTAATAATTTGCACCACTTCATCAATATTAGATAAAGCAATTTTTAAGCCTTCCAAGATGTGGGCTCTCTCTTTGGCTTTTTTTAATTCATATTTAGTCCTTTTTTCTACTACCTCTTTACGGTATTCTAAAAAACATTGGAGCATCTCTTTTAGGTTTAAAAGCCGGGGCCGACCATGGTCTATGGCTAAGTTATTTATCCCAAAAGAGATTCTCATTTTAGTATGTTTATATAAATTATTTAAAACTATATCAATGTTGCAACCTCTTTTTAGCTCTATAACTACCCGCATTCCATTTCTATCTGATTCATCCCTTAAGTCAGTAATATCAGCAATCTTTTTCTCCTGAACTAGACTGGCAATATCTTCTACTAACAAGGCTTTGTTTACTTGATAAGGAAGTTCTTTTATAATTATGCGAGGGTTTTTCTTTTCTTTTTTATCATCATCTACCCCTTCAGTAAATACTACCGCTTGTAATTTTATACTCCCCCTCCCGGTTTCAAAGGCTTTTCTTATCCCTTCGTGACCGCAAATTATTCCTCCGGTAGGGAAATCTGGTCCTTTAATTACAGTCATTAATTTATCTAAAGAAACATCAGGGTCTTCAATCATTAAAACTGCACCATCAATTACTTCGCTCAGGTTATGAGGAGGAATATTGGTGGCCATTCCTACTGCAATTCCAGAAGAACCATTAATTAAAAGATGAGGAATTTTGGCGGGTAATATCTCCGGTTCTTCTAGAGAATTATCAAAATTAGGGACAAAAATAACTGTTTCTTTATCTATATCAGCCAGCAATTCCTCAGCGATCTTGGACATTCTAACTTCAGTATTGTGATTAATAAATCCATTGGCCACAAATGAGTGACATTTGCTACTTACTCTGATTGAAAAAACATTTTCCTCTTCTAATTTCTCAACCTTCTTTATCTTATTAAAGAATATATTATGTTCTAATAGCCATTCGATTAAATTTTTATCCGTTTCCTGAAGATATCCTATTAATTCATCTTTATACCTTCTCAGATTATTGTAACGGTCAAAATTGTGCTTCTTTATAAACTCTTTTTTATAATTTTGTCTCAGATATGTACTCAAGAAGGGGATGTAGTCGGTTTTGCTCATCCTTTTCCCATTGATACTATCAATCTCTAAAAGGCGTGCCTGTTTTTTTGAAGAAAAAAAACCAATTTCCTCCTTAAACCTCTTAATATTTTCAACTCCTGATATCAACAGCTTGTAACAATTAGATCTTTTATCTCGATAAGGAAAAGTAGTAACTATTCCAAAGTTTAGAAGTAAAATTTTTAACTGTTTTATTAATTTTTGACTTTTAGAATTATAAACAAGCTCTATAACCTTTCCCTTATGTCTTTTATCTTTATGTACTACAATTGAACCATCACCCTCAAAAAGTCCCTTTAAATATTCCCGAATTGTGTCTTTTCTGGACAATAACACACTAAAAGGAATAGTTTTGTTCTCAGAAGTAGTACCTTCTAAACCAATATTCTTCAAAAACTCAACCACTTGTTGCTGATAGATACTTAATTCTCGGCAATCACCCTTTATCTCTCTTTCGTAAAGCTTGATACCTTTAAACTGTTTCTTAATAATCTTTTTTATTTTGTTATAAAAATCAAAATCTTTATTATTAAATAATATTTGTTTCTGGTGAAATGACCCGTCTGAAACTATGGCTCCCAATAAAAAGGCGAGACTTCTATTCATTTTATAAGGAAGTCCAACATCCTTATAACTTTTATTTTTGGGGAAGTACTTGGTTAAATCCAAATCTTTTGAGCTGAATAGGGCTGCTCCTCGACTTAATAAAACATAATCATTCTTGTCTATATCTTCTAATAACTTCCAAGTGAAATCAGGTATGCCAAATCTATTGACCTCCCAACAGAGAATAGGGTGGTTATAGGTACCCCTTAATTCATATCCCTGTTCAGTGGTAATTTTTATGGTCTTATGCTGGCCTGAGTTGAAAAATTTAACTGCCTTCTTTTTTTTGCCTTCATAATTCAAGATTTTTAAGTCTATGTCACATTCCTTCTCATTAGAAATCTCTCTAATCGGAATAATGCCTTTGTCGCTTAAAAGTAAAGTATCACCAGTTACACAATATCTCATCGCGGCAGCAGAATCACCATCGACCGAGCCAAAATTTCCCTGTCCATCTATTAAAGGATAACGATAAGAAAAATCTTGGGCCATCCTCACAATAGTATCATATACTGCCACATCACCGTGAGGGTGATATTTGCCAAGTATTTCCCCTACAATTCGAGCAGATTTTTTGTAAGCCTTATCGGAAGTATTACCCAATTTTCCCATGGCATACAATACCCGGCGATGGACTGGCTTTAATCCATCCCTAACATCGGGTAAGGCTCGACCCACTATTACGCTCATCGCATAGCTGAGATAAGCCTCTTTTACTTCCTCTCCTATATCGACTAGCAAATCTTTTCCCTTAACGACTGATCCTTCTTTCTCATTTTTCTGGTTTAAATTCTCTACATCTTCTTCTTTCATAATTTAACCATTCTCCAATTCATCAATTGACCAATTGCCCGATTGACCTATTTACCGATTCTCCGATTCTCCGATTCTCCGATTCTCCGATTTGCCAATTCTCCAATTGACCAATTTACTGATTAATTTAGTCTTTAGCATTAAATGCAAGTTATCAGTTCGCGGTTTTCAATTTTCATACTTTAATTCATCAGTTGTCGGTTTATTATCTTTTCACTATTCACTAACGACTAATTAAATATCCAGCTCTTTCACTTCTAAGCTGTGCGTATAGATAAACTCTTTTCGAGGCTCGACTTTATTTCCCATTAGTACCGTAAACATCTCTTCTGCTTCTATAACATCTTTTAATTCTATTCTCTTTAAAATCCTATTCTCTGGATTCATAGTAGTCTCCCAGAGTTGTACTGGGTTCATCTCTCCCAGACCTTTATATCTCTGAATTTTAGGATTACTTTCCATTTCCTTTAATTTAGCGTTTAGTTCTTGCTCATTAAAAAAGTAATAACTATTCTTATTGTGTTCCACTTTGTAAAGAGGAGGTTGAGCAACATAAATATTCCCTCTTTCAATTAAAGGCTTCATATATCTAAAAAAGAAAGTTAAAAGTAAAGTTTTTATATGAGCACCATCAACATCTGCATCAGTCATGATGATAACTTTATAATATCTCAGTTTTTCTATATCCAGGTCCTCCCCAATATTTACTCCTAAGGCAGTAATAATGTTTCGTATTTCATTATTGTCTAATATTTTATGCAAACGTGACTTCTCCACATTTAAAATCTTGCCCCTTAAAGGCATAATGGCTTGGAATTTCCTATCTCTCCCCTTTTTTGCTGACCCTCCGGCAGAATCACCCTCCACTATGAAAATCTCTCGGTAATGAGGATCTTTTTCGGAACAATCGGCTAATTTACCAGGAAGGGTGCCGCTTAGGCTTAAGCCATTTTTTTGTCTAATTAAATTCCTTGCTTTACGAGCGGCTTCTCTTGCCTGTAAAGCAGAAATAGACTTAGCTAATATCTTTTTGGTAATCTCAGGATTCTCATTAAAGAAACTATTCAAACTTTCAGTGGCAATAGAGGAGACCGCTGCTCTTACTTCACTGTTCCCTAATTTAGTCTTAGTCTGCCCTTCAAACTGGGGATTCATTAGTTTTACGCTTACTACTGCAGTTAATCCTTCTCTAACATCACTTCCGGACAGATTGTCCTCCTCATCTTTTAAAGTAAATTTCTTAAAATTAGATACTATGCTACTTCGGGCATAATCATTTACCACTCTGGTTATAGCTGCTTTAAATCCTACTAAATGGCTTCCGCCTTCTTCGGTATTTATATTATTAGCAAAGGAAAGAATGTTTTCTAGATAGGCATCATTATATTGTAGGGCTATTTCCACCTCTATATCATCTTTTTTCCCTGAAATATAAATAGGAGTTTTAAATAAAACATCTTTATTTTTATTTAAATATTTTACAAATTCAACTAATCCTCCATCATATTGATAGGAAACTTCTTTGTTTGCCTCTCTTTCATCTTTTAAATCAACTTTTACTCCCGCATTTAAAAAAGCTATCTCTCTTAACCAATGAGAAATGATATCAAAACTGAAGTTTAGATCTTCAAATATTTCTGGGTCGGGCTTAAAAGTTATTTTAGTCCCGGTTTGGGTAGATTTTCCGAACTTTTTTAAATCAGATACCGGCTTCCCTTTTTCAAATTTTTGAGAAAATATTCTTGAATCTCTGCTTACTTCTACCTCTAATCGCTCAGATAGGGCATTGACTACAGAGACGCCCACGCCATGCAGCCCTCCAGCAACTCGGTAACCACCTCCACCAAATTTGCCTCCGGCATGTAATTTAGTTAAGACTATAGTTACTGCTGGTTGTCCGGTTGCTTCATGGATGTCTACCGGGATCCCGCGGCCATCGTCAGATACAGTAACGCTATTATCAGGATGAATAGTTACTTCTATATTTTTACAGAAACCGCCCATGGCTTCATCAATACTATTGTCTACCACTTCGTATAATAGATGATGTAACCCTCGGCTTGAGGTATTCCCAATATACATACTTGGTCTTTTTCTTACTGCTTCTAATCCTTCTAAAACCTGTATCTGTTTGGCGGTATATTGATTATCTTGATTATTGGTCATATTTTTACTTTTTTTCAATCTCTCCTGCCTCATTCAAAATGAAACCGCAGCTTGCCGCCACGGTTTTTATTTTTTATTCTATAAAATTTGTGGTAAAAACCCTTTCAGTTATTTTAAAAACCTAATTAATATTACTATATTATAGAGCTTTTGTCAAAAATTTGTGACCGCCCGCAGAGGATCAGGTAACAGTCTGAAACACAATAAAATAATAGATATGATAAACTGGAGGGGAGAAAACCAGATTTAAAAAAGCGGGTAATAAAACAAATAATCTTTAAGGTTAATAAAATCAAATAAATTAAATAATTCTTGTAATGAGCCTGTGGCATTGTAGTCTTAAAATTAAAATTGGGAAGGCTGAACTTTAAATAAGATGTTAGAGATTATTTCTTCCTCTGCTTTAAGATTAATTTTTTGAATAATCTCCCCTTTCCTTAAATTTAATTCATTGGCCCAAACGTTACTTTTTACGCTTAAAAAAAGACACTGATTTTGTATTTTAAGGGGTTGGGAATTTTGAGCAACTTCCCTCGCCACCAGATCTCCCCAATGACTGATTATCTGATATCCTTTTATATTGGTTCCCCATTTTTTCTCTTTAAAAAAATCCTCTAAGGCTTCTTTAAGAGGGACGGCATTTTTATTTTTCATAAAGCAAATATCTTCCCCCCTTCTATTTTAGATATCTTACTTTTCTCTTTAATATTACTATTAAAATAATCTAAACTTATGCTAGTAATAAAAGTCTGGACTTTTTTGTCCATAATTAATTCTAATAAGAAATGTCTTCTCTCTTCGTCTAATTCTGACATAACATCATCTAATAAAAATATGGGATAAACCCCTTCTCTTTCTTTAATTAATTCTAATTCTGCTAATTTTAAAGAAAGAACAGAGGTTCGTTGTTGACCCTGTGAACCATAAGAGGCGATATTAAATTCATTAATGCATACTAAAAAATCATCCCGGTGGGGACCAAATAAACTGATTTTATATTTTATTTCTTTCTCTTTATGTTCCTTTATTTTATCTTCGAATGCCTTGCTTATAAAAGAAATATTTTCTTGCTGGTCTTTTAATATATTACTCTGGTAAATTATCTTTAAATTTTCTTTTCCTTTAGTAATTTTTTGGTGAAATTTATTAGCAAGATAATTTATTTTTTTTAAAAATTTAATTCTGGTTAAAATTAAAAAAGATCCCTTCTCTATCAGCTGAGGATCCCAAATAAGAAGTCTTTCTCTCAACCCTCTTTGGTTAATTTCTTTCTTTAATATATTATTCCGCTGTCCTAAAATTCTATAATAATCTGTAAGATGCCTGTAATATAAGGGATAAATTTGGGATATCTGTTCATTTAAAAATTTTCTTCTTATAGAAGGAGCTCCTTTTATGATCTGTAAGTGTTCGGGAGAAAATACCACCCCTTTGAATTCTTTATTTAAAATAGACTTCCTTTGGATATTTTGGTTTATTTTTATAGTTTTAATTAATTTAAATTTATTGAAACTTTCTAACTTTTTTTCTAAAGATAAATTTATCTGAAAATTTTCTTCGTCCTTATTAATCTCTCCATATAGACAGGTGCTTTTATTGCTCCAATTTATTAATTCTTGGTCATTTTTTGTTCTATAAGAATTCCCCCTAATTATTAAATATAATGCCTCTAAAAGATTGGTCTTCCCTTGGGCATTATCTCCAATAAAAATATTAAGATTAGGGGTAAAATTTATAGATAATTTTAGAAAATTCCTATAATTGTTCAATCTTAGTGTTTTTAAATACAAATATTTCCCTTTCGTTAAAATTTGACTTTTTAATGATAAATACTAATTATTAGTTAACTAATCTATTTCTCTTTCTTAATCTGTTCTTACCGGCATTAAAATATAAGTATAGTCTTTATCTTCCTCTGGAGTAATAATTACTGGATTTAAGGGATCGTTTAATTTTATTATAGTATGTTCAGTTTTTATTATCTTTAAAACATCTAAAATATAGTCAGGATTAAAAGTTATAATAATATCTTCCCCTTCTTTTAGACAGGATATTTTTTCCAAGGCTTCTCCTACGGTGGGGCTTTCTGCTTTTAAAGTTATTTCACATTTTTCTATCTTCTCAGCATCCTCTTTATTGGTAACTTCTATCCTTACTGTATTTAAATCTTCCCTTACAAAGAGAGAAATCCTCTCCATTTTATTTCTAAAATCATTAGTATCAATTTTTATTTCTGTTTTAAAGGAATCTGGAATAATCTGGTGATAATTTGGAAATTGACCTTCTATTAATCGAGAGAATATTCTGATACAATTTTTCTGAATATCAGGAAATAAAATAAACATTATCTGTTTTTCACTAATTTTAATCTCTATAAATACATCTTCATCATCTAAGAGAAGCTTAGATAATTCTAAAAGGGCACGGAAAGGTATAATAACCTCCAGTTCATCCGTTCCCTCGGTGGAAGATTTTTCTATATTTAATACCGTAATATTTTTAACAGATAATCTATGACTATCAGTGGTAACTATTTCCATTTTATTCCCTATTATTTTTAATAAGGCTCCATTTAAAAAGGTTCTATTTTCATCTTTAGAGGCTGCAAATATTACCTGTTGTATAGCTTCTTTAAATATTTTTTGGGTTAGTTTAATTTTAGTTCTCATTTTTATTTCTGGAAAATTAGAAAATTCCTCTGCAGAAAAACCTAGAATCTTATAATTTGAATTATTTTCTTTAATAGTAATAATATTATTCTCCATACACTCTAGCTCTATTTTCCCCACTGGAAATTTTCTGATTAGTTCGCTTATTATTTTATTGGGAATGACTGTAGAACCAGTCTCTATCACCTGAGCTGGTATATAACAATCTATTCCTATTTCTAAATCGGTAGCAAATAGATGTACTATATTATCATTACTTGCTTCAAAAAGTATTCCATTATAAATAGGTAATCCAATTCTATTCGATATTCCTTTTTGTACAATTTGAATTCCGTATAATAAATTTTCTTGAGTACAAACAACTTTCATATTTTTTTATCTCCTTCTATTTTAAATAATTAGATAAATAAATAGTATTATTAGTAATAGATACTGTTAAAACTGGGGAAAGAAAAAGAAAGTCTTCTATTTTATTATATATACCCTGGGGATAAATTTAGGGATAACTTTTATAAATATTAACCTATTCCCCATTTTTTATTTTGTGTTTAAAAAAAATATTTAATTACTAAAACTTATCCAGAAATTATTAATAGAGTTATTAACCATCAGCTATTTTTAATTTTCAAAGACAAATTATCTATAGTAGATTTTAGTCCTTTATCTTTTCCAATTTTATTTTTTATTTTATTATAAGAATGAAGAATAGTAGTGTGATCTTTCCCCCCAAAGGCTGCCCCAATTACCGGTAGAGACAGCTCGGTTAATTCCCGAGAGATATAAATAGCAATCTGTCTGGCCGTAATAATATCTTTAGTTCTTTTTTTAGATAATAAAGCACTGAGTTTAATATTAAAATAATCTGAAATTGTTTTTTGAATTTGATTAATAGAGATAACTTTGTTTTCTAAAGGAATAATATCTTTTAATATTTCTTGAGCTAAAGAGGTGGATAAATTACTTTTAGTTAGAGTAGAATACGCAGTTAATTTATTTAAGGCACCCTCTAATTGTCTTATATTAGAAGGAATCTTTTCAGCAATAAAATTAATCACCTCATCGGGAATATTTAAATTTTCGGTTTGGGCTTTTTTCCTTAAGATAGCAATACGTGTCTCTAAGTCCGGAGGTTGAATATCAGTTATTAACCCACATTCAAACCGGGAGATTAAACGATCTTCTAAAGTGGGGATCTCTTGCGGTGGTCGATCACTAGTGATTACTATCTGTTTATTAGAGTCATATAAAGTATTAAAAGTATGAAAAAATTCTTCTTGAGTCCTTTCTTTTCCAGCTAAAAACTGGATGTCATCAATTAATAATAAATCTACATTCCGATATCTATCACGAAAAGCGACCGTACGATCATCCCGGATAGAATTAATTAATTCGTTGGTAAACTTTTCAGAAGAGATATATAAAATATTAACTTTACTCTGCTGGTTATATTGGATGATATAATTACCAATAGCCCGCATTAAATGGGTTTTTCCTAAACCCACTCCACCATATACAAATAATGGATTATAAGATTTTGCAGGAGATTGAGCTACCGCAAGGCAAGCAGCGTGGGCAAACCTGTTGCTATTTCCAACCACAAAATTATCAAAAGTATATTTTGATTTTAGAATAATTTCATTATTTTTTAACAAAGCCTCTACTTTTTTTGTTTCCTTTTTTGGTTTTGATGGTATTGGTGGCGTTGATGATTTTGATGGTGTTGACGGAAAAATATTTTGATGCTCTATTTCGAACTCTATTTTTAAATTATCATCTACGTTGATAGTTCTCTTTAAGATATCTTTAATAAATTCCATATAATGTTTTTCTAACCAATCTTTACAAAAGCCGCTGGGGACAGAAATAGTTAACTCTTGGTCTTCAAATTTAATAATTTTTGTATTAATAAACCAGCTGTTATAAGATTGGGGGCCTAGTTCACCTTTTATTATTTCTAAAATTTTACTCCACAATTCATTCATTTCTATTAAATCCATTTATTTTTCCATCCTATAAGCCATTAAATATTTTTATTTATACTAAATTATAATATTCTTATAGATTTAAAAAGGGTTATTAAAATAAAAATTATTTATGCTAATCTTTAAATTATAAGGTTTTTATGACTTTTCCCCAAAGTTAACAGATAGTTGTGGAAAACTATAAAATAGTTTTTCTGTTAGATTTTAATATTTCCCCTGAAAAAACAAATTTTAATATTTTATTTATAGAATATAAAATAACTGAAGATAAAGGCTTTAGTAAAGATATTAACAGTTTATTAACACCTGTGGAAAAGTTAGTCAAAATATCTCTAATTTTTACTTATAATAACAAAAATTTTTTTATTAAGCAAAGATATTTTTGCGTTGGTTAGTTTCAGCTCTTGGGGGGTAGTTTTCTTTGGTGAAAAAATATTATCTATTTTTAGGTAAGTTTACACCTTTTTCTTTTTTAATTCAACTTTCCCCAAGAAACACTCTACTAAATTTTACTCTAACTTTGTATTTTATTAAAGATTAAAAGGATGATGGCAGAAAAAATTTATAAAATATTCTGTTGTTTTAAGTGTTCCTTAAAGCTTAAAAATAAGATTTCTCGATATTTCTTCAGAAGCTTGACATTTGAAGTAGATTAAAGATATAATTTTTATTAAATTTTGAGATATATAATTTAATATAAAAGGGAGAAAAGGTTAAATGAAGCGGACTTATCAACCAAACACAAGAAAAAAACTGAAAGTTCATGGATTTCGTAAAAGAATGAGCACTAAAGCTGGTCGGTTGGTATTAAAAAGAAGGCGTTTAAAAGAACGTAAACACCTTACAGTATCTGGATAATAAACTTTATAAGCAAAAGAGGAATTTTGATAAAAAGAAAATTATCAAAAAATATCGAATTTAAAAGAGTTTTTTCAGAAGGAAAAAAGACCGAAAGTAAAAATTTTATAATATTTATCTTAAAAAATGATTATAAGTTTAATAGATTGGGAGTAATAGTAAAAAAAGAGATCGGAATAGCTGTAGTTAGGAATAAAATAAAGAGATGGCTGAAAGAAGCATATAGACAGGAAAACAGAAAATTATTTCCAGGATATGATATAATTCTTCTGGCTAAGAATAGTATTACGAATTCAAATTATTTTAATATATCTAACGAATTAGAAGGCCTTTTTATAAGCGAAAATTACTTTTATAAAAAAAGCGACAAATTAGACCTTTAGATTTAGGAGAAGAAAAGAGAAATTATATTTCTATAAAAAAGCAAATAGAATTTTATTAAAGACTTTATGAATAAAATAATTATTTTTTTAATAACGGTGTATCAAAAGTATATTTCACCATTAAAGCCAGCCACTTGTAGGTTTTATCCTAGCTGTTCCGAATATACTATTCAAGCTTTAAAGAGGTATGGAATTTCAAAGGGATTGCGGCTTTCTGTATCGAGAATATTACGTTGTCACCCATTTAATCCAGGCGGATATGACCCCCTAATATAATAAAAATTAATTAATAATAAAAAAAGGAGAAAAATATTTGGGAAGTTTATGGAGTTCTTTGGTCAAATTATTCGACGAAATATTAAAATTTTCCTACGGCTTTACTCATAATTATGGGATTTCCATTATCTTAATGACCATTCTTATCCGATTAATTTTATACCCCTTAATGCAAAAACAGATGGTTTCTATGCGGGAGATGCAGAAGATCCAACCGCTAATGAAAGAAGTACAGGAGAAATACAAAAACGATAAGGAAAGATTAAACAAAGAGTTAATGACTTTATATAAAGAATATAAAGTTAATCCTATGGGTGGCTGTCTACCTTTGTTAATTCAAATGCCGATATTGATTTTGCTTTTCCAGGTGTTAAGAGTATTTGATTATAAGGATAAATTAACTGGTGACATAGTTGGAGGCTTTTTATGGATACCTAATCAAGTTGAAATTATTTTAAAGGATGGTCTTCATAAAGTTGTGGGAGGATTAGCTGCTCCGGAGCAATTAATTCATCTACCCGGTAGTGGAATTTTCGGAATGCAATACCTTGGCATCCTGCCCTTTTTAATAGGAGTCTCCATGTTTTACCAGCAGAAGATGACTACCGCTCCTCCAACTACACCCGGCAAAGAAGGGGGATCTGCGGAGCAGACCCAAAAGATGATGACCATTATGATGCCTCTGCTAATTGCTTTTATGAGTTTTACTCTTCCTTCCGGATTAACTTTATATTGGTTAGTTTCTACTCTTTTAGGGATTGGACAGCAATATTTTATTAATAAGAAAATACCTACAGAGGTTACTGATTTAAAAGCACCTATTTCCAAAGAAAAGGAAAAAGAAAAACCCGCTTATAAAAAACCAGAAAAATCAGATTCTTTTCAAGAAGAACCTTGGATCCCAGGTTATGAAAAATCAACTGACAAAAACTCCTTTAAAGGTAGAAAAAAGGTCAAAAAGCATAATAAAGTTAAAACAAAATAAATAAATAATAAATATTATATATTAAATATACTGGTTGTCACCCAAAAAGTAAACAAACCTGTCCTCGACCTGTTCGGGGAATACTAAGGTAGGGGTCGGATTTATCCGACCCGCTTATTTACGGGTTCGATAAATCGAACCCCCACAACATAATTATAACTAATCTTATTTCCAACGCGATACGCAATACGCGACGAAGTCTGTTGAAAATATTTTTAGCTTTTTGGGTTACAACCATATACTGTAATATATTTTAAATGCACAGGGTAGCTATAAAAGAGGAGATAGATTTGGAAAATACGAATAATATGGAATTAAACCCTCAAGAAAAAGCTGAGGCGATATTAACGAAAGTAATAGATTTTATTTTAGAGGATGGAAAAGTTCAAATAGTTGATCAAGAAGGGAATGATTCAATTATTTTAGAAATAAAAACTTCTAATCCCGGAATGATCATTGGAAGACATGGGCATACTCTCGATGCCCTTCAATATATTATTAACATTATAGTCAACAAAGGAATTAATGAACCGGAAAGAAGGAAAATAATAATTGATATTGAAGGCTATAGGAAAAGAAGAGAAGATATTGTTTCCAAATATGCTCAGGAAAAAGCAGAAATAGTGAAAAGATCAGGTAAAAAAGTTGCTCTTTGTTTTATGAATGCAGTGGAAAGAAGGATAGTCCATCTCGTTTTACAAGAAGACCCGCTAATAATTACTTATAGCGAAGGCACAGAACCTTATAGAAGAGTTATAATAGCCCCAAGAGAGAAAGAAAATAATAAAGAAGAGTTATAATTAAAGAACTATTAGTAAGCATAAGAAGTAGATATGGTTAAATATTAATCTTTTTATGCTTTTTGAATTATGATTTTTCGCTTTTCTGCCTGTGCGTTGCCTGTCTGCGTGTGTACCTGTCTGCGTGCGTACACGCACAGGCAGGCACGCAGACAGGTCGCCTTAAGTAAGACAGGCGTCTCGCCTGTCTATCAAGCAACTAACTAATTAACCAGCAAATTAACTAACCATTTAACCAAGATAATATCTACTAACGCTATTCACTATCGAATAATTTAGGAGAGCCTTGATGAAATTTTGGGAAAACGATACTATTGCAGCTATTTCTACCTCTCTCGGCGAAAGTGGGATTGGTATCGTAAGAGTAAGTGGCCCGAAAGCCTTAGAAATAGCCCAAAAATTATTTAGAGATAAAAATTTAAATAAAAAAAATATTAAAGATTTTTCGACCTATACCGTTCATTACGGGTTTGCAGTAGATCCTAGAGATGAAGAAATAATTGATGAGATAATTTTGGTTTTAATGAAAAAACCTAAAAGCTATACCCGAGAAGATGTGGTAGAGTTCAATTGTCATGGAGGAATTCTTTCTATTAAAAAAGTTTTAGAAGCAGCGATTAGGCACGGAGCGAGGATGGCTGAACCAGGAGAATTTACTAAAAGAGCTTTCTTAAATGGTAGAATTGATTTAAGCCAGGCTGAAGCTGTAATTGACCTTATTCAAGCTAAAACTGAGAAGAGTTTAATATTTTCATTAGCTCAACTGGGAGGCAATTTAAAAAGGAAGATTAAAGATTTAAGACACAGGTTGATACAGATTTCATCGGAGATCGAAGCTCCTATGGACTTTCCCGATCAAGACATTAAAGAATTAAATCCAACCCAAATTGAAGCAAGAATAAAGAATGTTTTAAAAGAAATTAATTCTCTCCTGGAAACCCTGAATTATGGGAAAATACTGAAAGAAGGGATCAACACTCTAATAGTTGGCAAGACCAATGTGGGGAAATCTAGCCTTTTTAATACTTTATTAAAAGAAAATCGGGCAATTGTAACTCATCTACCAGGAACAACCAGAGATACCATTGAAGAGTTAATTAATATCAAAGGAGTGGCTTTTAAAATTATAGATACTGCCGGGTTTAAAACTCCTGAAAATATTATAGAAAAGATAAGTATTAAAAAAATGATGACCCTTTTTAAAAAAGCCAATCTAATTTTAGCTATGTTTGATGCCAGTACCCCCTTATCCTCAGAAGATGAAGAAGTTATTAAAGAAATAAATAAAGAAAAAAGTGAAAATAAAAAGATGGTAATAATCGAAAACAAAATAGATTTAACTGAAATGATTAATCGTGAGAAACTATTTAGTCTTTTAAATAATAAAAATAGTATAAGGATGTCTTTAACAGAAAAGATTGGTATAGAACAGTTAGAAGAAGAGTTAGTCAAAAAGGCTCTGAAAGGTTTAGTGATACCAGAAAACGGAGTGATTGTAAATAATGTTAGACAAGCAAATCAATTAAATAAGGCTAAAAAAGGACTGGAATATATATTAGAAGGACTGAAGAAAAAAATACCATACGATTTATTAACTGTTGATTTAAAAGATGTCTTAGATTCTTTAGGTGAGATAACCGGATATCCTGTAAGCAACGAAATAATTGATCATATATTTTCTCGTTTTTGTATTGGAAAATAATATATTAATTTGCGATAGTATAGAAAAGAATTTACTCTTTAGAGAAAATGTTCCACGTAGAACATTTAAAAATTAAATGTGGACAAACTGTGGGAAACCCTTAATTGCTTAGAACCAAAGGCTTTAACTTTATTGATTAACTTTATCAGGTACTAAGGTAAAAAATAAGTTAAAGAATTACTTATATAAAATGCTTATTCAGTTTATTTATCTAAATAGTTGGAGTTTTTTAATAAATTTCAAAAAATTATTTTTTAATTGTATTTTTTAGATTAGAATTATACCAATTCCAAGTTATGATGTTAACCCAAAAAGCAAACAAACCTGTCCTCGACCTGATCGGGGAATGGTAATGTAGGGGTACCATGCATCTTACCCACAGGAGAAATTAGGTAATAATATGGCGAGGGCACAATTCCTGTCTGCGTGCGTACCTGTCTGCGTGCGTACACGCACAGGCAGGCATTGTGTCCCTACAACATAATTATAACCAAAAAGTCATAATTTACTATAAAATTATCTGCAACGTACCTTATATGTAATCTGTTGAAAATATTTTTGGCTTTTTGGGAATAACCAAGTTATAATATTTTATTTTACTTGATATGTGGATAAATTGTGGAAAAACATAACAAGTAGATAGTGAATAGTCGTTAGTATATACTATATAGTGGAGAAGAAAGAGAAAAGAAAAATCCAGAATTCAGAGGCCAGAGGTAGGGGTTCGATTCATCGAACCCGTTAAAAGAAGTACCCAAAAAACCGGGGCGGATAAATACGCTCCCTGCACTAAAAAGACATCATAACAATAGCCGTAAGATACGAGAAAAAAAGCTTTTGATTTTGAATTATAGTTTTTTATATTAAATTCTTACTTTAGTAGCGTAAAGGCATGACGTGTCGTGTCTTCTTGTAATAATTAATTAACCACTAAACAGCCAACTAACTAACAAAATAAAAAGAGGCGATTTATTTTTTGTTAAAAGAAGATGAAAATATTTTAGTGGAAGGTGCTCAAAAAATAGGGATTGAATTTAATAAGGCCTACCTAGAAGGCTTTTCCCAATATTTGGATTTATTAATCAAATGGAATCAGAAAATAAATTTAACTTCCTTAAAAACCTCCTCAGAAATCATTATCAAACATTTTTTAGATTCTATTGCCTGTATAAAAGTTATTAATCAGTATATCCATCTAGAAGAAATAAATATTATTGATGTAGGGACCGGGGCAGGTTTCCCAGGTATTCCCATTAAAATAGTCTACCCTTCGATTAAATTATCTCTCCTGGAGGCAAAAAAGAAGAAGATAATATTTTTAGAAAAATTAATAGAAAAATTGAATTTAAAGAAAGTTAAGATACTTAATGGAAGAGCAGAAACTTTTGGGAGATGTTCGGATTACCGGGAGAAATATGATCTAGTAATATCCAGAGCAGTAGCCCCTTTAAATATTTTAAGTGAATATTGCCTTCCTTTGGTTAGAATAGGGGGATTATTTATAGCTCAGAAAGGAAGATCATATCCAGAAGAAACCGAAAAAGGCATTAATACAATTAATTTTTTAGGCGGAGAACTGATTAAAGTTGAAAATATTCAAGTTCCTTTTATAAAGCAAGAAAGATATGTCTTAGTGATTAGGAAAATAAAAAATACTCCTTTAGGATATCCGCGGAGAGAAGGGGTGCCCCAAAAAAGACCTTTGCATTTTTGAGATATTTTTGATAATATAAATACATTCCTAGATAAGATAATATATATACCTACTTCTTAAAAGGGGTGAAATATGGCGGGGACAAGAAAATTACTATAATTTTATAAAATTTTGATTATCAATGAATGTTCCACGTGGAACATCTTTGTAAAAAATAAACCATCCTTATATTAAATCGGTGCAATTTGAGTACGGCCGGTGTAATTAAGTATATATATGGGGGGAATATTTATGACTAAAGTTTTGGCTATCACCAACCAAAAAGGCGGAGTAGGTAAAACCACTACCGCAGTAAACCTAAGCACCGCTATGTCCTTGTATAAAAAAAAGATTTTATTGATTGATATAGATCCTCAAGGAAATACGAGCAGTGGGATAGGTTTAGATAGATCAAAGGTTAAAAGATGCATTTATGACGTTTTGATCAACCAAGCTCCTATAAGAGAAATTATTTTGCACTCCAAGATAAAAAATTTAGATGTTTTACCCTCTACGATACAATTGGTCGGTGCAGAAATAGAATTAGTTAATTATAGCTCTCGAGAAAACAAATTACAGCAAGTGATTAAATCAATTAAGGACGATTATGATTATATAATTATTGATTGCCCCCCCTCCCTTGGTCTTTTAACCTTAAATTCTCTTACTGCTGCTGATTCGGTTATCATCCCGGTCCAGTGTGAATATTATGCTTTAGAAGGTATTGGGCAATTATTAAATACTATAAATTTAGTTAAAGAAATTCTTAACCCATCATTAGAAATCGAAGGTATTTTACTAACCATGTATGATACCAGAACTAATCTTTCTCGTGATGTGATAGAAGAAGTGAAAAAAAATTTTAAAGGAAAGATATTTAAATCAATAATTCCACGAAATGTTCGAGTAAGCGAAGCTCCCAGCTATGGCCAGCCGGTTGTTTTCTATGATGCAAAATCTAAAGGGGCGATAGCTTATAAAAAATTAGCCCAAGAGGTGATATCAAATGGTTAAAAGAGGATTAGGGAAAGGGTTAGAAGCCCTTATTCCCAAGATTGACCACCAAGAAAATGAATTTATAACTGAAATAGAGATCGAAAGCTTAACTTCCAATCTTTTTCAGCCACGCAAGAATTTCGACCAAGAAAAACTGGAAGAACTAAAAGAATCCATAAAAAGACACGGAGTAATCCAACCTATTGTAGTAAGAAAAATTGCTAATGGTTATGAAATTGTTGCTGGAGAAAGAAGATTAAGGGCGGCCCAAGAAATTAAGTTAAAAAAGATACCAGCAATTATTAAAAATTTTAGTAATGAAAAAAGTCTGGAAATTGCCTTAGCAGAGAACATTCAAAGGGAAGATCTCAATCCTATTGAGCAAGCCAATGCTTTTAAAAGATTGATAGATGAGTTTAAACTTACTCAGCAAGAATTAGCAGAGGTAACCGGAAAGAGTAGAGCCTTAGTTACTAATACTATCCGACTTTTAAAATTGAATTCAGAGATACAAAAAAATATATCCGAAGGGAAAATTTCTTTTGGTCACGCCAAATTATTATTAAGCCTGGAAGATGAAGAATTACAAAGAGTAGTATGTAATAGAATAATGGGTAATGATTTATCAGTAAGAGATACTGAAAACTTAATTAAAAAGATAGGAAAAGCACCAAAAAAACCATTTATAGTAAAAAATATTACTCTTGAAAATTTTCCGGAAGCAGAAGAAAAATTAAGAGATATTTTGGGGACCAAAATAAGTATATTGTATGATGGCAAGAAAGGGAAGATAAATATTGAATTCTATAGCAAAGAAGATTTAAGGAGAATTGTTGATTTGTTGTTAAAGGGGAAATAGGTTAGAACCACTTGGCGAAGATGCATTAATAAATTAATATTTTAATTAATGTTTATTATGTTATATTAATTAAGATTAATGTTTATTATGTTATTTATTTATAATATTTTAAGGTATAGGAATTTCAATAATTCCTATACCTTAAATAAGGAACATGATTTATTATTATGAAGAATATTAAAGACAAGATATTCAAGGGGAAAGAATTTCCCCTTGAATATCTTGTAATGGTAAGATAATAAAATAGAAAGGATGATGCTAAGATGAACAGAGAGAATTTTAATAATTTAATTTTTGTTTTATTTTTGGTAATCATGATTTTTGTCTCAGGTATTGTTTTTTTAATTTCTTTAAAACTTATTTCTATAGAAATTTTGGTATGGAAAGTAAATTATTATTATAATCTATTCTATTCCAATCTTTTCAACCAGATCATATCGGGTTTAATAGCAGCTTTAATAATTATTCTGTTAATTTATTTAATCTGGAGGAAGGCTCAATATAATAGAGAAAGCCTTTCTGTGGTTCAAAAAACTTCGTTTGGCGAGATTAAAATTTCTACTGGCTCTATAAAACTTTTGGCTTTAAAAGTAGCAAAGGGGATGGGAGAGGTTAAGGAAGTAAAGCCAGAAATTAATATCGTAAAGACGGGAGGAATAAATATAAACCTACGTCTTTCTGTAAAACAGGATGTAAACATACCCGAACTTTCGGAGAAAATTCAAAGAAGGTTAAAAGAATATATTTTAGAAACAATTGGAATAGAAACAAAGGAGATCAAGATAAATATTGATAAAATATTTTATGAAGACAAAGAAAAAGAATAGGTAAAACAGAATAAAAAATTACCCCCCTAGAATTAAAAAGAAAAAAGGGGAAAGAGAGGAATAGAGGAAGAAGATAATGATAGAAAACCAAGTTATTAAAGATAAAACCAAAGAATTAGGAAACATTACAGTTTCAAAGGAAGTAGTAGCAATAATTGCTGCCCTTGAAACCATAAAGGTTAAAGGAGTAGTTGGCATTAGTAGCGGATATAAAGGAGATTCAGCTAATGTACTGCCCAAAAAGGAGCTTGCTAAAGGAATAGAGGTGTGGATGAAGCAGGGAGAAGCAACAGTTAATATTTCTATTATTACAAATTATGAAGTAGGAATTTTTAAGGTAGCAGAAGAAGTTCAACATAAAGTAAAGAACGCTCTTGAATCTATGACCGGTTTAAATATTTTAAAGATTAATGTTAATATCCATGGAGTTAAATTTGGAGAGGAAGCAAATAAAATAAAAGAAAAAAAACAGAAGGATACAGAAAATAAATTGCAGAAAAAATAAATGGGGGAAATTGAAGTGGCAGGAATTATAAAATTATTAGGAGTAGTTGGGTTAATTGTTTTTTTAATCAGGAAGAAATGGAATCTTGGATATATTATGATATTTGCCTCCTTATTATTAGGGATATTATTTAGATTAAGGGTAAAAGATATAATCTTAAATGTTGTTTTGGCAATAATAGATTCTATGACTCTTAAGTTATTTGGAATAATTGTTTTGGTTTTTTTGTTAAGCGGAGTTTTAAGAAAAATAGAAAGCTTAAGAGATATAGTAGATTCTTTGCAGAAATTAGTTAAAGACCATAGATTGATTTTAGCTTTTATCCCCGCTTTTTTAGGTTTAATTCCTATGCCAGCAGGCGCAATGTTTTCTGCTCCTATGGTAAACGAAGTGGCTAGCAGAATGAATTTACAAGCCGAAGAAAAAACTTTTATAAATTATTGGTTTCGTCATATTTGGGAACTTATTTGGCCTCTATACCCCAGCATTATATTATTTTCTGCTTTATTAGAAGTTGAAATTCGAGAGATTGTAAAGGTACAATTTCCCCTAACCATTGCGTTATTTATAATTGGTTTAGTTTGGGAACAAAGAAATATTAAAAGAAATATAATAGAGAACACCAATAGAAAAGATGTTCTTTTTAATAGAAAAGATGTTTTTTTAAATATGAAGAAATTATTTTTAGGAACCTGGCCCATTCTTTTAATAGCAGTATTTGTATTATTTGTAAAATTAGATTTTTTAATCTCTTTGAGTATAGTTATATTATCATTGATTTTATTAAATAGATCTAAAATAAAAGTAAAGGACGTAAAAGACATTATCAAAAGTGACTTAGATTTAAATATTTTATTTTTAATTGCTGGTATAATGATTTTTCAAAGAATGCTCGGGGCTACTGGTATAATTATAATTATACCTGAATTCTTTACCGGGTTAGGTATCCCTCGCCTGGTGGTTTTATTCATAATACCTTTTTTGGTAGGAATTCTCACTGGGATTAGTTCTGCCACCGTAGGAATATGTTTCCCAGTTCTTCTGCCTTTTATGGTGCTACAAAATGAAGTTAATCTTAATTATGCTATGTTTGCCTTTGTAGGTGCTTATATAGGTATGATGATTTCTCCGGTGCATTTATGCTTAGTGGTAACCAAAGATTATTTTAAGGCAGATTTAGCAAAAATTTATAAATTGTTGGCCTTACCTTTATTAATAATTATTTTATTTGCCTTTATCCTGGTAATGGTTAACGCATAATAAAAATACTTAGCAGGAAAACATTTTTAGTTGCTTAGATAAAAACTACTCTAAAAAAGTAAATTATAATAATTAATCTGGGTAATCGTTTTATATAATAGGAGGAAGGATAGATGAGGAAATCACCCAAAGAAATAGAAATAGAAAAGGAAATATTGAATAGGTTAAGCGGAAAGCCAGCGAGGGCAGCTTCTTTGATTTTTAATGATGCAGAAGCTCAGGCTTTACAGAATTATGCTAATATAGTTTCTATAAAAAGGTTAGGTTATAATGACCATGGCCCGGTGCATATGAGAAAAACAGCTTTGAATGCCTTAATTATGTTTGATCTTTTATGCCAGGCGGAGATTAAATTTTGTCTGGAAGAAGAAAAGATTGGCACTGCAGAAGAGAGTAAGGTAGCAGTATTGATATCCTCTTTATTACATGATGTTGGTATGTCGATAGGCCGGGATAATCATGAGTTTTTAGGAGTTATTCTGGCTATGCCGATTATTGAGCGAACCTTAAGTGAGGTTTATGCTGAAGATATTGAAAAAAAGACCATGATTCGTTCTTTAATTGTGGAAGGCATTTCAGGACATATGGTCACCAAGGATATTCATTCCTTGGAAGCCGGGTTGGTATTAATTGGAGATGGGTGTGATATGGAAAAAGGTAGGGCAAGAATTGTTTTTCTTTTATCCCGTATCCCGCAGGTAGGGGATATTCATAAATATTCCGCCAATTCTATTCAAAAGGTAGAAATTATTAAAGGGGATGAAAAACCTATTAGAATACTTGTGGAAATGACCGAGTCGGTAGGCTTTTTTCAGATTGAAGAAGTACTTTTCCCAAAAATCTTATCTAATCCGGTAAAACCTTATATTGAGCTTTATGGTCAAGTAACGGGAGAAGAGATGCGTCGTTATTTGTAACAGATAGCGGATAGCGTTTATAATTGGTTAGTTGGTTAATTAGTTACCCGGTTAGCTAGTTAAGAAATACAAGAGATAAAAAGTAGGGGCGTATTGCATACGCCTGTCCTGCTAACCATTAAGGAGAGAATATGGGAGAAAATAATCTTTATTACCAGAGCACCCGAGGAAGCAAAAAAAGATTTTTATCCACCGAGGCAATTATCAAAGGCATTGCTGATGATGGAGGACTCTTTGTTCCTATGGTTATACCTCGGATAAATAAAGACTTACATAAATTAAAAGGGCTTGATTATAAAAGATTAGCTTATTTGGTAATGAAAGATTTTTTTACTGATTATAAAGAAGATGAGTTAATCTCTTGTATAAAACAAGCTTATGATAAGAAATTCGATACTAAGGTTGTCGCTCCCCTTATCAAGAAGAGAGGGGCATATTTTTTAGAGCTTTATCATGGTCCGACCTTAGCCTTTAAGGATATGGCCTTATCGATACTTCCTCATCTTTTAAGAAAGGCCGCCCAAAAATTAAATCTTAAGCAAGAAATAGTTATCTTAACTGCTACTTCTGGTGATACCGGGAAAGCAGCTTTAGAAGGGTTTGCTAATCTACCGGGGACCAAGATAATAGTATTTTTTCCTCAAGAAGGAGTTAGTGAAATACAAAAAAGACAGATGTTAACCCAAAAAGGAGAAAACACTTACGTGATAGGGATAAGGGGAAATTTTGATGATGCGCAAAGAGGAGTAAAACAAATATTTGAAGACCCCATTTTTAATGAAAAGATGGAGGAGAAAAATTTTATCTTTTCTTCCGCAAATTCTATAAATATAGGACGATTAATACCCCAGATAGTATATTATTTTTATGCTTATCTAAATCTGTTAGAAAGAGGCGAAATTAAGGTTGGCGAAAAGATAAATATAACGGTTCCTACTGGTAATTTTGGGAATATTTTAGCTGCATACTATGCGAAAAGTATGGGATTACCGCTACATAAATTGATTTGTGCCTCTAATGAAAATAAGGTACTGGCGGATTTTTTTAATACCGGCATATATGATAAGCGAAGAGAATTAGTAAGGACTATCTCCCCTTCGATGGATATTTTAGTTTCCAGTAATTTAGAAAGATGGTTATGGGATATTAGCGAGGGAAAGACCGAACAAGTAAGCGAGCTGATGAACTCCTTAGATAAAAAGGGTTTTTATCAAGTAACTCCGAAGATGAAGAATAAATTAGAGGGCTTTTCTGGGGGTTTTGCCCGGGAAGAAGAAGCTCGTAACTCGATAAAAGAAGTATTTCAAGAATCAGGGTACTTAATTGACCCTCATACTGCAGTAGGTTATGTGGTTTATAAGAAGTATGTTAATGAAACTCAAGACCAGACCAAAACAGTTATTGTAGCCACAGCCAGCCCCTTTAAATTTACTACCAGTGTAATGGAATCAATAAGTAAGGAATATAAAAAATACGATGATTTTGAATTAATTGAAAAGATGGCAAATTTAAGCCAGCTACCAATTCCACCAGGAATGAAAGACCTTAAAAATAAGCCTATACTACATCATATAATATGTGATAAGAGTGAGATGAAGTCAAAGATAACCGAAATATTATCTTATTAAAAGGGGAACTAAGATGAAAATATCTTTTTTAGGTGCTACCAAAATGGTTACCGGATCTAATTTTTTAATTGAAACTAAGAATACTAAATTTTTAATAGATTGTGGACTCTTTCAGGGGAGCAAATCAATTAACAGGATGAATTATGAGCCTTTTAATTTTAATCCTGAAGAGATTGATTTTATGGTTCTATCTCATGCCCACATGGACCACAGCGGAAGAATACCCAAACTGATCAAGAAAGGCTTTAAGGGGAACATATATTCTACTAAAGCGACTGCTGATCTAAGTTCTATTATGCTCCCTGATAGCGGGCATATTCAGGAGATGGAGAATGAATGGGATAATCGAAAGAGAAATAGATCAGGAGAAGAGTTGAGAGAACCTCTCTATACCGTGAAAGAAGCGGAAGAGAGTTTGAAATATTTTAAACCGGTTCTATATGACCAAAAAATAGAATTGAACCAGGAAATTACTTTAAGATTTAGAGATGCGGGGCATATATTAGGTTCCTCCATAGTTGAGCTATGGATAAAAGAAGATAACCAAGAGACTAAGTTAGTATTTTCAGGAGATTTAGGGAGGAGGGATAGGCCAATTTTAAGAGATCCTTCTCTTATCGATGAAGCAGACTATCTGATGGTAGAATCGACTTATGGAAATAAGTTGCATCACCCCTCAGAAGATGATGCCAAAAAACTAATCTCTATTATAAATACTACGGTAAAAAGAGGCGGGAATGTAGTAATTCCTTCTTTCGCAGTGGAAAGAGCCCAGGATATAATCTATGAGCTAAATAAATACTATAATGAATATATTAAAACTGAAGATCAGGATTTTTTAAAGGTCCCAGTTTATATAGATAGTCCCCTAACTGTTTCAGCGACCGAAATATTTTTGAGAAATCCAGATTGTTTTGATGAAAAGACCTTAAATCTCATCAAAGCGGGGAATAACCCTTTGGATTTTCATAATTTAAAATTTACTAAAACTGTGGAGGAATCTAAACAATTAAATTTCTCCCAGGAAAGTAAAGTAATAATTTCAGCCAGCGGAATGTGTACTGCGGGAAGGATAAAACATCATCTAAAACATAATCTATGGAGAAAAGAATCCAGTATTGTATTTGTCGGTTATCAAGCCAATGGTACTTTAGGTAGAAGGATAAAAGAGGGCGAGAAGGTGGTTAAAATATTTGGAGAAGAAATTCAGGTAAATGCTGAAATACATTCTTTGGAGGGTTTTTCAAGTCATGCGGATAGAGAAGGAATAATGTGGTGGATAAAAGGCTTTAAAAACAAACCTAAAAAAATATTTATAGTTCACGGAGAAGAGGAAGCAATGGAGGAAGTTTCTAGAAAAATTGAAGAAGAATTAAAAATTAAAACTCATATTCCAGAATTAAGAGAAACTTTATCTATTGAAGGAGAAAGAGTTTTGACTGGTGGAAGAATTGAGATAGACAGAAGAAGCAAAGAAGCTAAAGAGATAGGAGAGAGTATAGAAAAATTAAAATCAACCTTTGGGCTAGTATTACCAAGATTGGAATACGAGACTAAAGGTAGTGCTGATAATAAAGAATTAAATATAAATAATATTAAAAATAAATTGATGGAGATACAGAAAAGTATATTAGATTTAAATATGCTTATTAATAAACTACGCCAGTAGGGGCGTATTGCAATACGCCCCTACTTTATAAAAAGTCAAGGGAGTGAAGCTAGGACTGGAGTAAGTTAAAATTAAAGAATAGAATTTAGTTTTTCTTGTAGCCTCTGTTTTGGTAATACTCCTACGGTGCGATCAACTTCTTTGCCTTCCTTAAAGAAGATCAAAGTAGGTATCCCCTGGATACCATATTGAGCAGCAATGTGCTGGTTCTCATCAGTATTCAATTTACATACTTTAAGCTTGCCCTGGTTTTCCTCAGCTAATTTTTCAATAGTTGGAGCTAACATCCGGCAAGGCATACACCAGGAAGCCCAAAAATCTACTAAAACAGGCGTAGAGGATTCTAAAACCTCCTGTTGAAAATTATTTTCATTTACTTCTACTTCTATTTCTATTGGTTTACTATTTTCCATCGATCCTTTTCTCCTTTTTAATTTAAAATTATTTTTATTTTTAGTTAAAAATCTTAGTAATTAATTCTAGTCCTTCTTTTATTAATTCCACTTCTTTTTCAGAAAAACTTTTTATGATTCTTTTTTCACAATTATTCCTTTCCTGCTTAATCTGTTTTCTAATTTTAACTCCTTTAAAAGAAAGAGATACCACAAAAGATCTTCGGTCTGCCGGGTTTACCATTCTTAATAGATAGCCTTTTCTAACCAAGTTATCTATTATTCGGCTCCCTCTGGAAGGGGACAAACCCATTTTTTTAGCTAAAGCATTACAGGTCATTCTTTCTTCTATATCAATTCCCATGATCCCTTTGTATTCTACAAAAGAAATATTGCATCTAGTTCGAACATGTTTCTCATCTTCCATACAGCCTTTTTTTAATTCAATGATTAGATCTATTATGCTTTTATTCATTCTGTCACTAACCTATGTGCTATTAGCAATATTTGCTATTAGCAATTATATAAGGTAAAAAAATATTTGTCAAGTGTTTTTTAAAAAAAATTTTAAAATTTTCAAAAATTGCTGATTTTAGGGGAGAATTGATTTAAAATAGGAAAATGGCAAAGATTTGTATTTGGAATTATATATAGGAATTATAATGTGATAAAATAAATAAGGTTAATTTGTATAGAGTATATCATATCTCATATGGCGTGAAAAAATATTTTCAATTTTTTTGATGAATAATCATTAATATATTTAGGATTTGTATCTGAAAATGATAGCGAAATTAATACTTAGTAGGAGATAAGATGAAAGATAAACCAGTGCATTTAGAAGAAGATCACGAATTTATTATAAACGGTTATTCTCATCAGGGAGAGGGGATAGGCAGGATTGACAATTTTACCGTTTTTGTACCCGGGGCAATTCTTGGAGAAAGGGTGAGAGTAAAAATCACGGAGGTAAAAAAGAATTTTGCTCGAGGACAATTAGAGGAAATTATTTTATCTTCTCCTTTTAGGGTAGAACCCCGGTGTTCAGTTTATAATTTTTGTGGAGGTTGTCAATTACAACATATTGTTTATGAAAAACAATTAGAAATAAAAAAAGTAATGGTACAGGATGCTCTTATGAGATTAGGTCATCAAAAAGTAGAAGTATTACCGGTCATCGGGATGGAATATCCCTGGCGTTATCGTAATAAAGGTCATTTTCAAGTAGAACAGGAAAAAGGTAAGCTACATTTAGGATTTTATAGAGCGGGCAGTTATGATTTTATACCGGCCAGTGGATGTGTCCTGTTCAGTTCGCAAATTAATAAATTGGTTAGTTATTTGGAAGAACTATTAAGTTTACAAAAAGTTGTGGTCTATAATCGCCGAACCGGGAAAGGAAATTTAAGGAATATATTAATCAGAGAAAGTAGAAATAATAGAGAAATAATGATGGTCTTTATCACCAAAGAAGAGATTCTAGGATTTGACCAAAGTATTTTAAATAGTATAACCAGAATATTTCCTCAGGTAGTTTCTATTTATCAAAATATTAATAAAGACTATAGGTCAGTTTTATGGGGAAAGGATTTTAGACTTTTAAAAGGGAAGGTTGATTTGGAAGATGCCATTGGCCCATTCAGGTTTAAAATATCTCCCCAGTCTTTTTTCCAGGTTAATGTAGCCCAGGCGCAAATATTAAATGAAAAAATATTAGAGTATTCGCATTTAAGCGGAGAGGAGACCGTTATCGATTCTTATTGCGGTACCGCGGCCATTTCTATCTATCTGGCTAATTATGCCCAGAAAGTGTATGGTATGGAAATAGAAAAAAGTGCCATTAGAGATGCAAAAATTAATAGTGAGTTAAACCAGATCTTTAATTTAAAATTTTTTAGCGGTAGAGTTGAGGAGTGGTTATACAGATGGAGAAAAAGGGGTGAAAAAGCCCAGATTATTATAGTAGATCCACCCCGCAAGGGTTGTTCCGAGGAAGCATTAAAAGAAATTGTAAAAATTAGACCAAGACAAATTTTATACGTATCCTGTAATCCGGCTACCTTAGCCCGCGATTTAAAATACCTGACCAAGGATGATTATAAATTAGAAAAAGTCCTGCCGATTGATATGTTCCCTCAGACGGGCCACATAGAATGTCTGGCTTATTTAAAAAGATAAAAAATTAGAATAATAAGGATAGAGGAACACAATATATTGTGCCCTCATAATGATAGATGACGCACTCTCTGACATTCCTGCGGAAGCAGGAACCCAGGTTAACAAATTTATTTACTTTTTGGGTTGTAATCATTTTGTAATTTTATTATTCAAATATTATTTAGGGTTTTAAGATGGAAAAAAAGAAAAAAGACGATAAGCTTAATTTAAAAATAGGGCTTAAAGATATAGACCCGGGAGCATTATTTATAATAAAAAAGTTAAATGATGGGGGTTATGAGGCTTTGGTGGTAGGAGGTTGTATTCGTAATTTAGTAATGGGGGAAGAAGCCCACGATTGGGATATAACTACCTCAGCTACCCCAGAGGAAATTTCTCGAACCTTTAAAGGTTATAAAGTTGTCCCGATAGGAGAAAAATACGGTACAATTATGGTAGTAATCAAAGCGGTTAATTATCAGGTGACCACTTTTAGAGGTAAAGATAAATTAAAAGGAATAGAAGAGACAGAAGTAGCGAAATGGACATCACTTCTACTGGAAGATTTAAAACATCGTGATTTTACTATCAATACTCTAGTCTGGGGGGAAAAAGAAGGAGTATTAGATTATTTTAAAGGGTTGGAAGATATTAAACGAAGGGTAATAAAGGGCGTAGAAGACCCTTCTGAGCGGATGAAAGAAGACCCCTTGAGGATGTTAAGGGCGATTAGAATGGTCTGCAAGCTTGATTTTAAAATAGATCAAGCTACCCTCCAGGAGATAAAGAAAAATAGCATACTGATTAAAAAAGTTAGCCCGGAAAGAATTAGAGATGAATTGATTAAAATATTATTAAGCAATTTTCCTAAAAGAGGGTTTAAATTGTTACAACAATTGGGCTTATTACAGTTTATTCTTCCTGAGTTAGAAAGATGTGTTGGCTTTTACCGAGAAGATTTTTGCCCGAATAAAGATCTCTTTGAACATATTTTAAATCTTTTGAATAATCTTCCCCCCGATTTAGCTCTTCATTTGGTAGCTTTACTGAGTGAAATAACCCAGCCCCCCTCTAATTCTCAGACAAGCAGAAAAGAAGTTGCAGCTAAAATACTGCGCAGATTAAAATTTAAGAATTCTATAATTAAAAAGGTTAGTATTTTGGTCCAAGAGGATTGGCGAGCAATTGATTTTCTCAATCCAAAAAATATTAGACAATTTATTTCTAAATGTGGCGAAGAAAACATTTTGAATGTTTTAGAATTAAAGCGGACTGATATTAAGATAGGTAAAAAAATTGCTAAACTGAAGCAATTAGAAAAAATGGAACAGCAGGTGAGAGAGGCTTTAGAAGAAAAGCCGCCGGTTTCATTAAAAGACTTAGCCATAAACGGAAAAGACTTGATTGATTTAGGGTACCAGGAAGGAGTAGAATTAGGAAGAATGCTAAAAAGTCTTTTAGAAATAGTTATTGATAAACCAGAATTAAACCGAAGAGAGAGATTACTTGAATTTTTAGAAACAGGTTTAATAAAATAAATTTTAAATAACCAAAAGAGAGGAGTGCAAGTTATGTCTTATGGCTATACTGGGAGCATACTTCACCTTGATCTAAGTTCAAAAAAATATTGGATAGAACATCCTCCCGAGACCTTTTATCGTACTTACTGGGGAGGTCGAGCTCTTGGGCTTTATTATATGTTAAAAGAAATGAAACCTAAAACCGATCCTTTATCTCCTGATAATCTGCTTATCTTCGCCCCCAGTGTCCTAACCGGTACCCCTGCTCCGGCTATGCCTCGCTACACCGTCTGTGCCAAATCATCTCTAACTGGAGCTGAAGGAGAAGCTGAGGCTGGAGGTTGGTGGGGGCCTGAACTGAAGAAGGCCGGCCTTGATGCCATTATCACAAAAGGTGCTTCTACTACTCCAGTCTACCTATGGATTAATGATGGAAAAGTAGAGATTAAAGCTGCTACTCACCTCTGGGGGAAAGACACCGGAACTACCCAGAAGATCATCAAAGAGGAATTAGCTGACGATAAAGTTAGGATTGCTCAAATTGGCCCTGCCGGTGAAAATCTAGTCCGTTTTGCCAATATCGTAAATGAATTAAAACACTTTAACGGTAGAAATGGCCTGGGGGCAGTGATGGGCTCTAAGAAATTAAAGGCTATTGCCGTAAGAGGAACTAAACCGATAGAACTTTACAATAAAGAAAGAGTAAGTCAAGTAACCAAAGAAATTACTAAAAGAGTTATGGAAAATCCCCTAAGTCGAGATCTTCGGGAATTAGGTACTCTGGCAGTGGTCCGCCCTTTTTATGAAGCGGGTTGCCTTCCTTCCTATAATTGGACTACCGGTTACTTTAAAGAAGGAGAAAACCTAACTGCTGAGACCTACAATAAAACTATTTTAAAGAAGACTATAGGTTGTTATGCCTGCCCCATCCGCTGTAAAAGGGTGGTAGAGATAAATGAATCAGACCTTCAAGTTGATCCTTCCTACGGAGGCCCAGAGTATGAGACTATTACCTCTTTAGGTTCTAGCTGTGGTATTTCTGATCTAAAATACATTGCCAAAGCCAATGAACTTTGTAATAAATATACTATGGATACTATCTCTACCGGTATGGCTATCGCCTTTGCCATGCAATGCTTCCAAGAAGGCCTTCTTACCAAGGAAGATACCGGAGGGATAGAACTTACTTTTAGTAATAAAGAAGCGATGCTTAAGATGGTAGAAAAGATTGCCCATCGAGATGGATTAGGAGACCTCTTGGCAGAAGGATCTTATCTTGCTGCCCAAAAAATAGGTAAGGGTTCAGAAAAATTCATCCATCAGGTCAAGAAACAAGAGATTCCCATGCACGATCCTCGATTAAAGATTGGAGTAGGGCTACAATATGCCTTAGCTGACTATGGGGCTGACCATATGAAAGCCGCTCATGATACTTACTTTAAAGATAAAGATTCCTACGGAATAAAAGAAATGAAGGGTTTGGGCATCTTAGAACCAGTATCTCCTACTGATATTGGGCAAAATAAAGTAACCCTATTTAAAATACTGGATACCTACTGGTCTTTACTTGACACCTTAGGGGTCTGTGATTTTGGTTATGTCCCTCGTAGTGTAGGGACTATGGAAGAGCTCCTCGAGATTATCTGTTCTACTACCGGCTGGAAGACCACCTGGTTTGAATTTATGAAAGTAGGAGAACGCTCCATCAATATGGCTCGTGTCTTTAACTGTCGAGAAGGCTTTACTACCAAAGATGATACTCTTCCTGAGGTCTTCTATCAGAACTTTAAGGGTGGACCCTTAGAGGGAAAATTCGCCATTAATAAAGAAGATTTTGAAAAAGCTTTAAAATTACGCTATGAACTGATGGGTTGGAATCCCGATAGCGGAATTCCTACCTCCGCCAAACTAATCGAATTAGGTTTAGATTGGCTTATTGAGGAGATCGGATAATGAAGATAATGAAGATAAGTATCGTACTGGAAGGTTATTTAAAAGATAAATATTCCTTTAGCCCTATAGAGCTAAACTATTCTAAAGCGGTAACCATTCACAAAATCTTAGAAGAGGCTAAAATATCTTCCGCTGATATCTTTTTTATTAAAGTGGAAGATTCACTCGTAAAAGAAGATTACTTTGTTAGAAAATCTTGCAAAATTAAACTATTTCCGATTATCGGAGGGGGTTAATTTTTCATTTACAAAAGTGCCTCAATATCTTTAATGCCGATCTCCTCCCGACAGATAAATGGTTCAGCAAACTCTTTGCCAATAAGGTTTCCCCAGTAACGGTTAGTATTTAAAATCCATTCAAATATCTGGTGACCTTCAGGAGAAGGCCCAAATTGAGATTCATAGCATCTTATAGCTTCTATCTTCATCTCCATCTCATTGCTTATATCCATAACAAACGAAGGTTTGAAGCATATTCTTAGATGAGAAGCAACATAATAATATATTTTTCCCACATAAAAGGGTTTTCCCTTCATCTCTGTTTTGGTAAATTTTCCATAAAAACGAGCAGCATCACCTATTTTTGAGGCAGCGATATGATCAGGATGAGCATCTATCCAATAAGGAACAAAGATAATATCAGGATGAAGCCTTCTGATAATTTCAGCTAATTCCTGACGAGTTTCTATTTCATCCCGGAGATATCGATTGGGAAAATCAAGAGTGATTCTTTCTTCTATACCCAATAGTCTGCTTGATTTAACACTCTCTTTTTTTCTTGTCTCGGGATTGCCTCGAGGGGTAGGCTCACCATCAGTTAAATCTACGATAGTAACCTGATGGCCAGCTTTGGTAAATTTTAATATAGAACCCCCCATCCCCAATTCCACATCATCAGGATGTGGTCCGATAGTAATTATATTAAGCATCTTTTTACCTCACTAGCTATAATTTATAAATTCCCCAAAACTGCCCGAGCAATAGAGAAAGAATGGTCATTTATTCTTTTAAGGATATTAATTAAATCAAGATGCATACCACTGGTCTTTTGAGAGAGCTCTACTCCAATATTTAGTCGGTTAATATGAGTTTTGCGTAAGTTTATTTCCAAAGCATCAATATCTTCTTTTTGGTCAACTACTTTTTGTGCCATCCTTCGGTCCTGGAGAGCAAAAGCACCTATGGCACAGCGAAGATTATTATATATTTTTTGATGCATCTTTTTAATCTCTTCTAACCCTTTCTCAGAAAATATAAGACTATGATCGATCTTTTTTTCTACCAAAGGAATCAAATTTTTATCAATCAAGTCCCCGATATGCTCAAGGTCGTCAACCACATACAATAGTCTAAATACTTCTTGAGAATGTTCCTTAGAAAGGGTTTCAAAGCTTATTTTAGTTAGATATCTGGTTATCTCTCGAGAAAGGTTATCTACAATCATATCTTGCTGGCCAACCTTGTCCAGTAATTTTTCATCATTATTAAGGAAAACTTGCA
>Ga0210056_1000383_pt1 | contig 35452 bp, 52 predicted proteins | sample CryGeyCG2014_080_2_FD_183965 | JGI IMG/M metagenome (GOLD analysis project Ga0210056, IMG submission 183965) | Groundwater microbial communities from aquifer - Crystal Geyser CG07_land_8/20/14_0.80 (SPAdes) (version 2) | ecosystem: Environmental > Aquatic > Deep subsurface > Groundwater | place...
AATTTCCTCAGCACGTTCGCAGGCATCAGCCAAGATAATCACTTTGTCAGGACGCACCTCCAGGAAGCCACCACTTATTACTAGATATTGTTCTTCGTTATCCTTTCTAATAAGCAGGTCTCCGGGCTGGAGCATAGTCATCAAAGGAGCATGATGGGGAAGAATGCCTAATTGCCCTTCCACTCCCCAGGCAACCACCTCATTGACATCGTCAGAGAAGACCATTTTCTCCGCAGTAACAATTTCTAACTTGAAAGTAGCCATAGTCTTACTCTCGCCTTATTCCTCTCCCTTCGAAGAGAGGAGATTATTCTCCTCGTATTTTTTTGGCTTTTTCTACTGCTTCATCAATGGTACCGACCATATAAAAAGCAGCTTCAGGAAGGTCATCATGTTTCCCCTCCAAGATTTCTTTGAAGCCTCGTACCGCCTCCTTGACGGGCACATACTTGCCGGGCACACCATAAAAATGCTCGGCAACATGAAATGGCTGGGAACAAAACCTCTGGATCTTCCTGGCTCGGGATACTATCAACTTATCCTCTTGGCTCAATTCTTCCATACCCAGGATAGCTATTATATCCTGCAACTCCTTGTATCTCTGCAAGGTTGCTTGTACCCCCCGAGCTACTCGATAATGATCTTCACCAACGATAGCCGGATCAAGTATTCGAGATGTGGAAGTCAATGGGTCGACAGCGGGGTAAATTCCTAACTCAGCGATGGCGCGGTCTAGAGCAATAACGGCGTCAAGATGACCATAAGTAGCTACTATGCCTGGGTCACTGTAATCATCGGCGGGAACATAGATAGCCTGAAAAGAAGTGATTGACCCCTTTTTAGTAGTAGTAATCCTTTCTTCCAGTTCTCCCACATCTGTCCCCAATGTTGGTTGATAACCTACTGCTGAGGGCATACGTCCCAGAAGCGCTGATAGCTCCATATTAGCCAGAACATAGCGATATATATTATCAATAAACAGAAGGACATCCTGTCCTTCAACATCACGGAAATACTCTGCCATGGTCACACCAGTTAGCGCCACCCGAGAGCGAGCGCCGGGACTTTCATTCATTTGACCAAAGACTAAAACAGTCCTATCCAGAACACCAGATCTTTGCATCTCTAACCACAGGTCATTACCTTCCCTCGATCTTTCGCCAACGCCAGCAAAGACAGAGAAACCTCCATGCTCAGTAGCAATATTGCGAATGAGCTCCATAATAATTACTGTCTTACCCACGCCAGCTCCACCATAAGCACCAACCTTTCCCCCTCGGGTGAAAGGAGTGATGAGATCTAGCACCTTAAGTCCCGTCTCCAGCATTTTGGGGGTAGTTTCCTGTTCCGTTAAAGGAGGTGGTGGGTGATGTATAGGCCATCTCTGTTCGGCTTTTACTTCACCAAGCCCGTCAATAGGTTCGCCAAAGATATTAAATAACCTACCCAAGGTTGCCCGGCCGACAGGCACGGTTATGGGAGCTCCCATGTCAATAACTTCAGCTCCCCTTGCCAGGCCGTCGGTGGAGGTTAAAGCGACGCCACGCACCCAGTTATTGCCAACATGAGCTTGTACCTCCACAATAACCTTGCTGCCATTCATAGGAATTACTATGCTATTATTTATCGCCGGCAACTCATCCTGCGGAAATTTCATATCCACCACTGTGCCCATGATCTGTACTACTTTCCCTTTTGCCATAATAACCCTCCCAACTAAAATCAAAAATTAAAAGTAAAACATCAAAATTACAAATCAAACTGCAAAACTTTTGATTTTTGCTCTGTCATTTTGCATTTTAATCTTTTATTTACTTTCTTAAGCCAAAGCCTCAGTCCCTCCGCTGATATCGCAGATCTCCTTTGTGATACTCTCTTGTCTAACTTTATTCAAGGTCAGAGCTAATTCCTTGATAAGCTCTTCAGCATTATCGCTGGCATTACGCATGGCTACCATCCGTGCTGATTGCTCACCAGCAATAAGCTCAAGTATGGCGTGATATACCTGCATCTCCACGAACCTCGGCAATAACTCATTTAAAACGGCAAGGGGATTAGGCTCATAAATATATTCCCCTACTTGCCCCGCAGGAAGTTTTGCTGGCTCAACAGGAAGCAAGACTTCCATAGTGGGTTTTTGCACCATGGTACTGATAAAACGAGGATAGGCAAGATATGCCAAATCAACATCACCATTACCATAACTCTCAATAACCACTCTGGAGATGGGCAAGGTTTCCCGGACAGTAACTCGGTCGCTAATACCAGTGAACTCAGCAAGTATATGAAGCCCGGCACTATGAGCGAAGGCTCTCCCTTTACGACCTATGGTAATAAGAATAACGGGTGCGCTTTGCTCTAGAATAAACTTAGCCACAACCCGATTTAAATTAGCATTCAAGCCACCACATAGTCCTCGGTCGGTAGTAATGTGAACCACAGCGATTTTTTTCACTGCGCGCTTCTGTAGCAAGGGAGGGATTTCACCTCTTACTGAAGGTTCGACCGCCAGATCGGCAATTACCTGGTGTATCTTCTCAGCATAAGGCCGCCCGGCCAATGCCTGCTGTTGCGTTCTCTTCAACTTAGCAGTGGCGATCATCTCCATTGCCCGGCAAATCTTGGCCGTACCTTGGATACTACGTATGCGGCGACGCAAGACCTGAATAGTAGCCATAACAAATCCTAACCCTGAAACAAGTTCAGGGCAAAACTCCTCTTTGTTTAGGATTTAGTAGTTGCCTGATTTATCAGGCGGGAAAGCCCAATAAATTGGGCAACTACTTACCTTGTTTGAACTCTGCTATTGCTGCCCGTAAAATTTCTTCAATTTCAGCTTTTATCTCGTACTCAGTATTGATTCTATTCTCTATCTCGGGGTGATTAGTCTCCATAAAACGGTGGAGGTTCTCTTCCCAGGCGATAACTTTTTCTACGGGAACATCATCGAGATAGCCATTGGTTACGACATAGAGAATGCTTACCTGTTTTCCCAGCGACATTGGTAAATACTGTAGCTGTTTCAATACCTCGGTAATGCGCCGACCTCGCTCCAGTTGTTCCCTGGTAGCTTTATCTAATTCTTCGCCACCAAACTTAGCAAAGGCTTCTAGCTCGCGAAACTGAGCTAGCTCTAATCTTAGCCTGCCGGCTATCTGTCTCATTGCCTTTCTTTGAGCCGAGCCCCCTACCCGGGATACTGATAATCCCACATTTATCGCCGGACGAATCCCGGCATTGAATAAATCTGGCTCAAGATAAATCTGCCCGTCAGTGATGGAAATTACGTTTGTGGGGATATAAGCTGAAATATCCCCAAGTTGAGTTTCAATAATAGGCAAAGCAGTAAGTGAGCCACTGCCGTATTCTGGAGCTAGCTTAGCAGCCCTCTCAAGAAGCCGACTATGCAGATAAAATATATCTCCAGGATAAGCTTCTCTACCCGGCGGGCGGCGCAACAATAAGGAAAGTTGGCGATAAGCCCAGGCGTGTTTATAAAGGTCATCATAAATAATCAAAGCATCTTTTCCCTGCTCCATAAACTCCTCCCCCATAGCACAGCCAGCGTAAGGAGCAATATATTGTAGTGGCGCAGGGTCGGAAGCACCAGCTTCTACCACAATAGTATATTCCATAGCTCCATACTTCTCCAAAGTAGCTATTACCTGAGCTACCTTGGATGTCCTTTGTCCGATAGCTACATAGATGCAAATCATATTTTGGCCTTTTTGAGCGATTATGGTATCAATGGCAATTGCTGATTTGCCAGTAAAGCGGTCACCAATAATAAGCTCACGCTGCCCTCGCCCAATAGGAATCATGCTATCTATGGCTTTGATGCCGGTCATCACCGGCGTATCTACTGGTCCTCTTTTTGTTACGTCTGGCGCCACTTTCTCTATAGGTCGAGTCTTCTCCGCCTTGATTAATCCCTTACCATCAAGGGAACGTCCTAAAGGGTCAACCACCCTTCCAATAAGAGCCTCTCCCACAGGAACCTCTATTACCCTGCCTGTCGCTCTTACTTCATCCCCCTCTTTTATCTGGCTGCAATCGCCAAGGATAACGGCACCAACATTATCCTCCTCCAGGTTCAGGGCCAATCCCACAATACCATGGGGAAATTGCAGCAATCCATTGTAAGCCGCGTTCTCTAGCCCATAGATACGAGCGATACCATCACCTACTTGTATCACAGTGCCAATATTAGCTACAGCAACAGGGGCACTAAAGTGCTCAATTTGCTCTTTAATTGCTGAAACAATATCTTGCCCTCGCGTTGCCATGTTCAACCTAGACTGAGCTTTTTCCTCAATGTTTCCAATCTATTACGTACACTATTATCAATGAGCACGTCACCAATCTTGGCTTTTATCCCTCCAATTATAGACGGCTCAACCTGGAAATCAACAACAACCTTGCGTCCTATGATTTTCTCAACTTGGTGTGAAATACCCTCTTTATCCTTCTGATCCAAAGACAAGGCGGTAACAATTTCTACGTGTTCAACGCCATTGTAAGTATCCAGCAATGTGCTATATTCCTGTAAAATATCGCCGGCGATTCCCAATTCCTCTTTGCTGGCAAGGGACAAAGCCAAATTGAAAGCCCAGAGATTTCCCCCCCCCAATCTTTCCTCTAGGAGATCCCTTTTGACATCGGAAGAAAGCCCTGGGTCTTCCAATAAAGCCGTAAGCCCTTCGTTCTTCGCTATCTCGACAATCTTCTGTAAACTTTGCCGTCGGCTTACCAATTCCCCCTTTTCCAGTGCTAGCTCGAAAATAGCTTGTGCGTAACGCTTGCCGGAAGTTATCCTTGCCATTTTCCCGTAAGAGTCCTTAATTCTTCTTCAAAGTACCGATCTCTTCCAATGCCTCTTCGATAAGCCGCCGGTGTCTCTCTTTATCCAGGGTTTCCTTAATCACTTTTTCCGCTGCCAAGATGGAAATATCCACAAATTCCCGGCGCAAATCAGCAATGATTTTGCCCTGCTCTCGTTCTAACGCTGCGTGAGTTTCATTAATGATAGCTTGCGCCTCTTGCTTTGCTTTCTCTTTTGCTTCCATCTTGAGCCTTTCCTCAACTTTAATAGCTTGACTAATTATAGATTGCCCTTCCTCGCGCGCCTTGTCAATTAGCTTCTCTGCCTCTTCCTTAGCCCTGGCATACTCTTCCTTTATAGCTTCAGTCTTCTCCATGCTTTCTTTTATCCTATTGGATCTCTCATCGAGTATTCTACGAATTGGCTTATATCCGAAGAATGCAAGCAAGACAAGTAAAATAGCAAAGTTTATTAACTGCGCCACAAAGGAAGGTAAATTGATTCCTAGGCTTCCTAACACTCCTCCCATAATAATATAAACCTCTGTCCGTTGCTATGTGAACAAGAGCAAGATTGCCACTATAAGGGCATAAATAGCTACCGCTTCAGCAAAGGCAATAGCCAAAATCATGTTGGTCATTATTGGTCCTCTTGCCTCAGGGTTACGTCCGAGTGCATTCATGGCACCCATACCGAGAAGGCCAATACCAATCCCTGGGCCTAAAGCACCAAGTCCAATAGCTAACCCGGCCGCCAATAGTTTCATCGCTTCAGCTGTCATATTCTTTATCTCCTTTCAGTCCTTTTACTATTCTTCCTTAGTCATCACGGCGGCGCAGGCGAAAGATAAAGTCAGGCCGCCAAATATCAAGGCTTGCACGAAGCCAAAGAAAAGCTCCAAGCCATAAAATGGTAAGGGCAATACCCAAGGAATGATAAAAGTAATGGCCAGAATTAAAATCTCACCGGCAGTCATGTTGCCAAAAAGACGGAAGGTAAAACTAACCATACGAATCAGATGGCTAAGAATTTCTAGAAAACCAGTAAATAGGCCTATTACGCCGTTAAAAAGGTTACTTAAAGCCGGCTTAATCTTGCCCCTCAATAACTGGGCAAGACATTGGCGAAACGGAGTTAAGTTGCAAAACTCCTTGATGTATCTCTTTAAGCCTTTCGAGGTGAACCCCCAATATTCTATAGCAAAGAAGGCAACAACAGCCAGGGCCAGGGGCAAATTGATATCAGTGTTAGCCCCTCGAAGCAAGGGGGCACCATTAATAGTAATAGTGCCAAAACCGGGTATGAGAGCAAGCCAGGCGTTAGTAACGACAAAAAGGAAAATAGTAACGACTATGGGGAAAAATCTGCGTCCATTCTCCTTACCGGCCGCATCTTCAACAAAATTTGCCGCTGACTCGTAAAGAAATTCGACAAAATTCTGAAGACCTTTAGGAACAAGCTTCATTTTGCGGGTGGCAGTAAAAAACGACACGAATAGCACCAAAATGCTAATCCAGGAGACAATCATCGTATTAGTAACAGGAAGTCCGGGAGAGATTTGATTGGCTGGTAGTTCGTGGTGAGGTGGAGGCACAGCAAAGATGCCTGAAGCTTCACCCCCAAAAATAGCCCTTCCAATGGCACCACTACTAAAGCTAATCGCCATTAAGCCTAACAGAACAACGATGCTAATGACCAACACATTTAAGGTACACCCAAATACTCTCCTTCTAGCCATTATCCTGACCTTTATCTCCTTTTTCCTTCTTAGCCTCTTGTAGAAATGGGCGTACCATACGATAAACCCCGTAAATCATGATTCCTGTCCCGATACCAAGACCAATAAGAGTGAGTAAAGGGAATTCGTGGGATAACCTTTTGTCAAGCCAGAAACCTATGCTTGTGGGTATTAAGAGGCTGAAAGCCACATAAAAACCCACAGCAAGCAACTGTACCGCTACAGCCCAATGCCTCATCGAGCCCCCGTTCATAGCTAAGATTTGCGTTTATTGAAATCCTCCAGATCCAGCGTATTTATGAAATCTTTATACGCTGACAGCCCTTTCATCTCCTCCTCATTCACTTTGCCCTCGGAGACGGGCTTTCCTGTTTCCTCCTCAAGCACAATGCCCGCTTTTTCTAACACCATTTCCTCGACATATATCGGTACCCCTACTCGCACTGCCAGAGCAATAGCATCGCTAGGACGAGAATCGACCTCAATCTGTGTGCTATCAACGGTAAGGAAAAGCTTGGCATAAAAAGTATCGTTTTGAAGTTCATTTACCACAATATAATTGAGTGAAGCCCCTAAGTTGGTAATCACGGATTGTAGCAAATCATGGGTTAAGGGGCGAGGTAGCGGGATATTCTGCAATTTCACAGCGATGGCATCTGCTTCATTAGGACCAATCCAGATAGGCAGATAGCGATTTGCTCCCTTTTCTTTTAAAATCACAACTCGTTGATAATTCATCAGGCTTACCCGGATACTGTCAATTGACATCTCTTTCATTATGCTACCTCCCTTGCACATGATTATTTATTTTACACTCCTAAATCTTAATCCATCAATAGTCGCAAGTCAAATAAGTTGTTTATTTTGTTGAATTTTAGTTAACAAGTTGCTTGTTTTGTTTGACAAATTTTTTATGCCGTGTTAAATTACTACCTTAGCGTCTACTGAAGGTAAAAGATTAGAGAAGTAAAAAGCCGGCTGGCTAAAGCCGAGCGCAGTTTTCCTAAGAGTAGCCGGTGTATAACCAGACGGCTTTTTGCTTGCTAAAATTGTTGAAAGGGGCATAAAAATGCCAACGATTAACCAGCTTGTTTGTAAGGGCCGAGAGCGGCGCAAAGGGCGAACTAAGGCCCCAGCGTTACATGTTATTTATAATGTGATGAAAAGTGAAACTAAGTGGACTCAAGGTTCACCTCAAAAAAGGGGCGTTTGCATTCAAGTCAAAACTGTTACGCCGAAAAAGCCTAATTCGGCACTGCGCAAAATTGCCAAGGTCAGGCTAACAAATGGTGTGAAGGTGGTTGCCTACATCCCGGGAGAAGGACATAATTTACAGGAACATTCAGTAGTTTTGATTCGTGGTGGCAGAGTGAAAGATTGCCCAGGAGTTCGCTACCACATCGTTCGGGGAACATTGGATACCGAGGGAGTAGCCAGTCGAAGGCAAGGTCGCAGTAGATATGGAGCTAAGCGGGCAAAGGAAAAAACTGGGGAGCAATAAAATAAAAGAATTAGATGCCAAGAAAAGCTAAGAAAGTAATAAAAAGAGCGATACCTCCGGATGCTCAATATAGGAGCGTCGCCGTGGCTAAGTTTATTAACAAGATTATGATGCGGGGGCAAAAAGCTACGGCTGAGCGTATTTTTTATGATGCCTTGTTGCTCGCCAGTCAACAACTGGAAAAAGAGCCCTTGGATGTTTTGCAGCAAGCAATCAAAAACGCCACGCCGCTCCTTATGGTTAGATCTCGTCGTGTAGGAGGTGCCACCTATCAAGTTCCCATAGAGGTAAAGGCAGATCGCGGGCAGACATTAGCTATGCGTTGGCTTATCACTTCAGCGAGAGGGCAGGGGGGCAAATCCATGGGAAAGAAGCTCGCTAATGAACTAGTTGATGCTTTTCAAGGTCGAGGAACAACAATTAAGAAACGTGAAGACGCTCATAAAATGGCCCAGGCCAATAAGGCTTTCGCTCATTTTCGCTGGTAAAGAACTACAGTGAAAGCAATACTCGAGGTAAAGGATAAACAGGTGCTACGAACTTTTCCTTTGGAAAAGATACGAAATATAGGGATTATTGCCCATATAGATGCTGGCAAGACGACGACTACGGAGATGATTCTTTATTACACAGGGCGTACCTATAAGATTGGGAGTGTGGATGAAGGGACGGCCGTGATGGATTGGATGGAGCAGGAAAGGGAGCGCGGTATTACTATTAAAGCCGCTGCCACTGCTTGTTACTGGTGTGACCACCGTATAAACATAATTGATACTCCCGGGCATGTAGATTTTACCGCTGAAGTGGAACGTAGCCTGCGAGTATTGGATGGTGGTGTGGTAATTTTTGATGGTGTTGCCGGGGTAGAAGCTCAATCCGAAGCTGTATGGCGTCAGGCGGATAAATATCATGTAGCCAGGATTTGTTTCGTCAACAAGATGGACCGGGTTGGAGCTGATTTCTACTACACCATCTCCACAATTGAGAAGCGCTTACGAGCTTTGGCATTGCCGATACAGCTTCCATTGGGTTCTGAGAATCTTTTTCGGGGGGTTATAGACCTTGTGGAGAGCAAGACTTTCGTTTTTCCCGACAACCTTGATATAGTGCCAACAGAAGTCCCCATACCGGAAAGTGTCTTAAACATAGCAGTGAGCTATCGCCAAGCACTGATAGAAAAAATAGCTGAGAATGACAACCAGATTATGGCAATGTATCTTGAAGGAAAGGATATCTCTGTTCCTGAGTTGAAAGCAGCTATAAGGAGACTGACAGTTGCGGGTAAGGTAATGCCTGTCCTCTGTGGTAGTGCTTTGAGGGGTAAAGGAATTCAACCCCTGCTCAATGCTATTGTGGATTACCTCCCCACTCCTCTTGATATTCCACCAATACGTGCTAGAAAACTCAACGGAGAAGGGGAAGTTTTTTGCCAACCACGCGATGATGAACCTTTCTCAAGCCTGGCATTCAAGACGGTTTCTGACCCGTTCATGGGGAGATTGACCTATATCCGTGTCTATTCGGGGATGGTACGCGCCGGGGCACAGGTATTCAACTCTACCATAGGTGAGAAGGAGCGTCTAGGCAAATTATATGTGATGCATGCTAATCACCGTGAAGAGGTGGACTATGCTGACACTGGAAGCATTGTAGCTACTGTGGGGCTTAAAAAGACATCCACAGGAGATACTCTTTGTGAAGCCTCGCGACCTATACTTTTTGAGGCTATACGATTTGCTGAGCCGGTGCTTTCTATGGCAATTGAGCCCAAAACCAAAGTAGAGCAGGATAAGTTGGATGATGTACTGGGTAAGCTTACTGTTGAGGATCCGACCTTTAAAGTTTACTATGATCAGGAAACAGGTCAAAACATTATCTCCGGAATGGGTGAACTCCATCTCGAAGTAATGGTGGAACGAATGTTGCGTGAATTTGGCGTAAAGGCGAATGTTGGTAAGCCTCAGGTAGCTTACAAAGAAACAATTACCATTCCAGTAGAATCTGAAGGGAGATTTATCCACCAGTCTGGAGGCAAAGGACAGTATGGACATGTCTGGCTGAAACTTGAGCCTAACGAGCGAGGCAAGGGATTCGAGTTTTTGGAACAACTACGCGGCGGGACCATACCTAGGGAATTCGTCCCCGCAATACAAGCTGGCGCTAAGTCGGCTCTCGGGAGTGGCAGTCTAGCAGGTTATCCTGTAGTGGACATCAAAGTGACATTATATGATGGTAGCTACCACGAAGTTGACTCCTCAGATATTGCTTTCAAGATGGCAGCCTCTTTGGCCATTAAGGAAGGACTAAGGAAAGCCAAGCCCGTAGCCCTTGAGCCAATTATGGAAATGGAAATAGTGACTCCGGCTCAATTCCTGGGAGACATTGTGGGAAATCTAAATTCTCGTAGAACTCATATCGAGAATATTGAGAGTCACGAGGATTCCTTCATTATTCACTGCCTTATTCCCTTAGCAGAAACCTTCGGGTTTGCCAGCGATTTAAGGTCACTCAGTCAGGGAAGGGCAAGCTATACCATGCAGTTCCATAGCTATAAAGAATTGCCAGATGATTTGACTGGGCGCATCGTGGCAGGAGGTTTCTCTCACGCAAGGAAGGATAAATGACAGGGCAAAAAGTCCGTGTTAAGGTCAAAAGCTTTGACCACAGATTGCTTGACCAGGCAGTCAAGCAAATAGTGGAGGCTGTAGAGCGTACGGGAGCTGTAGTCGTCGGCCCCGTACCTTTGCCTACGCGTATTGAAAAATTTTGTGTTATCCGCTCCCCTAACATTGACAAAGATTCTAGAGAGCAATTTGAAATTCGTACCCATAAGAGGTTAATTGATATTTTGCAACCAAATCCTAAAACAATAGATGCTCTGACTCAACTTAATTTGGCATCTGGAGTGGAAGTAGATATTAAATTATGAAGAAAATCAAAACTCAAAATGCAAAATGCAAAGATACAGAGCAAAAAGCAAAAAGTTTTGTATTTTGAGTTGTCATTTTGATGTTTTATCTTTGATTTTTGATGATAGGTATTATTGGTAAAAAAATAGGCATGACCCAGTTCCTGCAAGGGGACGGAGAGCTAGTTGGGGTAACCGCCGTAGAAGCAGGACCCTGTGTAATAACACAGATAAAGAGTCAAGCGGAAAGCGGTTATAATGCTATTCAGTTGGGCTTTGAAGAGGTTAAGCATCTCAGTGCCCCGGAAGGTGGGCATCTTAAGGATTTGGGCAAGTTTCGCTATCTGCGTGAGTTCAGGACTGAAGACATAGCCCTGAATCAAGTTCAGGGCAAACGCGGCGACAAAGTAGATGTTAGTTTTCTAAAGCCGGGTGACCTTGTGGATGTAATTGGTTTCTCTAAAGGTAAGGGTTTTGCCGGTGTGGTGAAGCGTCATCATTTTGCTGGCGGACCCAAGACTCACGGGCAATCTGATCGCCATCGTGCTCCTGGCTCAATTGGTGCCACTACATCCCCAGGTCGCGTGCTTAAAGGTACGCGTATGGCAGGGCATATGGGGAGTGAAAGGGTGACAGTACGCAATCTCCAGGTGGTCCACACTGAGCAGAATCGCAACTTACTCTTATTAAAGGGAGCAATACCTGGAGCCAATGGAGGATTGCTGGTTATCCGGAAGGCAAAGGAATAAAATGCTGATTTCAGTTTATGGCTTAACGGGTGAAATTGCTGGTCAGGTAGAGATTAGCGAGGATATTTTCGCTATCCCCTTTAATGAAGCTGTAGTCCACCAGGCAATGGTGAGGCAGTTGGCTAATAAGCGGCAAGGTACTGCATCTACCAAGACTAGAGGCGAAGTAAGTGGCAGCACAAGAAAGCTTTATGCGCAGAAGCATACCGGAAGAGCACGAAGGGGAGATATAAAATCACCCCTCCTCAAAGGGGGTGGGATAGTTTTTGGTCCTAAACCACGCTGCTACCGCCAGTCAATGCCCAAGAAGATGAGGCGTCTAGCGATAAAATGTCTACTTTCGACTAAAGTCCGAGAGGGGAATATAAGAATGGTAGAGGACTTTGATTTTCCGCAGCCCAAAACAAAAAACATGATCAATCTCTTATCGGCGCTTGGTGTCAACTCCTCCGTTTTAATTCTTACGCCTCACTCCATGCCAAATATAGTTAAATCGGCCGGTAACCTAAGCAACGTTAAGGTTATGCCTTCGGCTCTAACTAACGTGCTAGATTTACTTTCTTACGAAACACTAATATGTACTGTATCGGCAATACGCATCATAGAAAAGATTTGGGGGCGCCCTCACGTCCCTCGCCAGATAAAGGGTGGGGTGGACGAGGGCCACCCTTCTTCCTCTCCCTTCAAGGGAGAGGAAGAAGGAGAGGGTGAAGAGAGTCATGCATCTGTATGAAGTTTTGCGGCGTCCTTTAGTCACGGAGAAAGCTACTTTGCTTCAAGCCGCCAATAAATATAGCTTTGAAGTAGCTCGTGAGGCTAGCAAGTTTCAGATTCAGGAAGCAGTGGAGCAAGCTTTTAAGGTAAGAGTGGCTAAGGTTAATGTCATGACTATTCCCGGAAAGGCAAGGAGAATGGGGCGGCGAGAAGTAACCAGTTCATCGTGGAAGAAAGCAGTAGTTACTCTGGAAGCAGGATATAAAATAACTCTATTTGAAGGTGTTTAAAAGAAAATAAAAAAGCAAAATGAAAAATGCAAAAGTTTTGAATTTTGAATTGTAATTTTAATCTTTGCATTTTAATTTTTTGAATTTCTAATGGGCTCAGTTCTTAAATGGAGAAGGAAAAAAATATCCAAGCATAAGTATGAGAAGCGTTTGAAGAAAACTCGCTGGCAAAGGAAGCACCCATAGAATGAGAAAGAGGAGGGAAATGTGACACTAAAGACTTATAAGCCAACTTCTCCGGGAAAAAGATTTATGTCCTGTGCCACTTTTGAAGAGATAACAAAAGATACTCCGGAAAAGTCGTTGCTTGTGTCCTTGAAAAAGAAGGCGGGACGCAATACGCGTGGTGTGATCACAGTGCGCCATCGCGGCGGTGGAAACAAGCGCAAACTCCGCATTATTGATTTTAAGAGGGATAAAATTGCTATTCCCGGGAAGGTAGCCTCAATTGAGTATGACCCCAACCGGGGAGCTCGCATTGCTTTGGTTCATTATGCCGATGGAGAAAAACGCTATATTATTGCGCCTTTAGGTCTTGGAGTGGGGAATATTGTGAAGGCGGGTGAAGATGCGGAGATAAAGCCTGGGAATGCCTTACCACTGGCTTCTATTCCTATGGGCACTTTAATCCATAACGTTGAATTTATGCCTGGTAAGGGAGGGCAGGTTGTTCATGGTGCCGGAAGTGCTGCCGAGATTATGAGTAAAGAGGGCAATTATGCTTTGCTTCGCTTACCCTCAGGAGAATTGCGAAAATTTCATATTAAGTGCTGGGCTACTATTGGACAAATAGGTAACGTTGAGCATGAGAATATTATATTGGGTAAAGCTGGTCGTAAGAGATGGCTAGGCCTCCGCCCCGCAGTTCGAGGTTCTGCTATGACCCCTCGTGACCACCCTCATGGAGGGGGTGAAGGGAGATGCCCAAGAGGTATGAATCCCAAAACCCCTTGGGGCAAATCAGTTTGGGGCAAGACACGAAAACCTAACAAAATTTCGAATAAATTGATTGTCCAACGGAGAAAGTAAAATGTCGCGGTCGACGAAAAAGGGTCCCTTTTGTGATGCTAAGTTGCTTAAGAGAATAGAGGCACTTAACCGCTCCAAAGAGAAGGCGGTGATAAAGACTTGGTCTCGTGCCTCCACCATCTTGCCTCAAATGCTGGGTCACACTATCGCTGTGCATAATGGGAGAACGCACATACCTGTCCTTATTACTGAAAGCATGGTGGGGAATAAATTGGCGGAATTTGCCCCTACTCGAACATTCAGAGGGCATATTACCAAGGCTAAGGTAACCACCGTACAGAAAAAAGAGAGCTAAAACACTATGAAAGTAAAAGTAGTAGCTAAAGACATTGGTATCTCACCGCAGAAAGTTTGCCTGGTGGTAGACATGGTTAGAGGTAAAAAGGTGGATGAAGCTCTAGCTATTCTTAGCTTTGTCCCTAGACCAGCAGCCAAAGCTTTGTTCAAGGTGATCAAATCAGCGGCAGCCAATGCTGAGAACAATTTTCAAATGTCTCCGGCTGATCTTAAAATTGTTGATATTTTTGCCAATAAGGGACACACCTTAAAAAGATTTCGCCCACAGTCCAGGGGACGTATAAGTCCCATCTTGAAACGATCCAGCCACATTACTGTTTTCGTTGAGGAGGAGAAATAACCTTGGGACACAAAGTTCATCCTACTGGCTTCAGGTTAGGCATAATCCGAACTTGGGACACAAAGTGGTATGCCGAGAAGAAGAATTATACGTCTCTGTTACAAAAAGACCTGAAATTACGTCAGATTGTTGAAAAAAAATGCCGTGAAGGAGGTCTTGCCCGGGTAGAAATTGAACGACCAGGAAATGAGACATGCGTAACGCTTTATGCAGCACGCCCCGGCATTTTAATCGGACGGGGGGGACAAAACGTAGAAGCCTTGAGAACTGAATTAGAAAAAATTAACGGGGAGAAGATCAGGTTAACCATTAGAGAAGTTGAGACGCCTCAACTCCAGGCCTGCCTTGTAGCACAGAACATGGCTGAACGAATAGAGGATGGCGTACCATATCGTCGCGTAATTAGGCAGGCAATCTCCCGAACTTTGGGCGCTGGCGCTAAAGGCGTGAAGATAAGATGTAGTGGCCGGCTTGGTGGGGTGGAGATTGCCCGAACAGAAAGTGCCCATCAAGGTCGGATGCCTTTACATACATTGCGGGCCGACATTGACTATGGGTTTATTGAAGCCCATACTACTATGGGGTGTATTGGGGTTAAGGTGTGGATTTATAAAGGCGATATCCTTCCGCCAAGGAGTCAGGAAAATGTTACAACCAAAGCGAGTGAAGTATCGCAAAGTTCATAGAGGGCGATTAAAGGGGCAAGCCAGCCAAGGAAACCTTATCGCCTTTGGTGACTTTGGTATGAGAGCTGAAGAATCTGCCTGGGTGACGGCAAGGCAGATTGAAGCTGCCCGCCGTGTTTTTATTCGCTATTTGCGGCGTGGCGGCAAATTATGGATACGTATCTTTCCAGATAAAGCTGTGACTAAGAAACCCGCCGAGACAAGAATGGGTGGGGGTAAAGGACCCGTTGACCACTGGGTCGCTGTAGTGAAACGAGGCCGAATTATGTTCGAACTGAGTGACATAAAGGATGATTTAGCTCGGGAGGCAATACACCTTGCTTCATATAAACTTCCCATCGCCACCAGCATGGTCATTAGAGGGGAATACAAAAATGAAGGCTGACGAAATTCGAGCCCTTGGTGGCGAAGAACTACGGCTAAAGTTAAGTGAGGCTCATGAAGAGCTTTTTAACCTTCGCTTTCGTCTTGCCACCCGGCAGCTGGTAAATCATCGTGAAATCCCTAAGGTGAAGAAAAAGATCGCCCGAATAAATACTATTTTCCGAGAAAAAGAACTTGGTATAAGGTAAGGAATATGGGAAAGAGAAAGGTTAGAATTGGGCAGGTAGTAAGTGACAAGATGGATAAGACAGTGGTGGTGGCAGTAGAGACTTTTAGGCCCCACCCACTCTATAAGAAAAAGATCAGAAAAGTGAAAAAATATAAGGCTCATGATGAAAATAAAGCTTGTCGGGTCGGGGATAAGGTAAAGATTATGGAGACTCGCCCCTTATCTAAAGAGAAGAGATGGCGAGTAGCAGGGATTATATCCCGAGCGTATGGCATTACTCTCAAAGTTAAATCACCCTCTCCCTTGACGGGAGAGGGCCAGGGTGACAAATCTATCCCCTCTCCCTTGACGGGAGAGGGGAAGGGTGAGGGTGATCAATGATTCAGAATTACTCCCGGCTCAAGGTAGCGGATAATACCGGTGCTAAACAGATTATGTGTATTGGCATACCGGGTGGGACGGGGAAGAGATATGCTCACGTCGGTGATGTTTTTGTTGCCACGGTAAAAAAGGCTGTGCCTCATGGAATGGTCAAAAAAGGGGAGATAGTCAAAGCCGTGGTTGTACGTGTAACTAAGCCTTACCGGCGCTTTGATGGCTCTTATGTAAGGTTCGATGATAATGCTGCTGTCATTCTTGGGGAAAAAAATAATCCCAAAGGGAGCCGTGTTTTTGGTCCCGTGGCTCGGGAGCTTAGAGACAAAAATTTCACCAAGATAATATCCTTGGCTCCACAGGTATTCTGATATGAAGGTTAGAAAAAACGATACAGTTGTTATTCTTACTGGTAAGGATAAAGGGAAAAAAGGAAAGGTACGGAACGCCTTCCCTAGAGAAAGCAAGGTTATAGTGGAAGGGGTCAATATGATTAGGCGTCATTCCCGGGCGGGGAGAGCAACGCGGCAAGCTGGCATAATTGAGCTGGAAGCTCCAATACATGTATCTAAAGTGATGCTGGTATGTAATAAATGTGGCAAACCGGCAAAGTTTGGCTTCCGCTTTCTTGAGGATGGTAACAAGGTGAGGGTCTGTCGTCGCTGCAATGAGGTCATAGATTAGGAGAAGTCATGGTATCTAGACTGAAAGAAAAATATTTCACGGAAGTAGTCCCCCAGCTTAAGGAGAGACTGGGTTACTCTAATGTGATGCAATTACCCCGGCTTGAAAAGATAGCTCTTAACATTGGTTTGGGTGAGACAACACAAAATCCTAAAGCTCTTGAAGCAGCAGAGAGGGACTTGGTTGCGATATCAGGACAACATCCCGTGATCACCAGAGCGAAAAAGCCAATTGCCTCCTTCAAGATAAGGACGGGAATGCCTATTGGCATGATGGTAACATTAAGAGGCAAGAGGATGTACGATTTTTTGGACAGGTTAATTAATATCGTGCTCCCACGCTTTCGTGACTTTCGGGGATTATCTCCTGACTCATTTGATGCCCAAGGGAATTACAGTATAGGCATAAAGGAACAGATAGTCTTTCCCGAGGTTGATTATGATAAGGTAGATAAAGTGCGGGGGCTTGAGGTAACCATAGTTACCACAGCCAAAAATCGTGAGGAAGCCAGGAATTTGCTAGCATTCCTGGGTATGCCATTTAGGAGAGATTGACATGGCAAAAAAATCTATGATTGAAAAATCAAAACGACCACCGAAATATAAGGTGCAACAGCATAACCGGTGCCAGCTATGTGGCCGGCCACGTGCCTATATGCGTAAGTTTGGCCTGTGCCGTATTTGTTTCCGGAAACTTGCTGTAACTGGTATAATCCCGGGGATAAGAAAATCAAGTTGGTGATGTCGTTGCGAACGGAGTGAAGCAACCTATGGTTAACGATCCTATCGCTGATATGTTGACTCGGATACGAAATGCCATAATGGCGAAGCACGATGACGTGCTTGTGCCTTTCTCCAGGATGAAACTCTCCACTGCCAGGATACTTAAACGAGAAGATTTTATAAACGATTACGAGAAGGTGGAAGATAAGCCACAGTCAATGATAAGGATTCGCCTTAAATATATAGACGGGCAATCAGCAATATTGGGACTGGAAAGAGTGAGTAAACCGGGCTTAAGGGTCTACGTGGAACGCCATGAAATCCCACGTGTCTATGGAGGGCTGGGAATTGCTATCTTATCCACCTCCAAAGGTATTATGACTGGTCAAGAAGCGTGGCACAATCACACTGGTGGTGAATTTTTATGTCGTGTGTGGTAAATTAATACAGGAGTAGTAAGTTATGTCTCATATTGGTCGTCTTCCTATCCCGTTACCTCAAGGGGTCGAGGTAGAGATTAAAGCAAATGAAGTGACAGTAAAGGGAAGCAGGGGAAAACTAACCCGCTGTTTTCACAGCGATATTTCCATTGCTTTGCAGGATAGAAAATTGATTGTCACCCGACCTAGTGATAATAGGATTCACCGTGCTTTGCACGGGCTTACCCGGAGTCTCTTAGCCAACATGGTTGAAGGAGTGAGCAAAGGTTTTGAGAAGATTTTGGAGATAAATGGTGTAGGCTATCGGGCACAAAAAGTGGGCGATAAATTATTGCTTCAGGTGGGGTGGGCTAATACGATAGAATTCTCACCAATCCCAGGCGTAGGTGTAAGCGTTGAAGGTACAAATCGTGTCCACGTCACTGGTATTGATAAGGAAGCCGTTGGCCAGGTAGCTGCTAGGATTCGAGCTATAAAGCCTGCCGATCCTTATAAGGGGAAGGGAATCAAATACGTTGGCGAGAAGCTCCGTCTTAAGCCAGGTAAGTCAGCTAAAGCACTGGCAAAGAAATAGGTTGTGGCAAAAAATGGCTAAAATAAACCCAACATTAATGCGAAAGATACGCCATAGACGAGTGAGAAAAAAGGTAATGGGTATACCATTACGACCTCGATTGAATATTTTTCGAAGTTTGAATCATATTTATGCGCAAATAATTGATGATTCTCAAGGGCATTCCTTAGTCGCTATAAGCACCCTTGACCCCGCAGTGAGAAATAGGATTGACGGAATGTCGAAAACAGAGAAAGCTAAAACAGTAGGGACTTTGCTTGCTGAGAAGGCGCTAAATAGGGGAATAAAACAGGTCGTTTTTGACCGTGGTGGATACAAGTATCATGGTAGGATCAAGGCTTTGGCTGAAGCTGCCCGGCAAGCTGGATTGGAATTATGAAAGCGGTTACAAAGATAAGAGAGGAAAAGATTAGGATTGACAGTTCTGAGCTTGAACTGAAAGAGAAATTAGTAAGTCTTGACAGAGTAAGTAAAGTAGTCAAAGGTGGTAGACATCGTCGCTTTCGAGCTTTGGTTGTAGTTGGTGATGGCAAAGGACATGTCGGGTTTGGTTTGGCTAAAGCCGGTGGAGTTCCCGACGCCACACAAAAGGCAAGTGCCATGGCAAAAAAAAACCTAATTGAAGCGCCTGTCACAAATAGCACCATCCCTCACGAGATCTTAGCCAAGTACGGAGCTTCTAAAGTTTTGCTCAAGCCAGCACTGCCAGGCACCGGTCTCATTTGTAGCAATACCGTTCGTGCCGTACTGGAATTGGTTGGTATAAGAGATATTCTCAGTAAATCGCTGGGTAGTTCAAATCGAATCAATGTGATTAAAGCGACGATGGTGGCTTTAACCAACTTGAAGAAACCCAAGGAAACAGTGACAGAAACTAAAGCTGTGGAAGATAAAGTAAATGAAACAGAATGAATTGAAGCCCCCTATAGGTGCCAAGCATAGAAGTAAGCGTGTGGGACGGGGGGATGGCAGTGGACATGGTAGCTACTCTGGAAAGGGCAGTAAAGGACAAAAGGCTCGTTCTGGTGGTGGTGTACGTCTCGGCTTTGAAGGTGGGCAGTTGCCTTTGATAAAAAGGTTACCTGAAAATAGAGGTTTCACTAATATATTTAGGGTGGAATATAATATTGTTAATGCCAAAAATCTTAATGTTTTCCCGCCAGGAAGCGAAATAACCCCTAAAGAACTTTTCCAAGCCGGGTTAATTAAGTCCTTAGAACTGCCGACCAAAATTCTTGGTGATGGTGACATCCGTCATTCGCTCTCAGTCAAGGCTAACAAATTTTCCGCTACCGCAGAGAAGAAGATTATCGCTGCCGGGGGAAAGGTGGAAAAGATTTAATATGCAGCGCCGAGAAAAACAGCCGCGCCTGATTCAGGCAATGATGGATATATTCACCTTGCCAGATTTGAGGCGAAGGCTCCTTTTCACCCTTGGCATCCTTGTGGCTTTCCGCTTTATAGCTCATGTCCCTCTGCCTGGCGTAGACCTTAATACCTTGAACCAATTTTTCCAGCAAAATCTCCTCTTTGGCATGCTTAACCTCTTCAGCGGCGGTGCCATGCAGCGTTTCAGCGTGGCTGCCATGGGAGTCTACCCATATATTACCGCTTCAATAGTTATGCAATTGCTCGTCCCGGTTATCCCTAGCCTTCAGGCTTTGTCCCAGCAAGGAGAAGCTGGACAGCACAAGGTCAATCGTATCACTCATTTGTTGACTATACCCTTAGCTGCTCTCCAGGCTTATGGCATGCTGACTCTGCTACGTAGCCAGAGCCCGCCTATTATTAGTCACCTTGAACCGTTGACTACTGCTTGCATAGTAATGTCAATGACTGCGGGCACAGTATTTCTTGTCTGGCTAGGCGAACTTATTACTGAGCGTGGAGTAGGGAACGGAATATCAATAATAATCTTTGGTGGTATTGTAGCTGGGTTGCCGCAGATGGTCGGTCAAGGCTTTATTGCCAAGGAGGATCCTTTAGGTTTGATTACCTTCATTATAATTGGTTTAGCAACTTTAGTATTAATAGTAGTATTCATAGAAGCCCACCGCCGCATCCCGGTGCAATATGCGCGCAGTACCTTTCGTAGTGGTCGCATGTATCGCCAATCAGGTTCAACCTATATTCCTCTGCGAGTGAACACCGCAGGAATGATACCTCTTATTTTTGCCATAGCTTTAATGCAACTTCCAGCGACGATTGCTACCTGGTTCATGAACCCAGCAAAGCCGAATTTTTGGAATACCATTTATAATGTTTTTAATGGTAATAATAGCCTTCCGCTTGGCTTAGCTTACTGGTTACCCTATTTCTTATTAGTAATTGCTTTTACCTTCTTCTATACCATGATTATATTTCAGCAGATGAATTTGCCGCAAACATTGCAACAACAAGGTGGCTTTATCCCCGGAGTTCGCCCCGGGAAGACGACCGCTGACTATCTGAATAAAACCATAAAGAACCTTACCTGGGGTGGTGCCCTCTTTCTTGGTATTGTGGCAATCATTCCTTTTATTGGTCGAGAAATTACCGGTGTCCAAGCCTTGACCCTTTCCAGTACTGCTCTGCTCATAGCTGTGGGCGTTGCGCTGGATACTATGAAGCAATTGGAAGCTCAGTTAACCATGCGCCGCTACGAGGGCTTCCTAAAATAAAGTCAAAGATAAAAATGCAAAAATAAAAATGACAAACGCAAAAGATAAAAATTTAATTTTTCGATGTTTAATTTGTAACTACTCACCCATATTGTCATGCTGAATTTATTTCAGCATCCCCAAAGTTCGCTGAGATTCCGAAACAAGTTCGGAATGACATTGAGGCTGTGTAGTTACTTTAATTTTTGATTTTCTTTTGATGTATATTGTTATGCTAGGTGCTCCGGGAGCGGGAAAAGGAACCCAGGCAGATATATTAGCCCGGGAAGCGGGCTTGCCACATATAGCTTCCGGCGACTTATTTCGTCAAGCCTTAGAAAAAAGGACTGAATTAGGTCTTTTAGCCAAAACATACATGGAGCGGGGAGAGTTGGTCCCCAATGAAATAACGATAAAGTTGATTCTGGAGAGGAGCAATAGCCCTGATTGTGCCTCTGGCTGCCTCTTTGATGGTTTTCCTCGCACCTTAGAGCAAGCCAAAGCTCTGGATAGCGCTCTTGCTGCTCAAGGCAAAAGTATAGATAAGGCAATATATATTAAGGTTCCCAGTGAAGAGCTGGTAAAAAGACTTAGTGGGCGTTGGCTTTGCCGGGTTTGTCAGACGCCTTACCATATTGTAACGTTACCGCCTAGGGTACCGGGAAAATGCGATAAATGCGGCGGCGAACTGTACCAGCGTCCTGATGATAAGAAAGGGACAGTAAGAGAGCGATTAAAAGTCTTCTTTAGCCAGACTATCCCTTTGATTGAATATTACAGAAGGCAGAATAAACTAGTGGAAGTGGATGGCAACTTGGGTATAGAGGAAGTAGCTAAGGAGATAGCTGTATCACTCAACATCGTTGCTAGCTCAATATCCCTTTCCCGGAAGAGGGAGAATTAAGGTGAAGGTAACGAGCAATCGCAGCATGATTATTATAAAATCACCTCAAGAAATAGAGATTATGCGTCAATGTGGCAAGATTCTTTCCGATATTATAGAAAGGTTAAGGAAGGAAATAAGAGCAGGAATCAAAACTCGTGAGCTAGACGATATTGTTGTCTTTGAAGCGAAAATGAGAGAGGCTGAGCCATCTTTCAAGAATTACGAAGGCTTTCCGGCTAATTTATGTGTTTCTGTGAATGACGAGATTGTCCATGGCTTTCCTGGGGAAAGAGTTTTACGCGAAGGAGATATCGTCTCCTTAGATGTCGGGGTAAAATTTAAGGGCTTTCATACTGATGCAGCTATAACTGTGGGCGTAGGAGCAATAAGTGAACAAAATAAAGAGCTTATAGCAGTCACTGAAGAAGCTCTAATGGCAGGTATTGCCCAAGCCAGGTGCGGGGCATATATTGGTGATATCTCATCCGCTATTCAGCATTATGTCGAATCAAAAGGATTTTCTGTAGTCAGAGAGTACACGGGACACGGGGTAGGCAGGGATTTGCACGAGGAGCCGAAGATACCTAATTTTGCCTTTGGTAAGGGTCCGCTGCTACGCAAAGGAATGACTCTAGCTATTGAGCCCATGGTTAACATGGGGAGTTGGCGTACCAAATTAGCACCCAATCAATGGACGGTTCTTACCGAGGATGGAAGTTTTTCCGCTCATTTTGAGCATACCATCGTTATCACTGATGATGAGGCTGAAATACTCGCTTAGCATTAAATAATAGAGCATGGCTAAGAAGGAACGAATAGAGGTCGAAGGCAAAGTGGTTACCTGCTTACCTAATACTATGTTCCGTGTTGAATTGCCTAATGGTCATATTGTGCTGGCTCATATTTCCGGCAGGATGAGAAAACACTTTATCAAAATTTTACCCGGTGATAGAGTCTTAGTCGAGCTTTCTCCTTACGATTTGAGCCGTGGTAGGGTTACCTATCGGTTGCACTAAAATTATTTTTGACAAATTAAGCTAAGAAGTTTATTATATTTTGTTTTTATTGAGAGAGTTGGGTGACAAGGAGAGATGAAAGTAGCTTCTTCGGTCAAGAGACGATGTAAGAAATGCCAGATTATAAGGCGGAAAGGCGTCGTCAGGGTTATTTGCGAGAACCCCAAACATAAACAAAGACAGGGGTGAATAATGCCACGCATTGCTGGTGTAGATCTTTCTAAAGAGAAGCCAATTGGGGTAGCGTTGCAATATATCTATGGTATTGGTCATACTTCAAGTAAGAAAATTTTGGCTGTTGCCCAAATTGAGTCTGGAATTAAAGCCAAGGATCTTAATGAAGAACAAGTTATCCGTATTCAGAACATCATTAGCGAACAGTATAAAGTAGAAGGTGATCTTAGGAGGGAGGTTCAGTCTAATATAAAGCGGCTTATAGAAATTGGCAGCACGCGTGGTATAAGGCACCGCATGAATTTACCGGTTCACGGACAAAGGACACGCACCAATGCTCGTACCAAGAGAGGCGCTAAGAAAACAGTGGCTGGTAGGGGTCGAAGGCGTGGCGTAGCTAAGAAATAAGATGTTGCCAGTGCCCCAGTTAGTGATAGATTTAGAGCAAGGAGTTAAATATGCCCAAGCAGAAGCAAACTAGAGGAACCAAAAAGGGACATAAGGGGATTTCCCATGGTAGAGTTTATATTCAATCTACCTTTAATAATACTATTGTTACTATAACTGACCTTCAAGGCAATGTTATCACTTGGGGGAGTTCCGGCACCGCGGGATTCAAAGGTTCGCGGAAAGGCACTCCATACGCTGCTCAGCTAGCCGCCCAAGGGGCAGCAAGAGAGGCACTGGGCAACGGCTTGCGCCAAGTTGAAGTTTATGTCAAGGGACCAGGGAGTGGACGTGAGGCAGCTATCCGCACTTTGCAGGCTTCCGGGCTTATTGTTACCGCCATTAGAGATGTAACTCCTATTCCACATGACGGTTGCCGTCCCCCGGGAAGGAGGAGGGTGTAATAATGGCGCGTTATACCGGCCCCGTTTGTCGTAAATGCCGCTTTCTCGGCGAAAAGCTGATGCTCAAAGGTGAGAAGTGCTCCACTCCTAAATGCTCTCTGGAAAGAAAAAATAGGCCTCCAGGAGAACATTCTAAGGCTCGTCGCTACAGGATTTCTGAACACGGGATTCAGCTGAAGGAAAAGCAGAAAGTGCGTTTTAGCTATGGTGTTCTGGAGCGGCAGTTTCGTAAGTTTTTTGCCGAGGCAGCAAGAACTCCGGGTGCTACTGGGGATACTCTTCTCATTTTGCTAGAGAGACGATTGGATAATGTCGTCTACCGCTTGGGTTTTGCTGACTCGCGCGCTCAGGCGAGACAAATAGTCCGGCATGGACATATCCTGGTTAATGACCATAAAGTAGACATCCCTTCATACTTAGTGAAGTCGGGAGATATTGTCAAATGGCGAGAATCTAGCACGAAAACCGAGTATTATAAGAGAGTTGCTGAGGAGATTAAGCAAAGGATTGTCTCTAAGTGGTTAAGCTTAGATAAGGAAAAGATGACAGGTATTGTTTCTACTTTACCCGGTAAGGATGATATTGATGCCAAGTTTAATATGCAAGCTATTGTTGAATACTATTCCAAAGGATAAATAGGACATGCTTGAATTACCTATACCCAAAGTAACTACAGTTGAAGTTGCTGGTAGTTATGGTCGTTTTCTTGCCGAGCCTCTGGAGCCGGGCTTTGGCGTCACCCTGGGCAATGCTTTGCGTCGTATGCTTCTTCGTTCTCTGCCTGGCGCTGCGGTAACATGGGTGAGAATTGAGGGAATTCAGCATGAATTCTCTCCTATTCCTTGTGTTAAAGAGGATGTTATAGAATTCTTGCTCAATGTTAAGGAACTAAGGACATGTCCTCTTTCTCATGAAGCAGGGAAACTATTCTTGGAAGTGGCAGGAGAAGGCAAGGTTTCCGCTGCTGATATTAAACCCTCGGTGGATTTCAAGATCGCGAACCCCGAGCTTTACTTAGCTACTCTGGATTCTTCTGGGGCCAAGCTTTGTGTCGAATTCAATGTGGAATTGGGGAGAGGTTATGTGACGGTTAAATCCTCTGATGGCTTACCTGCGGGAGCACTACCGGTAGATGCCATTTTCAGCCCGGTGCGAAAAGTCAATTTCTCCGTAGAACGCATCAGGCCTGGTGAGGAGAGAAGCCCAGAGAAACTCAGCTTGGAAGTTTGGACTGATGGTACCATTTCACCTGAGGATGCGGTTAGTCAAGCCACTGCCATCCTGATTAATCAGTTTTCCCCCTTCCGAGACCTGGCAGTTTATGCGGCGTATTTGCCCAAAGAGCCAGGTGTTTCAGTGGAGCAATATAATACTCCTTTGGAAGAATTGAATTTATCAGTGCGGTCTTTTAATAGTTTAAAAAGAGCTGGTATTTTCACATTGGGACAGTTACTAGAGCGAGGTAAACAAGGCTTGCCTCAATTGCCCGGACTTGGAGCTAAATCAAGACAGGAAGTGGAGACTTTAATTGCCAGGTTAGCCCTGAATCCAGTTCAGGGTTCGGAGAAGAAAGAATGAGACATCGAGTAGGTGGCAGGAAATTAGGTCGGCGAACAGAGCATCGTTGGTTACTATATCGCAATTTGGTTACCTCTTTGCTCGCGTGCGAGAAAATTATTACTACTGAAGCCAAGGCTAAGGAGGCCCGCGGCTTGGCAGAGAAGATAATCACCCTGGGAAAAGACGGTAGCCTTGCTTCAAGACGGCGGGTTTTAGCTTTCCTTACTGACAAAAAGGTGGTAGACAAGGTGTTCCATGAAATTGCTCCGGAATATGCTGACCGGGCTGGTGGTTACACAAGGTTAGTGAAATTGGGCCCCCGCCCTGGTGATAATGCCCCTATGGTTAAAATTGAATTGGTTAAGTAGTGAATTCTAGTAAGTATATTTTGCTTATGGAGTATGATGGCACACATTATCATGGTTTCCAATGGCAAGCTGATTTGCCTACTATTCAGAATGAACTGGAGCAAGCTATGAAGAAATTTTGTGGCGGAAGCAGTCGTGTCACGGCAGCTAGTAGAACTGATGCTGGTGTGCATGCAAAAGGGCAGGTAGTAAGTTTCTGGGCTAAACCAAGTTTATCTCTTACAACGCTGGTCAAGGCATTAAACTATTATTTACCTCAGGATATCGCCGTCAAAGCTGCCGGTATAGCTGATGGCGATTTCAATGTTCGGCGTGATGCTCTAAGTCGTGAGTATCATTATTATATCCTTAATCGGAATACACGCTCACCCTTCGGTCAGAGATTTGCTTTATTTGTACCTGGAATGTTAAACATAGAGGCAATGAATGAGGCATGTCAACTCATCCAAGGTAAACATGATTTCATGTCTTTTACCAGTTCTTTAGCCCTGAATCCCCTGAAACAAGTTCAGGGTCAGGGCAAAAGTACAGTGCGTTATGTTTATGAAGCAAAGGTTGAGAGAAGAGGAAATTTTACTATTTTCCGCATGGTAGCCAATTCTTTCTTGCCTCACCAGGTGCGCCGCACTGTGGGGCTTTTACTAAGGTCTGGTCTCGGGAAGATTAGCACCAGGAATTTCCAAGATATTGTGGAGGCAAAGAATTTAGCCCTGAATCAAGTTCAGGGCAATCCTGTAGCTCCTCCCTGTGGCTTGTACCTTATGAAGGTAAATTATCCTGAGCAAAGCGAAGGATCTCGGCTGTGGGGTACCATTGCGAGCGAAGCGCGGCAATCACTAGCATGAAAACTTATAGCACTAAAGCTAAGGATATAAAAAGGGAATGGCATGTGGTTGATGCAACAGGTAAAACTTTGGGAAGACTAGCTTCGCAGGTAGCCAACTTGCTTATGGGCAAGCACAAGCCAATCTATTCTCCTCACCTCGATACCGGTGACTATGTGGTGGTAATTAACGTGGCTAAAATAAAGGTAACTGGGAAAAAAGCAGAGCAGAAAATCTATTATCGCCATTCGGGCTACCCTGGAGGGCTGAAAAGTCCTACCTTTAAAGAAATATTTAATAGCAAGCCTGAGTATATACTAGAGCATGCTATTAAAGGTATGCTGCCGCATAATAGCTTGGGCAGAGCTATGTTCAGGAAACTTAAGGTATATTCCGGTGGTGAACACCCACACCAAGCTCAAGTGAAGTTGGTGAAAGAAAAAAGGAGGCCCTCCCCTCTTCTCCCCTTATCTGGCGAGGGACGTGAGGTAATAATCAATGAGTGACGAGACATATATTTGGGCAACAGGAAAGCGTAAATGTGCTGTAGCTCAGGTTAGACTTTTTCCCGGCGATGGCGAAGTCACTATCAATGGCAAGCCCTACAAAGAAGTTTTCCCTCGGCTTGAACATCGCCACACAATCGAGAGTCCCTTTGTAGCTACTAATACCTCAGGCAAGTTTCATGCCACTATAAAGGTAGCAGGAGGTGGTATAAGTGGTCAAGCCGGTGCCATTCGCCATGGTATTACTCGAGCTTTAGCCAAGGAAAACGAGGCATTTAAGCCACTACTGCGAAAAGAAGGTCTGCTTACCCGAGATGCCAGGATCAAAGAGCGCAAGAAATATGGGCTAAAGAGAGCTCGTAAGGCACCACAATATACTAAGCGATAAATTGGAGTTAATCCTGCCCGATAGCATTTTCAATCAACTCAATGCGTTTTGCTTTGCCCTTCGTATCAATCTCTATAGCTACAACATCTATGCGCCATAAGGATGGCACCTTTTGGTGAGCATTTATGTAGGCGAGAGCGGAGGCAATGAGTTTTTTCTTCTTGCTTTGCGTTATTGATTCCTCCGGAGTGCCAAAATTTAAATTACTTTTAGTGCGAACCTCAATAAAAACAAGGTAATCCTTTTGCCGGGCAATAATATCAATTTCCCCCTCACGGCAGCGAAAACCTGTCTCTAGAATACGGTAGCCTTTTCTTTTTAGGAATTTTTGCGCTAGTTTTTCTCCTAGCGTACCAACTTCTTGACGGTTCATTTGATTTGAGCTTCAAGGGAGAGGAACATGGCTGGCAATGACATTCCTAACAGGGGCGAAAGAGAGACGATGGATTGGTGATGGTCCCAGTTGCTTCAAGCGGGAAATATGTTCTTCAGTGGCATAACCTTTATGCTTGGCTAAACTATAACCAGGATAGACCTTATCAAGCTCTTCCATAATATGGTCTCGAGTTACCTTGGCTATGATGGAGGCGCAAGCAATGGAGAGGCACAGCTTATCGCCTTTTATTATCCCCTTCTGAGGAATAGAAATCATTAAAGTTAATCCATCAATAAGGAGATATTGCGCTTGTTCAGGTAGTTTTTCTATTGCCTGCATCATAGCCAGTTTGGTTGCTTCGAGGATATTTACGGTATCAATTACCTCCTGGGAAACGATGCCAACTCCGACAGCAATAGCTTCTTGAGTAATCAAGTGGAAAAGACATTCACGCTTCTTAGGACTGAGCTCCTTACTATCTCTAACTAGTTCAAACCAAGGGGAATAATTTCTTGGCAGGATAACAGCGCCAGCAACTACCGGGCCAGCAAGGGCTCCTCTCCCCACCTCATCAACGCCAGCGATAAGCTCGTAACCTTGCGATTTGAGCTTATCCTCATGATCAAGATTTGGTGGCTGTGACCTCAATTTCCTTCCTCACCTTTATTATTGGCTTTGAACTTTCGATAATGCCACCACCTAATACCTCTTCACCCTTATAGAACACGATAGCTTGTCCCGGGGTAACTGCCCACTGTGGTTGGGAAAACAGGACAACGACAGAATCACCCTTCGTCAACAATGTAGCTGCAGCTTCTCTCGATTTATACCGTATTTTAGCATTAACGCTAGTGGGGGGTGGTAGGAGGCCCTCGTCCACGCCGCCCCTTATTTGGCAAGGGACGGATGGTGCCATACCACATACCCAGCTCAGGTTTTTGACAATAGCCTCCTGACTGTAAAGCTCACTCTCCTCGCCAAGAATAATTTTGTCATTATCAGGCTCAATCCTTAAAACATAGAGAGGCTTACCAAAGGCCAATCCTAAACCATGCCTTTGCCCAATAGTGTAGAAAGCTATGCCTTGATGGTGTCCCAATAACTTCCCTTGAACATCTACGATATCTCCAGGTCTCTGGGAAAGACGTTCCCTAAGGAAAGCACGGTAATTCTTTTCCGAGATAAAGCAAATATCCTGGCTGGATTTGCTGGCTACCGGCAAATCCTCTTGTTTAGCTATCTTCTGGACTTCGTCTTTGCTATAGCTACCTAACGGAAAAAGAATATGGCTGAGTTTTTCTTGACTTAAAGTGCAAAGAAAATAGGATTGGTCCTTGCTGACATCTACCCCTTTAAGCAAGTGGTACTTGCCCTGAACTTGTTTCAGGGGTTGGAGATTATCCTTGGCAAAGTCTTCAGTTATTTCGCTGCCTCCTCGCTGTGCTCGGAGCTTCAGCTCAGGGCCATGACTTTGGCTAATCCGAGCATAGTGTCCAGTAGCAATGTAATCTATGCCCTGAGAAAGGACTTTATTAAGCAATGCACCGAATTTGATGTGTTGATTGCAGGCGATGCAAGGGTTGGGGGTCCAGCCGTGCTGGTATTCCTGGCAAAAATAATCAATTACATAGCGTCCAAACACCTTTCGCAAATCCATTATTTGAAAGGGAATGTCTAGAGTATGACATACCTGCTCAGCATGGTGTGCTTGAGCTTGAGAGCGCAGAGAGTCCGACAAGCGCATGTGTACTCCCCAGACTTCGTAGCCATCTCTTTGGAGTAGTAAAGCCGCCACAGAGGAATCCACTCCACCACTTAATGCTACAGCTACCTTCCCTTTACTCATAGGTGCTTATAAGTATATCGCACAGAGTAGCGTATAGCGAGATTGCTTTGTCGCTTACGCTCCTCGCAATGACGAGGGGAGAGGTAATAGCTGGCTTACCCTCTCCCAGATAATGTGACTGATTTTTGTCTTGGGTAACATAGCGTCTATTATTAGCCAGCGGCTAGGCTCAGGTGCTGCTATCCTAAGATAGCCCTCTCTTACTCGACAATGGAAAGACAAATCCTCCAGCTCGAAACGGTCCCTTGGACTTTGCTTTCGTGCCAATCCTTGCTCTGGAGGTATATCCAGAAGGATGGCAAGGTCTGGTTTAAGGTTTTGTGTTGCCAGATTATTAATCGCCGCTACAGCACTCAGGTTAAGTTCTCTACCATAGCCCTGATAAGCCAGGGTGGAATGGGCAAAACGGTCGCAGATGACTACTTTTCCTGCCTCTAAAGCGGGGCGAATTATTTCAGATACCAATTGGGCACGGGAAGCTACAAAAAGGAACAACTCAGCTTCAGGCGAAATAGAGTAACTTTGCTTTCTTTTAAGTAACTTCCTTATTTTATCGCCTAGAGCTGTATCTCCGGGTTCGTGTACCAGTATCACCGGAATGTTTTGGCATAAATTCTTCCACAAAATTTTTGCCTGGGTGCTTTTGCCACAGCCTTCACCTCCCTCAAATGCAATAAGTAGTCCCAACACTATTTAGATCCTTCCCCTTCACTTCGTTCAGGGCTTCGGCTCACTGGCTCAGGACTTACCTTGCTCTCATTCTCTTTCCCTGAACTTGTTTCAGGGTCAACACGGTGGCTGGCATTGGAATTAAGGTCATGATGCTGGCTTAGCAAATACTGCAAATAATGAATGTATGGTGATTCACCATTAGTGGGATAGATAGCATCCAAGCACCGCCTTATTTGAACAAGATTGTTGTTTTTCAGGGCGTAAATTGGTATGCCTGATGCCTCAGCATCTCTTATCTTCTGTGGCTTGCGGCAATAATGACTCCGTGTAGTGAGGAGAATATCAGCTTGTCTTAAATCAGTGGCAATTATAAGTTCTTTTTGCTTTTCCTTGGCAACCTGCTCCAAACGGGAACGGCTGGCACCAAAGAGATAGAATCGTAGTACTTTATCCGCCACTTGGTAGGGGCGAGCATGCTCGCCCCTACCTAAGACGGAATTTTCTCTACCATTCGTCTTTTTATGCACTTCTCCAGTCTCATCCAACCAGCGGACTTCGGCTAGTAGGGGTTGTTGATGCAAAATAGCATCCACAGCTTGCGTCACGTCAGGATGGACAGCTACTTTGTAGTAATCCAAGATTTCCACTACTACATCGAAGGTAGGAGGTGCTTTGCGCTCCAGAACAGATTTCTGTGTGTGGCGCCGTTTTGCCTCTTCATCGCCCAGAATAACCGTCTGGACACCACCTACGAGGTCGGACAAAGTAGGATTCATGATCAAGTTTTCTAGAGTATTTCCGTGGGCCGTACCTATCAATTGCACGCCGCGTTCCGCAATAGTTCTGGCTGCTTGTGCTTCTAGTTCAGTACCTATTTCATCAATAATGATGACCTCAGGCATATGATTTTCCACCGCTTCAATCATTACCGCGTGCTGCATGCTCGGATGGGTTACCTGCATTCTCCGAGCATGTCCAATAGCCGGATGAGGAATATCACCGTCACCAGCAATTTCGTTGGAGGTATCGATTACAATGACACGTTTTTTCAATTCATCAGCTAACACTCGGGCAACTTCCCGCAAAATAGTTGTCTTACCTATTCCTGGTCGTCCCAGTAACAAGACATTCTTGCCTGGTTCGATAAGGTCTTGAACCATCTTTACAGTGCCGAAGACGGCTCTGCCTACACGGCAAGTTAAACCAATTATACGTCCGTTTCTGTTGCGTATGGCGGAAATGCGATGAAGAGTGCGCTCAATGCCAGCGCGGTTATCTCCCGTAAACTCACCAAGACGGGACACTACATAATCAATATCAGATTGGTTTACCTCCTGGGAGTTAAGTACCAGTTCTCGATGAGGAAAACGTGCTTCGGGAAAACGTCCTAAATCTAGAACTACTTCAAGTAATTCATTATAATCAGGTTGGTGGTAAAGAGGCTCACGAATATGCGAGGGCAAAACATCAAGGAGAGCATCTAGGTCGTCAGTAATTACCTTTCGCATTCAAATGGTTAAACTCTATCCTGAATTAAGTTCAGGACAAATTCCTAATGTGTTTAGAGTTTAGGATTTCGTATTTCTTCCCTACCATCCTCTGGTAGCCAGCAATTCCTGCTGCGGTATGGTTTTAATATCCAAGCCTGGCATAGCTATCCCTAAACCTTTGGATACTTCAGCGATGATGGCTGGATCCTGATAATGGGTAGTAGCCTGGACAATAGCCTTTGCTCTGGCTGCTGGGTCACTTGACTTAAAAATACCAGAGCCGACAAACACGCCCTCAGCCCCCAGTTGCATCATCAAAGCAGCATCAGCCGGCGTAGCAATACCACCAGCAGCGAAATTTACCACTGGCAGTTTTCCTGCATTGTGTATCTCCATGACCAACTCTAGTGGTGCGCCAATGCTTTTTGCCTCAGCTACTAACTCTTCCTTGGGCAAAACCTGAAGCCTGCGAATTCCGTCCTGGACTGCCCGCATATGTCTTACGGCTTCAACGATATTTCCTGTGCCTGCCTCCCCTTTGGTTCGAATCATAGCCGCTCCCTCGGCAATACGACGTAATGCTTCACCTAAATCACGACAGCCACAGACAAAAGGAACTTTAAAATCATGCTTCCAGATATGGTGGCTTTCATCGGCAGGAGTAAGCACCTCAGACTCATCAATAAAATCAACGCCTAAAGCTTCTAATACCTGAGCTTCGACAAAATGTCCGATGCGGCATTTGGCCATTACCGGTATGCTTACTGCTTCCATCATAGCTAGAATTATGGTAGGGTCAGCCATCCGAGCTACCCCACCAGCAGCACGAATATCGGCGGGCACTCGCTCCAGAGCCATGACAGCACAGGCACCAGCTTCTTCAGCAATCTTCGCCTGTTCTGGGGTAGTCACATCCATAATTACCCCACCTTTGAGCATCTGGGCCAGCCCTATTTTAGTTTTCCAGGTAGCATTTTCCCGCATCTTCCTTTACCTCAAGTTTAAAAATTATACAGCAAGTAAGGGTAAAAATCAAAATAAAGTGATTTAGGTGCCTTTTCTTACTTCCTCAATCTCCTTTTCCACTTCCTTAAGCTCTTCCTCAAGCTCCTTTTTATATTCTTCAAGCATATCGAGGTATTCCTTCTTGCTCGGGAAAGGTCTAAACCCGTGGAAGTAGAAACCAAAAGGAGGGAAACCAAAATAGAATCTCCATGACCTTCTATGCCACATTTTTATCGCCTCCTCTCCCTCGCGTCCCTTGCCAAATAAGGGGGGCTTGAGGGGAGGGCCTCCTCTTGAGGGAGGCCCTCCCCTCCCCGCCCTTTATCTGGCGAGGGGCGTGAGGGTCTCCTTCATAATTAGATTGGGCGTCGCCTTGCTAAGCCAGGGCGGCGTGGATATTTCTCCGGCGTCGGAGATATTTTATCAAAAATTATCAAATAACGCTCGTCCCCGAATTCTTCCAGTTCCACCCTTTTTACCTCGCCTAACTTGCCTCCCAAAGTGAGAGTAGCTTTGTCTGCCCTGTTTGTCTCGGCGCCGATTTCTCCTTTCTTCTGGGCAACAAATTTTCCATCAATTCGGCAAAAAGGCAAGGCTAATTCCAGCAGAACAGGAAGTAGTGCCACAGCACGGGAAACAGCGAGGGCAAATTGTTCCCGGTATAGCGGAGAGTGAGCTATCTCTTCTGCTCGTCCCTGTATTACCTCTACATTGTCCAATCCTAGTTTAGCCATGATCTGACGAAGAAAGGTTGTTTTCTTGCCTACAGATTCAATAAGTACCAATCTTGCCTCCCTGAGGAGAATCTTTAGTGGCACCCCCGGGAAACCAGCACCCGTGCCAATATCAACAATGTTAAAATTTGAGTTTTCTAACTCCTCTTTAGTCAAAGCCGAAGTGACGCTGAGGGAATCAAGAAAATGCTTTACCTGGACCTCTTGATAATCCGTTATAGAGGTTAGGTTAAACTTCTTATTCCACTCAATTAGCTCTTCATAGTAAGTCTGGAATTGCTTCAACTGTTTGCCATTGAACTTTATGCCTAGTTTGCCGGCCCCTTGAATAAGCTTGTCCAATTTCATATATTCGAAACTTAACCAAATTATGACATCAAAGAAGCAGCGACTATTATTCGCTGTATCTCAGACACAACTTCATATATCTGAGTTACTTTGGCGTCACGATAGAGACGTTCAATAGGAAAATCTTTTGTGTAGCCATACGAGCCGTGAATCTGCATCGCCATGCCGGTAACGTCAACCGCTGTTTGCGAGGCAATTAGTTTAGCCATAGCCACATCCTTGCGAATGTTCCTTCCCTCGTCTTTCATAGCTGCCACTTTGTAAGTCAGCCATCTAGCAGCCTCAATCCTGGAAGCCATTTCTCCAATGTATGACTGAATAATGGGGAGCTGGAGCATTGATTTACCCCGCACAGGACGATTTCTGGCATAATCCAGCGACATTTCCAAAGCTGCCTGTGCTGTGCCCACCGCCTCAGCACAAATACCTAGCTGCCCCACGTTTATGGATAATAGAAGAATATCGTAGCCCTTTCCCTTTTCTCCCAATAAGTTTTTTTGAGGTACGGCAATATCTTGGAGAGAAAGCTGGCATGTTCCTGAACCCCTTAGCCCCATCATTTCCCAGCATTTAGCGATAACAAAACCCTTAGAGGAAGGATCAACAATGAAGGCGCTCACGTTCTCAGTCTCGTCTTTAGCAAAAATCACTGCTACTCTGGCTCCAGGTGCCAGTGAGGCAAAGGTCTTCTCTCCTTTAAGAATGTAGCAGTTATCTTCCGGACTAGCTCTAGTGGTAATCAATTTTGGATCTATACCTGTGGCTGCCTCTGTGAAGGCGAACATAGCAGTGTGCTCTCCTCTAGCTAGCGGTGTGAGAAAAGTTTGTTTTTGCTCTTCACTTCCATAGCGGTAAATTGCTTCTTCACTAAGGGCATTAATAGCAATAATTGCTGCCACTGTCATGGAACTTTGAGAGATTTGCTCTATTGCTAAGGCATAACATTTATAGCCTGCGCCGCTGCCATGGTATTCCGGAGGTAGCTGCAGTCCAAATAAGCCCGACTTAGCCATCTCGGCAACTAGATCCGAAGGCCACTCGTTCGTACGGTCGATTTCCGCGGCTCTAGGCTCTACCGACTTGCGGGCAAATTCTCTGGCCCTTGTCCGTATCATTAACTCTTGCTCGGTAAGGTTAAAGTCCATTTCTATGCTGCTTCTCCAATAGGAGGTCGCCACGAAAAGCCTAAAATATGTTACCTGAAAAAGCAAAGAAAAACGAGATGAATTTGCCATAGATGTCAAAACTCTTTAGAAATGTCCCCTACTTTAACTCATTAGAAATGTCCTCTGGTAACCTCACACCGGTAATGCCTGGCTGGTGCGTTGAGATTGGAGGCTGTATCTT
>Ga0210056_1000384_pt1 | contig 35450 bp, 42 predicted proteins | sample CryGeyCG2014_080_2_FD_183965 | JGI IMG/M metagenome (GOLD analysis project Ga0210056, IMG submission 183965) | Groundwater microbial communities from aquifer - Crystal Geyser CG07_land_8/20/14_0.80 (SPAdes) (version 2) | ecosystem: Environmental > Aquatic > Deep subsurface > Groundwater | place...
TCTTCGAGGTCGAGATGCAGGAAATAACAAACTTGTGTTGGAAACACTGGCCCTCCGTGGCCCTTTGATCAAATATGATATATTCAAGGCATTGAAGTCAAAAGGCGTAAAACACTATCCAACGATAAGCCGCAGAGTTGATGCTTTGAAAGACAGGGGCTACTTAGCGGTTGCGGGAAAAAGGCTAATCATGGTGGGCAAGAGAAGCGAAGAATCTCGCACCTACGCTTTGACGTGGAGAGGATTCATTGCCAGCCTAGTAATCGAAACAGTCATCAAAGACATCCCAAGTGTTCTAGAGAACGATCCCCTTTTGGAGTTTCCCCTTCCTCCAGAAGTTCCTAGAGAAATGGTAATCAGTGTTCTAAAGCAACTGTTCACTCCAAGCGAAATTAGAATTATAGCACACGCTATTCTAACAGGCTTCTTGAAAGCCCTTCCAGAGGACATTGAATCGATCTCGGAAGAAGAATATATTATGTACATGCTTCCAGCCTTTGCCAGAACCCCCGAAATAAAAGAGAAATTCGAAGAAAGGGATTTGACTGAGCTTCTGCAAATCCCCGGACTCCTAGAGTTGGCGTTGGATCTAATCAATACCTATGAAAAACAACTCTCTGAATTGCTGAAAGGTATTAGCGCTATAAAGAGTGAACTTGAGCAGTACGTTCAATCATGAAAAGGGAGGTCCAAATATAAAAAAAGAGGGGATTGTGCGGGAGATATCACCACGCCGCTGTGGGTCAGCTATAACTCTCAAGTTTTTTGTCACTATCCTCTTCTTTAGCTATATACTTCTCAAAACGCTTCTCCCAATCAACCTTAAACATAACAACAAAAACTATTATTAACAAAACTAATGCAAGAACCATGCCAATCAATCCAGATATCCAGTCACTCTCCACACCAAAAATGTCTCTAATAATTTCTACCGAAAAGCGACCACTATAAGCCACAATGAAGTTCATGCAGATCTTCCCTACTAAAGCAGGAATAAGTGCTCGAACAAGACTGTAGCGTATGACGCCTAAAGGAATAAACAGCAGATCATCAGGCAAAGGCGTCAAGGCAAAAACGAAAATTACAATTGGTCCGAACCTGTCAAAAAGCTTCATAAGAAACTCCATTTTCTTCTTATACTTCTCACCGATGACTCTTCTACCGCCGAAACCAAGTAAATAGCCTGAAAACTCGCCGACAGCTGACCCTATTCCTGCTGCAACAGCAATCCATACAGGCTCAAACATCCCTCCAAGAGCGAAAATAACAACCGTGTATGGAATTGGAAAAAAAATTGATGACGCACCAATTAAGCCGATTAAGAAAATCCCGAAATACTCGTATTGAACAGCAAGAGCCTTCATCCACTCAATCAATTGCTGAATAATATCCGCAAACTGCAACACGAAAGCTTTTCTCCTTTCTCACTGATTTAGGGGTAGAGTTTAAAGAGATTGCCATCGCAAACATCACACTTAAATCGAAGCATGATTAACAGAAAACTTCAAGGTTCCACAAGAAGGACTAAAATTGACAACGAAAAAAGAACCAATCTGGATAGCAAGAGACTTTTCAAAATGCAGCGGATGCAGAAAATGCGAAATCGCATGCTCACTTTTCCACGAAAACCGCATGTGGCCAGAAGCCTCAAGAATAAGAGTTTTCATGCTGGTCCCAGGACTAGAATTCCCCCACTTCTGCGCACAATGTGAAGATTACCCGTGTGTCGAAGCTTGCCAAGTGAATGCCTTGTCAATAGACTCAAAAACAGGCGCTGTTTTAGTGGATGAAGAAAAATGCACTGGCTGCGGACAATGCATCGACGCTTGTCCGGGAAGAGTTCCACACATGCATCCAACGGAAAATCACATATTGATTTGCGATTTATGCGGCGGCGATCCTCAATGCGTCAAAGTCTGCCAAGAAGGCAAATGGAACGTGTTAAAAACTGTTTCGAAGAAAAATTATGCCTACAAGCTCTATGCACGCACACCAGAAGAGATAACACGGGACTTGGCCGTTAAAATGTATGGGGAATTGGGAGAGGAATTCCTATGATTTTCGGCTACGCTGGAAAGTTTCTGGAGGTTGACCTTTCAACGGAGAACATTAAAGAGACAAAGTTTGATGATGAAGTTTTGAGAGAGTACGTTGGTGGCAGAGGTTTAGCAGCAAAAATTCTTTGGGATAGATTAGGAAGCAGATGGGAAACAGTGGACCCCCTTGGACCAGAAAACATACTTCTATTCTTAACCGGACCGTTGACAGGTTTTTACCCCGGCGGAAGAATCTGCGTGTCTGGGAAGTCTCCGCAAAGCAACGGGGTTGTGGGCTCCACGGTCGCTGGTGAATTCGGTGTTGAATTGAAATGCGCTGGTTATGACGGTATCATAATAACAGGTGAGGCGGAAAAATCCGTCTATTTGTTCATTAAAGATTCTGATGTTGAGATTAGGGATGCCAGCCATGTTTGGGGTAAAGATGCAAAACAAACAGTTAGACTGTTCACAAAAGAATGTAGAGGGCTTTTGAAGAAGCGTTTTCCGCATTACGGCGAATGGAAAGAACCGTCAATTTTGTATATTGGTCCTGCAGGAGAAAACAAAGTGCGAACAGCAATTGTTGGAGCCAAGTGGACTCATGCTGCTGGTTATGGCGGTTACGGTGCAGTTATGGGTTCCAAAAGGCTTAAGGCAATAGCTGTTAAAGGCACTGGACCACTGCCGGAAGTTGTTGGCATGGAAAAAGTGAAGCAGCTAACGCAAGCTATATGCGAAGATGTTTATGAAAATGAGTTGTGGAGGCGGTGGGGAACAGGATCTGCTGGCTACGAAGTAGGTGCAACAACAAGTTCTGAACCAATACGGAACTGGCAGGAAGAATGGCATAATGAAAAAAGCTTTGGCGTTGACAAATTCGAGAACAGAGTTTGGATAAAACCTTACTGGGGTGACTTCGGTTGCCCAACCACATGCTTAAAAATTGCAATGGTTAAGACTGGACGATTCAAAGGAGCGATCACAGATAATCCAGACTATGAATTGCAAGCGTATTTGGGCACAAACTTCGGAATATTCACTCCAGAAGAGAACGTGTTTTTGTCGTCACTCATTGACGATTTAGGTTTATGCGGCATACAAACTGGAAATCTGCTTGGTTTCGTTGGTGAACTGTTTCAGAAAGGAATATTGACAAAACAGGATTTGGACGGTTTAGAGCCTAAATGGGGCGACGCTGAAGCTTTTGCGGCTTTAGCTAGAAAGATTGCTTTTAGAGAAGGGATAGGTGACTTGCTTGCAGAGGGAACGTATCGCGCGGCTTTAAAGATTGGAAAAATGAAGAATATGGATGTGTTGCAGTATACTGTGCAGTGTAAAGGCATAAGCCTTGGCGCTCATGGAATTCGTAGCGGAAAAGACTATCCCGAGATCATTTCTTACGCGTGCTCAGTTCAGGGCGGAGACCACACGTCCGTCGCCTGTCTACCACTGGACGATTCCAGAAGTGAGTTGATTATGATCTTTCACGATTCAGCAGTGTACTGTTACTTCAACATTTTCGGAATACCACGCGAGCTTAAATTCGAGTTTTACAAGGCAGTAACAGGCTTAGAGCTGACACAAGAAGATTGGGTTAACACAAAAGCATTAAGAATAGTCCAACTGCAAAGAGCCATGCTTCTATTAGGCGGCCCAGACCTCAAATGGAAACCAAAAATCCACGATGAAAACCCACCTAGATTCTACGAACCATTACCTTCTGGACCTTACAAGGGAAAAACAGTTGACAAAACCAGGTTCGAAAAAGATAAGAAACAATATTATGAAGCGGTCGGCTGGGACAAAAATGGCATACCAAAATCTGACACCCTAAAAAAACTTGAGCTGGAAGACGTAGACAAGGCTTTAGAAAGACTACGTTGAACTTCAACTTCTTACATCATTAACCAAACCAACAGCAGCTTGAAATGTATGGTGCTCCGGCCGGGATTTGAACCCGGGTCGGCGGCTTTCTTTCACTGTTTTTGTGTCGAGAGGCCGCTATACTTGACCGGACTATACTACCGGAGCCACCGGGTAAAAAAGGGTGTTTGGTAGTTTAAATTTTTGGTGTATAAAAATAACGATGAGTAGAAAAAAATGGGTGTGCTTTTAGTATTCTTCGGGTCCGGGTCCGCCTGGCGGTCCCGTTGGTTCTTTTGGTTTTGTTGATGCTATTACATCGTCTATGCGCAGTATCATTGATGCTGATTCAGTGGCTGATTTCGCTGCCTGTTCTTTGACTGCTAGTGGTTCGATTACGCCGTTTTCTTGCATGTTTTCAACTTTGCCTTTTAAGACGTTTATGCCCATGGGTTGGCCGTCTGTTTTTTCATGAGCAGCTCTGAGTTCTGCGATTATGTCTATTGCTTCCAGTCCAGCGTTTTCAGCTAGGGTTTTCGGTACGATTTCAAAGGCGTCGGCAAATGCTTCTATTGCAAGTTGTTCTCTTCCACCGACTTTTGTGGCGTGTTTTCGCAGTTCTTTGGATATTTCAACTTCTACTGCTCCGCCGCCTGGTACTATTTTGTTGTTTTCTATTACGTCTGAAACGACTGATAAAGCGTCGTTCATAGCTCTTTCTGCTTCGTCAACCATTCTTTCTAGTCCAGCGCGGATGAGAACAGCGACTGAGCGGGGATCTTTGCATTTCTCAACGAAAATCATTTTGTCTTCGCCTATTTTGCGTTCTTCAACCATACCTGCCATGCCCAAGTCTTCAAGTTTCAAATCATCCAAGTCTGTAACTATTCTCGCTCCCGTTGCCCTTGAAAGTTTTTCCATGTCTGACTGTTTCACTCTTCTCGCTGCAAGTATCCCCTGTTTTGCTAAGAAATGCTGTGCCATGTCGTCTATGCCTTTCTGGCAGAAAAGAACTCTGGCTCCTACAGCCTTGATTTTTTCAACCATTTCTTTTAGCATTCGGGTTTCTTGGTCTAGGAAGGCTTTCATTTGTGTTGGGTCTCGTATTCTTATTTCGGCGCTGGTTTCTGTTTTTTCAATTTCTAATGGGCAGTCCAGTAATGCTATTTTCGCGTTTTCTATTTTTTTGGGCATACCTGAGTGGACAGCTTCTTTGTCTATTATTAAACCTCTGATGAGTTGGGATTCGAACAGGCTTTTCCCTTCCTTTTTTATGATTTGGATGTTGTCTATGTCTGCTACGTTTCTTTCTCCGCGTTTCTCAACGATTTGTTTTACTGCGTCTATTGCTATCTCCGCTAGGTGTTCTTTTGCTGGACCTACCGCCTTGCTTGACATAGATGTTAATGCAACTTTCCTCAGTGTTTCTCGGTCTTTGATGTTTACTGGTATTGCGATGTTGTTTATGGTTTCTATTGCTTTTTGTACTGCCTTTCTGTAGCCGCTCACTATCACTGTTGGGTGGATGTTCTGGTCTAGAAGTTCTTCAGCCTTTTTTAGCAGTTCACCTGCTAAGATTACGGCTGTTGTTGTTCCGTCACCAACCATGTCGTCTTGTGTTTTTGCAACTTCAACCATCATTTTTCCTGCTGGGTGTTCCACTTCCATTTCGTCTAGAATTGTTGCTCCGTCGTTGGTTATTGTTATGTCTCCTAGACTGTCTATGAGCATTTTGTCCATGCCGCGGGGGCCAAGCGTGGTTTTTAAGACTTCGCCTATTACGCGGGCTGCCATAATGTTGTTTCTTTGAGCTTCCCTTCCTCTGCTTCTTGTTGTACCTTCTTTAAGGATTAAGACTGGTTGTCCACTTTTCGTTGTTGTTAAGTAAGCCATACAAACCTCTCCTTTAAAGTTGGAATATTAATTCTGAATAACCAAAAAGGCACTAGGATATAAATTTTGTCTCTCTTGGATGCGGTTTTTCTATGACAAGCAGATGACTCTACTTTTCTTTCTGCAGATTGCCGCAGACAGGGCATTCAACGTTTCTCTTAACTTCAACGGTTTCGAACACCATTTCTTCTCCATTCGCAAACAGCATTCTTCCAACAAGCAGCTTACCCATCCTCGTAATAAGTTTAGCTGTCTCCATAACCTGTAATGAGGCAAAAAAGGCTGGGGTGGCGCCTAACACTGGAATCTTTTCAACTTCTGGAGGGTCTTTCGGAAATATACACCGCAAGCATGGTCCTTTACCTGGCATTATTGTGGTCATTTGTCCGTGCAGTGCAGAGACACCGGCGTGAATGAATGGTATGTTGTGCGTCACGCAGTACTCGTTTATTATGAATCTTGTTTTCCAATTGTCTTGTCCATCGAGAACTACGTCAACATTTCCTATCACATTGTGCACGTTTTCTTTGGTGATTTCTGCAACAACCGCCTTCACTTCTACTTCGGAATTTAATGCTTCAAGCTTTTCTCTAGCTACTTCCGCTTTAGCCTTTCCAATGTCTTTTTGCGAACCGAGAATCTGTCGGTTTAAATTGTTCAGCTCGAATTTTTCTTTATCTATGAGAATCACTTTTCCCACGCCAACAGCCGTGAGGTAGATTGATGCTGGGCATCCCAGTCCGCCCATGCCTGCTACAGCGACTTTTGCGGCTTTCAGTTTTTTCTGTCCCTCTGTTCCCCAACCAGAAATCAGCATTTGCCTTTCGTATCGCTCAAGCTCGGATGGTGATAAACTCACGTATAAGCCTCCTAGACTTAGTTTAGAGTCTTCCTTATAATTAGGTTTTAAGATTAGAAATACTGTAATTTTTCGCGAAACATATTTTTCATGTGTAAGCTTTCCATAAGATTAACAATGATTACATGGGATGTTTTCTTTCGTAGACTATGGCTGCTAGTAGTGTTGTTACCGTGAATAATGGTAGGATAAATAATGATAGAAACTCTGGTATCACATGTGTTCCTTGGATTTCAATAGTTTTTCTGCTATGTTGATACATAAAAAAGAGATAAGTGCAATTCTCGTCTGGGATCGTTGTGTATTCGGCTTGTTCACCGCTTACGATGACAGTCCAGCTATTCTCAACCCACAACAGATCTTTGGGAATTGTTACTCTGCAAAAGCCAGTAGTTCCATCTTTGCCAGTCACGTTAAACCGCAAGAATGCTCCATCATCAGGATTGAAATAAAAGGCTGACAGGGTGGAATTGCTGATGATATTAACGCTATATGATGTTCTGTTCTCTGTATAAGCGTCAAACACGCTGATGGGAGCCATAAGCGGATATGCGTCTTCTATAATACCGAAATAGATATTGTGTGGTAAGTCTCCAATTCCGTCGCCGCCTGTTTCGTTTTGACCAAATCCACTATAGAGGTCCGTGCCATTATAGCCGCTCCAATAGTTCCCGCCAGAAGGGTAACCACTATCCCACATGTTAATTCCAGAAGAGCATGTAGCTTGATGTGTATTATTTATGAAGTTATTGTGATAAACCAAGCTTCTATCAGAGTTAATTAACTGAACGCCGTAACCGTTGTCAAGCAAACTGGTCTCTGTAACATTATTTCCCTCTACGGGCGAACAACTACAGGATGCATATATTTTAATGCCCGATTCGCTGTTGTTACCGATTATATTTCCTATTAATAGATTATCGTCAGATTTCACGAAAATCCCAATGCTATTATCTATTATTTTGCAGTCTTTTATAGTGCAAGAGTCAGCATATTGCATTAAATAAATGCCTTCTGTTCCATTCTGGATTGTGAAACTCGTGACATTTACGTTCTGATTGGCAACCTTCAAAATCGGTTGCGTCCTATTGCCACAAATAAGAGTAGTTTCAGCATCTTCTCCCACTAAGTTTACTGTTTTGTTTACAACAACTGGCTCATAGTATACTCCTGAACCAACAAGTATTGCATCTCCTTCGCTGGCGTTGTTTATGGCTTCTTGGATTGAAGAGTGTTTGACATATACCGTGTACCCTTTATCCATCCAAGTTGTTATTCCTCCAAGCATATTGTAAACATACAAGAAGCCATTGTTCGAAAGAATCTGACTTGCTGTGTTGCTTCTTCCTCCTGACCTACAATAGACCAAAGTGTCGTCATCTATGTCTAATTCATCTAGTCTAGATTCTAATTCATAAACTGGAATTAGCTTTGCATTTCTAATGTGCCCAGAGTTGTATTCGCTCTGATTTCTGACATCCAAGATCACTAACGAAGGATTGGATTCAATCATAGTCTTTGCTTCGGATACCGCAATGTCAGTGTAACTGTTAGCCAGAGCTATACAAGGTAGAGACAAAAACAAAGTAAGAATTACCGTAAAAAGGAGATAAAAGTGGTTTGAGGTTCGTTTGGTCAAGCTATTGGCAACACCCTTTTTGGTGATGTTTTTCTTTGTGTTGAAGGTTTGACTACAGCACTCGTATTTTTCTTTGATTTAAACCTCTCACAATCGCTCTCACTGTATGTAGCTCCTTATCAAGACAACAAGTGAGGGAGAACTACGTGGGGTTCTTCGTGATTATTTCCCACAGCAATCTTTGTACTTTTTCCCGCTACCGCATAGACAGGGATCATCCGGTTTCGGTGTTTTCTTTTTCCCTCCACATCCACATGACAATACCATTCGCCTCCTATTCAGAATAGTGGATCTTGCGGATATAAACATATTTGTTTTACAATACAAGACATTGCCATCATGAGGGTTATAATTATAAACACCAAAGCTAACATTTATATTTGTCAATAAAGAATCCTATACCGTGTGAGACCATGTTGAAGATGGATAAGGTAGATAAAAGAATCTTATCTTTGCTTGTGGAGAACTCCGAATTATCCCAGAGTGAAATTGCGCGTTTTCTGAAAATCTCCCAACCTGCAGTCGCTGCAAGGTTACGGAAATTGAAGAATAGAGGAATAATAGCATATCAGATTGGAGTGAACCTGAAGAAAACTAAGTTAGGTTTCGTAAAGATTGATATTTCGACGAAAAACAGTGGAAAGATTCTTAAACTTTTTGAGAAATGTCCCTTATTTTTAAACGGGTTCATAACATCTGGGAAACGGAATCTATGCCTATTTTTGGTAAGCGAAGATTTAGCATCTCTTGATGCATGCATGGATTGCCATATAAGATCTAACCCTAACGTCTCTGATGTTGAGTTTAGTGTTGTCTTTTCCTCTGCAAGAGATTTTATTTCGCCGCTGAAGATGATAAGGAAAAAAACTGAGGTTTCTCCGTGTGGTGGACGATGTGACTCATGTTCCTATTACAAGTCTGACCGATGCCTTGGATGTCCCAGTACTACTTATTATAAAGGCGTTCTGTTTGGTTAAGAATAGAGCTGGATAAAAGTTCTTATGAATGACTTCAAGCGCTCGCTACGATAACCTCTTTGATCTGTCCTTTCATCTTATTTCTTGGAAAGTATTTGCTTGTCCATAAGCCAAACTTGGTGAGAGAGAGCATAAGGGGGACCTCCATCAAGGGACCGATGACTGTAGCTAGGGCGGCTCCAGAGCCTATGCCAAAAATGGTTGTTGCGACTGCTATTGCAACTTCAAAGTGGCTGCTTGAGCCGATAAGTGTATTACATATCGATGATCGATAGGTCCAATTGGAAAGCCATGAAATTCCATAGGTCAGCGAAACCATTATTGCATAACCAAGTAATAAGGGAACAGCAATCAAAGCCACTGTCAAGGGTTGATTGATGATAATTTCTCCTTGCAACGAGAACATAACTATCAATGTAGTCAATAAGGCAACAATCGATATTTTTCCCCAAAAAGGCACATACTTTTCGTCAAACCATTCTTGACCTTTACGGTTGATGACTGCCCAGCGAGAAATCGATGCAGCCACGATTGGGACAACTATGAAAAACAAAACGCTGAGGGCAATCAAATCCCACGGCACTGGAATTGAGCTTACACCTAGATAGAAAGCTGCTAACGGAGCGTAAAGAAACACCATTAAAAGGGCATTGACCGCTGTGTTCACGAGTCCTTGCCCCAAATCTCCGCGAGCAAGCATAATCCACCACATAACCATTGCCGTGCATGGTGAAATTCCAAGTAGAATTATTCCTGCAATGAATTCGGGGTTTCCTGGTAGAAGAGTGTTTGCCAAGAATGTTGCTAGTGGCGGGTTGATGACCCAATTCGCGATTATGGTAAGAAGTAATGGTTTCGGATTCTTTGTGGCTTTAACTATGTCTCCAAACCTTATTTGAACAACTGTGGGATACATCATGAAGAAAAGGCAAACGCCTATTGGGATGGATAGCTGACCGAACTTCATCGAGTCTAGATATTGCCCGAAAACCGGAAGAAAACGCCCTAACAACAGTCCCAAAATTATACAAATTACAATCCATAAAGTAAGATACTTCTCGAAAATTCCGAGAGGATCCTTCTTTCTTTTAAAACTGGACATTCATCCTACGCTTCTTGAGCAGTGTATATATCAATATATTTAAATATAATGTTTTATTCTCCAAAATACACGTTTACATTTATCGATACAAACTATGGTGAAAAGAGATATGTCCAAAACTCGCGTGGATAAAAGGTTGGCAAGATTAGTTAAGTCATCTATCTGTCCCGCTGAAGATGCGTCTGATTATGCTGAGGAGCTAAGAGAACTCGCTGATAAAATAGCGAATAAGGCTTTGGCTAAAAAGGAAAGCAGATTCTTTAAATCATTAGCAGATGAAAGCAGGATTAGAGTGTTAAAGCTCTTAATGTTACGTGAGATGTGCGTTTGTGAAATAATGGTTGCTCTGAACCTAACACAGCCGACAGCCTCTCACCATCTGGGAATACTCGAAAGAGAAGGCGTTATCAAGCGAAAGAAAGAAGGAAAATGGGTTTACTACACTATTGCTGATTTGGAAACCCTTGAGGGAATGAAAAAATTGGGACTGCTGAAATAAGTTAGCATATAACAACTTCAAACGGTTCAAACATGCGAAACAAAACTGACACAGAGACTAATCAAGCTACACATATCCCCCCCAAGCTGATAAAATAAGAGGGCAACTTCCCTATACAAGCCAAAAAAAGCAAGGGCTACGGGTTTAGCCTATTCTTATCTGTCCTTTGTTGGTTGGTTCTTTCTAATCACATGATTAACAATTTGAATTCCACTCTTGGAAGCCTTTCAGTTACGTTAGATTCAGTCTTTGTCTATGTTGTATCAATGCTTCTTTTCTTTTGTAAGCCAGTCTGCCAATGTAATCCTATTCGTGTTGTAATATTTCTCGGCTGAAACGATTCCTCTTTTGGCTAATCTGAGAAGTATTCGATGCGTCTTCACTCGTGATAAACCAGTCTTCCAGCGAATATCCTTCTGTAACATAGTTCCACCCTCAGCAACCAAAGTGTCTATCACCTTTCTTTCGTTCTCATTCAAAACTCGCAAAACTGCATCAAGGGCAGACTCACCCTTCTCAACCGTTGGCACAGAAGCTGGCTTTCCCTTAAGCTTGTCTTCGCTGAGTTCTGGAAAAACGAGAGCGTATCCAAACACGCTCACGGCAATAATAAGTGGAACAACAAACAAAACAAGCCAGAAAGACTGTGGGACCTCTGCGTCCATTCTATGACCTCTTCCTCCCAAACCACCTTCAAACACAAAAAAGAACAAGCCAAGAACACTAACAATAAGCAAAATGACCAGAATGAAAATCAAAGTTCTGGAACGCATATTTCACTCACAAAAATCTAAAGGTGATACACCCTTTATAAGCTGTTTCAATTTTTGAAACGTTTTGTTACACCCAACATCTAAACCACACGGTAACCATGTATTCTTGCAAGCAAAAGTATGGATGTGACAAAATAATGAATGGAAAAATGATCATGGGAATAGCTTTAATTGTAGGCATCATATCTATCGTTTTCCTCGCTGCACCCATACAAGCCTATGTCAACGGAACTAGCAATGGCGATTTACTTCAAACGCAAGACCGAGACAAATTGAGAACACAGGACTGTGACTGCCTCTATGCTTGTGCACGCACACAATACCGTGAAAGGCAAAGATTCAATGAATGTGCCACAAACAGAATTTGCAACTGCACAATGAATTTAGAACAGTATAGATACAAAAACAGAGAGAGAACAAGAAGCTTGGGACACTGATGATTTTACGTTAAACCAATTTCACCTTTTCCTTTTATTTTTTAAATTCTTAAGACGAGTTCACCCAAATTGGGCGGATTTATCTTGCGACTAAATGTTTTGGATTATCAATGTTTATAAAATAAATATAGTTTAGATATGTCCGAAAAACCATTATTTTAGCCTTTCTTCGGGACAAAATGGGACAGATTATATAAATATTACCATCGACAGCGAACTAACTGTTTTTGTAGCTCCGAAAAGAAGCGAGAACGCTCGAAAGGAAAAACAGTTCCTCAGAGGCTTCAAATACACATCGGAAAAAAAGGGGGAGTTTATTGGATGGTGTTGTAGTGTCCTTCTGTGTAGAGTATGAAAGTTCTTTCTTCGTCTTGGTTGTTTGGAAGTAGGAAAGTGAGTTGTATTTGCTCGCCTGGGATGAGTTCAACATAAATGTTGTCATTCTCTATCAGTCTCCATCTTACGTTGCCTTGTTTTGAGTGGAATGCCCATATAAGGTTGGCTTGGTGTATTCCTATGTTTGTTTGTGGTGTTGTGTCTAAGCCTATGTAGTCTATTTTGTCATTTGACACGAAGCAGAGCCTAACCTTTAAGTTTCCTTCCGCATCCGGCAGATAGCCTGCCATGTTTATTATGTCTGTTGCCCAGTAGGTCCGCGTGTGGAAAACGGCTACTGTGTCCCAATCTCCAGTTGCATTGAGAACCTTGATGTAAACTGGAGACTTTAACACGTAGTCCGGTCTATCCTCTCTTATTACAAGTTTTACTCCATTGGAAACATCTGTAGGAGCAAAGGTTAGGGTTACGTAGCTTCCGTTGTAGCCTTGATAGTAGTTTTCATCAATAGAGCTTAAGAGCGATAGTACGTCAATGCTATTGTCATCCACAGCAGATATAGGCGGGATGGGATTACTGTAGGTTAGGATTTCACCGTTAGGTGTGACAGCTACTTTGACATCGGAATCATGGTCTGCTGCTAAAAGTTTGACTTGGTCGAAGTAGTCGTGTTCATGCTCAAACTCTCGAATCTGCAGAGAATAGATTGAGCGAAGCGTGCCTTGATACGTTGGAGCAAGCAACTGCTCAAGCCTATAATAATCTTCCACATCAACCCCGTTAGAATGTTCAGCAGCAGGCAAAAGGTTATTATCCATCACGTAACGCTGGCCGTCCCAAGTATAAACATGGGGACAACCACCGCCACCGCCTCCAGCCCAAAGTAATGTGTCAGGTTCAAGCGTAGTGCCATCGGATGTGGGATAGAAATGTACATGTTTGTAGTAATAACTTGCGTCAACGCCTTCATAAGGGTCCCCTCCCCATCCGAGCGTGTTGTCCCAATAAGAATTGGGACCGTCCGTTGAATATGCGAAAGAGACACCCGTCCATGATGATTCCCCCGTTTCAATGAAACCAGGATAACTCAGATGTGAAAGCCAACCCACTTCTCCAATGTTATAATTACTCCACGCACCGTAGAATTGGAAATACTTCACTGTGTTGGGAAGAGGTATCTCCCACCATTTTCGCCCCACCGTGCCAGTCTTGAAACAGTGTATTGCGGTTTCGTTTGGAGTATAGGACAATAGGAAATGGGTAGTTTCTCCCACCTTAGTGTAGTAGTCTAAAGTATCCTCTGTCCACTCCATAGTCAGAGTCACATAAGAATCGACTGTGAGACCAGGGACGATAGCGTTCCAGCAGTAGATACTTTTTACATATCCAGGCAGACAATTCACCCACTCGTGACCCTCAAAAACTTCAACATGAACAAATGGGTCCGGATGCATCCATGGAGCCAACATCAGACCAATAGTATATCCCCAGTCAATTGCATTGCAACCACCGTGTACACTGTCAGGTCCTTGGATGGCTATCCCAGCCTCCAACCAGTTGTCACTCTGAATAACAGATTTATCTGTTCCACTTAACGAAACGGTTACACGTATTGCCCTTGCATTCCCACTTGTGGTCTCGTTCTCAATAAAATCAGTTGTCATATAAGCCGCTATATAGGGTTGGCTGTTGGCTTGTCCGTCGACCCAAATTTCATGCATGGATTCGCATTCTTCAATCAAAACAGTGTTTTGTGCTTTCACTGGAGTGGGGAAGAACAGCACTAATAAGCACAGAACTAATATCAAACTTACAATGTATTTCTTTGACACCCCTGTTCCTTTTTGGCGATTCATCTTCAATTTTATTTTGACCTTTTCTGGCTTTTTACAACGTTTCCGTTCTTTTAAGCCTAGAGAGGCACGCTGTAACGCCCTTTCCACACAAAAAAGTGAAACTTAATTTGTTGTGGAGGCATCTTTCTCCCTTACCATCATTTTAAATATGGGTGAAAACATAAAGAGAACACCTGCAAACATCCAAAGAATATCCCCTATCCCTACCGCTAAACAAACTTTTAGAATGAGGTCTGCAATCTCTACGGGACCATACTCGTTAACCATTCGTATAACATCCAAATAATTGGTGTAGGTCCACCAAACCCCATAGACTCCCCAGAAAAAGAAAAAGCCGCCAACAACCATTAGCGGAAGCCACCATTTTTTAAGAACTCCAGTTGGAGATTTCCTCTCTCTTACAAACGCGATGATGCTGTAGGCTAAGCCCACAGCCGGAGGCAAAATCAAATAAAGAAATGCCTCCAGCATGTACTCTATGTAGCGATCAGGGTTCGCTCCCAGTATGTAGATAATGCGATACTCACCTAAATCTATGCCTATCCCAAGACCACCGAAAAAGGACACTGCGAACGCAAGCGACAAGATAAGCAAACCAAGTTCAACGTGAAACTGCATTTTTCCTCCTCCATCTCATACCCAAGACAAACGGGCATCCCGAGAAAATGGCGAATTTCGTTGCAGGAATCATTCCTTGGGAAATTTTAAACCACACAATGCCGATCACTATCAGAGTGGATATCAAGCCGAATGCGCTGATACAGATAATAATCTTTTTTCGTTGTAACACCTCAGTTCTCTGCTTTTCTGTGTTTGTCTCCGAATTTAGTCCCATTCTTATTTCTCCTTTGTTCTCTTTCTGCCCTTCCTTTAGGGCTAGGCGGTGAACACGCCTCCAACACCGTCAGCGTTGGCTTAACCATTTAAGCGTTTCTGCTAACAGTTACCTTCTCTATTTTTTCAGCCCATGAAATCTTAGCCTCACCACGTATCTCCTTCACAATCTGACCGTTGCTGACGCCTTTGCTTTCAGGAACAAGCCTAAGAACTATTACTGCTTTTTTCATTCATACCACCTCAGAATCTCTTTTATTGCCCGCTTAGAATAGCCTTCGTTTTTTAGGCACCTGCTCGATGGTTTATTGGAAAGACATTTTTGTATGGTTTTTACACTTTAAATACTGTTCTCCGATTTCCTTTTAGGTTAGGAGTTGGATGCAGTCTGCTATACCGTGAGAGATTAGGGCTCCTAGAATGGCGAGTAGGGCGTATTTTAGTCCTGTTTTGTAGGGGTTTTCACGGCTTATTTTGCCTACGTAGCCTCCTAGGATGAATGCCATTGTGGTTCCAAGTATAAATGTGGCTATTGCCGCGTGACTCATGCAGAAACATGTGAATGGGGATAATAGGACTAGTGTAGCGACGATTGTTGAGGCGAATGAGAAGAGGCTGTTTATAAATATTTCCCTTTTCGAATGTATTCTTGTAGTTGCTCCATGTTCTGTTGTTTGAATTTGCAATGCTCTTTCTGCTGATTGGGACATGAAGAATCCGATGGAATTTCCAAATGCGTTGGCAAAGCCTCCGATTATTCCAGTGATTATCACCAGCTCAGTGCTAGAAGTAGCCTCAGCAACCCCTATTATCAAACCTAAACACATAATCAAACCATCTGCCAACCCGAAGGCAATTCCTTCCAAACGATAACTTTCCTCTGGTGGATTTTCAGTCATCTTGCAACACTTTGTTTTCACGTCCCCTTAATGACCGAAATGATATATGCATTTTGCTGAAATTAAGTTGACATACCTTAAACGTATGTAAATATTGGGCAGGCTAGAGTGTGCTCTTTGAATTCAGTTTTCATCAATTAAACTCATGAAAATTTCTATGCACCACTTACAAAGTAACGACATCTTTGTTCATGTACATTTCCTTTTCTAAATTTTCGTATTCCCTCTATAGTAGAAAGATCATGTCCACACAACCCTTTACAAACAATGCTTCCAAATTTTTCTTGAAACTGCTTGTAGAATTCTACTACTCGATTACACGTTTTAGCTTGCAGTTCTTCTGGGCTATTCCTACCGCACTTCAAACCAAAACCCATGACAGCACCGCTTACTGCTCCACAAACGTATCCGCGTCTTGAGGTACCGCCACCAAAACCAGTGGCGATTTTTGGTATAAGATCACTTTCTATCTCTAAAGCATCTTTAGCTATTGCCAAAAGTACACTCTCAGCGCAATTGTAACCAATCCTAAAATATGAAAAGGCTCCATCAACTATTCTATTTGCATGTTTCATGAGAAGAAACCAGTTAGGTTGAAATCTAAACGTAGTGGATTTCGGGCGTGCTGCTTATTAGACAGTATGTTAGACTACAGTGTTGGTGAACGCAATGAACCAAACGATTAGAGAACGAGTTGCAAAAGCCCTTGAAGAACTTAGACCACGGTTACAGGCTGACGGCGGAGATGTGGAACTCTTGGGAGTGGACAATGGTATTGTCCAGGTGAGATTGAAGGGAGCATGTGCCGGATGCCCAATGGCAACAATAACTATCAAAATGGGCGTGGAGCAGTACCTCAAGAAAAAGATACCGGAAATAGTTAGGGTAGAGGCGCTCTAGTATTAGCTTAGTGACGAGTCAAAAGAAAGCAAAAAAAAGTCGCGGGTTTAAGTCCAATAGATCGTTTGGCGCTGTGTTTCATCCATCATTGTGAAGGTTGAATCTTGCATTCCGTCATTTGTTAATGGCTCTCGATAGCATTATCGTTGAAACGAGAAGCAAGCTCAACCAGCCTTTGTGTATACACATTTACGTTTATTGACATTGATCCAAGCTTGCTTTTTCACAATTTTTATAACAGTTGAAACTAAGCTTGTACACGGAGCTAAGGTATGGTGTGGACTGTTAGAATGGAGGTTAAGGTAAGGTACTTAAGTCGTGGAATAGCCGAATATTTCGGGTCATCTGGAAAAGTGGAAACCATTCATGTTTCTGGTGAGGCCAAGTATGAAGATGTTTTGAGCATTTTTAGGGAGAAGTTGAGGCATCATGGAGAGGTGGATGAAAGACTGTTGGACACGTTCCTTTTTATTTGCGGTGGTAGGGTGCTTCTGAGTATAAAGGATGAGTTCTTGAATTCGGGCTGTGAAGTTTTGGTTGGGTATGCTGATACTGGAGGCTGAATTGTTGGAGATGTTTGGCTGTTGAATGTTTCTGTGCGTTTCTTTGGTTCGTTGCGGGCGTTGCTCGGAAAAAAGGTAGAATACTTGGAGTTTGAAGATAGAGAGGAAGCCACAGTTGAAAAAGTGTTAAGGCGTTTGTCTGAGATTTATGGGAAAGATTTTGTAGAATATGTTTTTGATGTGAGAACCGGCAAAATTCAAAGCTATTTATTGTTGCTTGTGAACGGTAGAAGCATAACTGTGCTTGGTGAATTGGAAACGAGGCTAATAGACGATGATGTTTTAGCCATATTGCCGCCTGTTGGCGGTGGTTGACTCTGTTCTGTTACATGTTGAAGTTGTGATTTTCGTGTCTGTTATTAGAGGCGGGACTATTTGTTTCTGGTTTTGTACATTTGAAGAAAGCTTTCCGAGTATGGGAAGAAGTGTTCTTCGTAGAGTTTACACGGAAATTCTGGACAGTCCCTCATGCAATAGCCTATTCCCCTCTCAACTACACATTGAAGAATTGAACATTGCATTGTGCAGAGTTCTAAACAAACATACGCTTAAGAACTTCAAGATGTTAGGCGAAAAATTCTATAAACAGCGATCTGAATTGCCAGTGCTTTCCGCAAGCACACTGTTCGTTCTAGGGTATGTCGATTGTGAAGAAGTTGAGAACATTGCCAGTTTCATAAGTGAAATAGACCGTAATATTCCGTATACGCTGTTAACCTTTTATCCGTGCTATGTCATGAAAGACTTGCCAACAACAAGCAAAAAACAAGCAATAGACTGCCGAAAAGCGGCAGAAAACACCTAAGAAATGCAAGAATAGGAAATGTTCATCTACTTACGTAAGAGATGGCAGCATGTGGTTGCTTTCGATGGTTACTTGTCAATTAGCTCGGGCGGTTGATAGACAAAGTCAGAATCCGGAGTGATAGGTGTCGGTGTCGATGCCGGGTTCTGGCATGCTCTTTCCGCTTTGCACGGCGGGCCAATACGAAGCCTTTTTAGAAGCACTAGTTTTAACTGTTGCCGTTGACCGAAATGGTGGCGTACACCATAAAATCAGATATTATTCTAAAATCTGCTGTGTTGCTGTTGGCTGTTGTGCTGCCCCTGTCTGCCACTTTCCCTCTTCCGCCCGCTCTTCTTCGACTGATAGTTCTACCTCTGCCGTAGGCTCTGTCTCTTGTTCGACTATTTTTCTAGCGTCAAACTTGGCTATTTGAAACGAGAACTGATTCAATGCCTTGACAATATCACTTTCTGTATTCAGTTTGAAGAGTTTTGCTCTTCCAATCTGCCGTGTATTCACGATAAGTCTATATTTTTCTAAAAGTGGCCAAATTCTATAGAGAGTTGTCCAAGCTACTCCAGAACCCTTTGAAATCTCAGTTTTCGAATAATCAAACTCCCGATAAAGCGATAAAAAATCCAGAACCTTTGCTACTGCAGAATCTTGAAAGAACTTACGTAAAACAGGAGGATTGGACTCTAGTGCAGCATTCACCAAGATTCACCGTCTACCTAATAGGTAATCTGGTATATTTAAGCTTTTCTTTTGAAATGATAATATATCGTACAAGAAAGATTTATATGTCCTCCACAATCATAAATGGAAACGGTTGTCATGGACGTTGAAATCGCCAAAACCGTTCTGAGAAAGCTCTACCGAGCTGGCTACATCGGAGCGAGACATACCTCAGAAGATAATGTGCCAAAAGGTTTTCCGAAACACTTGCATAAAGATGTCGATAAGGTACTCAAGAAACTCCGTAGAAAAGGCTTCATAATTGCCAAGCCTACCTCTTATGGAACCCAAGTTTCACTCAATCCTAGACGGATAAAAGAGATCGAGCAAATAATCAGAGAAACCTAGCCTTTCACCAACAATATGTTATGAACGATTTACCACAACAAACAATGGAATGCAAGGAGGCTGCAGAAAAACACCTAAAAAACACAAGAATAGAGAATCTTCATCTACTCGCGTGACAAATAACGTCAATGCTGTCTTGAGGACTTGATTATCCAAGCAAATAGACAACTGAATCTTGCTGTATATTAAATGGTTACTTTCTCCGGAAATGGAGCCTAAGTTTTCCAGTCTAGGAGTCTTTTTTGTCCTTCAATCTTTTTGATGTCAGTTATGTCCTGCGTTACTTCCACAGTTCCTAAATATTTTCCATTCTTGTCTCTTACTGCAAAATATCTGATGAGAATTAGACGATTATTCAAACTAATCCAGAATTCAGCTACATCTTTCTTGCCTGTTTTGAAAGCTTCAAGAATCTTATTCACTACGTGAACGCTTTTCTGCGGATGGCATAGTTGCACTTTTCTTCCAATAACAGCCTTTGTCCGAACAAAAATTCTTCCCTCAGCCTTGTTAAAGTATTTTACACGGTCTTCTTTGTCAATAAATGATATGTCAACTGGAAGCGAATCTAAGACAGCCTCAACCTCCTCTTTCGAAAGAGAACCAGTCTCAAACTGCAACATTCTCTTCTTATCCTCAGCCAATTCCATCACTCGCCATTCTTTTTGTTTGAGTATTACAATTGTAATAACTTTTATTTATGCGTTTCTACAAACTATAACTGAAGTGTATCGTAATGTTGGTTCCTTGCGAAGTTGCAGTAAAATGCGTATTACCTGCAGTTCGAGCCATGATAGCCGAAGAACTCATGATAAAACATAAACTAAAACAAGTGGAAACAGCCAAGCTTCTCGGAGTCAGTCAACCCGCCATAAGTCTCTACTTCAGAAAGAAGCGTGGAAAAGCAATTGACTTAAGAAACGAAAGAGACATTACAAATCTGGTAGAGAACTTGGCAGCATCGTTAGCCAAAGGAAACTTGCCACTCAAAGACTTCATCCCCATGTTTTGCGAAATCTGCAGCACAATTAGAGAAAAGGGCTTAATGTGCAAATCGCATAAGGCATTTGACCCAACAATAGACATCGAAAAATGCGGAATTTGCCAATTAATAACGGTTGGAAGGTTTCGTAAATGAAAGAGCAAGAAGTTATCCTTCAAATCCTCGGGATGCACTGTCCCACGTGCGCGCAACGAATTGAAGATAGCTTATCAAAACTTGACGGAATCACAGAAGCCAAAGTGAATTTCGCATCCAAAGAAGCCATTGTAAGATTCAATTCGGACAAAACAAACATTGAGAAGATAAAGGCGACTGTTAAAAGAACCGGATACGAAGCTGTGGAACAAGCAGAAGGCCTGTCTGCTGAAAAGCGCAGGAAAGTAGTAAGGAGAAAGTTGATGCTTTTCTTTGTTGGGCTTGCCCTAACAATTCCAATCGTCGTCATTGCATATTTTCTGGTTTTCCCTGAAAAGAATCTGCTGTTGTTGGTTCTGACAACTCCAGTCCAGTTTATCGTAGGTTGGCACTTCTACAAAGGCGCGTACAATTCACTCAAAAACAGGTTTGCCGACATGAACGTGCTTGTCGCCTTGAGCGCTTCAGCCGCTTATTTTTACTCATTGTTTTCAACAGTCTTTGTTAGCGATCCAGTTTTTTATGAAGCTGCAGCGGTTGTAGTCACTACTATTAGTCTTGGAATGCTGTTGGAGGAGATGGCTGTTGAAAAAACTGGAGAAACAATCAAGAAACTTATGGAGCTTCAACCTAAAACCGCGGTCATAGTGCGGGACGAGGAGGAGAGGGAAGTTTCAGTTGAAGAAGTTGAGGTTGACGATGTTGTCATCGTTAGGCCTGGAGAAAAAATTAGTGTTGATGGTGTTGTAGTCAATGGGCATTCGTTCATAGATGAATCAATGATAACTGGAGAGTCTGTTCCAGTCGAGAAGAATATTGGAGACACCGTTTTTAGTGGAACGGTTAACGAAGCTGGTACTTTGAAGTTTAGGGCAGTGAAAGTTGGAAAGGAAACAACTCTGGCTCAGATTGTGAGGTTGACCCGTGAAGTGCAGGCAAGTAAGGCGCCGATCCAAAGGCTTGCAGATAAAGTTGTCAACTTTTTCGTTCCTATAGTTATCGTTATTGCTGTTGGAGCATTTGCAATTTGGTTTTCCTTCTTTCAGAATGAAATGTTAGCCTTGACCACTATGGTTTCTGTCTTGGTAATAGCTTGTCCATGTGCTTTAGGCATAGCAACACCCGCTGCAATCATGATTGGTGTTGGTAAGGGAGCAGAAAATGGGGTTCTAATTAAAAACAGTGCAGTGCTGGAGGTTGTTAAAGAACTCGACACTGTTGTTTTCGACAAGACTGGCACATTGACTAAAGGCGAGTTGGAAGTCACAGACATTGTCGCTGAAGACAAGCATTATGTTTTGAAAATTGCTGCTGTTGCCGAGAAAAGGTCTGAGCATCCAGCTGGCGAAGCAATCGTTAAAAAAGCTCAAAGTGAAGGAATCAGAGTCCCTGAACCAAATTCTTTTGAAGCCTTACCCGGACTTGGTGTGGCGGTGAAGTTCAAACAAAAGAAGATCTTGCTTGGAAACCGTGCATTAATGAGAAACCGTAAAGTGGTAGTAGAGAAGTTAGAGGACCACATTGAAAGGCTGGAAAAAGAAGGCAAAACCGTACTAATCGTGGCTACTGACGGAAAAGCAGTTGGATTGTTGGCTGTTTCTGACACTATTAAAGATCACTCTAAAGTCGCTGTAGAAAAGCTTCAGAAGATGGGGCTAAAAGTCGTCATGCTTACAGGTGACACAAGAAGAACGGCTGAAGCCATCGCAAAGCAGCTGGGCATCAATGAAGTCTTAGCCGAGGTTCTTCCAGCTGAAAAAGTTGAGGAAATAAGGAAGCTGCAAAATGAAGGAAGATTCGTTGCCATGGTAGGCGATGGAATAAATGATGCACCAGCAATCACCCAAGCAAATGTGGGAATTGCCATTGGCGGCGGAACAGATATTGCCATGGAAGCTGGAGACATAGTTCTCGTCAAAGATGACCCGCGAGACGTGGCAGTAAGCATTAAGCTAAGCAAGAAAACATTGCAGAAGATAAAGCAAAACCTGTTTTGGGCGTTCTTCTATAACATGCTGACAATTCCGTTAGCCGCAGGCATTCTATATCCATCTCTCGGCATTTTAGTTAGACCTGAAATCGCTGCGGCAACGATGATACTCAGCGACATCACAGTTGTTGGAAACTCAATGTTGCTAAAAAGATGGAAGCCCTAAGTTTTGTGTGTTAGACTCAACTTTTTAGTTTTTCCAGAATAATTGCTGGACAGATTTTTTTGACACCCCCAATTTTTCCGATTTTTTCGGAAATCAATTTCGTGAGTTCTCTTCCATCCTTCGTCCATATCTCTGTCATTATCATATGATCGCCTGTTGACGTTGCGACTGAGCGAACTTCTTTTATTTCACAGAACCTTTGAGCTGCCTCCAAAAGCTCCGTTGGATCCACGTCAACTCCAACTATCGCGATAGTACGAATTCCTATTTTAGATGGGTCGATCTCGACTGTGAATTTCTTTATTACTCCCTTCTTTTGGAGCGATTGAACCCTTTTTCTAATTGTTGATTCGCTTAACCTTAGCTTTCCCGCCATTTCTGTGAATGTAATTCTACCTTCTTCTTGAAGCATTTTCAGAATCTTTAAGTCTAATGCGTCAACTTCAACCATGGTTATCATTTTCCTATTTTCGCACTTTTTTATCCTTTTATCGTCGAATTTCTGACGAAAAATATATAAGGAGCTCTGACATAAAAGTTTTTTGTTCCGAAAAAATGAATGAAAGGTATGGAAAAGTGAATCGCAAAGCGTTACACAGAATAAGTTATGGCTTGTACGTGGTAACTTCCAGAAAAAGTGGCGATTTTAACGGGCAGATTGCTAACACAGTATTTCAGGTGACATCTGAACCAGCCACAATAGCGATAAGTATCAACAAGCAGAATCTTACGCATGAGTTTATTCGAGAAAGCAATGTCTTTGCTGTTTCGGTTCTTTCAAAGAATGCACCGTTGAAGTTTGTGGGTCATTTCGGATTCAAATCTGGAAGAGACATGGACAAGTTTGAAGAGATAAATTATAAAGTTGGAAGAACTGGTGCACCGATAGTTTTAGATTATGCAGTTGCGTGTTTAGAGGCTGAAGTGATTAAAGAAGTTGATGCAGGTACACACACCATTTTTATCGGTAGAGTGGTTGATGCCGAAATTCTCACCAACGAGGAACCTATGACCTATGCTTATTATCATTTAATAAAGAGAGGTGTGACTCCTAAAGCAGCTCCAACTTATATAAAAGGAGAAAAAATAAGGAAGGTGATGAAATGACCAAATACAGATGTGTTGTTTGCGGGTATATATACGACCCGGAAAAGGGAGATCCAGAGTCTGGAATAGAACGGGGGACTTCATTTGAAGAACTGCCGGATAACTGGGTTTGCCCGATTTGCGGAGCAACAAAAGATCAGTTTGAAAAGGTAGAATAAAATGAAACCGAGAAAATTAAAAGCAAACATTTACTGGGTTGGAGCGGTTGATTGGGATAGACGACTTTTCGATGAGCTTATTCCGCTTCCCGATGGGACAAGTTACAACGCTTATCTAATCAAAGGCAGTGAAAAAACGGCTTTGATAGATACTGTTGATCCAACTATGGCAGGTGTGCTGACAAATAATCTAAATCAGCTGGATGTTAAAAATATAGATTATGTTATTGCAAATCATGCGGAACAAGACCATTCAGGAACGTTGCCTCAAATATTGAAGCTATATCCAAACGCTGCGGTTGTTGCAACCCCTAAATGTAAAAGTCTGCTTATGGATTTGCTTCTGATTCCTGAAAGCAAGATTATGACTGTAGAAGACAGGGAAACCCTATCGCTGGGGGATAAAACATTAGAGTTTATTCATGCTCCATGGGTTCATTGGCCAGAGACCATGCTCACACACTTAAGAGAAGACAAAATACTCTTCACCTGCGATTTGTTCGGTTCTCATTTTGCAACATCTAATCTTTATGCAACTGACGAAACAACAGTTTACGAAGCAGCTAAGAGATATTATGCTGAAATCATGATGCCGTTTAGAACAGTCATTCAGAAGAATTTAGAGAAAATAAAAGACTTACGAATAGACATGATAGCTCCAAGCCACGGCCCCATCCACGACAAACCAGACTTCATATTCGAAGCATACAGAGACTGGGTTTACTCTCCGCCTAAAAACATCGTTCTATTGCCCTACATCTCAATGCACGGCAGCACCAAGAAGATGGTAGAATACTTTGTCGATGCTCTAGTTGAAAGAGGCATAACCGTGAAACAGTTTAACCTAGCTAAAACGGACATTGGAAAATTAGCGATGGCACTAGTGGACGCCGCAACAATCGTAGTAGGTTCACCAACAGTCTTGGTTGGACCGCATCCAAATGTTGTTTATGGAGTTTATCTTGTAAATGCTTTGAGGCCGAAACTGAAGTTTGCATCAATAATCGGATCTTATGGCTGGGGTGGAAGAATGGTGGAGCAAATCAAAGGAATGCTATCTAACCTAAAGGTTGAGCTGCTTGAACCCGTTGTCACAAAAGGATTTCCAAAGGACGAAGATTTCAAAGCGTTAGATAAACTAGCTGATGAAATTTTAAATAAACACAAATGTTGTATAAACTAAACAGAAGGTGAATAGAGATGAAAAACACTATTGAAAATTTAGTAAAAGCGTTCATTGGTGAAAGCCAAGCGAGAAATCGTTACACTTTCTATGCAAAAGTTGCCAAGAAAGAAGGCTTCGAGCAAATTGCAGGAATTTTTCTCATTACTGCAGAGAACGAAAAAGAACATGCGAGCAACCTATTCAAGTTAATTAACGAGTTAAAGAAGAAAAGCAACGAAAGACTAGATGAGATCAAAGTGGAAGCAGTAGCTCCCACAGTTCTCAGTAGCACAGCAGAAAACCTCAAAGCCGCAATCGCTGGAGAAAACCACGAACATACAAAAATGTATCCGGAATTTGCGGATGTTGCTGAAAGTGAAGGTTTTCCTGAGATTGCAAAGAGATTAAGAGCAATAGCCAAAGCGGAAGAGCATCATGAAGAAAGATACAAGAAACTGCTAAAAGAGGTAGAGGCTGGCACGTTTTTCAAAAAAGAAAAAGAAGTCTGGTGGGTGTGCAGAGAATGCGGATACATTCATTTCGGAAAGGAACCACCAGAAAAATGTCCCTCGTGTGACCATCCGAGAAGCTACTTCCAACGTAGATGCGAAGAATACTAACGGGATATCATATTTTGGAGGTGGTAGATTTGAGTATGCAAGAAATTGCAAAAGACGTAAGCGATTGGATTCAAAGGATGGGAAAAGAGTACACCAGAGTCTACGGACCTTTTGCAGTCTGGATGAGAAGAGTTGAAGAAAAAGGTGCACTTGACACAAAGACTAAGGAATTGATCTCCGTTGCTTTAGCAGTTGCCACGCAGTGTAAGTGGTGTATAGCAGTTCACACGAACGCCGCACTTGACGCTGGAGCTACAAAGGACCAAGTTATGGAAGCTTGTTTCGTGGCTTGCCTGTTCCGTGGGGCTCCATCATGCATGTACAGTCAGTTAGTGATGAAAGCAATTGAGGAGCATCAAACGAAAAAATAATAGATAGTTATAAACATAAATGCAAAGGATGTGATTTGAGAAAATGTTGTCTAAAATACCTGTAAAGTTAGAGAGGGTTGGGAAGAAACATCTTGACCGTGAAATATTAAGGCTGGCGATGATAGCTGAACTAGATGCAATAAGTCTCTATGAACAACTAGCAGCTGTGACGGACAACAAAAACATCAAAAAAGTTCTACTCGATGTGGCTAAAGAAGAGAAAACGCATGCAGGAGAGTTTCAAACTTTATTGCTGAAAGAAGATAGGGAACAAGCTGAAGAGTTGGAAAAGGGCAAAGAAGAAGTTGAGGAGATACTCGAATGACCAAGCTTAAACAAGTTTACAAATGTAACGTTTGCGGCAACATAGTCGAAGTCTTACACGCTGGAGTAGGACAACTTGTTTGCTGCGGTCAGCCAATGGAGTTGCTGACGGAAAAAATCGCAGATGTAGGCTTGGAAAAACATGTTCCAGTAATAGAAAAAGTCGGGAACAACGTGAAGGTCAAGGTTGGGAGCGTTCCGCATCCCATGGAACAAAAACACTATATTGAGTGGATAGAAATAATCGCCGACGGCGGGGTTTACAGAAAATTCTTAAAACTAGGAGACAAGCCAGAAGCAGAGTTTGAAACTACAGCAGAGAAAATAGAGGCCAGAGAATACTGCAACATCCACAGATTGTGGAAATCAAAGTAAAGTCATATATGCGCAACGCAACATCTTCAATATCTTCTTTTTTTTATCATTTCAAAAAACGCTTATTTTTGAGAGAGAAAAGGTTAAAGGTTTATTAAAGCGCTGTCCATCCACCGTCAACGAATATTGCCTGTCCAGTCAAGTAGTCAGAGGCTGGAGATGCTAGGTATATAAGTGCTGCTTTCAGGTCTAATGGTTCTCCTGTTCTTCCTAACGCAGTTCTGGAAAGAATGTATTTCAACGTTTTTTCATCTTGGAAAAGCGGTGTCGTCATTTCGCTTGGGAAAAATCCAGGCGCAATAGCATTCACGTTTATTTTGTAACGTGCCCACTCTATGGCTAAGGCTCTTGTCAGGTTTATGACTGCTCCTTTAGAGGCATAATAAGGTGCAGTTGGAAATATGTCGCCCACGGCTCCATAAATGGAAGCAATGTTCACTATTTTTCCATATTTCCTCTTAATCATTTCTCGTGCAGCAGTTCTAGCGCATAAGAAGACACCTGTCAAGTTAACGTCCATCACTTTTTTCCACTCCTCAAGGCTCATGTCAACGGATGGACTTAAACTTCCAATTCCAGCGTTGTTAACCAGAATTTCTAATGATCCAAATTTTTCTATAGCGATCTTCACCATGTTAATTACTTGTTCCTCTTGACTTACGTCTGTTTTGACAGGAATCACTCTCACATTGTATTTGCTGGATAACTCTTCAGCCAATTTGACAAGCCTTTCGTATCTTCTTGCGGCAATCACAACGTTTATTCCAATTTCAGCTAGTGATTCAGCAAACGTTACACCTAAACCGCTAGAAGCGCCAGTGACGATTGCCGTCTGACCTTTAATACCAAAACACAAATCCATTACAGTTTTACCTTCTCTCTTGTGCACCATTACAGTTTCAGTCAAATCAAACCACCAATTCACATATCTTTCATCGAAATTTAAAACTTCCGTAAAATACAGATTCAGGCACAGAAACATGAAAGCAACATCATGAGGGAACCCTTGAAATGTTTAAATAAAGTAGGTTTTAAGATAATTGAGGGATTGATTTGTCGATAGATAAGCAAGAGTTTAAGATGATGATTGAAGAACGGGTTGAAAATGAAAGAAAAGAAACGAAGGTTTGAAAAAATAAAGAAGAAAACGAGACGCTAAAAATAGTATACACTAGAATGTGGCGCACGCTCTTTCTTTTTCCCATTCTTCTGCGTTCTCGAACCAAAGTTCAAAGGCTTCTTGGAAATTCTTCAAGGCTTCGTCAACGCTTTTGCCTTGGCTAGCCACACCTGTCATCGGGTCAATTGCAACGTACCATTTTCTATCCCTGTGTATTGTAACACCAACCTTCAAGCTTATCACCTTTAACATTTAAGTGAGCAGAATCTTATTAACTTTCATGCTGCCCAAAACGGTATTTTCTTTCTCATCAGTTTTACATATTCGTTTAGTGCTTCTTGCTCTTCCATTGTCAACCTATCCATAAACGTTGTCAGCAACACCTTTGCATGTCGTTCCGGCACCTTCACATACAACACATCTTTCTCGAATATGTGTCTCCCAACCATCGGCTTGTCTATTGATACAGCCACCTGCATTCCTTGCCGAGCCTCTGATAGGGCTTTTCCCTTCTCTTGAATCTGCTGTATCCCACCTATTTCCTCACCATTTTCAGCCCTCACAAGCGTATATTTCGACTTTATCCTCCCAGCTAAAATTTCCACACCCACTATTGCCGGTTTCGCCCTTCGAAAAACATATCCTTCCAAAACGCGGATTTTCCCGGGCATAACAAGTTTTTCAAACACTTGCTCAAACTCTGCCTCCCGTTGAGTCTTAAGCCACAACAGATAATCGTCCATTAGGCGGTAGATTATGTTTTCACGGAATATCTGAACGCCCTTAATTTCTGCTTCTTCTTCAGCATCTGGCAAAACCTTAATGTTAAAGGCTAACACCACACCATAGAAAGGCTCGTGTTCCTTGACAACACCTGCTTCAACAACATCTCTTTTTGAAACGTCACCAACATCCGCCAATCTGACTGGCACATCGTTTCGTTTCAGAGTTTCAGCAATAGCCTCTAATGAGCCTAAAGTGTCAGCCTTCAAAACAACTCCGTCAACATCCGTCGTAATCCTAATTCTCTCAATTTCCTCAGAAACAAGCCTAGCATATTTTTCCAGATCTTCACCATGCGGCACAGCATACAATGGTGCTCCAGCCAAGGCTCCTTCCAAATCGGGAGCCGCAATCTTGATTCCAGCCGCAGCGGAAACAGCATCAACAGAAGAAAACCTGTCCCTAGGGTCCCTAATCTCATCCAAAGCCTTGGGAACCAAAATTGCCCGTATCCGCGTAACAACAGGCTTTTCCTTACCGCCAACAACAATTAAGTCTTCTTTCTTCAAAACTCCATCGTAAATGATAGTGTTAATCGTTAAACCCAGACCAGGCTCTTCTTTAACTTCTAGAACTGTGCCTTTGGCTGGTCCCTCTGTGGTCTGTAAACGCTTCTTCAAATACTGTTGGGTCAAACCCACAAGAACCATGAGAAGTTCAGTTATGCCCTCGCCAGTTTTCGCACTTGTAGGCACAATTGCTATAGTCTTTGTGAAGTCCTTCATTTGATCGAAACGGTCCGCCCTAAACCCTAAACGGGAAAAAGTACCGATAATATCGTAGATTCTATTATCCAAATCTTCCTTAACGTAGCGACCTTGCATTTTGTAAGTCTTCAAAAACGGTGTGTCAGGATAAGAATTCCATCCTGGTATTCGGTCTATCTTGTTAGCAGCTACCAAAAAAGGCGTTTTACGGGTCTTCAAAATCTCTATACTTTCGAGAGTTTGAGCTTCAAAACCCCGTAAAACATCAATAACAAGTATTGCTATGTCTGCTACACCGCCGCCTCTCTTACGCAAGTTCGTGAAAGCCTCATGTCCCGGCGTGTCCACAACAAGCAATCCTGGAATTTCAATTTCACCCTTAACCATTGAAAGCAGAGGACCAACTAGTTGCTTAAGTGTATCAACAGGGAAATAACTTGCACCGATGTGCTGTGTAATTCCTCCAGCTTCTCGAGCTTGAACACTTGTTTTGCGTATTTTATCCAGAAGCAAGGTCTTACCAGTGTCAACGTGACCGAGCACGCACACGATTGGTTGGCGAGTAGGCATCTTCTGCATCCCCTTTAATGGACTAAATGAGTTAATCGTTCAATGATGCGTTTCAAAATTAATAAAGTATTACCTAATAAGCGCTCAGTTCTCTTTTTCATAATGTTTTTAAATGTATATCAAGACTCTTTTCCAGAAGGTGAGAAATGGTTTGCCTCATTGCCAAAAATGCGGCGTAAGGTTGAAAGACGATGATAAATTCTGTTATGCTTGTGGCACTCCAGTCACCAAAGTCGTTGAAGAGGAATTTTCTGTTTCCGCTGATAACCTTATTGAAAAAGTTAAAGAGTTGCTTCATGAAGGAAACGTGACTAGAATAATTGTTAAGGATGAAAAGGGAAAGGTTTTGCTTGAGATACCGGTAACTGTGGGAATTATCGGTGTTGTGCTTGCTCCTTGGCTTGCGGCTTTAGGCATGATAGCTGCTTTAGCCACGAATTGTACGGTGGTCGTTGAAAGAAGAGAATAAACTGCTTACTTCGAAATATCAGAACGCCGCAAGACCTCATAATCTGGAATGGTTGAAATGTTGAGAATGGTTAAACAACTGAAAAGACAGCTGGCTGATCCTAGCTGCTTCTTCAACGATGTAAGAGCTGAAACTTGGAAACCTGCTTTCTTCTTCTTTCTGAGGGTAACATTGATGATCTCGGTTATTACACCCCTAGTCAACTACTTCGGAATCGCAAGTACGGACATATCTTCTTCTTACCAAGCTCAAATCGCCGCGTACAACATCGTCAAGGACAACTTTTTGGAAACATACGGGCCTGTAGCCTTCATGTTAGGGGCAATCATAATCTTCGTGTTCGCAATTACAATTCTGCTTTTTCTAACCCTGCTGTTGCATTTGCTTTACAGACTTGTAGGCGGACAAGGCTCGATTTTAAACGCTTGGAAAGCTGCATGCTACGGCATTGGACCATGTATGCTTGGAGGTTTTCTACCTTACATCTCTCTATTTGCGGCGTTTTACTCCTTTGCAATGCAATTCTACATAGGTCCACGAGAACTGTACAAAGCAAGAGAAAGTAGAGCCATAGCCATTTTCGTAGCTATGATAGCCTTAACATTCATAGAAATGTTTGTTCTAGGCACAACTGTTGTTTCTTAAAAAAATAAAATGCTATTCAATCTTCGCAATTATCAAGATTACTCCTAGCGCTAGAACTATGATGCTTAGAAGCCCGAAAAATCCCGTGTAATCGCGTAGTGCTTGAGTGCTTGTGAAAGTGTAATACGTGGATAAGGCGCCAATAATGATAAGTATTAAACCAAAGAATTTTTCGGCGACAACCAATCCGAAACCGCCTTCCTCGCTCATATCTAACTCTTTCCTTTTTCAGTGTGTCTTACATAAGAACGACGTACAGTTATTTTAAATTTCCTCATGTTCACTTGGTTTCTTCAAGTTTAGTCGGTAAGTATTCATCCACGATGTATGTTAAGCCGTATCTGCTGAAGGCTTCTTGCTCCGCCTTCTTCCTTATTTTTAAGAATGTCTTGATTTCTCTCTGCCACAGCGGATCTTTGTAGCGTGGGTCTCTCTGCAACTCATAAAGCCTTTTTATGTCCACTTCATCCAGTGGGTCAGTCGGCAGTTTATAATTGATGATGTCTGTTGCCCACACTCCGCTCCATTTAGCATCGGGTGTGGTTAGTTCCCTTAGGTGTGCAGCGTTTGCGGAACCCGAGATTATGACCATGGCTATGTGCATTCCCCATGGGTCGCCGTCCGTAAAGATGTAGACTGGTATGTTCAGTTCTCTGCTGAGTCTTCTAATAAAGTGTCGTGTTGCTCTTGGGGCTTGTCCAGCTGTTAAAACGAGTATGGAATTAAATTTCTTGTGCACGTTCTCCTCTACGAACCGTGTGAACAAGCCGCCTTTCTCTATTGCTATGACCTTGTCCGCTGTTGTGCTCGCAAACTCTGATGAGGTTAGAGCTGGTCCAATCATGACGCCGTCTGGGTGGGAGGTTAGATTCAATGTTTTTCCTTCGTATCCGGGCACTGTGTATTCTATTGTTAGGTCGCCGAACACTGCTGAACGTTCTTCTGGAAAGATGTTGAAGTCTTCTCTAGATAACCCTGAAACTGTTTCTAAATCCGTTATGATGTTGTTTGATTCTTGCTGGTCTGTAAATTTCATTTCGTATGCTTGTGCAGAATAGTAAACATCTCTGAGGGTTGATGTTTTACGGTGAGAAGTGAGTTCGCGAGAAAATAATGCTGTCCAAACAAGCTGTGTGAAAGGTCTTATATGACGTATGTTGCGGGTGTGCCTTCGAACTTTTCTGTCTCCCAAGATGTACTGTCTTACTTGGGGGTCGTAACGGATGTTTTCTGTTGAGCGGCTCGGCATCTCTATTGAAGGGAAATATCCAGTGTCGATCTGTTCGTAAATTTGGAGTCCTAACTTCTCCAAACTTGATATTACTTCTTTTTTCCTTTCTATCATGACGCTTTTATGTTCCCTACGTTCCAAATCTCTTCACACTCCTCAAGAGTTTTTTTATATCTGGAGTTTTTTCCTTACCAGCAAGCTGAGTTGAAAAATCAGCTATTTTTGGCAAGTACTTGCTGAAAATGTCAAGCCTTTTCTGATCTCTGGTTACATGTTCCCTCCTCGTTAGGAAGCGTTGAAGTCGGCGTGCGGCCTCTCGCAATCCGTTGGCTATTTCTTTTCTAACCTCTGGTCTGTCGGCTATGAATTCTTTTCCAACAGTTTTGTATGGGATCTTGGTGCTGCAAATATGCGTTGCTATAGCGATAGGCATGTCGGGTGTGACTTTGTATCTTCGCCAATTCATGGAATTCATCACTGTCGTTGAGACATCGCTTGCTTCATCATAAAGTAATGGGATTCTGTTAGCGAAACGATAAATTAGGAAGCTTCCTTTCCTTGGGATTTCTCCACCGTAAGCAATTGCCACTTCAAGGATGAAGGGATGGCCAGCATAGGTTGACGGTCTACGCTGATGAACAGCGATGAATTCAGGCTTCAGCTCTTTCGAGATACCTGCCTTTAACAGCTTCTCACCCAAAGGAGATAAACAACTTGCATTTGGAGGTAAGAACTCCGTAAACTCTTTCAGCATGTGCATCAACCGAACGACTTCTTTGTGGGAAAGTCTCTTAGGATTTTTGGATGGGCTTATGTTGCTGAATTCCAAAAAGTTTTTTGCAGTTTTTTCGCCGATTCTGTGGAAATGGTTTTTCAGAAAGTCAGACATGTTCCGAAAAGTCGTCACATGTATGAGGCGTTGGAGAAGTTCCACATCAACGCCATATGGGTGAGGCAAAGTTTCCTTCGGCGGGTCAGGCATTTCCTCAGTGACTCTCGTAAACTTGTATAGCCTGCCTTTAGGGTCGACAAATGTCAGGTTTGCATATGGATTCACCATGGCTGTTTGCTTGAAGTATTCCAGAATTTTAGGCATAGCTCTCTTATAGTCGCCTTCAAGGCTGAACTCGACTATTGTTCCGCGCCATCTTTCTTTGTTTATGAGAACTTTTCTATCAAGTATGAGTGGTCTATTTCTCCGGATGTCGATCCTGAGCTTGTATGAGTAGATTTTTGACATGCCCGTGCTTGAAATTATGCTGGCGGGCTGATGTGTTGTGATTTGTCCGTATAGAATTGCCATTTTTCCGCCTAAGCCAAAGGTTCCTCTCTGCTGTTTCGGCTTGTATTTTGAGCCGTAAAGCACTTGTCCAAAGGCTGATGGTATATGTCTTGGCGGAACCCCAATACCGTTGTCTTTAATCCTTAACCTGAAAACATTCATTTCTTTGTCCGTTTCGTTTGCATAGGAAAGTCTGACGTAAATGTCAGGTGGGACTTTAACGCTTTCAGCTGCATCTAAAGAGTTTTCTACAAGTTCTCTTACAGCTGCGAAAATAGCTCGGGTGGGGTTTGTGAATCCAGCTATGTCACGGTTTCGATAGAAGAAGTCAGCAGCACTTATCTCCTCAAAGGTTGTCCTAGCCACTTAAGCCTCCACCACACCCTCTCTCACACAAATCACTTTTACGATATGCTCTGCTCACTCATTAATTTAACTACACTTTTTCAGTGAATTCTGTTCATTTCCTAAAAGGATAGGGCAGCAACTCTCTGAGAGTCTTTACTTTAACCGTTTCAAACAAAATTCTGCCATTTTCCGCTTTTGCCATAACAATTTCAATTTTGGGGTTTTTCGCAAAATCATAAATGTACTGCAGGCACGCTCCGCACGGTCTAGGCTCACACTGACTGCCTGCATCCACGACTATGACTACTTCATTGATTTTTCGGCTGCCATGCAAAACAGCGTGGTTGATTGCGCATCTTTCAGCGCAAATGCCAAGTCCAGAAACCCAACTTTCAACATTGCAGCCGCCATAGATTTCGCCGTCTTCTGCAAGAACAGCGGCTCCTACCTTACAACCCCAAAGCACGTGAGCGTTATCCATAGTCTTCAGAGCGGCATCCAAAAGTTTTTTCTCCGTTTTCCCTACTTCGCTCATCTCTACTTCCCTCTAACCGAACTTTTCATTACGTGCTAGCTCTTTAATGAACGTACGTAATAGTGTTCTCCAATCTCTTTTTGAAACTTATCAAGCTTCGAACCTTCCTTATTAACCCTAGGTCTCTTCGTAGTCGGGTCTCTTCGGAAAGTAACTTCCATTTCTTTCAGAAATATGTTCATTCCGTCCCTTAGGCTAGTTAGGGGTTTCGCTACCCCCTCAACTCCAGGTTTTCCAGTGAAAACCATCAAGCGATCAGCTATGAAATCTTGTGTAACAACATCGTGTTCAACGACAAAGGCTGTAACGTTATGTGTTTCAACAACCCTGCGAATAGCTCGCGCCATGTTCAATCTTTCTTCCACATCCAAGTAAGCGCTGGGTTCATCAAGCAGATAAAGTTCAGCCTTTCGCGATAGGCATGCTGCAATCGTGACTTTTTGCAGTTCTCCCCCGCTCAGTTCTGCTATGTTTCTGTCCAAAAGCGTGTTTATGCCTAAAGGTTTGAGGACTTCGGTCTTGTACCAGCTTGAAATGAAATTTTCTTTAGCGATGCTCTTAAAGAGTTCTTGGACTGTTCCCTCATATTCCGCTGAAATGTATTGCGGTTTATAGCTTACTTCCAACTGGCTAAACTTTTTCCCACAATCAGTCTTTTCAATTCCAGCCAAAATCTTCACAAAAGTTGTTTTACCTATGCCATTAGGCCCCAGAATTCCAATGATCTCTCCCCTTTTTATCTCCCCAGAACGCGCAACAAGTTTAAACCCTTTGAACGTTTTTTTCGTTTGCGTCCATTTCAGCAATGTTTCGCCAACCACAAAACTTACTGCGGGCGGCTTTTCATGGTACATTATGGCTTCTTTTCTAAATCTAACGTTCTCGTCTCGAATATAACCTTGCAGGTAAATGTTTATGCCTGTTCTAACGCCGTGGACATGAGATACAATGCCGTAAACCCCTGGTTCTCCATAAAAAATGCATATTTGATCCGACAAGTAATCTAT